>JAABVA010003424.1_pt1 | contig 15076 bp, 13 predicted proteins | sample 5560331 | NCBI WGS metagenome assembly JAABVA01 (sample SAMN12812661, study PRJNA571458) | rock metagenome | isolation source: Antarctica rocks | place: Antarctica: Victoria Land, Mt New Zealand sud | collected 2016-01-07 | reverse complement strand
TCGCTAGAGTTTGGCCACATCAGGCAGCATAGCAGAGCATCTCACAGAGATGGTCGACCAGGGCGCGGGGGCTTTTTCGCAGGTCACCCTCAGACGGGGATGTCTGACAAGCCATATGTGCCCAGAGGGAGCGCCGGACTACGGCGATAGCGTCGACAAAGGTGGGTGCGCGTTTGTGGTACCAGGCCGCGTCCCGGACGAGGGGTTTTCCCTGGGTCCAGTGGTCGTGGGCGACCAGGGTAATGAAGGAGAACAAGCCGAGGAGAGCCGGGGTGGTCCGGCGGATGGTCTTCTCGGACCAGCCACGTCCGGTCTCGACGCCAAGATGATCGCGGACCTCATGGAAGGTGGATTCCATCTGCCACCGGAGGACGAACCAGGAGACGATCTGGGCCGGGTCCGCGTCGAGGTCTGTGCAGAGGAGGGCTTGGGACGGGAAGGTGTCGTTCGCATCACGGATGAGAACCCAGCGGACGGGGACAGGCGGCGAGCCCGTGCGGTACCAGAGCGCCGTACCCGAGGCACTCTCAATGGTCCGCTTGGTCTCGCCAGACCAGAAAGGGACCGACACCGTGGTCCAGACCGTTGCGGCGTCAGCGAGCTGCGCGGCCAGAGAGGGCAGGCGCTCTCCGATGACACGGGGGCGTCCTTTCTGTCCCGGAGCACGCGGTGGGGGTGGCGCAAACAAGCGGGCGTCGAGGCGCAGGCGCGTGACAATCGTGGCGATGTCACGGGTTGCAGCGAGAAAGTCGAGGGCCGCGTAGGCGTTGTCGCCGACGAGGACCAAGGGTCGGGTTGGACACCAGCGGTGCACAACGCGGACCATCTGCCGTGCCCAGTCGGTGACGGTCTTGTGCCGCCGATCGTGGGTGGCATCATACCGGGTGGAGGGAGCAAGGACCGTGAGGAACGGCAAGGCCCAGGTCCGTTCGGCCCAGGGGATGGGCACGAGCAGCATCAGGCTGACCCAGCGCAGCGCCCGCGCTTTGGCAAAGTGTCCCTTGCTTGAGCGGACGGGATCCCGGTAGATACCCGTCGCCGTGATCGTCTTGCCCCGCCGCCGTTCCAGCGTCTCATCACTGCCGAAGACCAGCGGTCCCGCAGGCGCAAACGTGGCAACAAGCAGGCCGAGCAGGATGCAGCTTGCTCCCAAACTCGACCAGATGGCCCGGTTCAGCACCCGGTGATAGGTCGAAAAGCCCGCATCAGCACGGTGTCCGGTCACACGCAGGATCGAGCTCACCATACGCCGACCAGGTGCCAAGATGGCTCCCGCCACCATGAGCGGGACATGCCGCCACGTCGGACGTGTGAAGAGTGGCGCGAAGGGGGCAAGATACGCCATAATCTGGTCAGGTAGGGTGAGCATGAGGAGCCTCTTTCTCAGGAGTGGTCTTGTGCTCAGTCTGCCTGAGAAAGAGAACGATGATACCAGACGATCTTGTCGCTGCCGTTGCCGGTGACCTTGCGGCGTTTGCTCGCCTTCACGCGGTGCCCCATCACGCACTTCTGACGGCACAAGCACAGATGCCGGACCTTATCCTTCGCCGCCCTGCCCTCCATCGTGTGCTGGTCACCCTCTCCCATGAGCGCAGCACAACAGAGACGATCCAACTTTGGGCATCGTTTGTCCGACGTGGGTATACACTACCCGCTGATTTCCCTATCACTCCTCTCGTCATCACCTATGACGCCACGCATGAGGATATGATCGTCGACATCATCTCCCGCCTTGATGAGCTGGGCGATCTGATTGACGGAACGATCGATGATGCAGAACTGGCTATGATGCTTCATGAAATTGAACCATAAATGGCCAAACTCTAGCTTCGGGAGATAGCTGACACGGCGTCAGGCGTACGCTCAGCAGACAAGGCGGGCCAAAAGCGCATTTACCAACAGTATCATTTTTGAGGCGCACCCCGTGCTCACCCTTGCCGCCTGCCGCCTGCCAACCGCTGGCGTGCAAGGAGAGTGGAGACGGGGAGGATGAGTGGCGCGGTCGGACGATGTGGTTGTGAAGGATTTAAATGCTACGTGTAGTGCCACCTTGGAGAGCACTCCCCACTCTCCACGCACGGCCGCCAATCCACAAACGCCGACGACCTGCGCCCGTTCGTCGCCGCTGTCGAAGGGCGCGCCCGCCTCGACGTCCTGCGCCCCGCTGACGACGCGCCACCGGCACGCTCTACCGCCGCTGTCGTGCCACAAGAAGAACAGAGGCCGTTATGTGCAAAGCAGTCCGCAGAGGCGGGGAGGGGTGAAGGATCGCGCGCGGCAGGGGCGAAAGATTCTTCACCCCAAGTAAACCCAATCGAAATAGGAAACTTCGATGTCGATTCGATACCCCCTACCCCCACCTATCCCGCAAACGCGCGTTTCCGCACGACGACCTACAACGAGGGCGCCGAGGGGCCGCAGCTCCCTGGCGTGGTCATGCCCGAGGACCAACACGGCCACGCGTTCGCGGCCGAGATCGCCACTCTGAGCGCCGAGCTGGGCGACGACGCGCCGCGTTCGAGTCTCGGCCGCGCCCGCACTTTGCGCCGCGACGCCGGCGTGTCGCCCGCCCGCTTCCGGCGCCTGCTCGACGAGGCGGCCGCCCGGACGCGCGACCGCCAGGCGAGCATCGTCAAGCGCCAGCGACAGCTAGGCCCCTAACGGCATGCTCTACCTGTTCGCCTTTCTGCAGGACCTCTTGCATCCGGCGCCGGCGAGAGCTCTGTGCTGGTGCGGCAGCGCTGTACGCGTGCGCGGGAGTGGACCATTGTGCCGGTTGCGGCAAGATGGTCACAAATCATCGCCGTTGCCGCGCGGCCGTGCTACCATGCGGGCCTGGGCGGCACGGAGATGGGGATCATCGTGCGGATCGTGGTGGTGATAGAGAAGGATGTGGGCAGGCGATGGACGACGAGACGGATATGAAGGACCATGGCCCTCGGGGGGGGACGACGGGGCCAGTAGACTTTGAATTGATCAAGCGCATCAATCCCTATGGCGCCGAATACTGGAGCGCGCGCGACCTTGCGCCCCTCCTCGGCTATACACAGTGGCGGCGCTTTGAGGGGGCCGTCAAGCGCGCGATGACGTCGGCCGAGCAAGTCGGCGCCGTGGTGGACGACCATTTTGCCAAGGCCGGCAAGATGGTCCCGCTCGGTAGCGGGGCCCAGCGGGAGGTCACCGACTACTTGATCAGCCGCATGGGCGCGTACTTGATCGCCCAGAATGGCGACCCCTCCAAGCGCGAGATCGCGGAGGCGCAGGCGTACTTCGCCGTGTCGACGCGCAAGAACGAGTTGCGCGAGCTCGCCGAGGAGCAGACCAAGCGCCTCGAGCTGCGCGAGCGCGTCTCGGAGAACAACAAGAAGCTCGCTGAGGCGCCCCACGACGCGGGTGTCCTCTCGCGCAGCTTCGTCGTCTTCCAGAACGCCGGATACTAGGGGTTGTATGGTGGCCTCGACGTCGAGGGCATCAAGGTGCGCAAAGCCATCGGGCCAAAAGAGGATCTGCTCGACCGCATGGGCCGCGCCGAGCTCGCGGCGAACGACTTCCGCGTGACATTGACCGAGGAACGCCTGCGCAAGGATGGGATCATCGGCCAGACGCGGGCCATCGACACCCACCGGGAAGTGGGGAAGACCGTGCGCAAAGCGATCGAGGAAACAGGGGTGCGGATGCCCGAAGATCTGCCCGCCGAACCGTCGATCAAACCCCTGCTCGCGGCGAAACGGCGCGGGCGCAAGAAGGTCGCGTCACTGACCGATGGGACCGATGCGGGGGAGCAGCCGACGCAGGAGACGCTGTTTTAAGTCTGGATTTCGCACGGTGATAGAACCTTGCGGTCAACAGTAACACTCGGCGGTGGGCCAGTGCAGACGGCGCAAGAGATCAGCGACGGGTGGTCCGAGATTGGCGAGGCGGCGCAGGGCGGTACCATCCGGGAGGAGTAAGAGCACCACGGCCAGCGGCGCCGCCTGCGCCAACAAGGTCTGGCCGGAGACGGCGAGCCCGGCGCGGCGGGCTTGCAGGTCGAGTAGGGCGAAGAGCAGCAGGGCGACCAGCGTGCTCCAGACCAAGCCCAGCACGCGCTCCTGTTTATGGACGAAGAGGGGGCGTACGGCCAGCGGCCCCTTGAGCAGGGCGAAGCGCTTCTCGGGGACAGCACGCTGCTTGGCCAAACGCAGGATCGCGGCGGCGTCGAGCGTGGGAGCGGTGGTGCCGAGCACATAGCGGCCAGCGAGCGCGGCGGCGGCGGCCAGCACGTCCTCCTGGCGGGTCCAGGTCAACGTGAGCGGGGCGGCGGCCGCGTCGGAGCCACCATGTACTGTGACCTCCAGGACGGGGCGCGCCGGATAGGGGCGAGCAGGGTGTGCACCCGCTTCTGCACCGCTGCGGTCGTCGTATACGGGCGGCGGCCGACCTTGCCGACCAAGTCCGTTAGCGCATCGTCCAGGCGGGCCAGGTGCGTGGCGCGGAGTTGGGCGTCCAGGCGCGCTTTGCCCGGACTCCACACCACTAGCGCCCGCAGCGCCAAGGGAGGCTGATCGGGCGTGGGGTGGGGCAACTCCAGCGGTCGTTCCACCCCGTGGTAGTCTTCCCACGCCGGATCATGCGCCGCCCGCTGGGGGCGGTAGGCCAGCGGGGCCGCGGCTAACTCCGCAGCGGGGACGGCGGCGAGCAGGGCGCGCACCGCACCGTCGCCCAAGCTTGGGTCGAGCGGTCCGAGCGGATGCAGGTCGGCCTCCGCGTAGGCAGCGAACGCCTCCGTCTTGAGCATGGCCCGATCGCTTACCACCACCGGCGCGGGCCGCGTCGGGTCGCGCGACGGCAGGTGCGCCAGCAGCCCACGCAGCCGACGTCGGTTCTCCACTGGCGTCGTGCGGTCGGCCACGTTGCCGGCCAGGATCCGCTAGTCCAGCGACACCCCGCCCGCTGCCATGACTGTCGTAGCCAACTCCACCTGCTTCTGGTCGGGGCGGTGGTCGCGGCTGTAGCCGTAGCGGATCAGGTCCGCCTCCGCATAGGTGCCGCAGAACGAGAGCGAGGTCAGATCATAGCACAGCGCGCGCAGGTCCAGGTCGAAGCGGGTCAGCGCGGCGACGATGAAATCTTGCCAGAGCGCGTCCAGATGCGGGAGCAGCGCGTCGAGCGCGCGGCCCAGCCGGTCGTCGTTGCACTGGGCCGCCGTGAGCCCGAGCAGGTCGGGCAAGACCGTCCCCGCCAGCCACCGCTCCACATGCACCAGCGGCTGTGGCGCGAGTAGCCGGTTAAGCACCAGCACCAGGACGACGCGCCCGAGGTCGATGTCTTCGGGCGCGCCGCCGTTGGGGTAGCAGCGGCGGTTGACCACCGCGCGCAGCCCCAGTTGATCGCAGAGCGGCAGCAGCAGGGGCAGGGCACCCAACGTGCGCACGAGGGTTTGGTCGAGGGTCGCGTCGAGGGCGGCCACTTGGCCGACCGGCACGAACGGGTGGTGAGGGAGAGACAACGGGTGGAGCGGGCGGGCACGACGCGGCATTGCGGGAGTATCCTTATAGGTATGATAGGTATGGAGAGAGCCGTGAGAGGAGCGGGGATGCATGAGCCGGCACACACCAACTGCTCCCTCTACTTTACCATAACTAACCGTCGCGCCGGCAATGGCAGGTGGAGCAGTCGGTCATTGTGGCCCCGCATCCCCTCTTATCTCCGTGCGAAATCCAGACTAAGCCTGTCTGCAATCGCACTTTTAGCCCGACAAACACAGCCTTGTCCGTAAGGAGCGCTCCGACGCCGGTCGACGTCGCCTCCCAGTGGACCAAGTCGCCGTCATCGAGGGGCTGGCGCTGCGCCGGTCGCGGCCGAGCGTGGCCACCATCCACCGACAGGTCGGCGCTGTCGCGCGCGAACGCGGATGGCCCGTGCCAAGCTACGCGCGTCTATGACATCGTGTGCGCCCTCGACCCTGCCTTGCTGACCCTTGCCCACGCGGGGGCGAAGGCGTACGGGGAGGCCTACGACCTTGTCCTCCGACGCGAAGGGAGAAGATCAGGTGGATGTGCAGATCGGCGGCGATCTGCTCCAGATGGCGCGAGGTGAAATCCGAGCCGTGGTCGGTGTAGAAGCCGCGTGGGATACCGTACACGGTCCAGCCCTGTGATGGTTACCGTGGTCATCCATGGGACAGAAACACTATATCTGTCGCATGGACGACCATGGTAACCATCACAGGGCTTGGCCTACGTCCAGGCTCACCCCGCCGCGGTCAAGCGCCTCATGGGCACCTATCTTGATCAGATGGCCGCGCTGGTGGCCCTCGCCTAGTCTCATTCTTTTTCTGGAGAGCTACAGCTTAGCTGAGGTCTCCGAAGATATAGTACGATGTGAGACACGAGATGTCATACACGTCGATCGCGCCCCCGATGTCGCTGAAGGCGCGGCCACGCCGGTCGTCGACGGCCAATGCGTCGGGCCACGCCGGCTCCGAGAACACAGTATGGATACGCAGCCCGGTCCGGCTGTCCAGCACGGTGATCTGAGAAGGACCCTGCTCCGGCCCGTCGTCAGCCATGACCGCCGGCACGCGCACGACGACCCAGTGCCGCCGCTCGTCCACCCGGTCGACGATCGGATACGTTTCGTTCTCGGCTTGGTCGGCCCCCCGCGGACGCCGGGGATAGGCGGGGTGGGCATTCTCCAGGCGCACGGGTACTGTACGCAAGACGACCCCCGTCCGCATGTCCAGCATGCTGACGTTGGCGTTGTCGCCGTAGCCGATGAACGCGCTGTGCCCCGCCTCGTCGACCAGCGCCGCTCGCGGTGATCCTGGGATCGTAACAGTGCGTAAAAGAGAACCGGTGCGCGCGTCGAGCAGGCGCGCGGTTCCGTTGCCCGCGACGAGGACGTGCCCGGTGGACAAGTCCAGCGCCAGCGCCTGCGGGTACGCGCCCACGGTGACCCGCCGCACGATCGCACCGCTCCGCGCGTCGAGCACGACGACGTTCCCCTGGGCGGTGTCCGCAGCGAAGAACACCCGGTTCGACCGCTCGTCCGCGACTGGGGGCGCGGATGGTCCCAGGGGGCCGCGCGACACGGCCACGGTGCGCAAGAGCTGGCCCGTGCGCGCATCAAGCACGCTGACCGTGCCGCTCTGCTGGTTGGCCACGAACACGCGCGCCGTCCGCTCATCAAGCGCCGGGGGCAGGGCGACGCGCCCGACCCGCACGTTGCGCAGCAGGACAAGGGTGCGCTCATCGAGCACGTCGACGCGCCCAGCCAGGTACAGGCTTGCCGCATAGGGCTCGTGCAGCACGAAGATACGCCCTGTCGTCCCGTCGACGACCACGGAGAGGACGTCGTTTACCACGACGGAGGACGCGACGGAAGCCACGGCGGCGGTCGAGATGACCCGGGAGCGCACGATGCGTCCCGTCGCGATGCTATACGTAGCGACAGAGAGGGAGGCGGCGCGCGGGATTGTCTGGCTGGAGACCACTACGGCGAGCCCGCGCCGCCCATCCAGCGCCAGTGCGCCCGTCGGCAGCGTCGTCAGCACCGGCGGCTTGAACGGCTCACGCGGCGAACACACCACTCTCCCGCCGCCCCCACGATCGTTGCGGACGCGCGGGATCAAGGCGGACGGAGCAAGGCCGGCGACGAAGACAACGGCGGTGAGCCACGACACCACACGCGCGAACGACGTGAGCATATACACACACCAATGATAGCAGACGCGCGGGAGCCGCGACCGACCCGCGGAATCTTTAACAAGACCTTAACGGTCCTTTGACACCCGCTTAACGTCGCGGTGTTACTGTACGTACTGTGGACTCAGCGACCGAGGGCGGCGCGGGCTGTTATGCCACGATGATCGTTCCAGCATCCCCGTCGTCGCTTGCACACATTATCCCCATCGTCACTTGCGCAGGAGGACAACCCATGCACGCTAGACAACGGCGCTTCCGACGCCCTACAAAAGGCTTTCTTGTCGCGGCCGCCCTCACACTAGGAGCGGGCGTCGCGCCCACCGTACACCTGTCCTCGGTAGCGGCAGCCTCCTACGAGGCGGCGCGCCCGGCTGCCCCGACCGGCTGCCAACTCGATCCCGTGCACGGCAACATCAAGCATGTCGTTTTTCTCGAGTTCGACAACGTCCATTTCAAGCGTGACCCCGATCGCAACGGCAACACCAACGTGCCGTCCGATCTCGAGCAAATACCCAACCTGCTCAACTTCATCAAAGGCAACGGCACGCTGCTTACCAACCACCACACGCCCCTGATCTCGCATACGTCGGACGACATCGCCTCGTCAGAGTCGGGCCTCTACCCCAGCCACACCGGCGTCGCCACTTCCGCGAACAGCTACAACTACTACGACAATACCGGGACCCCGAACCGCACCTCGGGTTTCAGCTACTGGACGTCCAAGATAGGCGACGGGCAGTACAACTTCACCAGCGCGCCCAACACGAACGCCCCCGCGCCCTGGGTCCCCTATACGCGCGCCGGCTGCAACGTGGGGGCGGTCGCCATGAGCGGGCTTGTGCTCGAGAACAAAGGCGATATTGGTCAAGCCTTCGGCACGGGCTCGCCGCAGTACAACGACCCCGACTATTTTGCCAACCAAATCGGCGTCGCCGTCCATTGCGGCCAGGGGAACACGCTGTGCTCCCCCGCTAACGGCGGGGCTGCCGATGTGCTGCCCAGCGAACGCGGCGGATACTCCGGCTACAACGCTCTTTACGGCAGCAAGCCTGTGGCACAGGCCATCAACAGTGGCGCGCCGCTCAAGGACATCAACGGCAACACCATCGTGGACGACTACAACAACACGCTCACCCCCGGCTTCCCAGGCTTCAGCATCAGCCCACAGTACTCGCTCGGCTACGTCGCGGACATGCTCGAGCACAACATCCCGGTGACCTACGCCTACATCATCAATGCCCACGAGCCCCTCGGCGATAACCCGTATGGGTACGGGCATCCCGAGGACAGCAACCAATACGGTCCGGGCGAGGCGCACTACGTAGACCAACTCAAGCAGTTCAACGACGCCTTTGGCACGTTCTTTACGCGCCTGAAGAACGACGGCATCGACAAGAGCAACACGCTTTTCGTGGTTACGACCGACGAGGAAGATCACCACGTCAGCGAGAATCCCTCGCCCGCGAACTGCGATGGTGTGACCATCCCTTGCACCTATCCTGTCCACGCCCCGACCGCCACGAACCCCTTCACCACCAGCACCGGCGAACTCTCCGTCAACTTCAAGGGGCTTATCCAGGCGGAGCAGGGCATCAGCACGCCGGCGACGGTCAATCAGGACGACGCACCCGACCTGTACCTGAACGGCCAGCCCGCCCCGTCGAGCGCGGTGACGCGCAACTACGAGCGCGCCACGGCGGCCTTGACGCTCACCAACCCGTTGTCGTACACGCTCGGCGTCCCTGCCAACGAGCCGTTGATGCAGTACCTGGCCGGGCCCACCGAGCTCAATATCCTGCACATGCTGACCGCCGACCCGTTGCGCACGCCGACCTTCGTCGGCTTCCAGCAGCCCGACTATTACTCGCTCAACTCGTCCGCCTGCGGCGCGAGCAAGGCCCCTTCGGTGTCGTGCGTCGCACAAAACCCGGCGGACAACTGGAACCACGGCAGTGTGCAGCCGCAGATCACCAAGATTTGGCTTGGCCTCGTCGGGCCCGGCGTGAGCAACAGTGGGCAAGACAACACGACGTTCTCGGACCACCCCGACATCAACGCGACGATCGTGGCGCTGACCGGCTTGCGGGATGATTTCACGCCTGACGGGCGCGCCCTCGTCGACGAGTTCACGGCCGACTACCTGCCGGCGTCGTTGCGCGGCAACCCCACGTACCTGGGCAACTTCACCCGGCTGGGCCAGGTGTACAAGGCGCTCAACGCGCCCGTGGGCCCGTTCGCCTTGAATACGCTGTCGAGCGAGACTCTTGCCCTTAAGAGCGGATCGTCGTCCGACGACAGCGCCTACACGGCCAGCGAGAACCGCCTCTCCTACCTGGGGAGCGAGCGCGACCATCTGGTAGGCCGCATGACGAGCATCCTGGAGGGCGTGGCGCTCAAGGGCCAGACCTACGATCAGGGTATCGACAACGAGGTTCAGGACCTGATAGACCAGGGCCAGACGCTGCTCGCGCAATCTGCCCCGGTCCAGGACGCTAGTGGGGGGGGGGCGCCCACGCCGGAGCTCGGCTCGGGCGAGCTCCTCGCTACTGGCCTCGGCCCGATCGTGGTCGCGCTCCTCTACCGTCGCCGCCAGCGCCGCGCCCGCAACAAGCGCGCGGCGTAACGAGCGCCAGGAGTCAAACAAGAGCGGGGGCGGGAGAGGTGCTCTCCCGCCCCCGCTCTTTGTCTAAAGGCTCCGACCTACCCGCTCACGCCGTGGGCTGTGGGGCCGGAGGCGGAGCGTGTCACGCGCAAGATTGAGCAACAGGGGATCGAGCTATGATGGCGTCCTCGGATCGGCACGTGCGTTTCCATATCAGCATGATCCAACGACACGAATCGAGGGTCTTTCGTGTCGTATTGTTACCGCATATGCAAGTGTATCGCGGCACAAGTGCTACGTAGGGAAATCGCTGCCCGCCGTGTCTTTATCTATGTGTAGGGGTAAGGACACGAAAGCAGCAGTCGTAAGTCTAACGGATGGGCACGCGCGTTCATCAGCTACGCGCGCGTCATCGTCCGGCCAATACACAGGGGTAGGACATCCAGGCTAGCACGAGCGAGGGCCGATGGACGCGGTGGCGCTCGGATAGGGTGTGCTAGCTCTCGTGATTATCTGCCCCTCCACGACGCGCTTCAACCAACTTGGTATGCTCACGTTGTAGAGCGTGACGCGGTGCGAAGCCGTCGCCTACTGGCCAGGGCTGGAGATAGTTGGGAGGGCATGACGTGACGATCGCGATCCCTGGCCTGATGAGAAAACGTGTGGATGACAGCCGTTATGCCATCTATAGCCTGTGCTCGGCTGAGAAACAGTCCTGGATGACGAGGGGAGCCAGCACACCCATAACCTGGATCGCTCCGCCGGGGCCGGGGTAGGAGATCATCTCGTGTCGCCATGAGAGGAGGTGGGCCGGAACGGATGATCGGGACGACGAGTATTCGTATCGAACGGCAATAGTTGACGAAGGAGTCGAGAGTTGATCACAGAATCGCGCGCGCGTCGTGACGCCGCGGACACGGACGCGCGCGCAACGCGCGGCCCCAGCCCGACCCAGCGCCCCTGGTCTACCTGGCATACCTGGTCCAGGCTAGTCGCCTTCGCCCTGATCCTGACCCTGGCGCCGCTCGCTGCGCCCGTGCATGCCGCGCGCGCCGCCGCGGGAACCCCAGCGGCCGGGGGAGGGGCGAGCGGCGTCACGTATACGAATCCGATCGCCCTCAACGCCACCGAGGACTGCCCGGACCCCTCGATCATCCACGGGCAAACTCCGGGGGACACCGACTGGTACGTCTACTGCACCAGCGGTCCGCTCAACAAGAACGACCGCGACAGCAAGGGTAACTTCGTCCTGCACCGCATTAAGATGCTCAGCTCGCACGACCTCGTCACATGGACCTACCGGGGCGACGTCCTGGGCAAGTCGACCGACAATCCCTCCACGCGGCCGCCCTGGCTCGCCTCCGACAACACCTGGGCGCCCGACATCCGCTACTTCAACAGCACCTACTACCTCTACTACACGGGACCCGACACCACCGCCGGCGGGAGCGGTATCTTTGTCGTCACCGGCACGACCCCGCTCGGCCCGTGGCACGAGGTATCTACCCCGGTGGTCGAGCCAGAGGTCCCCCCGCACTGCTGCGACACCGGGGCCCCGCGCTGGACCTTCGACTCGGCGCTGGTCACGGATGACAGCGCGCACAAGACCTACATCTTCTACGGCAGCTTCTACGGTGGCCTCTCGGCGCGCCTGCTCTCCGCCGACGGGCTCACCTCCTCCATATCGGAGACCCAGGTGCTGACCGGCCGCACCCCCCTTGCGGACATCGCGATTGCGAACCGCTACGAGGGCGCCTACGTCGTCAAGCACGGCGGCTACTATTACCTGTTCGCCTCGGCCACCAACTGCTGCAACGGCGCGCTCACCTCCTACGGCGTCTTTGCCGGGCGCTCCCAAGATGTGCTCGGCCCCTACGTGGACCGCGAGGGTAACTCGTTCCTGAGCGGGCGGGTCGGCGGCACGCCGGTGGTCCTGCCTAACGGCAACAGCCTCGTCGGCATCGGGCACAACGCGATCTTCACCGACGCGGCAGGCCAGGATTGGTACATCTCGCACGCCATCCAGCGCGCCAATCCCACCTTCACTGACGGGAATGGCTCAACCCCGCCGCGACGTCCGCTGGTGATGGACCCGCTCGACTGGGGCGCCGACGGCTGGCCGGTGGTGCGCGGCGGCTTCGGCGCGTCGGACACGCCGCAGCCGCCGCCCGCCGCGCAGGCCGGTCAGGCCAGTGGCTACACGCCCGTTTTCGCCCAACCGGAACAACCCGGTCCGCAAATCGGCGCCTTGTCGGACGAGTTCAACGGCACGAGCCTGGGCTCGCAGTGGACCTGGGTGCGCGGGGATCCGACTGTGCCGCTGACCTATACCGTCGGCGGCGGCAGCTTGAATATCGACACACAACCGGCCGACCTCCAACCCCAGGGCCCTACCCCCCCGCCGATCGCCTCCGTGCTGACCGAGCCCACGCCGGCCGGCGACTATATCGTGGACACCAAGGTCCATCTGAACCTGGCGCCGGAAGGCTGTTGCCAGAACTACGTGCAGGCCGGGTTGGTGATCTATGGCGACGACAGCCACTACGTCAAGCTCGTCCATGTGTCGATCTTCGAAACGCGCCAGACCGAGTTCGGCAAGCACGATTCCACCGGCTACGGCAACGGCGTCGTCGGGACGCCCGGCGACGACACCTACCTACGCATCGTCAAGACGACGGGCAGCAACGGCGAGGAGTTGTATCGCGCGTACACCAGCCAGGATGGGACGCATTTCGTGCGCGGCGGCATATGGACCCATGCCCTGGGCTCCGGTTCCACGGCGAAGATCGGCCTCGTGTCGATGGGCGGTAGCGGCTATCGGGCTAACTTCGACTACGTCCACGTCTACACCCTAGCCCCCGCGGGCGGAGATGGGGGTGGTGGCGCGGCGACGCCCGAACTCGGCTCGGGCGAATTGCTCGCCACCGGCCTGCTGTCCATCGCGGGCGTGCTGCTTTATCGACGCCGTCGACGTCGAGGTGAGTAGGAGGGCAGTTGATAGACGTTCACGCGATCGGCGCGCGCGGCCATGAACTCCTTGGTCGCGGGCGCCGTGTGATACTGGACCCCTGTCCTGGATGAGCATGAGCGGCCGGTCGGTCTGCTCCAGGACGGTTGTCAGGAACGCACCATAGGTGGCGGCGGCGAAGCGCGCGGTCTGACCAGGTGAGAATAGGCGTCCAGTGACATAGTCGATGAGATCGAAGACCTTGGACACCTTGCGCTTGCCGCATGTCTTGATGAGCGGCTGCTGCCCGATGGGTGCCCAGGTATAGGAGAGCGAGTCCCACTGCGCGACGCTGACCGCGTCTCCGAAGAGTAACACGGCGCCGCGCTGCCGGGCCAACCGCAAGAGGGCGGGCCACTCCTGCGCGATCCAGACGCGGCGGCGCTCCTCGTCGAGGTGATCCGAGATGAAGCGCGCTTTCTGATAGGAAAAGCCCAGGCTCTGCAACAACGCACACAGAGAAGGGGCGTTGTAGCACACGCCGACCTCGCGCTGGCCCAGATCTTGGAGCATGAGGGCGCTCCAACACCCGCTGGGATAGCCCGCTGCCTGCGGCCCCACCGTCACCAGGGTCCTTAGGCGCGCCCGCTGCGTCGGGGTCAGCTTGCGCGGCCGCCTCGGCGAGGAGCTATAGCGCAGGCTCTCGCACCGGCGAGGAATAAAGGCGCGCAGCCAGGCATAAACGGTGTTCTCGCCCGCCACCACCCGCTCCGCCGCCTCCGCCGCCTCCGCCGCCTCCGCCGCCGCCGCCGCCGCCGCCGCCGCCGCCGCCGTCAAGCCCTCGCCCAGATGCAGCACCGCGCTGATCCGCTTGACCAGTCGCCCGTTCCCCGCCCGCACCGCTTGACCAGTCGCCCGTTCCCCGCCCGCACCGCCTACTGCCACCTACTGCCACCTACTGCCACGCCATCCGCAACTCCTTGACGGTCGCCCCACGCAACGCTACCTTGATACGCACAGGATACCTCCTCTCGCATCGGTTTTCACTCCGTCTGCTCAGAGTACGGTATCCCGCCCTTTTTGTCAGATCCCTCTAGCTCTTTTCCTGACGGTCTATAGTAGTCCGTCAGGTTCCGTTGGGCGCGCAGAAGGCTGCTGATTTTGAACCCATCGACCGCATGCGAAAAGCGGTCCCCGCATCTTTGCTCGACGTCTGGCAATAACGTCAAGATTACAGGAACCTCCGAGAAAGCCCACGGCTCAAGTTATCACGCCTCGTTAGATTCATCGACTAGATAGTATTCTACGTATGCCAACACGGCCTTTTTGATACGTGATTGACTGACTAGCGCGCCTTCGGTATGATACTAATCAACGTATCAGGTTGGAGGCTAGCATGCGTGTTGTCGAAGTGAGTACGGGAGACCACAAGACTCGCTATGCCGTTGTCGACGACGATGGCGATATCGTGGGCCCTGTCGTGCGCTATCTCAAACACCTTGATGCCACGGGGAAGCTCGCAATACCTTGCGTGTCTACGCGCTGACGTGGTACCGCCCCAGGGAAGTGTGGTCATGCGGCCCTCCCCGTCGGTGGGGGCGCAGGGCGTGCGGTGAAGGGGAGGAGACGGCCATGATCGCGTCGGCGGCCGCGCCGTGGTTTCGAGGTGAGCGTGCGCGCGCGGGGCGGGACGGGGTAGCGCCGCACCTCGTCGCGCGTCCACACATGGTCGGTCAGTCCCGCCGCCATGGCCGGTGTGCGCTCCAGCCACCTGCGGCCACCGCTGGCGCGCAGGCGCAGGCTCTCGTGAGTCCAGCAGACGTTGTAGGCGCAGCCGACGAG
>JAABVA010003423.1_pt1 | contig 15090 bp, 19 predicted proteins | sample 5560331 | NCBI WGS metagenome assembly JAABVA01 (sample SAMN12812661, study PRJNA571458) | rock metagenome | isolation source: Antarctica rocks | place: Antarctica: Victoria Land, Mt New Zealand sud | collected 2016-01-07 | reverse complement strand
TCGCCGTTGATCCCGCCCAGCAGGAGGTCAAGGGCCGTCGTCACGAACTTGATGCGCTCGGCGGCGTCCTCCGGCGTCGCGCGCGCCCCGGACCACACATTGAGCGTCGCGCTCGTTGGCCCGCCCAGGCGCACGACCCTGCCGCCAGCGATGGCGCACAGTGGGGCCAGCCCGCCCACGGCGTCGACCACCGTCGCCATGTCGCCCCTGAGCAGCATCCAGAGGATGATCTTGCCGAGCAGCGTGCTCTTGCCGCGCCCCGTCGGCCCCAGGATGCACATGATGCGGTTATAGAGCGAGCTATCTTCCAGCGACAGCGTGAACAGACCGCCGGCCGTGTCCGTCGTGCCGAAGGGGATACCGCCCCGCGTGCCGGGCGAGTGGCGCAGCAAGGGCAGCGCGTTGCCCCAGGTCTCCGAATCCCAGCGGTAGGTGGAGCGCGCCAGGTCGCGCCCGAGCGCGCTGGAGCGCCACAGCGGCGTCTGGTGCGTCCAGGCGTAGCCCGGCTCGATGGACATATCATCCTTGAGCATCGTCAGCAGGCGCGCCGCGCGGGCGTCCACCTCCTCCTGGGTGGCGCCCTCGACGCGCACGTACACGCCGACGCGCATGAGGGTGTGTGTGGCCCCATAAAGCCGCGTGGCCTGCGTCTGCGCCTCGGCCTGGGCGATGCCGCCCTGTACGTCCGTCTTGGTCGCTGACGCGGACAGCAGGCGCAGGCGCCACTCCTGCCGCTTGCGTTCGCGCCGCTTCTTCAAGCCGCGCAGGGTGACGAACACCGTGTGCGGTTCCTCCCACGCGATCAGTTTTTCCAGCCAGCCGGGGCTTGTCTCCGGTGGCGGGGTCACAAGGTAGACCGAGCGCGCCCAGACGTCCCGGCCGTCCAGGGTGCGCACGCGCAGCGCGGTGACGTGCTCATCCGGCACGGGCTCAATGAGGCGGCCGTCACCGCCAATCGTGATGTGCTGCCGCGCCAGGACCGCGCGGACGCCGGCGGCGTCAAGGCGATGAGGGACGGCCCCAAGGGCAATCAGGCGCTGCTCCAGCGCCACGGTGGCTGCCTCCAACCGCCCCAGCGCCCCCGCGTCGGGGAAGCCCTGCTGCGGCGGTGGTGGCGACACGATGACGTGATACACCAGGTCGGCGACGTGCCGCGGCGGTTGGCCGCTCACCTCCGGCGTTCCGGTCGTCCCTGCGGCCGTTAGACGCGCCTCCCACCAGGCGAGCAAGCGCTCGCCGAGCGCGCCCAGCGCGGGCGTGTGCGGGACCGGAGCCAGTTGGCCCCGGAGATCCCGCACGATACGGGCCGCGTCGGCGGGTAGGTTCTCGACGAGCACAGAGAGCGCGCCCTTGTGCGGCACGCTAGCCCCGATCAGGGACCATAGGGCGGCGCGGTCGTCCTGCTCGCCCAAGCCCATCCCGTCGAGCAGGAGCCCACCCACATGCACGTAGCGGCGGGGCATGCCGTCGGCGCCCCACACGAGGCCGCCGGCGTCAACGCGTGCGGGCGCGCGCCCGCGCAAGACACGCATGGTAGCCTCCCTTCACGTGACGAACGATGAGCCGCGCGCACCGCGCGGACTGGTAGACAGTGGCGCCGGCCACCTGACCCGTCAGGCGGGCGATCAGGCGGCCAGCGTAGCGCGTAGATTGTTGCGGGTAGCGCTCGATCCCGCCGCGTGTGAGGGCCAGAATAGGCGCGCACACCAGAATGGTCGGGAATACCACGAGCGCGAAATGGTGCCCCAGGTCATGCACGCCCGCCGTGAGCTGACTCAGCCCGAACAGCGTTAGGCCGCCTACGAGCAGCGCGGCGATGTGCCCCAGCGTCAAGCGCCCGATGCGCGTCGCCAGGTCCAGCGTCGTCGGGGTGCGGTGCTTCTGCGTCATCGTCGTCCACGCCTACTTGATCGTGTTGGCGATGGCGTCGGCGGCTCCTAGAATGATCGAGGCCAGGCCCGCGCCGGCGAGGTGCTGCTTCGCCTGGTGCTGGGCGAGCCACATATGGACGCCGGTCCCGAACCAGACGGCGCCGATCAGGTACGGCGCGACTTCGGTGTAGATGGTCTTGACCTTGCCGAGTCCATCCGTCCAGGCGTCGGCGAATATGAAGGTCGCAATGGTCATGATGTGCGGGATGAGGTGCAACATGGATCTGTGCTTCTTTCTATCGGCGAGATGTCCTCTCGCCTATCACTGTTGTCTGTCTACTCGTCAGCCGTGCCAGGCATCCGGTAACACACCGGTGCCCAGTAGCCTGAAGTAACTAGGTAGTTGTCCTCACGCCATGCTGCATCACCCATGGTAAAGTTGACGATGAAGCATGTGCGAGGACTCGACGGTCTGTTGTGCCTAATGTACGTCTTCCACCGGGCCGGACTGTGTCACCAGTCGCGGCCCTTTGTCGTACCCTTTTCTCCGCTCTAATCGCGCCCCTCCTCTCGTCGCGCCCGTGGCCTCTCCACGCCGCCTCTGTCGCGGCGGCGCGGTGGCTACCTTTTATGCTAACATATAAACACATATATAAGCATAGTGTGGGGAGAATGTGGCACAATGCCGGTAAAGAACTCAGTGGGAGGAGCTAGAACACTGGCACGCCCAAAGCTCGCCGACTACGCCTGGCTCTCAGTCCATATGCCGAAAGCCCTCCTTGCGCTGGTGCGCGAGGTCGCCGATGCGGAGGACCGGGCGGTGAGCAGCATGGCGCGCCGGCTCATGGAAGAGGCACTGATCGCGCGCGGCCACACTATCCCTAAACGCGGGGGCGAAACGATCCCCGACGGCCCCGACGGCACAACGCCCTTGGATCGCGACGAAGCGGGTGAGTAATGGCTCTGGCTGTCCTCCTCTCTCTTTTCCTATTCAGCCGTTGCTGTGAGCAGCAAACACACGCGACACGTCGTATTATGAGTTTATAATAACCCATTTTAACTTACTATAACGTACAATAGTGGGGAAGGTAGATGGCACGACCGAAGGGGGACACGAAGATGACCTGGAAAGCGGCTGTGACAATGCCCCCCGAGGCCGGGGAGCAGGTCGAGCGGATCGCTCAGGAGATGGGCGTCCAACCGGCGGTTGCCATCCGTATCTTGCTGCTGGAAAAGTTGCGCGAGCGGGCGGCGCAAGAGGGCCAGATGCGCAAAGGCAAGGCGTACGACTGGTCCGGGACCGCCCCCGCATCACAGACGTCGCCAAAGTCGGCGGGAGTCACCACGTGATGGTCAACACCCTCCGCACCCTCCGCACCCTCCAGCGCAGCGGCTGTGGCCGTGGCGCCGGCGCCGGCGACCAGGGCCGCGCGGCGCCGGGCGCACCGGGCAAGAGGGGCGGCGCTGCGGTGTGAGAAGGGACCGTCACGAGAGGTACACGCGCGCCGATGTTTGATAAGGGGTCTTAGCAAAGCGTCGTGGCGCCGCCGGTCTCGCACCTCTGTTCGAGATACATGGCCCGTGCGTTCGCCATCAGGAGAGATGTTTATGGAGACACTGGAGACTTCGGCCACCGTCACGACCGCCCTCATCCCCTACGTCGGCGGCGACGCCACGGACCGCATGACGGCTTGGGCAGACCTGCCGCGCGATGAGCGCCGGCGCAAGGCCGTCGCCGCCTGCATCGCTCATGACGCGGCGACGCTGCACGACCTGGCCCTGGCCTATCTCGCCCTCACCGATCGCGGCCAGGCCGGCGTCAACCCACACACGCGCCGGGCCTACCACCAGGCCATCGACGCCCTCCTCGCCACCTGGGACACGGGGAGCCTGCTGCACCGCTCCGGCGACGACGGGCGGGCCTGGGTGCAGGGCCTCAAGAAAGCCGGCGCCCGCGACCGTAAGGGACACCCCAAGCGCACGCCCGACGGGCATCCGGTCAGATTGACGCCGGCCAGCCTGCAGGTGTACCTCGCCGCGGCCCGCGCCCTCTACGCGGCGCTCCGCTGGGCGGGGGCCACCACGGCCGACCCCTGGCGCGATGTGAAGGCCCCCAAAGACCCCACGGCGGCGTACGACAAGCGCGCGCCCTACGAGGAGGGGGAGATCGCCCGCCTCCTCGCCCACGCCGCCGGCGACGACCGCGCGCTCGTCTTGCTCGGCGCGCACGCCGGCCTGCGCGTCGCCGAGGCCCTCGCCCTGACGTGGGCCGACGTCGACCTGACCGCCGCGCGCCTGACCGTCGTCGCCGGCAAAGGCAACAAGGGGCGGCGGGTGGAGATGAGCCCCACGCTGGTGAGCGCCCTGCGCGCCCTCGCGGCGACGGGAGACCGCGTGGGCAGTGGGGGCGATGCGCATGTCCTGCCCTACCGGGCGCCGATCAGCGCCCGCCGCCGGCTGGCCATCCTGTGCGCGCGCGCCGGCGTCGCCTATAAAGGCGTCCACGCCCTGCGCCACAGCGCGGGTACGGCGATGTACCGCGCGACCGGCCGCCTCGAGGACGCCCAACGCCATTTGGGCCACGCCACCATCGCTACGACGCAGGTCTACGCCCACTGGAGCGACGAACGCGTCAAGACGGCCCTGCAGAGCTGGTAAGGGAAGGGATAGGAGGTGAGAGCCATGGAGCACGAGCGGAAGGAGGGGGGCGTGTTGCGCGCGCGTGGGCGGTACGCTATGATGCCCATTATGGAGAGCTTTGCTATGCGATAGCGACAGCGTGCTAGATGCACGAAACCCACCGGGTTGCCCCGATGGGTTAAGGCTGTACTACTATTATTGTCCGGCCCTGGTGTCCAATCTTCTATAAAGTCACCAGCGCCGCTAAGACGGGACCGAAAACTCGACCGGGCTACGACCCCCGACAAGAGTTTCCGAGACTCACAGGGGAGCTTTGTGCTTCCGAGGAGTACCTATGAGCAATCATACGGGAACGGTGCGTGTATGTCAATATCACGCCCACAATCCCAGGCCGGAAACTACACCACCGCCACCGTTCCCCCTCGACAGCATCGACGGTATCGACCGGCGCCTAGTCCAGCGCTACGGCGCCTGGCTGCTCACCGGTGGCTACACGGCGCTGCCGACCTATGCCTGGGTGTACTACGCGCGGCTGGGCGTGAGCGAGGCCGAGATGGTGTGCATCGCGCAGCTCTGCACGTACTGGTGGAGCACGCGCGACCCGTTCCCCGGCGAGGCGGCGTTGGCGGCGCGCATGGGCAAGACGATCCGCACGATCCAGGGCTACCTCCGGTCGTTGGAGGGGAAGGGGTTACTGCACATACAGACTCGACTATCCACCAACGGTCGGCAATCCACGAACGCTTACGACCTGCGCCCGTTCTTCGCGGCTGTCGAAGGACTCGCGCGCCTGGACGGCCTGCTCCCCGCCGCCGACGCGGCCCCCGCGACACTGGCAACCGGCCATGATGACGGTACCCCCAACAACGATGCGTGCAATGTCGGGCCATGTGACGATACCAACAGGGCACAGCGGGACGCGGAACAGAAGCCACTATGTGCAGGGATGGAGAGCAATGGACCCGAAGACACCGCTACGGGCGCAGCTACAGCCGGCTCGCGGAGGGGTGAAGGATCACACGCAGGAGGGGTGAAGAATCCTTCACCCCAAGTAAACCCAGTCGAAGTAGAAACGTTCGACTACGATTCGATACCCCCTACCCCCACTCATGCAACACAGACGACGACGAGCGGCCAGGCCAGGCCACCGGCTAGCGCGGACCCGGACGACCAGGCGCTCGCGGCCGAGATCGCCGCCCTAAGCGCCGCGTTGGGGGATGATGCGCCACGTTCTAGTCTCGGCCGCGCCCGTAACCTGTGCCGCGACGCCGGCGTGTCGCCCGCCCACTTCCTGCGCTTGCTCGACGAGGCGGCGGCCCGGACGCGCGGCCGCCAGGCTAGCATCGTCAAGCGCCAGCGCGCCGACGTCCGCGCTGTCAATGGCATGCCCTACCTGTTCGCCGTCCTGACCGACCTGCTGCACCCCGCGCCACCCCGGCACGCCGACGTCGGCCCAGCCGCGGATCGCCGGCGATCCGGCCCGCCAAGTCGTCGCCAACGCCGGCGCGATGATAGCCACAGCGAGCCCATCAACTCCTACACCGCGTGGTCCGACAGCCCCCCGCCCCTGCCCATCGTCGAGGAGCATCCGGTGTGGCGCGCGGTCCTCGACGAGCTGGCCCAGGTCATGACCGCCGAGAACTTCAACGCCTGGCTGGCCTCAACGCGCGCCTTAGATCAGGATGGCGAACTGCTGCGCGTGGGCGTGCCTGCCGCCTTCAACAAGGCATGGCTAGAGCAGAAGCTGGCCGGCAAGGTCATGGCTGCGTTGCATAAGATCGACGGTGGCACCCTCGGCGCCGGGCGCGTCGAGCGGGTGGAGTATGTCGTCGCGGTGGCTGCGTGAGACTATGTCAGGGCGCGACATCGCGCAGGAGGAGGGACAGGGCCGCGTGGATACGATCGTTGCCGCAGGCGAGCAGGCGCGTCATGCCGGGGGTGTAGGGCCGGCCAGCCACGTCGGTCACGCGCGCCCCCGCCTCCTGCGCGATCAGCGTGCCGGCGATCTGGTCCTCCCGCTCGGACTCCAGGCTCACCACGGCGGCGATCCGGCCCTCGGCCAGCAAGCACCAGTCGAGCGCGGCCGCCCAGTTGGTCAGCACCCGCTTGACCCGCCCGTACAGGGCGCGCTGGATCGCCAGCGCGAGCGCGTCGCCGGCGAGATATCCTTGCACGTAGGCCACCGTCGCGCGGCCCAGGTCGTCCTGCCGCGTCGCGACGGTGATGGGTTGCCCGTTGCGCTGGGCGCCCTCACCGCGCCGCGCCTGCCAGAGCACGTCGGCCATCGGCTGGTACACCACGCCGAGCACCGCCTCCTCGCCGCGCATGAGGGCGATGGAGACGCCGACCTGGGGGATGCCCGCGACGAAGTTGTTGGTGCCGTCGAGGGGGTCCACGACCCAGGTGTAGCCCGCCGTGCCCGGGAGCGCCCCGCACTCCTCGGAGATGATCCCGAACTCCGGGTGCGCCGCCCGCAGGACGGCGAGGATGGTCGCCTCGGCGGCCTCGTCCGCCTCGGTCACGAGGTCGGCGCCGCGCTTCTCGCGCGCGGCGAGGTCCTGCCCGAAGAGGCTGCGGATGATCGCGCCGGCGGCGCGCGCCGCGTAGGTGGCCGTCGTCAGCTCGTCGCGCATCTGCATGCGTCTATCGCTCCTTTCTGCTCGGGTGACGCCCCATGCATCGCGCGTCGAGCGGGTGACGTACGTCTGTCGTCGAGACCCCCCGCATACTACCCCCTTTGGGATAATACTCCTTTTGGGGAGGCGAACACGTAGACAGCCAGGAGAACAGCACATGGATCGACAGCAGCCGGAGGAGGGAGCGCCCTTCGTCAACATCATCGGGGAGTTGGTCGCGCTGGGGCCGTTGCGCCGCGATCTCCCGTACCAACGGTGGTACAGCGATTTTTCGACGACGCGTACCACCGGCAAATCGCGGCCGATGACGGTGGAGGAGGCCGAGGCCTGGTACGAGCGCCACGCGATGAACGACCGCGAGGCGCATTTCGCGATCTACGAGCGCATCACCTGGCACCCTATCGGGACCACCCAGCTCACGGACATCGACATAGAGAACCGCCGCGCCGAGTTCGGGATCGTGATCGGCGAGCCGGACAGCCGGGACAAGGGCTATGGCACGGAGGCCGCGCGCCTCATGCTCGACTACGCCTTCACGGCCCGTGGCCTGCTCAACGTCATGCTGATCGTGAACGCCTACAATCGGGCCGGCCTGCGCGCCTATGAGAAAGCTGGCTTCCGCGAGTTCGGGCGCCGTCGCCAGTGCCGGTTCATGGGCGGCAAGATGTGGGATCATGTTTACATGGAGTGTATCGCTGCGGAGTTTACCAGCCCCGTCCTCGGCTCTGTCTTCGTCCCCGACCAGCCGCAGGGGCTAGCGTGAGCGCACCGATCCGCCTCGTTGCCACCGACCTCGACGGCACGCTCTTGCGGGACGACGGGTCCGTGTCGGACCGCACCCGCCGGTCCATCGCCCGCGCGCAAGAGGCGGGCATCGCCGTCGTGCTCGTGACCGCGCGGCCGCCGCGCACCCTCCGCCCGTTGGCGTGGCAGGTCGGCGCGACAGGCCTCGCCATCTGTTGCAACGGCGCCCTCGTCTACGACGTGGCCACCGATGAGATCGTCGGGCACACGCCGCTCGCAGCCGCCGCGGCCCAGCGGCTCGTGGTCGCCCTGCGCGCGGCGGCTCCCGGCGTCTGCTTCGCGGTCGAGCGGGGGCTGCGGTTCGGGCAGGAGCCGCGCTACGCTGCCCTCGCCCCCATCGCCGGCGACCGCACCCCGCTTATCGACGACGCAGTGGCCCTGTGCGCGGAGGATGTCACCAAGCTCATCGTCCTACACCCGGACGTACCGTTGCAGGATCTCTTGCACGCCGCGCGCAAGGCCGCAGGCGACGAGGCCATCGTGACGCATTCGAGCGCCGTGTTCGTCGAGGTCTCCGCCGCCGGCGTGACGAAAGCCGCCGCGCTCCAGGGGCTGTGTGCCCAGATAGGCATCGACGCGCCGCAGGTCGTCGCCTGCGGCGACATGCCGAACGACCTGCCCATGCTGGAATGGGCGGGGCATAGCGTGGCCGTCGCGAACGCGCACCCCGCGGTCCTGGCCGCCGTCGATGAGGTGACGCTCTCGAACAACGAGGATGGGGTAGCAGGCGTGTTAGAGCGCGAGACAACGGTCGTCATCGCGGTGCGGCAACGTGGTCCCCAGGAGAGGGGTGATCCGTGACGGTCTACTTTGATCTCTCCTGAAACTACCTAGTTTATGAGGAGCACAGCATGTCCATGTGGGAGACACCGGCCGGGCCGGACGGGGGCGACGACATCGCCCTGACGACGCCGGTGAGCGCGGACGTGCCGGTATATGGCAACGATTCGGGATTTCTTTGTATTGGGCAAAGACATGTTGCACAGCTACCCGCCCGTCTACATGCCAGCCGCAGGGACTGCTGAACGCGGCGTGTGTGTGCCTTGCGGATAGACGTGAGGCCCACGCGCTCTAGCTCGTGTGCAACATGTCTTTGCCCAATACAGATTCGGGATTTCTTGGGCCACAGAACATAATATCACCGGGTGTACGTTCCGCGCCGCCGCCTGTCACAATGAGATGGGGGGGAGCAGATGGACGTTCAACTGCCCACGGAGCTAGCCGCGACTCTTGGGTCGATCCTGGCCGTGGACACACCGGTGCAAGGGAGTGCCTTCGAGGTCGTGATCGTGACGACACACCGCGGGCGCTTCGTCATCAAGCGGGGGACGACGCCGGCGACGCGGGCGGAGTTGGCCGAGGAGTCGCGTGTGCTCCACGCGCTACGGCGGGAACGGCCGTTCGTGGCTGCGCCGGTGGGCTTCGTTCCAGGGGCGGATACGGACACGTTTGCCTTCACCTATATCGAGGGCGAGACGATACTCGCGGCCCTTCAACAGGCGAATGCGCCCGAGAAACACGCCCTCGTCGGACGCTTCGGGGCCGCCCTGCGCCGCGTCCATGGATGGACGCCATCCCTGCGGCGTCCGGACGACTGGCTGCGCACGATCATCGCGCGGGAACAGGCCCGGATGGCTGTCCGGCCTGCCGGCGCCGTCATCGGCGGCACCCATACGCGCTTCGACGGATGTGATGTGCAGCGTATCGCGCACGACCTTGGGGTGTGGGGCGGCCACGTCACCACGGACCTGGCCTTCGGTCATGGCGACTATTGCCTGCCCAACGTCTTAGTGCGCGGGGGTGTGGTCGTCGGGGTCATCGATTGGTCGCGCGGCGGCTATGCCGATCGGCGCTTCGATCTGGCCACGGGGCTGTTCAATCTGCGGTATAACCTGGGGGACACCGCGTACCTCACGACCTTCCTGCACGCCTACGGCTACGACGAGTCGGTCGAGACGCTGCATATGTTTGAGGCACTACACGCACTGACGTGTTTCTGGTAAACCTTTCGAACTCAGGGGCATGGCTACGCGGGATAGCATTCCTCCGCTAAAGGAGGGAGTTCCATGAGCCAACGTTGTGCGAGCGGATTGCGCTATGGAAGGGCGTATCCAACCAGGTGTGGCCACCGCCCTCGAGAGGCGGATGCACCTGCCATACGGGGTGTGCGACGATGTGTCATCTATCGCCTAGAGCGACGGAGAGGAGGGCATGGTGCAACCGACCAGAGCTGCGGAATCCACGGGGGACGCGATGGGCGCGCTCTGCCGCCGCTATGGGCTCGACCTCATCGCGGCGCATGAGGGCACGGACCGTTCCGCCCTTGTCGCCCATGTGCGCGACGGAACGGGCCACGATCTCGTCTTGAAGCGGACATCGCCCGAGCGTGGAGGGGGGGAGCTTGCCACCCTGCGCGCGTGGAGCGGAACGGGCTTGGCGTCGCGCCTGGTCGCGGTGCTTGAACCGAACCTCTACCTCGCGGAGTGGCTGCGCGGCCCATCGCTCGCGGAGGTGATAACCGCCGGGCCTATCGACGCACGAGCCATCGGCCGCATGCTGCATGGCTTGCATGCGGTCCCCCCACCATCTGGCCTCCGACCTGTGCGCGACCGCTTCGCCGTCGCCGCGCGCGAGGGCTGGCCAGCCCTGCCGCCGGCGCTCCGCGCTCTCGGCGTGCCCATCACGGCCCATCTGACACGCTATAAGGCGCCGCATGCGATCCTTCTCCATGGCGACTTGGTACCCCTCAACGTCCTGCTCACCCCTGATGGGCCGAAGGTCATCGACCCCATCGGCTATCGAGGCTTCCCGGCATGGGACCTGGCGCAGCTGGCGGTCGCCGCCGAGGGGCGCGGCGGCTGTCGCATGCTCCCCGACCTACTCGCGGGCTACGGCAGCACGCCGCCATCGATGGCAGAGGCGTTCGCGTGGATGATCCTCTTCTTCTTGCAAAAGAACCTGATCGAGGAACGCCCCGTGTTCGCCGCCAACCTACAGCCTCTCGCGGAGGCTTTGCTCGTCGCCGGCGACCCCGACGCGTTCCTCCGCCACTACTGTGGCTAAGAGATACCCTATCGCCCCCAGCGTAGTAATCCCCATAGGTAAGTCGGTAAAGCAGGTCGAGAAGGAGTCATCGCCTAACTGACCCCATGTTGGCATGGGGTGACTCATCTCGTGACGAATGCTAGTTATCTGGGACGTTGTAGGTTTTCGTCAGAAACGTAGCGACAGGCCTTCTTCCTCGCCATGTACATGTACGCTGAAACTACCTAGTTTTACTGTCGCGCGGATGTCGTTGCCAAGAAACAGAAAAGGGCGGCGCTTAGTGATGAGGCACCGCAACACGTCGGCCCCACGTCAACATCTAGCCTACCTTTGTCAAAGAGTATTATATAAAATCAATTAATTAAGGTTAACACCTTTACAAATATAACAAATATTAATATCACTATGCTACCTTGTCCTTAAAAATAGCATACAGAACTGGGGAAGAGCACAACGTGCAAAGAGGTGAACGTGACGATGCAGACAGTGAAGGATAGGCTTGGCCACGTACGCTGGATCGGTGGATCGCCGGGGGCTGGGAAGACGACCATCGCGCGTCTGCTGCACGAGAAGCACCGGATAGCGGTGTATCACTACGATGACCACGAGGCGGATCACATCGCCCGTCGGCGGGCCAATCCATCTGTTTATCCCGTCTTCGCCCACCTGCATGCACTCTCTGCCGACCAGTATTGGTTGGAGCAATCCCCCGATGCCATAGCTCAAACCATGGTGGATGCAATCAGCGAGCGTTTCCGCTTGGTGCTTGATGATCTCTTAGCACTCGCCAACGACACTCCCCTGTTGGTAGAAGGGCCGGGGCTGTATCCGCGTGACGTTTTTCCGTTGATGAGCCAAGCAAACCAAGCTATATGGTGCGTTCCCAGCCCCTCCTTTTGTCGAGCAGTCCGCCGTGAGCGACGGCGGGTCTATGGCCTTGGACCAACGGCTTGGTCAAGTGACCCTGAGCGGGCGTACGAGCAGTTCACGGAGCGTGATGTGTGCTTGGCAGTACACGTCTGCCGGCAAGCGGGCGAGCGTGGATTGAGGGTGATCGAGATTGATGGCGCCACACCACCGGATGAGGTGGCGACCGAGGTCGAAAGGTACTTGCACCTGCCATAGATCTTCTAACAGGCCTAGAATAAGCGAAGCTGTCACCAGGGGCAAGGTAACTTCATGGACGGACACTCAAGGTGTTGATTACAGTGCCGATTGTGCTGCTGGATGTGGCATTTGAGACCTTGCGACGGTCAGTAGCACAGCGTAGAGCTATTATCGACCGCCCCTTATCCTGAATAAGTACCGACACTGTCCATTCTCGGCACTTCATCGACAACTTTGAGTCTCTCCTTGTAAACCTACTTTGCACTTCCTGACAGCTTCGCTTATTCTAGGCCTAACAGGCATGCAAGTGTAGGGCTGAAGTGACTGAAGATGAGCCGCACCGCCGGCGCGGAGCTGCTGGGCGGCACGACGCGCCGGCCCTGTAGCCAGGGCTGCGGCCGGCCGGCGACGGTCGAATGGCAGCCCGCGCGCGCCGGCGACCCGGCTCCCTGGGTCTGCGCCGCGTGTAACCTCGCCGCCGAGTCCGAGGACGACGAGGCATGAGTCCCCTTCTTTTCCAAGTAGCCCCGAGCCGCCCGCTTGCGCGCGCCCGACGCGACCGTGTAGGCTGACGGTAGGGGGTCGTGCAGCGATCCTGTAGCTCACTACCGGAACTTTTGGCCCCCCGCCGAGCCGTGCCCCCTTCCGGGGCCGCGCGGGGGCCAAAAGTTCCGTCCGTTCGCCCCCGGTGGGCCTGATGGCCCGCGCGGGGGACAGGCGTGGACGAGGCGCATAGGCAAGGCGACGATGCCGCCGGCGACGTGGGGGACGTGATCGTGGGGCATGGGCGCGGGGCCTGACCCTGGGGTGAAAATAGCCCTGGGACGGGCGGCAGGCCACGTTGGGGCGAGGTGCTGGTTACGCCGTCACCAACCGGACCCACAACTCGTTGAAGCGTGCGCTGTCGACAGCAGTGACGACTTGCATGGCTTGACCTGCTTCATCGACTCGTTCATACAGCCAGCCCTCACGCATCCCCACGCTGACGCGCATGTGCTCGATGGTGACCCCATCCCACCCCAAGGCAACCGCGCAGGTCAGCGGGTCATGCTGGAAATTGATGATGTCGTCCGGGAGCCCCTGACAGGTCCGCCCGTACGTCTCTTCGTTCTTCCAGTCCCGCGCCATAGCCTCGGCTTGACGTGCCAACAGCTCGCCGAGCGGGCCGGATGCGCGGAGGGCAGGGAGATGGGACCGGCGCAGGGCCGTTTGGGCCGTCACCTCAATGGGGATAAGCGTGGGGCTATACCGCTCCAAGAGGTGGCGCGCCGAGGTGACGTCGAATTGGACGTTGAAATCCATGGTGTTGTCCCACTGGGGGAATCCCGTGGGGATAGGATGCACATGGCCGCCCATCAGGTAGAGGTCAGCCTGGCCCAGCAGCCCTGGGTGCGCCTCGTCGAGCAAGGCCAGGTTCGTGTAGGGGCCAATAGCCACGATACGCGCCCCGACCTCGATACTGCGCCGCAGCAGCGCCAAGGCATCACTTAGTGGCCCAGGAGTTGGGGGGACCGGCTCGGGCCAGTACGCCTCCTCCTGGGGGACGCCAGCCGCATGCCGAAAGCGTCCGCATGACCGATCCGCCCCGGCGGCGACCGGGATGTCCGATCGCCCCGCCGCCGCCAGGGCATAGCGCGTGTAGCCCGCGCGCTGCCCCCCGTCGTCGATCACGGTCGTGATGCCCGTGATCTCCACGTCCGGCCACCTCAGCAGGAGGGCCAGGGCGCATAGATCGTCGATGTCACCGCCCAGATCGGTGTCCAGGTGTACCTTCGTCATCTAAACCTCCTCACGGTCAAGCCGCCGGCGCGGTCGGCTGCAAGGACACGTCATAGCCCAAGGCCTGGCGCCCGCAGGCACTCAGGTCAAACTACTTGACGGGCTCGCGGCGCCAGCAAGGCTCGACCTGACGCGCTCCGACCGTTACCCTCAGTGTAGCGCGCACGCCCCGCTTTTCATAGGCGGTGGTGTCTCGGCACGAGACATGAGAAACTACTTAGAAAAGAAGGCGATGGGTGCGGCGATGGCGAGAGCGTGTTAGTGGCGAAGGTAAGCCGCACCATTTCTGCAGAATTAAGTGGCACTGCCATAGGCCGGTTGCCATTGCCGATCTGAGCCATCCAGGGCGCGGACATCGCTTTCGATGAAGCAGTGATGGAAGTCCGCTTCACGCGCTGCTTGGTCGAGGATCTCGTAGATTGTGCCGTCAAGGTCCTCGGCGGTGCGGTAGGGGATGGTCAGGACGTAGTCGTAGCCGCTGTCGTGCGGCTTCTGCATGCTGTAGGGTCGTAGCACACCATCTTCTATCGCCGCACGCGCCTTGGTCTTGCCGCGGACGAACGTGTTGGTGTTCTCGACGCGCAACCAGAGCTCTACCTGGAGCGTCGTCGTAGGCTCTTCCAGGGGGTGTACGCGGGCGGGTCGAGGGATTGGCGCGACAGCCGGAGGAGCGACGAGGCGCGGTGCAATCGACCTGGCCGCAGGTACGGGTGGTGTGGCAGACTGGAGTTGTGCCGTCATGGTGCGTAGGATGGTCGCCAGCCGTCCCTCGACCGGCGCGGCGGTGAGCCAGCGCACCAGGCGCTCCCGATCGGCGGGTGTGAGGGCGAGGGTCACCACGTCGCCTGCCAGCAAGGCATCCATCAGTCGGCTGGCACTGCCTTTGCGCGCGTGCGGGCCGCGGGCCGCCAAGTAGCCGTGGCGTTCGGCGATGCAGCGTAAGGCCGCTTCCTCGTTGGCGGACAGGGATCGCATGGACATCTCCATTCGGTCGGCATACTGGTCGCACCACGCGATAGATGGTCGCGCTCGTCACGGCCCGATCACTAATCCTTCCCGCGCTGCGTCGACCACGTCCTTCGTCACGGTACGCAGGTGATTGATCTGCAAGATACGCTCGATTTGGGTGAACAGCCGCTGCAGCAGGCGGAAGTTGCCGCCCGTGATGCGGGTCACGGCCGCGATCGCCTCGGCATCCGTGAGGTCAT
>JAABVA010003421.1_pt1 | contig 15096 bp, 21 predicted proteins | sample 5560331 | NCBI WGS metagenome assembly JAABVA01 (sample SAMN12812661, study PRJNA571458) | rock metagenome | isolation source: Antarctica rocks | place: Antarctica: Victoria Land, Mt New Zealand sud | collected 2016-01-07 | reverse complement strand
TCCGCGAGATGCCCTTCGCGTTGTGCGGATCGGACCCTAGACAAGCCCGATCGTCCCAGCGTGCGAGGGCATTTCGCGTTTCAACCCGCCGCTACAGCCTCAAGATCGTCGGTGGATCGAGGCTTAGCGCCCGTCTGAGGGTGGTGCTCGTCGCCCATGACCGCGGCTTCTAGCCGTTGCATCAAGTTGGCCAGGGAGTCCTCGAACTCTTCTCGGGAGTCGCCCCGGGCAAGGTTTGGCTGCAGCCTGCGCAGGGTCGGGTATCCCTGCAGCGGATCGGCGGGTTGCTCGACGGTGTTCTCGTCGCCCTGGACGGGGCTGATGTCCACCCCTCGGGCGGCTACTTCCAGGAGCAGGTGGCCGAGCAGGAAGCCGGTGAACGCGCGGTAGGCGTACACCGCGGTGTCGTCTGAGAAGCCCTCTGAGCTTAGCGCGGCCAGGAACGACTCGATCCAGCGAAGGCTGCGAAGCGGTGGCCGCACCCATGGGGCGGTCGGCGGCCGGGTGGCGACCAGGGGAAACAGGTGAGGATGGGCCAGGGCCATCCGCCGCAGTCCGTATGCGAGCCGGGTGAGGTAGTCCTGCCAGCCGCCGGTGGGCAGCAGCAGCACCTCGGGATCGGCGTAGAGCTCGTCGACGACCAGGTCCACGACCCAGTCGATCAGGTGCTCCCGGCCCGGGACGTAGCGGTAGAGCGCCATGGCCTGCACATCGAGCTCGCGGCCCAGCCGGCGCATGCTCAAGGCGGCCAGTCCGTCGCGTTCGATCAGCGCCGACGCCGCGTCCAGGATCGCCTGCCGGTCCAGCCCGGGTGCCCGGCCGCGACCGCTGGGAGCCGTGCTCTGGGGGGCGTTGCTGCTGACTGCCACGTGTCGGAGCTCCGCTCGGATCCTGCCTGGGTTCCGGGGGCGGTAGCGACCGGCGGAGAATGTCTGCTTCCTGTCAACTGGGGCGGCTTGGGCCTTACGCGGCTGGCATACCGGTCCAGTTGCCGAGGGGCCGGATGCGAGTCGAGGCTGAGTGCTTAGCTCAAGCCGTCTTTGAGGTTCTCTCCAGCGTTCTTCAGGTTGCCCTTGGCGATGTCGGTCTTGCCCTCGGCCTGCAGGTTCTTGTCGCCGGTGCGTTCGCCGACCTTCTGCTTGACCTGCCCCTGGACCTCCTGCAGCTTGTTCTTGGCCTTGTCGATGAAGCTCATGGCTGTCTCCTTCTTAATAGACCGATCTGAGCCGGCGGCGCATCGGGCACCTGTCGTCCCTGGCCTTGGGTCTTTCCTGCCGCGGGCGCCGTGCTCGCCGAGGAACCCGCTGGCGGGCTCGTACCCCGCGAGAACCGGGGGACACCGTAAACCTCAAGTGTCGGCTGCGGGCAAATATCCGCACAGTCTCGGTTTGCGAGCGGCGGTGCCAGCGGCGGCGGGTCGGGCAAGTTTTTCCGCACTGTTTCTGCCCGGCCGCCGTTTTACGGTGTAGACCTGGGCAAGGCTCTGGCTGCCGGCCACCGCCACATCTCCGGACCGTGCACCACGAAGGGATCAAGCATGCCTATCACCGACCCCGACAGGCTCGACGGAGCCACGGTCTACGGACCCGGCGGCGACAAGCTCGGGAAGATCGAGGCGGTCTATGAGGACAACGACACCGGCCGGCCGGAGTGGGCCGCAGTCAAGACCGGGATCTTCGGCGGCCACGTCTCTCTGGTCCCGCTGTCCGCAGCGCAGCAGAACGCCGAGGGTCACATTTGGAGAATGTGATGACAGACGATCCCACCCGCCCGGCTTCCGCCGTCGAGACGGTGCGCGCAGAGGAGCGAGCGCAGATCACCACCGGCTGGGTGGCTGCCGAGCGGGTGAGGTTCGAGCGCCGGATCGTGACCGAGACCCGTCAGGTGGAGCTCACCGTGCGCCGGGAAGAGCTCGTCGTGCACCGCTCGGCGCTGCCCGATGCCGTACCCGAGCAGCCGCCAGCTCAGGCGGCCCCGGTCCAGCAGCCGCTGGTGATCGTGCTGCGCGAGGAGGTGCCCGTCGTGCAGCTGGCGGTGCAGCCCTACGAGCGGGTCACCGCCGTCGTGGAGCAGGTCGCCGGGCAGCAGACGCTCAGCGCAGAACTGCGCAAGGAGCACGTGCAGATCGAGACCGGCCGGGGCGCCGGTCGCCCGCCGCAGGGGCAGCCCTGACAGCAGCGGACGGTGAGGCCACGGTCCCGACCTGACGTGTCAGCTACCGCGGCGACGTTGCTACCTGCAGGAGCCGCGAGGCTCCTGGCAGCGTCGCCCGCGCCCGGTCGGCACGTCGGATCGGTGGGTTTTCTCGGCGCGGACCGCCAGGTTCGGGATGGGGACAGGCGCAGCAGACGTCGCCCTTTCTGGGGCAATTGACAGCTGTTGCGTCATGGCGGCCGGCCGGGCACGTGTCTGTGGTGCAACGGGGTCACCGCGGCCCAGCTCGCCCGCCGGCGAGCTTCACCAAGCCTTGGGGAGTACCGGCCATGTCGCACGCACCCGCTCCGCCGTCGAGGAACCGCACCGGCGCTGTCGCTGCCACCCCCGACCGGCGGCGTCGCCCGGCGTGGCTGATCCCGCTGCTGGGGCTGCTGGGGCTGCTGGCCCTGGCGCTGCTCGCCTTGGCGCTGTACGCGCTGCTGCACCACTCGGGCAAGAAGAGCGTCACAGCGCCGGTCGCCGAGGCCAGCCCGACTGGGGCCAGCACCGCGTCGGGGTTGCCGGCTTCCCCGTCGTCGGGGACGGCATCCGGCGAAGCGGCACCCGGCGCGGGGTCGGGCAGCGCGCCGGCTAGTGCGGGTAGTGGCGCAGCTGGCGGTAGCGGGACAGGTTCGGCAGCTGGGGGGGCTGCCCTGGTGGGCGGCGGCGGGGTTGCGGCCACGGCGGCGACCGGCGTCGAGGCAGGGACCGCCGGCGGCAGCTCTGCTGCCAAGGGCGCTGGGTCGGCTGCTGCCGGCACCGCGCAGGGGACAGTGCTGTTCGCGAGCGACTCGGCAGCGCTGGATGCCAACGCCCGCCAGGTGCTGGCGGCCGCCGTCGCGCGGATCAAGGCGCAGCACCCGTCGAAGGTGACGGTGACCGGCTACACCGACGTCGTCGGCGGCCAGCCGACCAACAGCAACTTGTCGCTGCAGCGGGCCGAGGCGGTCGCCTCAGTACTGGGCGCAGAGCTGGGTTCCACCCCGCCGGTGACCGCCGCCGCTAAGGGAGCGGCCGACCCGGTCGCGTCCAACAGCACCGAGGGCGGGCGCCAGCAGAACCGCCGCGCGTCGATCACCAACAGCTAGCCGCAGGCTCAGCCACGACTCGTTGCGTCCCGGACTGTGACCATCGACCCGTAAGGAGCACCGCATGGCGACCCTCGCCATCGACTACAAGACCGGCTTGAACAACGCGTGGAGCAACATCGCGACGGTCATCCCCAAGCTGGTCGTTTTCCTGATCATCCTGGTGGTCGGCTACTTGGTCGCCAAGGCCATCGCCAAGATCTTGACGAGGGTGCTGCAGAAGGTCGGGTTCGACAATCTGGTGGAGCGCGGCGGGGTGAAAAAGGCGCTGGCCAAGAGTTAGTACGACGCAGCCGGGGTCCTGTCCAAGGTCGTCTTCTACGCGATCATGCTGTTCGTGCTGTCGACGGCATTCGGAGTGTTCGGCACCAACCCGATCAGCGGCTACTTGCACTCGGTGATCGCCTACCTGCCGCTGGTGTTCATTGCCATCGTGATCCTGGTGCTCGGCTTCGCCATCGCCGCCGCCGCCAAGGCGCTGATCGAGAACAGCCTCGGCGGGTTGTCCTATGGCACGCTGCTCGCCAACGCCGCGTCCACGGTCATCATCGCGCTCTTCGCATTTCCGCGCTGGATCAGCTGCACATCGCGCAGAACGTCGTCGACGCCCTGCTGTACGCCACCCTGGCGGCGGTCGTCGGGGTTGTCATCGTCGCTGTCGGCGGCGGTGGCATCTCGACCATGAGCGGCCGCTGGCAGGCGATGGCGGACAGGTATGACCAGGAGAAGGACACCATGCGCCAGCAGGTCCGCTCCGCGCCGAGCATCCGGGAGCAGGCGCAGCAGGCCAAGGCCAAGGCGCAGTCAGCGGCCGGTGGTGAGGGCGGCGGGTCTGCCGCCGGTGCCCGCCGCCAGTAGGCGCACCGGCCGCCGGTAGAGCGCGACCACCACCGCAAAGTCAACCAGTGCTCGTCAACAGAACGGAATCGACAATGCCAACCAGTCCTGCCCAAATCGGTGCCACCGCCCGGCCGAGGAGGTTCTTCCTGCCACTTCCACTGCTGCTCGCCCTCGCGCTGCTGTTCACCGGAGCGGCGGCGTGCGGGAGCAAGACCTCCACCACCTCCAGCGGCTCGAACGGCACCACCAGCTCGAGTTCAGCTCGGGCTCAAGCGGTGGCTCGTCGTCGGGTACGCAAGGCGCAGGCAGCGGCGGCGCGACACCGGCGTCGTGCTCTTCCGTTGGTACCAGGAAGATTCCCAAGACCCGGGTGCTGGCCGACCTGGGCATATCAGCCGGTGCGTTCCACCGCTACATCTACAAGCCGATCAAGAGTGGTTCGTTCAGCACCGCGACCAAGACCCGCAAGGTCGTCACCCTGGTCAAGGGCGCCGTCGCGGCCGGTGCCATCGCCCACTTTCTGGGCAACGCGATCGACAACGCTCGCTCGGATGCCACGTTGTGCAAGTACGTGCCGAACATGAGCCAGATCATGGACAAGCTGACCGCGATGGGCAGCCAGCTGCGCGGCGGCAACACCTCCCAGGTCGACTCCACCAACAGCTCGTTCGGCCAGCTGCAAAAGCAGACCGGCTTCACCGCCAACGACAACGCCACCGTCCCCGGGGTCAGCTGAGCAGCACCAGCAGGCACCAGCAGCACCAGCAGCACTGCCGCGTGACCGGCGCCGCCGGCGCCCAGGGACTGACCCCCTGGCTGCCGGCGGCGTCCTCACCTGAGCAGCACAACACCGCGACCCGCACCTCGGCGTGTGGTATGTAACGACGGGCTGCACCAGTTCAGGGTTGATGCAGCGAGGCGGCCGGGGTCTCGATGTGGATGCCCTGAGAGTCGAGCTGCCCAGCGCCTTCACTTTCTTGCACCCCGTCGCGGCGGGCGTACCCCGGAGCGTGGGAGACGAGCACACCCACGAAGCTGATCGGGTGTCCGGCGAGCACCGGCCGGGTGATAAGCCCCGGATCGGTCACGTGCACATAGACCCGGTTGGCGGGCGACGACCCGACCCAGAACCCGGGATAGGAGACGACGGACTGCACCGGCGCCGCTCGCGCGACGACCCGCTGCCCGCCCAGCCGAGCGATGGTGTCGAGCGCGACCGGAGCCCCGTCAGCTGCCCGCAGCCAACTCATCGCGGCGGGCCTGGCAGTAGCCGGCGGAAGCGGTGCGGGCGCGGTCACCGGCGGTGGTGCCCCGACCGTGCCCGAGCGCGGCGTGCTTCCGGCGCCGAGAAGGACGACAGCAGCGATGCCCCCGGCGACCCCGACAGCAGCACTGGCCTGGGCTGCTGGGTGCTGGCTCACTCGCACGATCCGCCCGCCGGCCGCGCCGAGCAGCGCTAGCGGCGCGACGGCGATGCCGGCGAGGAAGCTGCGGCGCTGTGCCAGTGGTGGGATCAGCTCGGCGCAGCTCGCGCAGCCAACGAGGTGACCGGCGGTGTCCAGCGCGCGTTGCCGGCGGATGTCAGTGGCGGACACCGCCAGCAGCACCGGTCGGCACCGCGGTGTCGGCGGGGTCACCTTGCGCAGCGCGAGCACGTAGTCCACCCGCAGCCGGGCCCGGGAGCGGGCCAGTCGCGCGGCGACCGCGCCGGGCGTCGTCGACTCCTGCTCGGCGATGTCCGCGGTGCTGACCCCATCGGAGTGGGAGACCAGCGCTTCTCGCTCGGCCGGCCCGAGCCCGTCCAGTGCGCTGGTCAGCGCCTGGTGGCGCTCCGCGGCGAGCAGCTCGTCGTCGGGCTGCGCCGCCTGAGCCCGATCCAGCAGCCGGTGGTGGTTGCGCCGGTCCCGGCCGGTCGCCCGGTGCGCGTCGACCGCAAGGTTGCGGGCGGTGGTGACCGCGAACGGCAGCCGCGCCGCTGGGTCCAGCCGGGTGGCTGCCACCAGGACCCGGGCGACTGCCTCCTGGGCGACGTCCTCAGCGGTGTTCCATCCACAGCCGCGGGACACCGCCGCCCGGCGTGCCACCTGCACCAGCTCGGCCGCCTCCGCCGGGTCGATCGGGCTAGTCATGGGCCCCGGGTCTGGGCAGAGTGACGACGTCAATGCCGACGTCGGCTGGCAGCGGGTGCTGCTTCGGCCCGCTCGTCATCTCCGCCCCTTTCCCGCAGCCGAAGCCGGCTGCCACCGCTAGCAATCTCTCACCGCTGATCAACACTGGCTGACGGCTGACCACCACGGTAACTGCCAGCAGAGCGCTGACAGCCCCTGTTGGTGGGCGCTGCGGCGAGGGGCGCAGGACCCGTGATGGGGGATCTGAACGCTCGTGCACCCTCCTGCGGGCCCGGCCGCGCCCGGGTCTGCCAGGTGCCCGTATGCGCGCCGGGCGGGCCGTGCGTCATGGGCGGACGGCGAACGCGTGTCTGTAGTAGAGGGGCCATTCGGGCTCCCCTGAGTACCGGGCGGCCGTTGTGGTCGTCCGTCGCCGGCTGGCCACCCGGCAGTGGTCCTACTCGTTCAAGGAGAGCCATGCCGCATCCCCGCACGATGAACCCCGACCACCTCGAGGGCCTGCAGGTCCTGGACAGCCAGGGAGCCAAGGTCGGCAAGGTGTCGACTGTCTTTCTCGACGTCGAGAACGGCAAGCCCGAGTGGGCGGCGGTCAAGACCGGCATGTTCGGCAGCCACGAGACCCTGGTGCCTCTGGTCAACGCATCCTCGACCGGTGACGGGCTGACGGTCCCCTACGCCAAAGACATGATCAGGAGCGCGCCGCACTACGACCCGGCTGCCGAGCTGTCCAACCAGCAGGAGGCGGACCTGTTCTCCCACTACGGCGTGCCCTACTCGGGGCAGACCGTCACCGCCGACACCGGTGCCGGCGTCCCGGCTTCGGCGCCGGTCCAGGGCGGCGGTCGGGACAGCTCACCGGCCAGCACCGATGATGCGATGACCCGTTCGGAGGAGCGGCTGTCGGTGGGTACCCAGCAGGTCGAGGCGGGCCGGGCCCGGCTGCGTAAGCACATCGTGACCGAGACAGTCACCCAGACGGTGCCGGTCTCCCACGAGCGGGCCACCGTCGAGCGGGAGCCGATCACCGACGCCAACCGGGGGCAGGCGATGGCCGGTGAGCCGCTCCGGGAGAACGAGTACGAGGTGACGCTGCACGCCGAGCAGCCGGTGGTCCACAAAGAGACCGTCCCGGTCGAGCGGGTCCGGCTCGCCACCGAGACGGTCACCGAGTCCCAGCAGGTGTCCGAGCAGGTCCGCAAGGAGCAGATCGAGCAGGTCATCGACGCACCCGACGAGCGACCGCAGCGCTAGACCACCCGTCGGCGGCGCGCTCAACCACGACGCCGGCGGCGATGCCGCCGCCGCCGCTGCCGGCGCCGTGCCGGGACCGCGCCCGACGGGTGGGTGTAGACCGTTGTTCCCGGCCGCCGGGTGTGTTCGGGCCGGCGGGCGACGGGCAGTACCGCACGCCGTGAGCGTTGCTGCGCCGGACCTTCTCACGGGACTGACGAGACAGGCGGCACGGGTATGCCCAGCTCGCTTCACGCCGGTCTCGCGGGTCACGGTCAGCGGCGAGGATGCCTCGCCGGCCGAATTATCTCCCAGCACTGCAGCTGCAACTGTCGGAGGAGTTCACCCGCTCCGGGGTGCCGGTGACGCTGGTGGTGTGCTCCGGGTCGCTGACCGGCGAGGACGGTGCCCGGCTGCGGGACCAGCTGCTGGTGGTGCTGCGGCACGGGCCGCGTCACCTGCTGCTCGACCTGGCCGAAGCCACCACCTTCGACAACGCCGCAGCCGCCACCCTGATCGACACCCACCGCCGGGCCCCCCTGCTGGCTGCAGCTTCGGCCTGGTGGCGCCCGCCGAGGATGTCGTGACGCGGCTGCAGCTGACTGGTCTGCACCGCTTCCTGGTCTGGCACGCCACGCTGGAACAAGCGCTGGACGCCCTGGAGCCCCCGATCGACGAGCCGCAGGCGAGGTGAGCGCCGTCCGGTCCGCACAGCTATGACCTGGCACGGCGGCACCGAGCTGCTGGTGGCTGCGGGGTGTGGGCTGGGCGTGTGGTCAGGCTTCCTGCGCCGCCGGGGCTGTGGCGCGTGGCTGGACCTGGCCAATGATCCCGGTAGGTGGTCGTGCGTCATGCCAGCTGCCTGAAGGCGTGTCTAGAACAAGGCAGCTACACCAGACGCAGCCACGACCGCACCTTCGCCGCCAGCCCGGAGATCCTCCGGCCAACACTGCCAGGAGCGTTCCATGATCCTTCTCGGGCTTCTACTGCTCGTCGCCGCCGTCGTCATCGCCGTCGTCGGGGTGCTGAGCAACATCGGCAGCAGCCACCTGCTGACCCGCAGCTTTGAGGTCTTGGGCTACCACATCACCGGGTCCACCGGCCGGCTGCTGCTGATCGGCGTCATCCTCGGCGCTGCCGGCATGCTCGGGCTGAACCTGCTGCTCGCCGGCCTCGGCCGCGGGATCAAGCGCCGGGTGTCCACCCGCCGGCAGCTCAAGGCCGACCGCAAGGAGCAGCAGCGCCTCGCAGCCGAGCGTGACCAGCTCAGCCACTAGCTCGAGGACGAGCGCCGGGACAAGCTCACCGAGCCAACTGTCCAGAACGGCACGACTGCCCGTGAGGACGCCGGCGGGGTAGGGGCACGCGAGGTTCGCACCACCCGACACGTGTCGGAATAGAGCTCGCTGCCCGCTCCTGGCCCGAACACCCGCACAGGAGGAGAAGCATGGCTCGTTTGACCCGCAAGGGACGTCGCAACAGCGCGCTGCAAGCCCACGGCCAGGAGCAGGACCAGCTCGCCCGACTCGTCGCCGAGGCGGCACCGGTCGACGTCCAGCAGCCAGGACCTGAAGGGGCAGCGCGCTGGCGCCAGCAACCCAAGCTCTGGTCGATGCCGCCCTCGACATCGTTATCTCCACCGCCGCCGACGCGGTTCTTTCCAACGCCACCGACATCGTCGTCGCCCAAGCAACCGACGCTGTCATCGACAATGTCCTCGACACTGTCCTGGGCGCGGCGATGCAGGCAGTCGCCGCCGCGACAACCGATGTGGTAGCCCAGACGCTGGCCGCCGCGCAGGACGCCGCCGTCGACGTCGTCCCGGACCCGCTCGCCGGGTCGACTTCACCGGACGCGGCCCTGGACAGTGTCGGAAGGGCCGGGTCCGCAGGCGCCGGCCGGCTCACGGCCCGGACGTCGCCAGCACGGCTAGCTGCCCGCCAGGGGAGAACCAGAGCTGCGAAGGCCGCCCCCGACACGGCAGCGCGGCACGCCAGAGCACGGGGCCACGCAGCCGCCGAGCGCGGCCGGCGGACCGCCCACCGAGCCAGCGAGGCCGCCCAGGCCCGCAGGAAGCACGCAGCCAATGCAGCGCAAGCCCGTAGGAGGCACGCAGCCAATGCAGCGCAAGCCCGCAGGAGGCACGCAGCCGACGCAGCGCACGCCCGCAGGAAGCAGGCAGCCCGAGCGCTCCGGCAGCAGGGCGCGCACGCACGCGTTGCCGCGCGCAGCTCAGCCAACCAGCTGTTATGGGCGGCGGTTGACAGTCCCGTGACGCAGAAGCTGAGCCGGCGGGCCCGGCAAGCAGCCCAGTACAGGCAGGCCCAGCCGCGCCGGGCACGGATCCGCAGGTTGTCGGTCGCAGCCGTCCTGACCGCCGCGACCGGGACCGCCTTCGGGGTGTACCTGAACCGCCTCCCAGCACCCGGCCCGACACCTGCCAGCCCGCCCGAAGCGCCACCCACCCTCGCCGCCGAGGTCACCAGCTCCCAGCCGGGCCTGCTCAGCCCCGGCCCCGGCCTCGACCCGGCAGCCGGCGCGGGCACGACGCCGACCGGCGGCAGTACCTTCCCGGACCCGGCCGCCGGCGGCGACGGCCAGCAACACTGAGCGCAGGGGAGACGGGCAGGCCGCGGCCGGTGCAGCATGACCGGCAACGGCCGGCGCGCTGAGCCGGCGCCGGGTCTTTCGCACGAGTCGAACCGGGCGGCGGGGCCGGCGCGACGCTCGCCGCGGCCCTCGCGCTGTGGGAGCAGTTCCCGGCCGGCGGGGACCGCCCCCTGGTGCTGACCGGGCCGCGGCTGCTCGAAACCGGCTACACCGACGGCTGCGCCCGGCAGGCGTTCGCCGACCGCGACGTCCTGGTCGCACCCGGCGTCCCGGCCCACGCCGCGGCCTGTCTGGTGGGCGTGCTCGACCCGCTGTCACCGAGTGGCCGCGATACCCGCACCCCGCTTGGCGCCAAGCTGATCCGGCACGGCCTTCGCACCGACCGCGGCGAGCAGCAGCTGTTCGCCTGGAGTGTTTCTGTGTCCGGGTCGCTGGGCCCGATCGTCGTGCTCGACGCGGGCGAGCAGGCCCGCCTGTGGTCACCGAGCCCGGCCTGGCCAGCGGCTGGGGTGGCGGCCGAGCGGGCCGAGCTGCACGGCTCCGGGACCCGGGTGCGCTATGAGTTCTACGCATCCCCGCTGACCTGCGCCGACTGTGCCGTGGTCGAGGGCGGGGTCGAGGGCGAGGTCGCCACCAGCAGCTCGGCGGTCGCCATCGCGCTGCACGCCCAGCAACCGACCCGCGCAACCCGCCGGCCGCTGGCGTACGCCCAACGTCACCAGCTCGTCTTCGACCTGCCGACGCCGCTGGCCCGCGGGTACTGCTCAACGCCGCCAGGCCCATCGAGGTCCGCCGCGCTCACCGGCAGCTGCCGATGAGCTGGCCTTAGCGGGGACCGAGTGACTGCACCGGCCGAGTAGGTCCACCGACGAGCCGCAGGGGGCTGTGGGGGTTGTTGCGTCATGGCGCGGCTGGTTGGGCGTGTCTACAGCAGAGGCACGGCGAGCCCTAGGGGCCGCGACAGCTCGGGTCAGCAGACCCGCTCCCACACCGAAAACCTTTTGAAGGAGAACGTGGCATGGCGATTTCGGCGGCAGCAACCGAGTCAGGCAACCCAGCCGGACACAAGATCAAAACTAGTGCGGCGGCGGTGTTCGCGCTGGTGTTCGGCGTCTGCGCCCTGGTCTGCGCCCTGACCGTCCTGCTGTCCCCGGCCGCGCTGGTGCTCGGCGTCATCGCGCTGATCCTGGCCGCCGCCGGCATCGCGATGAGCCGCCGGCCGCACGTGACCGGCAAAGGCGTCGCCATCGGCGGGCTTGTCACCGGCCTGCTCGCGCTGATCGTGTCAGGGGCGCTGATCGGCGGGGCCGCCACCGTGCTGAACAACCGCAGTGCCGTCGACCGGCTCGACAAGCAGGTGCAAAAGCTCAAGGACAAGCTGCCGAACAAGGTCCCCAGCCAGATCACCGGCGAATAGTCCGCAGGCGTACCGCAGCCGGCGGGCACTCCACGCTGGCCTCGTCCGGTCCGTCGGCGGACGGCCCGGACGAGGCCGACCCTCGGCTGGCTCGCAGCCCACCGGCGCCAGCGGTGCATGCCCGTCCCGTCCCGCCACCGTCAACAGGAGCCGCAATGTCCTACACGCCACCATCTGGATGGGTTGAACAGCTCAGGGGTATTCCGGACGGGCGGGTCAACGGCCGGCGCTTCCACGTCCGAGAAGACTGCCCGGCAATACCGCAAGGCGCGGTGATGGAGACGACGGACAAGCCCTACAGCGCGGCACGCTGCTGGGCCTGCGCCAAGTAGCCCGCCACGCACCGCGGCACAGCGACAATGCGGAACGAGGGCACCCGCGACCAGCCGCAGCGGGTCCCGTCCCGTCCCGACTCATGCCTTGTCGATGCCTGTCCAGTGCGTCACTGAAACGGGACGGGATGCACCGTGACTGCCGCACAGCCGTTGCGCCCGGCGGGTCTCACCCTGGAGCCGCCGCTGGTGACCGTCCCGGCGCTGCGGGAACCCGGGTGCAGCACGTGGTGCACAGCAAGAACCGGTCGCGGGGCCGCGAGATGTCCTTCCTGGCTGATCGGGGCGGAGGTGTTCTGGGATGGCTGCTGTGACCGCGGCGGTCAAGGACGAGCTGAGCCGCCTGCCTGCGGGCAGGGTGTGCTGCCGCCGCGCGGAGGTCTGTGCTGGGCTGCGCTTCGCCGGCGGGCTGTATCTAGCCGACGGGCAGGTGCAAGCTACGGCCGAGCTCGACAACGCTCTGGTCGCCCGGCGGCTGCGGCGACAGATCCGCGAGCTGTTCGGCGATCCCGCTGCCGTCCGGCTGCTACCGGCAGGCCGTTCCCGTCCCGACCCGCGTTACCTGGTGCGGGTGGAGCACGCAGTGCCGCTGGCCCGTGCCACCGGCCTGATCGACCAGGTCGGTCGGCCCGTGCGCGGGCTTCCCCCGGCAGTCGTCACGGGCGGGACCTGTGACGCCGCTGCCGTTTGGCGCGGTGCGTTCATGGCGAACGGCTCGCTGACCGGCTCGGGTAGCTCGCCGGCGTTGCACGTCGACTGCCCGGGACCGGAAGCTGCGCTGGCGCTTGTCGGTGCCGCCCGCCGGCTGGGTGTGCTCGCCACGAGCACCCGGGTCCGCGGCGCCGACCGGGTTGTGGTCCGCGGCAGCGGCGCGATCCGCGTGCTGCTGAACCAGCTGGGAGCATCCCAGTGTGCGCTGGCATGCCAGCAGCAGCAGCCCCGCCGGGTGCGCGGCAGCAACGACCAGCCGGCGATGTTCGACGAGGCGAACCAGCGCCGTTCGGCGGCGGCGTCCGCCGCTACCGTCACCCGGGTGCAGGCAGCGCTGGCGCTGCTGCACGGAAAGGACAGCGAGCACCTGCTGGTGGTGGGGCGGTTACGGCTGGAGCATCCACAGGCCTCGCTGGAGCAGCTCGGCGCCCTTGCCGACCCGCCGATGACCAAAGACGCCGTCGCGGGCCGGCTTCGCCGGCTGCTCGCCCGTGCCGACCGGCAGGCGGCCTCGCTTGGGTTGCCGATGACACAAGCACGGTGAGCCTCGGTGCTCCCGGCCGGTCGACCAAGGGCTGGCTGACCTGACCTTCGTCGGCGGCCAGCAGCCGGCCCGCCAGCCGTCAATCGTGGCCGGGCCCGGGTAGCGCTGGGCCGGCAGTCCTCGCTCACCGCGACCCACCGACCCAGCCACCCAGGATCCGGTTGCCATCCGCTGCCGGAGACGCCGGCCCCGGACGGACTGGGAAGTTCCGGCCGGTTCTGCTACCGGAACTCGCCGGCGGGGGTGCGTTCGAGGACAAGTGCGGTGACGTGCATCGGGGTGCCCTGCTCGGTCCATCGGTGCAGGCCGTCGCGGCGGGCCCGTTGCCGGTAGGCGACCCCGCTGAACAGCTCGACGTAGTCGGCGAGTTCGGGCACGCTCGCATAGCCCTGGCTCACGGTTGCTGCCAGCAGCGCGCCGGGGGCCAGGAGCCGGGTCAATGTGTGCAACGCCGCGACGGGCAGGTGGCCCCAGCCGATCGCGCCGGCGACGGTGACGACGTCTGGGGCTAGCTGGGTGAGCCAGCCGACGTCGGTTGCGGTTGGTGCTGTCAGGTCGATCCTGCGGGCGCTGGTGTAGATGGCGCCACGGTCGCGGCTGACCGCGGTGATGCTGGCTGGTTCCAGGTCGGTGCCGGCGACCCGCCGGAAACCGGCGGTGCTCAGCGCCGCGCCGACACAACCCGTGCCGGCGCCGACGTCAAGAACTTGGAGCTGCGCCCGCCGCACCGGCGGGCAGACCAACGACAGCACCTGGGCTAGCAGCTGCGGGGAGCGCAGCCCAAGCCGTATGAGGTAGACCGCCTCATACAGCCCGGGCACCGTGTACAGCGCCTGGTAGTCGTGCAGCCCGGTCACTTCAGGCTTGCCGCCCGGGCCCCGCCAGTGAACGACGTCCCGGGTCTCATCGATGACCAACTGCTCAGCCAAAGCTGCCGCGGCACCCTCAACATCCATCAGCGAGCTCCAATCTTCACAGTGAGGCGCCCGAGCGTCCAGGTCGGCAGTAGGTGGACTGCTGCGGGCAGTGCCGAGGGGGCCAGCTGCTCTGTTACCGGTCGTTACGCCGGTTACAGCAACAGCCCCCGGCGCCAGGTGGCGATGCTGCTGAGATGGACACAGACCACAGATCCATGAAGGTCCGGCCTGCACCTGCGACGACCTGGAACTGTTGCTGTGGCTGTCGCGTCGCCGTGCCCTACTGGGTCGCGCTGCCCGCGGAGACGCCGACCGGCGCATCATGGGCGAACTGGCGCTCGCCGACGGCGCCGTCGCAGCCCTCGTCCGCATCGGGCGACGCGGCGCTCGGTAAGCTCGGCAGGCCAACAAGCGCGCCGGTCACCCGCGCGCTGGCGGCGCCGGTATGGCTGACACCGCCAGCGGCTGTGGGGTCAGGAGCCGATCGGGCGGGCTCCGAACAGCACGATCTCGCGCTCGAGGTCGTAGTAGACCTCATCGCTGGCGGACAGCCAGTCGAACAGGTTGTCCGCGTCGTCGACGTTGACCGTCAGGACGACTTCGGAGGCGCCGTTGTCCAGCACGAGCTGGAACAGGTAGCTGCCGGGCTCTCCTTTACCGGACAGGGAGAAGTTCGGCTGCCAATGGGTCACCTTGCGGGTCTTGATGACGCTCTTGCCGAGGTCGCTCGCGCCCGCGCCCTGCTCGGTGGTGGTCATGTCTGTTCCCTTCAGTGGCGTGTGTCGGTACCGGATCTGCTCACCGGCCTATACGTGAGAGGCGTTCCCCCGCCTGCGCTTCGCAAGACCACAGCGCGGCACGAACGGGCTGGGCTTGCTGTGCGGCCACGCCTTGGTGGTTGAGCCGACAGCTGCTACTGGCTGCGGAGGGCGAAGGGTCTTGACCTGCTCTGCTGCTCGGCTGGTGCCTACCCGAGCGCGGAGGGCGCCGAGGAGGCGCGGTCCTCACGAGCCCCAAGGTCAGGGAGTCCCCCGGTCAGCGCTGATCGCCAGTCCCGACCGGTACCGGCTGCCAGCACGAGG
>JAABVA010003418.1_pt1 | contig 15099 bp, 13 predicted proteins | sample 5560331 | NCBI WGS metagenome assembly JAABVA01 (sample SAMN12812661, study PRJNA571458) | rock metagenome | isolation source: Antarctica rocks | place: Antarctica: Victoria Land, Mt New Zealand sud | collected 2016-01-07 | reverse complement strand
GGCGGCGGAGGGGAAAAAGGTTGTTGATCCCGTCATGGGCGGAGAGGAAGCGCTGAGCGTGCCCGGGCGACTTGAAGCGCTTCATCTGCCGCTCTCGCCGTCGCGTCGGCTGGTGCGAGTTCTCGGCCCGGTTGTTCAATCCCTTGTGCTGCCGGTGCTCGACGCCGGGCATGACCTTCCGCTTCGCAACCTTGTAGCTCGCCAGCTTGTCGGTGATCATGACCCGAGGGGGACGGCACTGCTTCTTCAGCAGCTTGTGCAGCAGCCGGAGGGCCGCCTCCTTGTTGCGCCGGCTCTGGACGAGGATGTCGAGCACGCGGCCGTCCTGGTCCACCGCACGCCAGAGCCAGTGCCTCTTGCCCCCGGTCGTCACCACGACCTCGTCGCAGTGCCACTTGTCTCCAGCCGCGGGCAGCCCGCGCCGGATCTGGTTCGCAAAGCCCTGGCCGAACTTCAGCCCCCATTGCCGCACGGTTTCGTGGCTGACGACGATGCCGCGTGCGGCGAGCAGCTCATCCACATTGCGCAGGCTCAGGGGAAAGCGGAAGTAGAGCCAAACGGCGTGGCTGATGATCTCGGCCGGGAAGCGATGGCCGGCGTAGCTGGGAGTGGCGGGCGGTGCCATCCCGTCCGCCTACCTGCCCCGTACCGTTGTTGCAAGCCGGCCGGCCGCTAAGTTGACGATGCCCCGGAAAGGCCGTGAAGCCCGGTGCGGCGCAGACCATGCCATAGACCCGCAGCCACGCCCCGATCCGGTCGAGGTCGCCGAGCTTCTGCTTGAGGCTGGCCAGGATGGCGAGCAGCACCGCCCGGGCCGCTTGCTGGCCTTGCTCGGCTGAAAGCTCGGCGCCCACGCGCCCGAACGGCCCGGCCACGGCGCCTTCGGCGTCGAGCGGCACATGCCCCGACACCAGGACCCGCTTGCCCCGCACCCGCACCAGGCTGGCCGGGATCGTGATGCCGGGTGGCAAGACCCAGGGCTTGGGCAGCACGATGCCCATCTCGGACAGACGTTGCTCGACGCTCGGCATGGCTGGCGGTCTCCTTGTGGGCAGGCGACCGCACCATAGGCGATGGACGGTGACAAACGTTTCAGGCAATCCTGAACCATGGATGGCGAACCCAACATCGCGACCGTGGCCGCGCTGATCGGCGACGCCGGCCGCGCGGCCATGTTGACGGCTCTTGTGGGCGGCCGTGCGCTGCCCGCGGGCGAGCTGGCTGCCGCCGCCGGCATGTCACCATCTGCCGCGAGCGCGCACCTGGCCAAGCTGATAGATGGGGGCTTGCTCGCCGTCGAACGCGAGGGACGCCACCGCTACTACCGGCTGGCCGGGCCAGGGGTGGCCAGCATCTTGGAGAGCTTGGCTTCCCTTGTCGGGCAGCCGTCCCGGCCCACGGCGGCGCGCACGCCGCAGGCCCGTGCGCTCCGACATGCCCGCACCTGCTACGATCACCTCGTCGGCGAGTTGGGCGTTGCGGTGGCGATGGCGTTGGAGAGCCGCGGGCTGCTCGCCTTGGCAGATGGCAAGCGACTAGATGTGACCTCGGCCGGGGTTACATGGTTCGCGGCTGTGCTCGGGATCGACGCGAACGCGCTCAGACCGGGACGGCACGGCATCGCCTGCCGGTGCCTGGACTGGACGGAGCGCCGGCACCACTTGGCCGGGCCACTTGGCACGCAAATGCTGCGGCGCTGCTTTGATCTTGGATGGCTGACCAACACACCCGGTTTCCGCGCCGTGCAGCTCAGCCCGTCCGGTCGTGACAGCTTATACCAGACGCCCTATCTGGTGACTGCTTTCGCCCAGGTGCGCTGAGTGATGGAGGCGACAGGGACGTCAGAGGAGCAGGCACCCGGGGGTGCTCAACAGCAGTCACCAGATAGGGCGTTTGGTATTAAATCAGCAGCTCGGGATTCGTGTTTCGGGAATGTGAGGCATACAACGTCACGGTTTTACAAACCATTAAAGGGACCATTGGAAGCGTAAGCCCGAGCACTTTCCGGGTCTGCCGCCAGAGTTCGGGCGATAAGCCATGTCACGCCGCCCGGGGCTGCCCAGCACTTCGGCAGCGCACCATCCACCGATCCGTCCCCGCTTCTATGCACGGTTCGCTGTATGTCTCACACTTCCATCCTGGTCGCCTTTGCCTAAAAGAGCAGCTTGGGGTGCCGTGCAAGAAGCATGGCCGCATCCATCCCAAGCGCCGCCATGCAGCCACATGAGAGGCAATGCACACGCCATGCAGAAATCGCGCGAGTGCGGCGCACAAATCTTAACTTGCCCCGCCCGAGGCTTGGCCTAAGCTTCAGCTTAGCGAGGCCGTCTTGCGGCGGCTCTGCTGGACGTTTCCTCCCTAAACTTGGCGGCCTCTTCGGGGGCCGCCTTCTTTACACCTGCCCGGCACCGGACACGGAAGGGCAGCATGGCAACGCAACTATCCGGCAATCCCCCTGCGCAGAGCGGCCAGTTCGCGGTCGCGCGGCAGGGCCGGCGGCCACACCCGCCACAGCAGGCGCTGCCCCGGCGCCGACCGGCGCACGAACACCGACAGCGGTGTGCCGCCCGCGCGCCATGCCCAGTATGCGGCCTCGTTGCCCGCCAGGTAGGCCCGCGCCTCGGCCATGGACAGGAACAGCACGCCCTGCCCGCGTAGCCGGCGCACCACGGCGCGCAGCCAGGCTTGCTCCGCAAGCGCGTCGCGGTCCGGTTCGATGGCGATGCCGCGCAGGTCGCCGTACCCCTCCGGCACCCACCCGTCCGGCTCGTGCTGGCCCCAGTAGCCGCTGACCGTCGCGGTGTAGCCGGAGCCATGGCGCGAGGGCAGGAAGGTCACCCCCGTCGCCGGTATCTCCCGCGGGCGGACCACCCCGGCATCCAGGCCCGCCGTGTCGAGCAGCTCGTCCGAGTTGACCAGCTCGTCCAGCTCCCCGACATGGGGCAGGAGACTGCGGTCCATGCCGGCCCAGCAGTCCCGGAGGCGGTCGAGGTGGCCGGGGCCGGGGTAGGCGTCGGCGCGCATCATTTCCAGCACCATGGAAACGGCTTGCCTGGCCTTGCCCCCGGGCGACTCCCAGGACGCATCGGCGCCGAGCCTCACGGTGCAGCGCCAGCGCAGCAGTTCCTCCGCTAGGTCCTTGAAGCGTGCCCGGAAGCGCGGGCGTGCCGCCTGCGGGTCGAGACCCATGGCCTCGCACAGGTCGAGGAACGCCGGCGTGCCCCAGTGGTAGGTGGCCAGCCCGTCCAGGCGCACGAGCACAGGATGCAGCTTGTCGAGTTCGCGCATCTCCGTCCCGTCGGTCAGGGGCTGCCTGACCATGACCGGGTTGCTGGAAACGGACATGAGCTTCAGGCCCACGGCCTTGCGCACGCCGTCGCAGTCCAGCTCGAACACCGCCATAGGGCTGGCCTGCCCCAGGAAGCTGGCCAGCACCGTCGAGGGCGAGCGCGTCGGCAGGCCGTCCACGTAGGCTTCGGCGCTGGCCGGCGCCGTGCCGGGTTCGTGGCGCTCGACGGTCCAGCCGCTGCAGTCCTGTTGCCAGGTGGCGACGAAGCGGGCGCCGAGTGGGTTGAAGGGGGTGGGAGCTGCGCTGGCCGTCATCTTGCCGCCTATGGAACAAATGCCGAACCTCAGCCTATGATTGCTGGTTGCGAACCGCAACAGGGACAAGCAGCAGCCAACTCCAGCGGCCACCCGATGCAACGTGGCGGCAGGCGCGCAGGCTGCGGCCCGCCGCGGCGGACATGCGCAAGCCGCCCCATCCAGCCATCAAGGCCGCCGGTGCTTGCGCTCCGCCACGGTCCGATGCAGGACACCCCGGTGCGCCCCCACACGACCGCCTCCTGCTTTGCGACCTACCTGCTGCCGCATGTGCTGTTCGTCGCCGACTTCGAGGAGCGCGAGCGGATCGCCCGGGTGTGCTGCCTGGCCTGGAACATCGGCCTGTTCCCGGATGCCGTCGAACGCGCGCACCACATCGAGAACACCTTGGCCTTGTTCTTCGACGGCGAGGAGGCTCCGCCCCCGCCGGGTGTCCGGCAGGGGTACGGGGAAGAGTTGCACATGCTGGCCGACCTCAAGCGCGACCTGTTCCCGTGGCAGTTCGCCAACGTCATGCACGCCAGCCTTGAGCCGGGACCGGGTCCGGACACCTTGGCTGTGGACGCGGGCGGGGCCGTCGAGCGCATCGAGTTGGCGCTGAACCCCTCCATCACCGTGCTGCCCCGCGTCACGAAGGTGCTGGTGGGGATGCACCGGGACACGAAGGCGCAGCGGGGCACGCTGAAGGAGGCCCGGAGGACGCCCGGGCTGCTTGAGCAGGCCGTCGGCCGAGACATGCTGACGGCCTACTGCGCGCAGCGGGCCGACCTTCGCGGCTACCACCGGATGCTGGCGGCCTGGTCCGAGGCATCGCCCGAGCCGGAGATGAAGGCGGGCATCGGGCGGTTCCTGCTGGCGGTGGACGAGATCGAGGACGACACGAAGGCCGTGCTGGGCATCCTCGCCGCGGCGCTTGGCGCGCCCTGACCGGGGCAAGGCCCCTGCGCCGTGCTAGGCGCCGACCCAACACCCTTGTCACAAGCCGCATCCCGTCGTGTCGTTTGACGAAGTGATACAGCCGGCTGATGCCGGCGCATGATGGCCCACCAGCAGCATCCGTGCGAATTTTTACGGTAGCGGCCCGGCCAAGGTGCCTCACCCGCCATCTTCCGTTTGCGATCAACGGCTTACGCTAGTGCGGGGATCGCTATCGGCGCCGTTTATAGCGGCTGCGATGCCTGCTCGGGAGCGCCCGTTTCACGATAACCTTGGCGATAAAGGGATGACCGCAGGTTGATTGCTGCGGGGTTGTCGTGGGCAAAATGCCTCGTTCGGATCGGAAATCCGCCACTCACGACAACGGATTGGTTGTCGCGAGATGGCCCCTGCCGCCGACCCGCGCGGCGTCGTTCGGACCTAACCGTAAAAATTCGCACGGATGCTGCCAGTAAGCCATGATGGCATCTGTCCAAAGCAGAACTGGAAGAACCGTGGCCAAGCCATGCTCAGGCCGATGCACGTTGTCCCGGCACCCGAAGCGCGAACAGGGCAAGGAGCGCGGCCAAGCACAGCCCCCCTGTCAGCCACAGGGCATTGATGCCTGCCGACGTGAGCACGAGGCCGAACACCACGGGCGCCGTCGCTTGCGCCAGGCGTGCGGGAAGACCTAGCAATCCCTGCCGCGCGCCGTAGCCCCCAGGGCCGAACACGGCCAGTGGCAACGTCCCGCGCGCGATGGTGTTCATCCCGTTTCCCGCCCCGTACAGCACAGCAAACGGGATCGCCGCGCCGCTGCCGAAGAAGAGCAGTCCCTGCCCGAGTATCTGAAGGGCGCCAGCGGCGCGGGCCGTCCAGATCGGGTGCCCCCGGCGCATCAGCACGAACTCGGCCATGCGCGCCAGGACCTGCACGGGTCCTATCAGCGAGGCAGCGAGGAGCGCCGCTGCCGGCGAGGCACCGGCCGTCTCGATCAGCGCCGGCAGGTGTGCCGTGATCGCGCCGATGACGAAGCTCACAGCAGCGAAGGAGAAGCCCAAGATCAGCATCGCATGAGGAGGTGCGGGCAGCTCGGCGCCGTCCGCGGCGGCACGGGGCATCGGCGGCGGCGCGTTCGGCACGAGGAGCCGATTGAGGGGCACACCGACCAGAAGCTGCAACGCTGCCCAGACCAGGCAAGCGCCGCGCCATCCCAGCTCGGCCTCAAGCAGGCTCGATAGGGGCCATGCCAGCGTGCTGGTGAAGCCGGCAATCAGGGTGATGCCGGTGATCGCCCCACGGGCATCCCTGCCGAACAGCCCAGTCACGGTCGCGAAAGCGGCTTCATAGAGGCCCATGGCCATCCCGATGCCCAGGATGGCCCAGCCAAGGCCAAGCAGGACAACGCCCTTCGCGCCTGCCAGTACGACCAGCCCGGCTGCGAGGACCAGGTTGGAGAGGACGAGCATACTGCGACCGCCCCGCGCGTCGATCATGCGGCCGACGGCCGGGCCGAACAGGGCGGTCAGGAGAAGTGCTCCGGAGAAGGCACCCATCACCGCGGTCTCGGATGCGCCGAGGTCCGCAGCCATGGGCCGCGCCAGGACGGCCGGCAGGTAGTAGGACCCGCCCCAGGCTACAATTTGCGTCAGCCCGAGCGTGACGACGATGCGCCGATGGCGGGGAGGGTTGGCTTTCAAATTACCTCTGATGGCGCTGGATCAATCCAAGGCCCCCGGCAACAACCAGGCTGATGCCGAGCCAAGTTACTAAAGATGGAAGCTGACCGAACACAAGGAAGCCAAATACCGTTGTTCCAACCAGTTCAAGGTAGATAAGAGGAGATAGAAAAGACGCTTCCGCAAATCGAAACACAGTAATCACGAGCAAATGGCTAACAGCCGAGACCAGTCCCATGAGCACAATGAGCAAAAGCTCTTCCTGCGTCGGCGTGCTCCATTGAAGTAGGGCAGGACCTAAAAGGAGAATGCTCCCAGACACATACTGAAAGGCTAGGGTAGCCAGCGGCGAACTAGCCCGTGCAATGGCCCGCGTCACCACCATGTAGCAACCCATGCAGCAGCCGGCGGCAAGAGCATAGGCCATGCCAGCACTCATCGTGACGCCCGGTCGGGCGATGAGCAACGCACCGACGAACCCGGCGGCTACTGCCAACAAGCGTCGTGGCTGTAGCGGTTCCTTCAAGAAAGCCACCGCCAGCAGGGTCGCCAGAATCGGCCCAATGAAGTAGGCACCGAGAGCATCGGCAAGCGGGATACGTGCGATGGCCAGGTAGTAGAAGCTGACTGAGCCAACGAGAAAGACGGCTCGCAGCGATTGAAGCGGCACCTGCTCGCGCGTGATTCGGTCACCTCCGCTCGCCGCGAAGGCTGTAGGTATGATGAACGCGGCACCTGCAGCGTAACGCGCCCAGCCCAGAAAAAGCGGCGAGTGACTTGTGCTGAGGTACTTGCCGATCCCATCGGCACACGGAATGGTCAACATGGCTATGGCCATAAGAGCCGCGCCTACGACGCGGTGCGATCCGATGCTCCCGGCATCCCAAGTGGCGCGTAGCCGGGAGGCAACTGCTCGCACTGCGCGTTCTAAACCACGTCCAGTTTGAAAAGCGCAGTTCCGCCTCCTTGACCAGAAACGCCGATTGGCGGCAGCTTGCCTTGGCCAGCAGCGGACAGAACCATGGGTCTCAAACTGGACGGGGTTTAAGTAGTAGCTGCGAGCAGGTGACGTGGTTCGATCATTCCAGCTACCGCAGTAGCACGGACCCGAAGCAGGTATTCAGCCTTTTGTTGACTGCCCGCCAAACCACCAACGACCTGACAGGCCCGCCCTGCCCGCCAAACGACGCCCAGCCGACCACGTCCACCCTGTCCGGAGACTCCGGGGCGGCGATGGCAAGGCGGACACTCACTCTGGCCAGCCTGCCCTCTCACCGTTCGACGGAGCGTTTCACAGACCGTCAAACGCTCGATTGGGTGTGTGAAGGGTAGGCACAAAGACGCATGATGCGCTCCAAAGTGGAGTGCAGCAGGCCCGTGGCCCATCCCTCCCCGCCTGCCCCCTTGCCCGCCCTGCCCCGCCCCGGGCGCCCGTGAGCGCGGCCGTGCCGGGCCTCGCCGCGGCGGCGCCGGCGCTGCGCTTCGTGGCCTACTACCGGGTCAGCACCGACCGGCAGGGCAAGAGCGGGCTGGGCCTCGACGCCCAGCGCGCGGCAGTGGCCAAGTACGTGGCCCAGGCCGGCGGCGTGGTCGCGGCCGAGTTCGAGGAGGTGGAGAGCGGCAAGAGGAACGACCGGCCGCAGCTCGCGGCGGCGCTGGCCGCCTGCCGGGCGCGCCGGGCGGCGCTGGTAATCGCCAAGCTGGACCGCCTGGCCAGGAACGCGCGCTTCCTGCTGCACGTCGTTGAGGGCACCGGCGAGGCCGGCGTCGTGTTCTGCGACCTGCCCCAGGTGCCTCCAGGCCCGGTGGGCAAGTTCCTGCTGACGCAGATGGCGGCCGTCGCCGAGCTGGAGGCCGGGCTGACCAGCCAGCGGACCCGCGCGGCGCTGGCCGCCGCCAAGGCGCGCGGCACCGTGCTGGGCAACCCGCGGCTGCGGGCCGGCGCTCCGGAGCAGGCCCGCGCCGCCGCGGCGACGAAAGGCGCACAGGCCCGCGCCCGGTCCGCCGACGTGCTGCCCTATCTCGACGCAGCGCGCCGGGCCGGGGCGCGCACCCTGCACGAGCTTGCCGAGGCGCTGACCAACCGCGGCGTGCCCACGCCGGCCGGCAAGGGCACTTGGCGGCCCGAGCAGGTCAGAAGGGTGCTTGCAATAGGGCAGGGGTCAGCCGTACTGACTGGCTCACAAAGGGCCGATACTTGACGGTTCTGGCTGCGCTGTACCACATGTTTGTCCAGTCGCCGTCCTACCAGGTTCGGCCGTCACCGGATCGCATCTGAACACGCGGGGAGCGCTCGTGCCGAGGCCGAAAGAGTATGTGATCTACTGTGACGAGTCGATTTCCAAGGGAGCCCATTTTTCCAACTTCTATGGCGGCGCCCTGGTCAGCTCCGACCGCATTGATGCCGTTCGCGCATCAATTGCTGCCAAGAAGGCCGAACTCAACCTACATGGTGAGGTGAAGTGGTCCAAGATCACGGCGAACTATCGGCAGAAGTATATTGACCTGATTGACCACTTCTTTGACCAGATCGAAGGTGGTTCGATCAAGATTAGGATCATGTTCACTCAAAGTATGTTTGAAGCCAGGGGCCTCACGGCCGAACAGGTTGAGGACACCTACTTTATCCTCTACTACCACTTCATCAAACACGCCTTCGGGCTTATGCACTACCCGCCAGCCGGTACTGGAGACGGGCCGATTGACCTGCGCGTGTACCTCGACCTCATCCCGGACACCGACGAGAAGAAGCAGCGGTTCAAATCTTACATCTGCTCCCTTGGCCGCAACCCAGAATTCAGGACAGCCGGCCTCCGGGTCAGCCCGGAGAACGTCACCGACGTCGTGTCACACGACCATGACCTGCTACAGTGCCTCGACATTGTGCTGGGCAGCATGCAATTCCGGCTAAACGACAAGCACAAAGAGAAGGTTCCCGGCACCAACCGGCGTGGCAAGCGCACACTGGCGAAGGAGGCAGTGTACAAGCACATCAATGCGCGTATCCGGCGTATCCGGCCAGGGTTCAATGTCGGCATCAGCACAGGCATAGACGGCGACCGTGCCAACCGCTGGCACCACCTCTACCGGCACTGGCTCTTTCTGCCAGAGCAGCGGGCGCTAGTAGGAAGCAGCAAGCGCAAGGGAGTAGCGACCCCGTCGTAGCTATGTCCCGGAGGACGTACCCCAGGTGGAACCTGGGACTTCGCTACAAACAGGGCCGCAATGAGAATATGATGATTCGTGCAGGCGGCGTCAACGATTCGCTGGAACGTAGGGCGCACCCAACCCAGACCGTGATGTAACTTACGACCAGGATGCTGCCCAAGGTGCTACAGCCCTCTGATAAGCGGGAACTTAAGCCACCAGACACTTCACCGAGGCAAGGAACCCGCCAACCTTGGGCTTCTGCGCCAGCCTTGCCGCCATGAGGGACGGGTTGCGCCCGTCAATGACGAGAGCGTGGTCGCCGGAGCGGAAGCGCAGGGAGCCATTCAGGTTGGCAATCCCGATGAACAGCGGACGGAAGCCCCTGCCACGTCCCGTTCCGATCTCATGCCGGGAGACACCGTCCGTGAGCGTGAGCCGCAGGGCTTCCCCATGGTCGTCGAGACCGGTGTACTTGGGGCAGGTCCGTAGGCTTTCGAGGACGCCCATACCCCGGTCGGTGGCGACGAACTCGAAGGAACCGCTGCGGGCCATGAAGGCAAGCAGGCCGGTCCTGGCCGCGTCGGAATGTTCATAGATGTTGCTGTACATCTCGCCGATTGCCCCGACGAGCTGGGCGGCGGCGCCTTTCGCGAAGCCCGCGGCCGTCGCCGCTTTCTGGGCGGCGACGCCAAAGCTGGTCCAGCATATCTCGTCGCGCACCGCGACCGTTCGCAGGAAGCCGACGTTCCCGTGGAGAGGACATACCCACCGCGTCTGCCCGCTTGCCAGGGCGCGACGGAAGTCGCCCACGCCGTCCAGCTCCAGCCAGGGCGCGTTGCTGGGCCTGGGCAGCAGTCCGGCGGAGGCCAGGTGCGACATCTCGACCAGCGGGCCGAGGTCGCGGGCCACCGCCTGTTCCACCTTGCTGCCTGCCAGGCGTCCCCGTTCTGCGGCGAAGGCCAGCCCATCCAAGGTGGCGAAGTCGAGCGTCCTCACGCGGCCCGCACGCCAGCGAGCTTGCGCCGTGGAGCAGGGCCGGCAGAGGCATGCCATGTTTCGACCGCAGCCCAGTTGTCTGCCCATAGCCCGTCGATTGGAGCACCGGGTGGCGTGGGCGAAGCCTGCCAAACCAACGGAGCGCCAGCGCCGGCCGAGACCGCGCGCTGCCGCATGACGGTCTTCATGAAGACGTTGGTTTCAAGCACCGTCACGCTGGCGTAGGCCGAGGCCAGCGACGGCAGCATGTCGGTCCCGCCCCGCACAACGAGGGCGAGCGGCCGACCGACGCTCAGTGCCAGGCCCACCAGCCAAGTGGAGTGCTGCTCCCGCCGTCCTGCCCATCCGGTTCCTGTCCCGAATTCGTAAGCGACGTGGGTGATCTCCGGCCGACTGGCCAGGAAAGATGCCCAGCGCGCGAAGTCCGCCTCCGTCCTGCCGTTAATGTGCAAGGCCGCGGGCAGCCCCTCTTCCATGAACTCCCAATGCACGAGCGCGATCCGAATCATCGCGTGCAGGTCGTCCCAGCGCGGCCGGTCCAGGAACAGGCTGAAATTGGGAGTTGTCGCCATGACGACGCCCGCCGACTTGGCGGCACGGATGATCGCGCGGCGGCGCTCGCCGCCAAAGCCCCACCAGCGTTCGAGTGGCCGGTCGCGGTCAGTGCCCGTGAGCACCAGCGGGGTCCCTGGCATGACGCAGAAAGCCGCGCAGAGTGCTTCGTGCGAAGCGTGCCTTGGCTCGCCAGTCCGGCGGCTGAACATCTGGTACAAGGACAGCGCTGCCGCGGGCGGAGCAATGCGGGCCACGCGGGCGCTGCCATGGAAAAGCACGGGGACGATGGGCGGCAGCTCGGGTGCGACGAGGGGCCGTGCCCGCGGAACCTTCGCCAGGTCGAAGCCGCCAACCTCCCTCACGCGCTCGACGTAGTCCGGGTTGTTCCGGCACACCCGGTCGCACGCCGACGGGTTCCCGCAGCAGAAATCCAGGCAGTCGAAAGACCGCAGCTTGAGCCGCAGGCCGCCGCATACGCGAAGTTCCGGGCATCCCGAACAGCCCAGGCACGACGGGTTCCGCGTCTCGTCATGCCACAGGCGGCGCTCCTTGCGGGGGCTGCGACGCGTTGCCGGCGCGTCCGGGACGGTACGGGTCAGCACAACGAGATCTCCACGGTGCCGGCCAGGTCGTGGACTTGCTCCACGGTGCCCTTTGCGATGCCGCAAGACGCCTCGACCGCGGCCATCAGCTCCGGCCTGCACGCGCCGATCCGTGCCACCACGACGTTGCCGCGCCTCGCCGCCAGCCCTTCCCCCTCCGCCTCGACCACCAGTTGGTCCCCGACCTGTAGGCGCGCGCCGCCGATGACATCAGCCGCCACGGTGCGCACGAGGCGGGACGGCTGGTTGGTGAAGAGGGTGGAGGTCGCGAGCGTCACCCGGCCCTGGTCCCAGCTCTTCTTAAACGTTGGCGCCGCCTTCTCGATGAAATCGGCACCCATCGTCAGACCCCCTCGAACAAAGGTTTGTAGCGCTTCGCGCGACCCTGGCTGACCTCGACCACCAGGCCGAGAGCAGCGAGGGCGGAAAGCCTGTTGTTCCAAGCCGTCGCGTGCTTTGTTCCCTCGCCTTCCCCGTAGGCGCGCATGAGGGTGCCAGCGTCCGTCTCGCCGTGTTCGCGAACCAAGTCGAAGGTGAGGCGCTGCTTCGGATCGAGTTCGCCTATCGGCGCCGCCTCCGTCACCAAGCCGCCTGCGTCCAGGGTGCAGGTCATCAGCACGTCTCCGCGCGGGCCGACAAGCTCGGCCAACTCGTCACGGACCGCGTCGTTGGCATTCGCGACGACCGGGTAGAGCCGAGACCGCCGGCCGCGGATGGCGTCGCGGAAGGCAAGGACGCTCTCGCGCAGGAAGCTCGCCGTGGCCACCTCCACCCTGGCGAAGTCCAAGAACACCGGTTCCGGCAGGGCAGGCTCCGCAGTCGCCGCGGCAAGCAGGCGGCCCAGGGTGTGACGGCCGTTGACGGCACCGGCCAGAACCTGCGCTTTGCCCAGCTTGTTCATGTCGAGGCGCATCATCTCACATCTCTCATATATCTCATGTGAGATATGTGGTTTGGTTCTCCAACGGCTTCAAGGGGCTTCATTCAGTCCGGTTGCGACCGGCGCGCGCAAGGTGCGTGGCACCATGCCCGCCGGGATGGTCCAGCTTAGAAGGGGCAATCGTCCGCCAAGGCCGCAGCGGGTTCAGGTGCCGGGGCGGTCGCCTTCTCCCGTGCCATGTCGTCCACCTTTGCCTTGGCCTGCCTGCGGGAAGCCTGGACCACCCGGAGCAGCCCGACGCGCTTGCGTGGGTCGAAGTCGGAACCGCTCAGCCCCGTGAACTCCATCGCATCCACGAAGTCCTGGGCAGCGGCGTGCGCTTCTTCAGGTGCCATGTCGGCGACGTACTCGCCCGCGAGCATGTGCATGCCGGCCTCGGTCAGGGCGGACATGCTTCCTTCCAGGACGAGCAAGCCTTCCAGCCGGTCCACGGCGCTCGACCGCCAGGTGCTCAGCAGCTCCCAATCGCTGCGTTTCGTCCCCGGCAAGAAGCGTTCGAAGGCGCGCAGTGTTGTCACGACGTGGCGGAAGGCGTCTGGGCTGGGCTTGTCCTCAATATCCAGCAGCACCGTGTCGCACCGGAGCAGCAGGTCCATCAGCTCGCGGGCTGACACAAGTGGCCCGAGCGGCACAAAGTCTGCCTCCGGCCCGGCTTCACCTCTCTCTGCCGCTTGCAAGAGGTCGTTGAACGCCACGTCGAGTACCGCGGCGACTTGATGAATGGTCTGGTAGTCCACGGCCATGCCGCGCTCCAGCCTCTCCACCGTCGTCTTTGAGACCTTGGCCTTGTCAGCCACGTCCTGCTGCGAGAAGCCCAGCACCCTACGCAGCCCTGCCGCCTTCACCCCGTCACACCTCATGCCCTTCTTCCTTTCCAGCTTCTGCATCGGATATTCCCTCACCGGTGGTCGTCAGAGTGACGGCGGCTAGTCGTCAGAGACTCGCCATCAAGATTATAGCCCAGGAAGCGCTGACGCTGGCAATTAGAGGAAGAGGACGGCTGCGGGTCCTGCGTACTCCCGCTGACCTTCTGGACGTCTCCCCTTCGGGGCCGGGCCACTGCCCGCTGCGCTCCGCTCCGCTCCCGGAGCCGCGAAGCCGCGTCTCCGCCCTTCGGGGCAGTGTCCCTGACGCGCACTCTGGCGCCGGACGGCGCCCGGCGAGGGGAACCAAAGGGCGCCACCCTACGGTTCCCCTTCTGCACGCCGCCTACAGCACGGCAGGGCCGCCCCGGATCGCATGGCCGTGGGCCACGCGCCCGGCGCAGCCCGGCCGCGCCCGGCGGCATGCACACCCCTCCCTACCCGGTCTCGCCGACGGGCAAGGAAGCAGCGGGGCTGCTTCCGCTGCCAAAAGGGAGTTCACCATGACCAGGAACAGGACCCACACCACCTGCAAGCCCGCCCGCGTGCCCGCCCAGGCACCGGCACCAGTGGCGGAGGAGAGCCGGGCTGACATCTACCAGCGCATCACCGACCGGATCGCCGCCGCCATCGAGGCCGGGGCCGGCAAGTGGCAGATGCCCTGGCACCCCGGCGCAGACGGGGCCGCGCCGCGGCTGCCGGTCAACGCCGCCACCGGCAAGCCCTACCGCGGCATCAACACCGTCGTGCTGTGGGCCACGGCGCAGGCCGAGGGCTACCCGAGCGCGGTATGGGCCACCTGCCGGCAATGGGCCGAGTTGGGCGCACAAGTCCGCCGCGGCGAGCAGTCCAGCCCCGTGGTGTTCTGGAAGATCAACGGCCCGGACGAGGGCGAGGACGGCGGCACGGGCGGCGGCGGTGACGGTGGCGGCGCTGCCGGGGAGGACGGCGCGGAGGGGCGCCGGCCCCGGGTGTTCGCGTGCGGCTACAGCGTGTTCAACGCGGCCCAGGTGGACGGCTACGCGGCCCCTGCCCTGCCCGTGCTGCCCGAGCCGGAGCGGATCGGCCACGCCGAGGCGTTCTTCGCCGCGCTTGGCGCCGACATCCGGCATGGTGGCAACCGGGCCTGCTACGTGCCCAGCCTGGACCAGGTCAGGATGCCGCCCTTCGCGGCGTTCCGAGACGCCGTGGCCTACTATGCAACGCTGGCACATGAAGCGACGCACCTGACCGGGCACCCGAGCCGGTGCAACCGCGACTTGCGGGGCCGGTTCGGCGAGGAGGCGTATGCAGCCGAGGAGCTGGTGGCCGAGCTTGGGGCCGCGTTCATCTGCGCTGACCTGGCGCTGGCACCGAAGCCGCGGCCGGACCACGCCGCCTACGTCGCGTCGTGGTTGAAGGTGCTGCGGGGCGACAAGCGGGCGATCTTCACGGCAGCGGCCAAGGCGCAGGCGGCGGCGGACTGGATGCACGCGCGCCAGCCCGCCGTGACCGAAGGGGCCGAGGAGGTCGCGCAGGCCCGGGCGGCATAGGCCGGGGCGGGGCAGGGGCGGCGCGGGCCGCCCCAACTGCCTCCGGATAGTCTGACAACAGAACGAGTCTGCAATGGGCGGCGGGCCGCTGCGCGGCCCGGTAGCTAAGGATAGCTGCTATCTAGCTTTAGAATATGTCTAGCTGCTATCTAACTTCATGCTAGGATACAGCTATGACCGCAGTGATCGCCTTTGTGAGCCAGAAGCTACGGGATTCACACATTTGACTGGGCGGCTGACTGGGCCGCGAGGGCGAAGCCGGCG
>JAABVA010003417.1_pt1 | contig 15099 bp, 12 predicted proteins | sample 5560331 | NCBI WGS metagenome assembly JAABVA01 (sample SAMN12812661, study PRJNA571458) | rock metagenome | isolation source: Antarctica rocks | place: Antarctica: Victoria Land, Mt New Zealand sud | collected 2016-01-07 | reverse complement strand
CGGCCCTGAACCACCTGCAGACCGTACTCAGCGGCAGCGACCACTGGCGGAGCGTCGCCAGGCCAGCCGCGGCGTCTGCTTGACTGCATTCCAGCAAGGCGACGACCTCGAGGTGGGCCATGCCGAGCGGCAGTGCGCGTTGCCAGACGCCTTTGGCTTGGCAACGTCTCGACCGTGAACGCACCGATGCCCCGACATTCGCGTGCGAGTACCACTAACACTACGGTGCATCACCCAGCTCAGGGTGGTGACACCGTCCGGGCACCCGACTGTCAGGTGTCGACTGTCACCAACGCCTCACTTCGATTGTCACGACTTCTTCCCGCATGGCACTACGTGCCACTTAGTGCCGCCAGCCCTTGGCTGGTTAGCGTGGGCTTGATGAGGCTGTAGCCGCCGCCGAAGTCTTCGGCAGGGGCTGACGGGGTGGCGATGAGGCCGTCGGCCAGGAGACGTATCAGTTCGGCTCTGACTAGGTGTCGTTCGTGGCCGACTGCGGTGCTGAGTTCGTCGAGGCCTAGGACGCCACGGAACCCGGCGTCTTGTTCGACGGCTTGCACGTGCCTGAGGATGAGGACGCGGAGCGGTGCTGGCGGGGCCGTGAAGGTGAGGCCGGCCAGGGCCAGGTCGACGCCTGCCTGGTGCTCCCGTGCTGCCCGCTCCGTCTGGTCGTTGGCCCTCTCGGCCTCCCGCAGGTGCTCGGCGTGCTGGTCGTTGGTGGCCTGCACTGCGAGTTCCAGGGTTCGTCGGTGGTGCTGTGCGACCTCTTGCACGGTCGTGCCGTCGAGGACGATGCGGTCGCCGGCGATCCTGGCGATGCCTTTCCGGTGCATCATCCCGAAGACGGGAGGGTTGTCCCAGTTGTTCATGAACAGACGTGCCCAGAGGGAGTCCGGGGTGCCGGACAGGCGGAACGGCACGGCGTAAAGGCCGCTGCCGCGGGTCCCGTCGTTCGTCGGTGTCGTTATGCCGTTCCGGTCGACCTCAACGATCGACAAGGGGCCGTGCGGAGTGGCTGGTGCTGTGGCCCTGACAGTCGGTGTTCGGCGGCGCGGGGGCAGAGGGCGCGACGGGGCGAGCCATTTGCGGATGTCGGCCATCACCTTCTCGACGGCATCCGGGACGTTGTCCGGGTCGACATCGAGGTAGAGCTTCCCCTTGAGGGTCGCGGGGACGGGTACGCCACCGACGCGGAGGGGGAGCACCGTGACGCCGTGCTGGGCGACCTCGCCGGTCATCGCGAGGCTGATCTCCTTCTGGCACCAGGGGCTGTCGACGCTGCTGGTGCTGATGAGCGCGGCGACGAAGTCGACTTGGTCGAGCGCGGCGGCGATGCTGTCGAACAGGCTCTCGCCGACCTTGAGTTCGCCCTCGTCGATCCAGCACCGGCAGCCTTGCGCTTCGAGTCCCGCCTTCAGTGCGCGGGCGAGCGGCTTGTCGTTGTGGCTGTAGCTGAAGAAGACGGTCGCGATGGGCTCGGTGGGTTCCTCGGGTCCTACTGTCATGGTCACGCGGGGGGCTCCTGGGTGCGGGTGTCGGCGTATCTGGCTCGCAGCGTCGCGAGGGTCACCGCGCCGCTGTCGGTTTCGACGGCCCAAAAGTCCCAGCCGTTCGCGTTCCCGCCCTTGACGGCGAGCGCGGCGGCGCTCGGGGTGGGGTACAGCCTGCCGCCGGTCTGGACGCCACCGTCGGCAGTGATCGTTCCGGTCGCGGGCCAGACGCCGTTCGTCGAGGTGACGGTGTCGCCGGGTGCGACGAGGCCGGCACCGATGAGGTCCCTGACGGTCATGCCGTAGAACCGCTGCGTGCGCTTGCGAAGTAGGAGACCTGGCGGGGCGGGCTGGTCGTCGGGGCTGGCGGGGTCGTGGCCGATGAGCCGGAGGACCCGGCGCACCGGCGCGACGGCGGCCTCCAGTGCGAGGCGTTCGTGTGGCGGGAGCGTCTCGTCGCTCGGGCGGTTCCCGTTGTGAAGGCTCACGTCGCCAGCGGCGTTGAGCAGGTCGTACAGACGGCCCTCCAGCCACCCGACCTGCGCGCTGTTGAAGCCGAACGTCGTGTCCCTGCTGATGAGCAGCGCGCGGTGCCAGTGGTCCTTCTTCGCGACGTGCGTCAGGAGGCGGTTACGGACCCCAGCAGGGGCCTTCCCGACGTAGGCGCCCCATGTCCCGTCGAGGTCGCGCCGGTCGAGCAGGACGTACACCCCTGGGCGGTCCCAGTCGGTCGTCAACGCCTGCACCCCTGCCCGTTCGACGATCGCCATGCGGAGCGCCGCGCCGCCGTCGTACAGGGTGATGGGCAGGCTGGGCGAGTCCGGGAGCAGCACCGTGACCGGGAGGGCGTCGTCGTGCGGGCCGGTCACGCGGCGCCTCCGAGGCCGTCCTGGATGGCCTTGTAGACCTGGCTCCTGGCCCAGCCGGTGAGGACCTCACGGAACTCGGGCTTGTCGAAGAACATGCGGAACAGCTCGTCGTTCGCGGCCTGCCGGTCGATGATGATGTCGCCGAAGCCCGGGTCGAACACGTAGCCGAAGTTCTCCTCGGTGTTGCCCTTCGCGACCTCGATGAGTTCTGGGTCGGCGGCTGCTGCGGCGACCTGCTGGTTCCACAGGACCTGGTCGATCTCGGTGAACTCGGTCCCGAACCGGTCGTTCAGCAGGTCGATCAGGGTCGAGAGGCGGACCTTGTCCTTGACGGTCTGGACGCCGCTCCCGTCGCCGCTCATCCCCGGGACGCCCTCGCCGTCGCCCTCACGGAGCGCGAGGTCGTGTTCGCCGCTCATCTGCGTACGGATGTGGGTGAGGACCGCGCTGTCGCTGATGTCGACGTCGCCGTCCTCGTCGACGGTCTTCGGGAGCCGCGCGATGAGGATCTTGCCGTAGTAGAACAGCTCCTCCAGGTCGGGGCTGGTGAAGGGGACGACCTGACCGAGAAACGCGTACGTGCGCACGTAGTCCCGCAGGGCTGTGCGGAAGTCCTCCCGGTCGTCGAGTCCGGGGATCGCGAGGTACCGCTCGACCGCAGGGTCGGTCTTCGCGTACAGGGCCGCGTGGGCGTCCTTCTCGGACGCGAGCAGCGCCGCGACCATGTCCCGCATCTCGACCGGGTCGACCACGCCCGCGTCCATTATCCGCTGCTTGAGGGTGAACAGGACGTTCGGGTCGGTCGGCTCGGTCCACGACGTCTCGTAGAACGGCTTGAACGCCTCCCGGATGTCCTCGGCCTTGTTCGCGAAGTCCAGGACAAACGTCCCTTCCTTGCCCGGGGCCATTCGGTTGAGCCGCGACAGGGTCTGGACGGCCTTGACGCCGTCGAGTTTCTTGTCGACGTACATGGTGTGCAGGAGCGGCTCGTCGAAGCCGGTCTGGTACTTCTCCGCGACGATCAGCACCTGGTAGTCGCCGACCGGGAAGCCGTCGTCGGGGCTGCCCTGGAACCGCTTCGCGGTCTGGCTCTCGGGGATGGGCTTGCCGTCACGGAGGTTCATGCCAGGCTCGGTGTACTCCTTGCCGGGGACGTCGGGGTCCTGGACCTTGCCGCTGAACGCGACGAGCGCGTGCAGGTCCCGGTAGCCCTTCTCCTTGATGTAGGCCTCGATACTTTGCTTGTATCGGACGGCGTGCAGCCGCGACCGGGTGACGACCATCGCCTTCGCGAGTCCGCCGATCTCCTTGCGGGTCACGGTCCGGAAGTGCTCCACGATGATCTCGCTCTTCTGCGCGAGGTTGCTCGGGTGCAGCGCGACGAACCGGGCGAGCGCAGCGTTCGCCTTGCCCTTGTCTACCTCCGGGTCGCTGCTGGAAAGGCCGTTCGCGAGCCGGAAGTAGGTGCTGTAGGTGACGTAGTTCGCGAGGACGTCGAGGATGAAGCCCTCCTGGATCGCCTGCCGCATCGAGTACAGGTGGAACGGCTCCAGCCGGTACCCCGACGCCAGCGCCGGGTCGGGGACGCGTTCCCCGAACAGCTCGAGGGTCTTGGCCTTCGGGGTGGCCGTGAACGCGAAGAACGACAGGTTGTCCTGCAACCCGCGGGTCGCCGCGGACGCCCGCAACACAGCGAGGCTGTCGGTGAGGGCGTCCTGCGGGTCGGCGCTCGCTTCCAGGGCGGCGTCGTACTTCTCGGCGGCGTCCCAGATCGCATCGTCGACCGTCCCGCCACTCCCGACGACATGGTGGTCCGCCCCCAGGACGCTCTTGAGGTCCTTCGCTGACTCACCGGACTGCGACGAGTGGGCCTCGTCCACGATGACCGCGAACCTCTTGCCCTTCAGGTCGGTCGCGGCCTTCGCGATCACCGGGAACTTCTGCAACGTCGTGATGATGACCTGCGCCCGCGATCCCCCCAGCGCGTCCGCGAGTTGCGCGCTGTTCTTGTCGATCCGCTCAACCACACCGGGGGTGTGGTCGAACTGCCAGATCGTGTCCTGGAGTTGCCGGTCCAGGATCACCCGGTCCGTCACGACGACGACCTTGTGGAACACCTTCTCATTCCCGCCCAGCCCCAGGCCCGTCGCGTGGCCGGTCAGCAGCGACGCGTCGGAGGGGGTATGCAGGGTCGACAGCCGGTGCGCGAGCCACGCGATGCTGTTGCTCTTGCCCGACCCGGCGGAATGCTGCGGCAGGTAGTTCCGGCCCGGCCCCCACGTCGAGGCGTGATCGGCGAGCCGCAGGACCAGGTCCCACTGGTGATACCGGGGGAAGATGATTTTCCCTCGCTTGACGGCCTTGCGGCCCTTGCCCGTCGGCTTCTCCTCGTGGACGAACCGGGCGAGCAGGTCGAGCCAGTTGTCCCGCTGCCACACCTGCTCCCACAGGTAGGCGGTGCGGTAGCCGCTCGGGTTCGGCGGGTTGCCCTTCCCACCCTCCCGGCCCGGACCCCCGGAGCCCTGGTTGAACGGCAGGAACCGGGTCCGCTCGCCCTCCAGCCGGGTCGTCAGGAACACCAGGTCCTGATCCACAGCGAAGTGCACGACCGTCCTTCGGTCGAACACCAGGTCCTTCGCGCTGCGGTCGAACCGGTACTGCTTCTTCGCGTGCTCGACTGTCTGCCCGGTCACTTGGTTCTTCAGCTCGACCGTCGCGACAGGCAGGCCGTTCACCAGCAGGAGCAGGTCGAGGCTGTCCTGCGGGTTCGACTCCGAATGGTGCACCTGCCTGGACACGACCAGCCGGTTTGCGTCGTACAGCGCAAGCAAGTCCGGCGTCAGGGCGTGCGCCGGCTTGAAGAACGCCAGGCGGATCTTCACACCCAGGTCCTCGACACCGCGACGTAGGACGTCGACGGTGCCGCGTGCGTCGATCTCCGCCGCCAACCGCTTCGCGAACTTGAGTTGAGCCTGGTCCGCCCCGCTATGCAGGCCAACGAGGCGGTTCCACGCCTTCGCCTGCGTTACGCCGATGAACTCGAAGAGCACCGCTGTGTCCAGGCCGATGTCACGTCGGTAGTGCGATGCGCTGCCCTGGACCCAGCCGTTAGCAAGCAAGTGCGACTCGATAGCCGCCTCGAAAGCACCCTCACCGTGCACGGAGACCATCAGGCCACACTCCGGGCCGTCGTCACGTCGATCTCGCCAGACACAGTGGCGGCGATCAAAGCCTCTTTGCGTTCGCGAAGAAGCTCAAGTGACTTGCGATGCAGCCGCGTGAGTACCTGCGCTTGCTGGTCAACGGTGGCACACGCTGCGACCGCGACTTCTTGCTCAGGATGACTCCTTACGGGCACCGGCATGGCTCGAAGGCCCGCACTCCCGAGGTGAAGAATGTTCGCTCCTGTAGCCCACACCTTCATCGCTCCTGAGGCATGCGAGGCTCGGGCCCACCAAGCGAGGTACTCGCTGCTGTACTTCCCCTCCAGACGTGGACGAACACGAATCAACGTGTTCTGGAAACAAACCACTTCCGGTAGTTGCTGTTGCCAGACCGCCGTCGCCCCAACCGCGTCAGCACTACCCGATGCCTCGGTGACGAGAATGTCGCCAAGAGCGAGCGCATACACCTTCTGCTCAGCGGGCGTGAAGTTCATTTCTTTGACGTCTTCCAGCAGCAGTTCACCGTCTTGTACGTTTGCGGATCTGAGATAGGGCGTTAGATGATCACCCTCTTCGTGCTCTGGGGATCGCTGCCGACCCAGTTCCACGTGTGCAAGTCTGCCCAGCTTGGTGGCCTTGCTGCCCGGTGCGAACATGACATTCGCGATGACAGCCCGGCGATGTTCCTCGGTCAGTGCAATCTGCTGTTGCCGGAGTTTGATGGCATGGTCCAAGAGGGCTACGTGGTCGTCTAGGAAGTCTGCGATGCAACATTGTTCGTCAAGGGACGGGACTGGTAGTGCGACATCGCGCAGCATCTCCTTGGTGATGTGCGTCATCGCAGAACCGTGCATCAGGGTCCGAAATCGCGGGATGCTGGTGAGAAGCCCCCAGCGAAGCCACCGCTTGTCGATGCCGTTCGCCGGATGGACGTTGAAGAGATGCTGGTTCAGCACACCGGGGCCTCGATCCCAAAGATCAACGGCAAGCGTGGCGGACCAAGAAAAGAGCAGATCACCGTCTTTTACAAGGTGTCTCGCATCGACAGGGCCGTCATATAGGTCTGTCTCGGCGGTGCGATCCACCATCTGTCGAATGCGGATGATCGGCAGGCCGACGGGTGTCATCTCCTCCGGCTTGAAGGCCCTGCCGTTCGCGTAGGACGCGAGCCGCGACAGGGCCACCTGTCGCGTCAACGTGCGACCTGGTCAAGTACCTGCTGAATCTCCATTTCAACCCTGACGATGTCGGCGTCGATGTCCGCGAGGGGACGGGGCGCGGCGTATCGGTAGAAGTGGCGCGTGAACGGGACCTCGTAGCCGATCTTGGTCTTCGTCGTGTCGACCCAGGCGTCGGGGACGTGCGGGAGAACCTCGCGCTTTATGTAGTCGTCGACGTTCTCCGTGAGCGGGACGTTCTCGTTGTCGCGGAGGTCGGGGTCGGGAACCTGCCCCTTCCGGTTGCGTTGGGGCTTGCCCTCATCGCCAAGTTTGGGTCGTTCGACCGTGATGCGTTGGTAGCCAAAGTCGGCGTTCTCGAAGACCTTGACTCGCTCGTCGTCGGTGTCCATCGCGTCGTGGTAGAGCCGGGTGACCAACTGGACGTGCTCGTCGGTGAGGTACTTCCGCTTGTCCCCGAGGGTCTTGCGCATCTTGGCCCACTCGCCGCGGGCGTCGAGCAGGACGACCTTGCCCTTGCGGTGGTCGGCCTTACGGTTTGTGACGACCCAGAAGTAGGTGCTGATTCCGGTGTTGTAAAAGAGTTGGTCTGGCAGGGCAACGACGGCTTCGAGCATGTCGTTTTCGATGATCCAGCGGCGGATTTCGCTCTCGCCGCTACCGGCGCCACCGGAGAACGACGGGCTGCCGGAGAAGACGATGGCGATGCGGCTGCCGCCCTCGGAGGCGGGCTTCATCTTGCTCATCAGGTGCTGGAGGAACAGCAGGCTGCCGTCGCTGACCCGGGGCAGCCCAGCGCCGAACCTGCCGTTGTCACCGAGTTGGTTTTGCTCGTCGGTGAGCTGCTTCTGGATGCGTTTCCAGTCGACCCCGAACGGCGGGTTCGCGATCATGTAGTCGAACCGCTTGCCGCCGAACTCGTCCGCGCTGAGGCTGTTGCCGAGCCGGATGCGGGCCGGGTCCTGCCCCTTGATCATCAAATCGGACCGGGCGATGGCCCAGGTCTCCGGGTTGAGTTCCTGGCCGAACACTTCCAGCCGGGCCTTCGGGTTCAGGCCCGCAAGGTGCTCCTGGCCGCCGGTGAGCATCCCGCCGGTGCCGCAGGCGCAGTCGAACATCGTTCGGACGGGACTGCCGCCGCGCAGGAGGTCGTCGTCCTCGCTGAACAGGATGTTGACCATGAGCCGGATGACCTCACGTGGGGTGAAGTGCTCTCCGGCGGTCTCGTTGCTCATCTCGCTGAACTTCCGGAGGAGCTCCTCGAAGATGTAGCCCATCGCGCCGTTCGGGACAGCGTCCGGGTGCAGGTCGACGTCCGCAAACCGGCTGACGACGTGGAACAGCAGCCCGGCGTTGTCCAAGCGGGTGATCTGGTTGTCGAAGCCATACCGATCGAGGACCTCGACCGCACCGGTGCTGAACCCAGCGATGTAGGTGCGGAGGTTCCCGGCGACGTTGCCCGGGTCGTCGAGTAGGCGGGCGAAGCCGAGCGGGCTGGTGTTGTAGAACGGCTGGCCGGCGGCGCGCAGGAGGATCGGCTCGACGTTCTCAATCTTCCCGGCGAGGTCGGCGGCACGGGCGATCACCGCAGCCTTCGTGGGTTCAAGGACGCAGTCGAGGCGGCGCAGGACGGTGAGCGGGAGGATCACCTGGCCGTACTCGTGCGCCTTGTAGTCGCCACGGAGAAGGTCGGCGACCGACCAGATGAAGCCGACCTTGTCGCTGAAGCCCTGTACCTGGGTCATGCGCTCCCGATCCGTGCTGCGCCTGTCGGCGTGCGGTTGTTGCCCTGCTGAGTCTGTCGGCTGGACAGTCGTCCCGGATGCCGTCGTGGCGCTACTTGTCACGTAGTGCCGCGAGATGGCCGGGTTCGTTGGTCTGCCCAGGTCCTGACATCTGTGCCGCGCCAGATGTTGCCCATCTTGAGGACGGCGAGTGGCTTGGGGAAGCCGGGTTGCCGGGCGATGACCAGGACGCGCTGGCGGCTGATCCCGAGGAGCGCGGCGACCTCGCTGGTGCCCATCAGGTCGGCGTCGTCGGTCATCGCTGTTGTCGATTGACACCTGGGCACGGGCGGTGGGACTGTCTACGTGTTGTCAAGCGACAACGGCGTGGTTGAGCGGCCCCGGGAAGCACGGGACCAGCCTCCCGCACCTTGAGTCCAAGGAGCCAGCCCGTGCCCACGACACCCCAGCAGACAGCCGACCGGCCGTGAGACGCGGCGTGGTCACCGCCGAGGGCCGGGAGGCCCTCACCGAGGCGGTGGTCGCCGCCGACCTCGTTCGGGACCACCGCCAGCAGGCCACCCGCTACGCCCACCAGCGGGCCCGGGCCGTCATGCGCGCGAACCAGCACGGCGCGTCCTACCGGCAGATCGCAGAAGCGCTCAGCGTCAGCATCGGGATGGTGCAGCAATGGATGCGCGCGCCGTTCGTCTTGAGGACGGGAACCCTTGACGTCATGGGCTGCCGAGCGCCCTCCGGATGGCGTCTCGCGCCCGCTTGGCGCTCTCGCACACCTCGGTGGCGGCGTCGGCGAAGGCTTGGCCGTCCTCGACCCGGTACTCGGTCGGGCCGTACCTGGCGGTCTGGTTGACCTGCGTCACGGCTTCGTAGTAGCCGCTGATCGCCCGCTGCAGGGACGCCACCTGCAGGGCGAGGGCACGGACGTTTGCCGGGGAGACCAGGAGAGCGCCGTCGTCGAGCGGCTCGGGGTTTCGGGCAAAGTCGACGTCCGCCTTCCGACGGGCGTTGGCGGCGGCGTCGGTGACGGCCTTACCGCGCTTCCTCATCACCTCGCCGTGCGGCTTGCAGTAGGTCCCGCGGTTGTCCGGCAACACCACGTTACAGGTGACGTCCTTGAACCCGCACGTCTTCGGGGTGGACCTCGCCGGCACCCCTCGTTCCTACCAGGGCGTATACGGCACTGGGCAAGCAAGTCTGGCGTAACGCCAGGCACGACCGCCCGGACGGGTCCCGCGGTGGGCTCGGCACATGACCACCACAAGCCCCACGGCGAAGGCGATTGACACGCAGACGTCCATCGCCATGCCCAGCGCCATCAACGAGACCGATTACAGGAGGACGCCGTGCACGCCCATCAGCAGCACTACGAAGCCGGGCCCGCAGCAGAGGCGAGGCCGCGTGGACGGACTGAACAGCACGCAGGGCCTGCCAACGGGAGGTCGTTCGTGACCGCGTCGCTGAACGAACTGCTGGGCCTCGCGGGCCTTCCCGTCGCCATCAGGGACGACGGCTCGACGCCTGTCGGTAGCGCCCAGGACTGGGACCGGCGCGTGGGCGTGCTGGTGCACCAGGTCATCGCGGACGTGATCGTCGCGAGCCGGGCACAGCCCGGCGTCAACGTCGGTGACCTCGCCACGGAGATCGCGGCGACGGCGGTCAGGGACCGGAAACTCGGCAACCTCGCGAGCGCCCGCGGTCGCGTCGCCGGCATGGCGAGCACGTACGTCCAGCGGCTCGCGCCGCCGCCCCGGACGATGTTCCTGGGCAGCGAGGTCCGTGCGCGCACCGCGGGCGTCAACGGCAGGGTCGACCTCGCATGGGCGCACCCCGTCCACGGCGTGTTCTACGACGAGGTCAAGTCCTGGAGGCAGGTCCTCGCGGTCCTCGACGCCGACACGACGAAACAACTCGACCGGTACCTGACCGCCGGGCTGGCGGACCACGGCGACCCTTTCGCAGGCGTCCGGCTCCTGACGCTCAGCGCCATCCCTCGAAGCCTGTACATCGACCGACTGGGGACCGTGCACCCGCTCGCCGGGTCGCTGCTGGACCCGGTCTCCCTCGCTGCCGACACGACCAGCAGCAGCGTGGTCGCATGACAGGCGTTCCCGACGGCGCCGTGCCGGTGCGCAGGCCCCGTCCGACATGGTCGGAGCGGCAGGCCGCCGTCGCACTGCTCTTGCGGATTGCTGGCCCTGACGGCACACCGTCGGCCACGTACGTGCGGGAAGTCGCCGAGCGGCACGGTGTCTGCACCAGCGCGGTGTACGCGTGGCTGCGAGACGACCGACTGCGCGCGGGCCAGGAAAGGAAGACCCGCGAGCAGTTCACGATCACCCTCGACCACCTCGCCGTCCTGGCCAACGAGCAGAACGCCTTCGACGCGCACGAGGTGCTGACGGAGGCCGGCCTCGTCACCTGCTCGTACCGCACATTCGCGAGGGCGCTCTCGGAACGCACGGACCCGGCGCTGGCCCAGGCCGCGCTCAGCGGTCACCCGGGCTTCGTGAACAACCGCGTCTACCTCCGCTTCGTCGCCCCCCACCGCGGCCACACCTGGCACTGGGACCACACGACCGCAGACGTGTGGGTCTGGCCCTCGCACAAGCACAGCCTCCCGGTCCGGCCCTTCCTCTCGGTCGTGGTCGACAGCACACACGCCTACTGGCTGGCGGTCGTCGCGTCACCCAACCCGATCAACGCCGAGCACGTCACCGCCGTCCTCGCCCAAGGGGCCGCCCTACGCGAGGAGCACGGCATGGTCGTCGGCGGCCTGCCTGCGGTGATGACGTTCGACAACGCCGCCGAGCACCACGCCGCAGCCTTACGCGAGGGCATGGCCCGCCTGGGTGTCATTCCGGACCCGAGCAAGCCCCGGCACCCGTGGCAGAACGGGAAGGCCGAGCGACCGATCGGCCTCATCAACCAGAAGCTCTGCGCCAAGCTCCCGGGCGCGACCGCGAAGCAGGCAGGAACCGACGCCAACGGCGACCCGCGCTTCGCAGCGTCGACCCCGAGCAAGACCGAGGTCGGCCAGGCGGTCACCTGGGGTGTCTTCACGGACATGCTCGAAGCCCTCCGCGACAAGGTCAACACGACGTACAGGATGCGACGTCTCGGGAACCTCACCCGGGCGCAGTCGTGGGCAGCCGACCCGACCGAACTGGCCGCCGTCGAGCCCGGGGTCATGGCGCAGTCGATGTTGAAGGCGGCGCGTCACCACGTCGTGAACGGGGACGGCATCCACTTCGCCAGCCACATCTACGTCGCCCCCGAGATGGTCACGATGAAAGGCCAGTACCTGCGGGTCCGGCACTTCCCCACGAACCGCAGTTACATCGAGTTGTTCAGCCTCGATGACGAGTACCTGTTCCGGGCCTGGGACACCGACCGGCTCACCCCGGAGCAGAAGGCGGCGTTCATGGCGACCCGGCGCAAGCAGGAGGACGACAATCGCGCCGTCCAGGCCGGTGTCCAAGCGCACCGTCGCCACCTCGCCGTCGTACTAGACGACCTGCGCGCCCGGGAGGCCGGCAACGACCCCGACTCCGGCGCCGAGCCCACCGAGGAGGTCGGGCCGGTCCGACGGCAGCTCCCGCGTGCCCCCAAGCCCGCCGAGCCCGATGCGGTCGACCGCGCGACCCGCCAGGCAGCCTCGACCAGGCTGCAGGAACTCAACGCCCGCCGGGCGCAGCAGGAGATCGAAGCCGCCGGGTGCCCGGAGGTCGAGCAGTGACCAGAATCCTGCCCCCGGTCCTCGCGCAGCAGCGGGTGGACCTGGCCCTCAACACCCCGCTCGTGGCGACGCCGGCGTTCACCGAAGCCGTCAACCTCGCCTCGGCGGTCGCCGCACTGAACGAGATCGTCCTGTTCGACGGCCCCGCAGGCACCGGGAAGACCACCGCGGCCCGCTACGTCGCGAACGCCTGCCGCCGTCCGTGTGCGGTCGTCACCATCCCGGAGCGGCACACCCAGCTCACCCTCCTGCGGCTCGTCCACGCCGGCGTGACCGGGACCGACCACCTGGGCGGGCAGTACGACATCACCAACGACCTACTGAAGGCCCTCAGGCTGTGGCGCGGGGTGCTGGTCATCGACGAGATGCACCTGTGCGGGGTCACTGGCCTGCAGACGCTCGTCTACCTGTTCGAGCAGAGCCAGCGCGCGTTCGCTGTGTTCATCGTCGGGACGGGGGTAGCGGCAACCGTGGCCCAGTACGCCAACATGCAGACGCGGGTGTTCGCAACGGTGGACTTCGAGCCGCTCCTGCAAGGTGACCTCGCGGCGATCGTCGGCCAGATGGACCGTCGGCTCGCTGCAACCCCCGACCACGTGCTCAAGCGCCACGACGACCGCACCTGCGGCGGCCTCCTCCGACGCTGGGCCAACACCGTCAAGTGGCTCGACGTCCTGGAAGTTCAGGACGGTCCCGTGGACGCGGAGACCCTCACACAGATCGGCACCTTTATGCGCACGAAACGACTCGGCAAGTGACCGGGCTCGTCCGGGTCCCCGTACCGGCAGGGCGCGCGCACGCCGAACTGTTCCCCGACACCGACCCGGACTGCGGCACCGTCGTGTTCACGGCCCGGCCCGCCAGGAGCGCATGGCCGGTGGGCCAGGACCTGCTGGCCGCCCTAGGCAAACGAGACGACGTCACGGGCGCCGGACGGCGCAACAACGAGGACCTCCTGCTGATCCAGGCGTGGCTGTCGGCCCACCAGATCCGGCGGGTCCTCACCCGGCACGCCGACTTCCTCACCCCCGAGGTACTCGACGCGCTAACGCTTCTGGCCGCCGCGGCTTCGGTGGAACTGCTGCTCGTCCACGACGAGGGGACCTCACAGCACGTCGTCGACCACACCGACCGGCACGGTGCACCGACCGAGGACTGGGCCTCGCTCGCCCGGAGCATGCCTGTGGACGACCGGAGCGGCGACGCGCCCGAGACAGAACTGCCCGGGTACCTTCCCCGGGTCGCCTTCCCGCTGTTCCGGGCCGCCTGCCGGGACCTGCTCCCCCGACGCGAGTTCCTCCTCGTCGACGCGATCTACACGAAGGCGTTCCGCGCGTGGCGCGAGCAGGCACCTGACACCACAACTGAGGCCCACAGCACCCTGACCCGCTTGCTCGCGACGGTCTCAGGGCAGGCGGAGGCGGTCGTCGTCGTCCGCGCATGCCAGGCCAGCGCCCTCGTTCTCGGCGGCCACGTCAAGGTGGACCTGCGGACGCTCCTGACCGAGGTCCAGGCGGGCCGACACCGCAGGCTCACCCCCGCGCAGGTCCGGGCGCTCAGGGCCTACAGGCCCCCGTGGCGGTCCGTCGCGGTCATCCTGCGGGACGCCGACCTGACGAACGCGCAGGTGCAGGACCTGACCCTGGGGCAGGTCGACAGGACGGGCGCGCTGACCGGCGTCCCGCACGAGCCCTTCGTGGCCGAGGCGCTGACCTACCTCCGGGCGCAGCGCACCTGGCGTCTCCTGAACGGTGCTGCGGCCACCGACCCGCTCATGGAGTTCACCGGGCGGTACCTCCACAACGGGCTCGTCAGGGCCAGCGTCGAGTTGAACCTGCCTGTGTCGCCCGCGAAAACGCTCCTCGGGAACCGCAGGTCCGAGAACTGGCAGACCGTCCTCGGGGTCGTGCTCGTCCCGCTGGTGGGGACACCCGAACGGCTCGTCGGCAAGACCAGGAAGATCGACCTGTGAGCCGCGGGGTCCCGGTCAACGGGCGTGTGCTCCGACAGCGGATCATGGAGCTCGGTCTCAGCGAGCGGGAGTTCGCCACCACCGTCGGGATTGGCGCCGGGACGCTACGGACCATCGTCTCCCAGGACATGCTGGTGGGGCACCTGACCGTCGCGACCCTCGACCGGATACTGGGCGAGAGCGGACTCAGCGCATCCGACCTGCTGAACCGGCCCCTCCCCCCGGGCGACGAGACCCCGTCGGACGACACCCTGCGGCTCACGCAGGTTCTCGTCAGCGACCTGCGAGTCCACCCCAGGGAACGACTCGCCGTGGCGTTTGGCTGGACCCTGGACAGGGTCGACGACGCACTCAACGACCTGCACCCCCGACTGCTCGCCCTCGGCCTGTCCGTGCACGACAACACCAGAGGCGTCACGGTGCGCCCGCGCGACACCAGCAGCACGGACGCCCTACGCCGGCTGCAGCAGATGTTCGACGTCACCGAGGGACTCGACAACGGCGAGGCGCGCGTCCTGCACCACGCGATGCACAACCTGCTCGGCAGGGGCAACGTCCGCAAGGGCGACCGCCCGAGGCTCGTCAGCCTGCACCGGCAGGGGATGATCGAAGTCAACGACGGCGAAGGTGGCGGCCGCTTCCGGCTCAGCGACGCCGCCACCTTCGCGCTAGACGTCGACTAGGGGCCAGCCACCACCGGCGGCTGGCCCCTAGTCGCTCCTCAGAAGTCGTGAAGATTCCGTGACAATCCGTTCACATGTCGTGGCAACGCGGCAAGATGTAGTGGCAACGGCGGCAAGATGTCGTGGCAGTCGACATCAGCTGCAGCCGCTGGTGCTGCCACAGCTCTCGCACACATAGCACGACCCGGCAGGGCGCATCTTGACGCCACAGGTCATGCACAGCGGCGCGTCGGCCACCGAACCCTGCTGGGCCTCCAGCAAC
>JAABVA010003416.1_pt1 | contig 15111 bp, 12 predicted proteins | sample 5560331 | NCBI WGS metagenome assembly JAABVA01 (sample SAMN12812661, study PRJNA571458) | rock metagenome | isolation source: Antarctica rocks | place: Antarctica: Victoria Land, Mt New Zealand sud | collected 2016-01-07 | reverse complement strand
CCGCCGCCGGCACTCCCACTGCGGCCAGACCAGCCCCGCCAACTACGAACACGCTCACCCGACCGCTACGCTCCAGCCGGCCGCGTAGCCCACCCCCGCGTGTCCACTTCCAAGGGTCAAGGCCCGTACTGGGGTACCGCAGCGGTGACCGTCGCCCGGCGCTGGGCCGAGCGGGGAGGTGACGGTGCGGCGGGGGTCCGTCGGGTGGTTGGTGGTGGCCGCCCGGAGGTGTCCCGGGTGGTCGGGGACAGGGCCGACCGGGGCGGGCCGGACGCGGCGGTGCTGAGCGAGGCGGCGGCGCGAGCAACGGGGGAGGCGGCGGTGATGCTGGCGGCGGCGGACCCGGCCGTCGTGGGCCGGCCTTTGCCGGTGATCGAGGTGGGGGTGGGGACGAGGAACCGGGCGTGGCCGCCGGCGACGCCCGGCGGACCGTTCCGGGTGAGCTTGGCCCCGGCGGTGCTGCGGGCCACCGCCGAGCAGCGCCGGTTCGCGTTGGCCCACGAGGTGAGCCACATCTGCCGTGGGGACGTCATCACCTCCGTGCAGATCCCGTGGACGGTGTGCATCCCGGCCGGGGTGACGGTGGCCACCGGGTGGGGGTTCAAGGCGGTGATCGCCTCCACCCACGACCAGGGCCGGCTGGTGCTGCTGGGGGTGGCCGCCACGCTGATCATGGCGGGGGTCGCGGTGGTCTCGGTGATGGCGGCCCGGTGGGCGGCGGGGATCCGCGCGGAGGAGACGGCGGCGGACCGGTTCGCGGCGGCGGTGTTGGGTGCGGCGGTGACCCGATTCGACGTGGACCGGTGGGCGCCGACGTCGCGTTTCCTGGTGGGACGGCGGCGGGTCGTGGTCGCAGCGTGGTCGACCCATCCGACGTCGGCGCAGCGGTATGCGGCCACGAACGACGCGCTGCGGGCGGTCCCCGAAAAGTCGAGCAGGCCGCGGGTCAGTGGACAGACCTGAGCCGGACATGACCGCCCTCGCGGAAGCCGGCGAGGAGTGCGCCCAACCCGCCGGTTAGGCCATGCCGTGACGTCACGGTGACCGCACCCGTCGCGGGCCGGTGGGGTCACAGCCGGGGTTGGCGTTCGAGTAGGACGTACACGGCGGGGTCGTGGGGGTGGCCGCTGGTGCGGGTGCCGGAGCTGACGATCCCGACGAGGTGTTCGGCGCGGAGCCAGGCGAGGGACCGGGCGAGGGTGCGGCGGGAGATGCGCGCGGAGCGGGCGAGGGAGTCCCAACCGGCGGCGACGGTGCGGGTCTTCCAGTCGGTGTGGTCGACGAGGACCCACGCGAGGTCGGTGCGGTGGGTGACGGCGTCGGAGCGGTGGGTGACGGCGTCGGAGCGGTGCTCGAACTCCGCGGCCTCGGAGACGGCGGCAACCCACAACATCGGGTGCATCGCCGGCCGGTACCCGACGGGCACGTAGGGCCCGAGCGCGGGCCGGGTGAGGGTCGCGGTCACGAGGCGATCAGCGGGCGCTCGAGGTGTCCGGAGCGGCCGGAGTGGTCGGGGTGTCGGCAGCTGTCCCGGTGGTGCGGGGTCGTCCTGGTCCACGGCGGGTGGGCGGTTCGAACCCGACCCGGCGTAGTTCGGCGTCAGACCACCCCGCGCGGAGGGTAGCGGCCCAGGTGGCGGTGTCGGTCTTCTCCGCGTCGGCGAGTGCGGTGCGGGCGCGGGTGAGGTTGGCGCGGGTCTCGGCGAGGGTGCGGATCGCGGCGATGCGGGTGTCGAGGACCTTCCGGGCGGCGGTCTCAGCGGCGGCGGTCAGTTCGGGCACGGAGGTGAGGGTAGTTCCCTGTCGCCGGCCGCAGTAACCCGCCACCCCGCAGTCTTTGAGAGGAGCCTGCAGTAGCTGAGGTCGGGAGCAAGATATGCAGTTGGCGTAGCCAATTGCTGTGTATAGCGGCCGGACCGGGCCCGAGCGGGCACACTGGGGGCGTGTGGTCCCCGTGGGGGGTCGCTGCGCTGGCTGGTGCGGTGGTGCTGGGCTGTTGGTGCTGGGCTGGTGGTGCTGGGCTGGTGGTGCGGGTGGTCGGTCGAGTGGGGCCTGGCCGGTTCGGCGTGGGAGGTGCGCGGTGAGTGGACCGGAGTCCGCGGGTTCGGTTGCTGCCGGCTCCGGGGTGGAGTTGCGGGCGGTGTTGGGGCGCCGGCGGCGGGCGAACGCACCAGGGGGGCGGCGGCAGGTCGCGCATCAGGTGAAGGTGTCCCCGGCGGAGGAGGCGGCCCTGGTGCGGTTGGCGGCGCAGGCGGGGGTGAGCGTGCCGCGGTTGTTGGTGGAGGCGGCGTTGGCGCCGACGCCGGGGGTGTCGGTGTCAGAACGCCGGGAGGCGTTGACGGAGTTGTTCGCGGTGTCGCGGGTGTTGGCGGGGGTCGCGACGAACTTGAACCAGCTGGCGCGGGTCGCGAACGCGACCGGGGAGTTCCCGGATGCGGCGGCCGCGGTCCGGGAGCGGATCCGGGAGCTGATCCCGCGGGTCAGCCGGGCGATGGAAGGCCTGTCCGATCCCACCGACCTGCGCCCGTTGGACGCTCCTCCCGGACGGTCGGCGCGGTGATCGTGCGGATCAGCCGCGGGGCGGACATGGCGGGGGTGGTGCGTTACCTCGCCGGTCCCGGGCGGGCGAATGAGCATTCGGAGCCGCATCTGGTCGCGGGGGACGGGGCGCTGTTGGCGTGGTGGGACGACACGGTGTTGGACCGGGCGGCGGCGGTGCAGATCGGGGCGCAGCTCGATGAGCCCCGCCGCTACCACGGGACGGAGGTCGCGGGTGGGCACGTGTGGCACGCGTCGTTGTCGCTGCCCGCCGGGGAGGGTCAGCTGCCGGATGAGCGGTGGGCGCGGATCGCGGGGGAGTTTGTCGGGGAGATGGGCTTCACCGAGGCCTCGGGGAAGGCGGGGTGCCGGTGGGTCGCGGTCCGCCACGGGCTGTCGAAGGCGGGCAACGACCACGTCCATCTGGTCGTGTCCCTGGTCCGCGATGACGGGACGAAGGCGTCGGTGTGGAATGACTACCGCCGGGCGGGGGCCGCGGTGACGGGGATCGAACGCCGCCACGGGCTGGTGGTGTTGGAGGCCCGGGAGGCGGGGCGGGGCAGCCGCGGGGTGAGTGGTGCCGAGCTGAACAAGGCCGTTCGCCTCGGGGTGGACGAACCGGCCAGGGCGGTGCTGGCCCGGCAGGTACGGGCGTTCGCGGTGGGGTCGGTGGATGAGGCGCAGTTCGTCCGCCGGGCCCGCGAGGCGGGGCTGTTGATCCGTCCCCGTTACGCCGCCGGCCGCGCGGATGTGGTGGAGGGCTACTCGGTGGCGCAGCGTCCCGGGCGGGGACAGCGGCCGGTGTGGTTCGGCGGGGGCAGCTTGGATCGGGACCTGACCCTGCCCCGGCTGCGCGCGGGATGGGTGGACACCCCGCTGTCGGCGTCGGCGGCTGTTGCAGAGTGGTCGGCCGCCGCGCGGCACCGCGAACCCGTCGGCGGGCGGGGCGACGGGTCCAGGACGGGCGGTGCCCGGGCGGTGGTGGACCTGGCGGCGTGGACGCAGGCCGCGCGGGAGGTCGCCGGGCTGCGGGAACGGCTGATCCAGGTCCCGGTCGCCGACACCGCGACTTGGTCGGCGGTCGCCCACGACAGCGCCGGGGTGCTCGCGGCGTGGTCGCAGCGGCTGGAACCCCGGCCCGGTCCGTACGCGGCGGCATCGGATCAGTTGGCCCGGTCCGCTCAGACCCGCGCCAGCGATGCCCACCCGGCCCGCCGCGTGGACGCTCCCGGCCGCGGTACCCGGCGCGCGGCGATGCTGCTGCTCACCGCGTCGCCGGGAACTCCACCTGATGCGGGGTTGGAGCTGTTGATGCGCCAGCTGCGCAACACCTGGAAGGCTGTCCACGACGCGCACGCCGCGACCGGGCAGGCCCAGGCCGCGGCCCGGGTCGCCGCCGTGGCGGCGGCCCCGTTCACGGCGGCCGCCGCCGCCCGCAGTGCCCAGGGCACCGAACAGGTCCGGGCGGTGCTGGTCGCCGGGGACCCGGCCGGGGCCGCCGTCCCCGGCGCCGGCAGCCCCCGCCCCGGCAGTACCGGCGCTGGTGGCGGCCGCCGGCTCACCCCAACGGCGCGCGGCCGCCAACTCCAACGCGGCCACGACCCCGGACCCGCCACCGGCGGTCCCCCCGGCGTGGGTGCCGCGGCCGGGGCTGACCGGCAGCTGCCCTCACCAGTCCCCGCGCCCCTGCCCCCCCGAGGCCCCGCGCGGCCGGGTCGGGAGCTCGGCGTGGACGCCGAGGTTGCCGCGGCCACCGCGGATCGCAGCTCCGGGCCCGCCGCCGAATTCGGACGGGACTGAATGACCGTCACCCGGCCGGCTCGGTGCGTGCGCTGCGATGCCCCATGGAGGCCGCGTTGACAGTGTCCGCGGCGGACCGGGTCGACCCGGCGCGGCTGCGGCTGGACGGCAGTCTGCGCGGAATGCTCCCGCCTGCCGCGGCGGTCGATGTGCTCGCCCTGATGGCCGAGGACGGCGACTGCGGCGTCTGCCGTCAACCCCTCGGTCCGGCGGTGCCGGTCACCCTGACCGTGCAGTCCACCCGGGAGTCGGCGCAGCTGCTCGTCGTCCCGAACCACGCGCCGTGTACGCCGGGTGGTGCGGTGGCGGTGCGGACCCTGGCCGGGCCGCCGCCGTCGACGCGGTCAGTGGCGCTCGAGGTGCGCCCGGCGGCGCTGTCGATGAAGACCCGGTGGCCGGCTCTTTCCCGTGGGCGGCTCGTCGTGGTCGTCATCAACCCGAGCTTCGACGTGCAGATCGGGATGGTGCAGGCGGGCCGGTGGTCGTCTGCGCTGTCCCGCGGCTACCGGGCGGACGGTCTCGCGGTCCTCACCGCGGGGGAAGCTCCGGGCGGAAAGCCCACGTGGGCAGCGCGACTGGGCGGCGCGCCCGGTGAGCTCCTGCTGGGCAGCCCGTCCGGGATCGAGTACCCGGTGAACGCCGGCCGCCTCATCCGGCGGATCGTCAGGACCGGGCGGGTGCTGGTCCTGATGTCGGAGGAGGTGGCCGCGGCCGAGCTGTACCGCACCGGCAGCTTCGCCCCGGTCGCGACCGCCCGCGCGGCCGGCCGTTTCTACGCCGGCTGGGCCGCGGTGGACACCACACCGGCCCCGGCGGACCCGCCGTCCGGGATAGACACCGAAACCCACCCGGGGCTCACCAGGGCCGAGCGCGTCGCCGTGGGCGGTGACGTGCGTGCTGAGGTGGCCGCGGTGTTCTGTGACGATCCCGACGTCGACCTGCACGGTGTCGACGGCAGCCGCGACACTCGCCCGCCTCACCGCCCCGCGCTGCTCGTCGAGCTGGTCCAGGCGATCACAGTCACCGACCCGGTAACCGGTGTGACGCTGCGGTATGAGTTCCAGGCCGAGCGGGCCATCGGGTGGGCCTGGACCGCCTCACCGACACCGCCGTGCTTCGCGGTGAGGCCCGGGACTGGCGGGTGGTCCGTGACGGCGGTCAGGTCAAGCTGCTCGAGCCGTACGGGTCGGCTGTCGCGGTCGGCGTGCTGCGGGAGGTCCCCGATGGCTGGTCGGCGGCTGTGGCCGCGGCCGGGACGGTCGTCGTGGTGTTCGGGACGGTGCTCGGGGTGCGCCCACCCAAGCCCGGCGCACCGTTCCCGCCGCCGGCCCGCCTACGGGAACTGCAGTACGCACGGTCGACGGGGACCGCGGCCTGGGCGGTGGTGACCTGGTCGGAGCACCCCTGGGTCACCCCGTCCCTCGACCCGCCCGGCACCCCGTCAGCCGATGCGGGCACCGACTGGTAGCAGGTTCGGCCAGAAGAACTGCCGCTGACCGCTGGTCCTAGTCGAGGTCGATGTCGAGGCGGGTGTCGAGGTGTCGGATGAGTGCGGGTGCGGGCAGGTCCTCCCCGCGGTCGAACCCGGGCGGGGCGCCGGTGGCGTTGGCGGGTGGGTGGGCCTGGAACTGGTCGGCGAGGACGCGAGCGGTGACGGTGTCCTCGTCGGCGATTCCGCGCAGGGCGGCGGTGAGCGCTTCGGCGCGGGCGTCGGCGGTGAGAATCGCGGCCACCGCCGTGCGGGGCTCCCGCTCGGCCCATTTCACACCCGCCGACGGGTCGGCTGCCGTCGCGGCGTGGGTCAGCGGCGGGAGCGGGCCGCCGGCGGCGGGCAGGTCGACGCGGTAGCGGTCGTGGACCTCGGTGCGGATCCGCTGTTCCGCGGCGGCCGCGGCCGGGTCGGTTCCGGCCCACTGGTGGGCGGTGGTGTACGCGCGGGTGATGTCGTCGGCGGTCGCGGTGTCCCACCAGCGGGAATCGCGGACAACGGTGAGTTCCGCCCGGGCCGCGGCCCGGTCGGCGTGCTCTCGGCGTTGGATGTCACGGAGTTGGGCTTCGCTGAGCTGACGGGCGTGCTGCTGGTCGCGCTGGCGGGCCTGGGCGAGGTGTTCGGCGAGTTGCGCCGCGGCCATCAGCGCGGTCCGCAGCATCCGCTCCGCGGCCTCCTCGAGCCCGTCAGGTTCGGTCACGGTCAAGTCGAGCTCCCAGGAGGCGCGGCGGCGGGCGGGGTGGGCCGGTGGAGACGCAGGTCGGCGGGGGTGGTGAACAGCCCTGGCGGTGCCGGGTCGAAGGCCAGCGGGGTGAGCCCGGTGTCGGTGGTGTGCCGGTCCCACCGGCACGCCGAGAACGGCCCGTCATCGGCGAGAAGGGCTTTCATGGTCGGGTCGGCGTAGGTCAGCCACCACCGAACCCCCCCGAGGGCCGGGTCCAGGCGCAGCTGTTCGAACGCCCGCCACAGGGCTTCCAGGCGGGCGATGGCCTCGGTGTGGGCCCACCATCGCGGGCACCAGGACACCGACTGGCGGCGGAGGTTGCGCCGGTAGGTGGGGTAAAGCAGCCGGGTTACGAACTCCTCCACCGTCCGGTACCGCAGTGGCGGCAGCACCGGCTCAGGCGGCGGGGGTAGCGCGGGCAGCGGCGGACGGCGGGTCCACCCGGGCAGCCGCCCGCGGGGACGGGAGCGGGGCCTGCCCCCACCCGGGCGGCCTCGGTCTGACCGCGCGGACTGTGGCGCCGCGTCGGAGTGGGCTGTCGGAGACGGCGGGTCGGTCCACGCGTCGAGGTCCCTCCACCCGTCATCGTCGCCGGGCTCACCCGTCGGATCGGACTCGATCCCGCCGGTCTCGCCGGCAGACGACCGGCCCGCGGTCACTGCCACCGGTCCGGGCGGCTACCAGCGGCGGGTGCATCGGTGGCCGGGGCGCCCGTCGGGTCGAGGTGGATGAACGCAGGGTCGGCGGGCACGATCCACGCCGACACCCCCGCTGCCGGTGGCACCGCCGCCCGCGCTGCGGCGGGCCGGCTCGGCACGCTGGGCACGGTGGCCGGTGCCGCAGCGACAGTGTCCACCGTCTCCGCCGGGCGGTGACTGGCTGCGGACGCCGCGGACCGGGTGCGCTGGCTGTCCCCGCCGGCGGCCGGGCTCCGGGCCCCGACGGGGGCGTCCGGATCGGTCTGCGCGGTGCCCCCCGCCGGCCCGGCGGTGGCTGCGGCGGTGCTGGCGTCGGCATCTGTGGTGGTGCCGGCGGGGGCGACGACGGCGGGGGTGGTGGTGGTGCGGGCGGCGTCGGCGAGGGCGGCTCGGACCCGTTTCCCGCAGGCGGTGTCCGGCCACGGTGTGGTTTCCACGAGGGTCGCGGGGACCCCGGAGGCGAGGATGACCGCCCGCCCGCGGGGCAGTTCGCGGAGGGCGTCCACCGAGAGGATGGGCTGTTGGCGGGTGCTGTGGGTGGTCGACGTCCCGCTCCTGCGGCCGCTGTGGGTGCGGTTGGTGACCGGGTTGTCGTAGGCGCCGATCAGCGCGGACAGGTCGGTGAGGAACTTCGCGTCGGCCAGGCCGCCGCCGTACACGCGGATGTTCGCCGACCCCCACAGCTTCGCCCAGCCGTGTTCCCCCCACACCTCCTTCGCCTGGTCCGGGGACTGCAGGTACATCGCGAGCAGGATCCCGCGGGAGCCGTAGTGGGAGAACAGGTCGGGCAGGTCCCGCCACCGGCACACGTTCGCGGCCTCGTCGAGGACCACCCCCATCGGGACCGGCAGCCGCCCGCGGGGGGAGGCGGTCGCGAGGTCCTCCGCGGCCTCGCACACCGCGACGGTGAGCGCGGTCACCAGGGCGCCGGCGGACCCGCGGCCCTCCCTGCTCAACGAGTACAGGGTTCCGGTGGACCGCACGAACTCCTGTGGGTCGAAGTGCCGCTTCGCGGCGGGGCTGGCGGGGCGGGTCACCCACCGCAGCACGAGGGGGTTGGTCAGGCAGGCTGCGCCCCGGGCGGCGGTCGCGAACACCCCGGCCCGTTGACGGTCGGGGTATTGCTGGACCGCGCGGAGGGCGTCCGCGACACGGCGGTGCCCGCGGGATTCGAGCAGGCGCACCGGTTCGTCGTCGCGGGGGCGGGTCAGCCATTCGTGCACCACCGGCAGTTCACGCTCGGCGAGCGCGGCCGCCAGGAACAGCCACCCCAGCAGTTCCCGCCCGGCAGGGTCGAAGAACGCGTCCAGGGTCGCGGCGGGGTTGCGGGCGTCTTCAGCGAAGTGGTCGGCGAGTCGGGCGGCGGACACCTCATCGGTCACCGAGGTCAGCGGGTTCCACCACCACGTCGGGGCTTCCCCGACGACGCCCTGCACGTCGAACAGCCACACCGGTCCGCGCAGCTCCCGGTAGGCGCGGGTGTCATCGACGAGGTCCCGCTTGTTCGACGTCGCGACCACCGCACCCGGGGCGTCCAGGATCCGCCGTTCCGCTGACGTGCGGGTCTTCCCGGTGCGCTGACCGGCCAGATACACCAGCACCGACTCCGGGTCGCCGTACAGCTCGACCCCCCGGCCCACCGCCCGGCCCAACGAGAACCCCGGAACCTGCCGGTCGACCGGCGCGTCCAGGCGCCGAACCAACTCGAGAACCCCCCGCGCGGTCAACGGTTCCAGGTCCCGGCGGGTCGCCAGCCACCGCGCCTGCCGGTCCACCGACCGGGTCCCCCGCCGGACCCGGGCCATCACCGCCGCGATCCCCGTGACGAGCACCGCGACGGGGATGACGACGACAACGGCGGCGAGGACCCACCCGAACACCGACGGCCGCGCCGCGGGATCGCGCAGCATCAGCCGCCCCAGGCGGACCAGGTTCCCCGGTAGCGGCCGTCCAGCGCGGACGTCATCCGCCGCCGACGCGAGCCACGCGACCGCAGCGGCCACCGCAAGGACCGCCGCGACAACGGGGATCGCCCACGCCGCAAGGAGGTCGTTCGTGCTGTCGGTGCCGCCGCGGGTGCCCTGGCGGGTCTGGGTGGGCATCAGCTGGTCCAGCGGTGGTTGGTGTCGTGGAGGTCGATCTCGGTCTGGGTGAGAGACAGCTGGAGGGGGATCCCGGCTTTGTCCTCCCCGACCTTGATGAGGAACTTCCCCAGCCCGGGTGGGGGCGCGGGCCGGGTCCGCCCGTGGGGGTCGCGGACCCGCCGCGGCGCCCACGACCGGGGGGTGGACCAGGACGCGACGAGGTCGATCTCCCGCTGGGAGAGGGGAATGACCCTGGACAGCAGCTCCAGGTCGGTCCGGGGCAGGCCGGCGGTGACGATCATCCCGGCCCGTTCAGCGAACCCGCGGGCCTTGAGCTGGTCCTCCCGGTTGGGCATGGACTCGAGGTCTTTGAGGGTGTGAGTGATGAACGCCTGCCCGACCCCGTCCGCGCGATTCAGCCGGGTCAGGGAGTCCATCCGGTCCGGCAGGCCCGCACCGATCCGCAGGGGCCGCCACAACTCGTCGAGGACGATGAAGAACCGTCGGTCCGGTGCCAACCCGGCGTCGGCCAGGGCCTTCGCGGCCTCGATCGCGCCGAACCCATCAGACCAGCAGGCGAGCATCACCGCGGCGGTGAGCCGTTCGTCGTGTTCGGAGATCCCGGAGATGTCGACACACACCCCGGGGGCGTCGGCTGAGATCCGCGCGGTCGTCGGACCGCCGAACGTGCCCCCGAGTGGCCCGTCGAGCAGCGCCAGCAGCGACCGGTGCAGCTGGTCGGACAGGGCCCGGTACTTCTCCGGCTCCCCCCGGGACAGGGCCACGGCCTGCACCGACTCCGGGCCGTCGGCGATCACCCGGACCAGGTCGGGCAGGATCGGCGGGGACCCCGGCGGATGGGTGGTGGTCAGGACGCGGACCGCGGCGGTGAGCATCGCGTCCTCGTAGTCCGCCAACGAGGTCCGGCGGATCAGCTGGACCAGCGCGGACACCATCGTGGTCGCCCGTTCCCGGGCCTCCCGGGCGAGGGTGTCCCCGTCGAGTCCGCCGATCCGGCGGGCGGCGTCGCCCATCGCGCCAGGGTCGAGGGGGTTGATCGTCCCCGCGCCGCGGGCGACCCGCAGGACCTGCCCGCCCAGGGCGGTCACGGCGTTGGCGTAGTCCGGCCGCAGATCACCCAGGACCAGGGGGCGGACCCCGCGGTGAGCGAGGCCGAACATCATCCGCGCGGTCAGCGAGGACTTCCCCAGCCCGGGCCGGCCCAGCACCAGCATCGACGGGTTGCCGATCAGCCCGGCCATGAACCAGGACAGCGGATCACAGCACACCGTCGTCTGGGTCAGCAGATCCCACCCCAGGGGCACCCCGTCCCCCGGCCGGGATGACCCGGACGCGAACGGCCACAACCCGCACGCCTGGACTGTGGTGGCCCGGTACTCCCCCGCGACCGGGACCTGCCGCCACCGCCCCCCACCCGGCCCCGGGAATCCCCGCGGTCCCGGCCGGCGCCGGGAAGGCATCACCGGCGGGCCCAGGCGGGACTCCGGACCCGCCGGGCCCAACGGCCCCGGGCCGGTCCCACCCACCAGGCCCGTTCCCCCACGGGCCGCGCGGACAGATCGGGTTAGCAACGCCACAACAGCTTCCTTCCCCGAGTGGTCACAGCAGTTCGCGGATCGCGGCAGGGATGAAGGTGTGCCGCCAGGGAAGGAACCCGACGGGCAGGGTCGCGGCGAACCCGGCGGCCTGCGCGCCGACCGCTCGGCGCAGCCGCAGCCGGGCGCCGGCGGCGAGGTTCTCCAGGGTGGTCGCTGCCATCTTCAGGTCGGCGTCGGCGGTGACGGTCACGGTGACCAGCACCGCGAACCGGGTCATGCCCGCGCCTTCGGCGACCTCCGCCGCGGCCCGCTTGGTGGCCCGCATCCGGCTGGCCGCGCCCGCGGTGACCCGGCCCTTGGTGCCGGTCGCGGTGAACGCCGCGGTCTGCGCGTCGGACTCCGCGATCGTCGACGCCCGGCCCGGGGAGTGCGGGCGGTAGCAGAAAGCGACCCGTTTGCGGAGGAACTGCGGGTGCGGGCCCAGCAGCCCTGCGAGGACGTCGGAGTGGACCAGCCCATGAGGGGCCTCGGTCATCGTCCAGGTCACCGACCGCCCCGAGTCGTGGCGGTAGGAATCCCACGACTCCTGCGCCGCGCCCGGCCCGGCCTCCTCCCAAACCAGGCCGGACCCGGCCGGATCCAGCTGGGCCTCAGCCAACGCGAGTGCGCAGCCCGGGTCGTAGGCGACCCGGACGAGCTCGGCGAGGTCGGTCTCCCCCAACGCTTCCACCGTCCCGCCGCCCGCCGCGCGGAGCACGTCGACCAGCCCCGGAACCCGCCGTCCGATCTCGGTGACCACCTCACCCGCGCGGCGCGCACCCCCGGCGGCGGTGTAGGAGACCGCGACGTAGGCGGTGTTCTCCGCCGAAGCCGCCGGGAACGACGCGACCACCTCCGCCATCACCGCCGCCGCGACCGCGGGCGCAGCCGGGTCGGCGTGCCCGGCGATGTCCGCGGCCAGCCAGGACCCCGGGTCCCGCGCGGTGTCGACCACCACACACACCCCGACCAGTCCCGGTTCGTGGCCGAACCCGGCCAGCCCGGCCCCACCCCAGTTCGCGACCCACGTGTTCACCGTGTCCGCATCCACCAGCGACGGGCCGTCCGCGCGGCAGCGGAACACCACCGCGCACAACGCCGACCCCCGGTCGAACAGCACCGCGCAGTCATTGCCGTAGCCGTCGACACACCCCAGGGCCACCGTCCCGGCCAACGCTCCCGGCAGCGGATAGCCCCCGGTGCCGTCACCCCCGAACAGCCCACCCCGGTACTGGTGCTCCCGACCCGCCCGGGACCGCCACCACCCCAACCGGACCGCCGCCCGGGTCCCCACCGACTGCCCACCCGGCGGGATCACCGTCAACCCCACCCCCACCGCGGCCACCACCACCACCGCGGCCGCAGGACCAGCGCCGGCGAGCATCGCGGTCAACAACCCGACCACCAGCCCCGCGAACACTCCCATCGTCGACAACAACCCCAACGGGCCCAGCCCCGGCGAGCGGGGCCGCACCCACCCACCGAACGTCGGGCGCACCGGCTCCCCACTCACCGCGCACCCCCAGCACCCGACGGACCCACCGGATCAGTCGCTTCCGCGCCGTCTTCACTGCCGCCGCGGATCGCCCGCGACGCCTGACCGATCTGATCCGCGGGGAACACCCACGGACTGCCCCCACCAGCCGCAGCCGCACCCGACCTCGATGGCCCCGCACCGGATGGCCCGGCACCGGATGGCCCCGCACCGGACGGTCCCGAACCCATCCCAACCGGGCGACCAGCCGCCGAGCCCGACGACTCGACACCCGCCGGTCCCGCACCCGCCGGCACCGACCCCGAACTCGCTGCATCCGGTGGGAGCGGCGTCGGCGCGCCACGCCCCGGCGCGCTGTCGGCCGACGATCCCGCCGCGCGGAGCGCCTGCCCTGCACCCGCAAACCCACCGCCGGGGGCGATCATCCCGGACGGCCCCGGGCCAGCCGGGCCCGCGCCGCCCCCGGGACGTGCCCGCTGTGACTCACCGCCGCTATGCCGATCGCCGCCACTCCCGCGGCCGCCCCCGCTGGTTCCACTGCCCCCGCTGGGCGCCGACTCGCGGCCTGTAGACAGCACGACCCTCGGAGCCGGGCCGGTGTCATCCGCCATCGAGCCGCCGCCCGTCGACGCGCCGTCGCCCGTCGAAGCGCCCCCCTCACCGGAAGACGTCGTCCCCGGAAAGCCGCCGGAGGAAGCACTTCGGCCGGCCGCCCCGGGGCCACCACCGCTGCCGCCCGTGGGACTGCCACCGGGCGCGCTCAGCCCTGACGGGCTGTTTCCACCCGGCCCGATCCCGGTCGGAAACACCCCGCCGCCACCGCCGCCATCGACTCCGCCGCCACTGCTGCCGCCACGGCTACCGCTGACGCCGCCGCGGGCGGCCCCGCCCCCGCCGCTGGCGGTGATGCCGCCGCCGGCGAGGGCAACCGCACCCGTTGCCGCGGCACCGGCCGCGGCCAACGTCATCGATCCGCCGCCGTTGCTGCCCAATGCCCCGGTGAACGCCACGCACACCTTCAACAACACCGGCAGCGCGAACACCGCCAACACCAGCACGAACATCCCGGACAGGACCGCGGTCGTGGAGGTGGTCGAGGACTCCTCCTTCATCCCCACGGCATAGATGAGGGCCGACGCCGGCTTCACCGCGACGAAGGCGCCCAGCCAGCCGCAGCTCTTCGTGAACCACGCCCGCCCGACCGCGGTGTTCGACGACGCCGCTGCCAATGGCAACATCCCCACCAGAATCGCGACGACCGCCCCTCGCATGATCATAATCAGCAGCTGAAACAGTGACGTCAAAGCGATCAGCAACGCCCCGATCAGGGACAACCCCGGACCCAGCCCACCCACGGCTACCCGACCCAACCCGGCCGCGTCAGTGTTCGACAGGACCTGCGACGACACGTCGTCACCGATCGACAGCAGCACCGCCACCAGCGGCGCGGTCACCGCACCGGTCACCAGGACCCGCACCAGCATCCGCAGTGTGTCGAAGCCCGCGTCCGGGCGCTGGGACAGGGCAACCTTGATCGCCCCGACCAGCACCGCAAATACCGCCACCGCCGACGTCAACCAGCGCAAATTGTCGTTCACCCAAAACGTCACACCCGTCGCACTCGTCACATCCGGCGTGGGCGCTTTCAACCAGAATGTCATCAACGCCTTCACTACCCTGCTCGCCGCGTCCACCATCGACGACACCACAGCCTGAAACGCCGAATTGGCGATTCCCTGGGTGATCCCACAGATTGCGGAGAACACGGGACACGCCAGGATTCCGCTCACAAATTCCATGAGACGAACGAACCCTCCTGTGTGGTGGTGCACGTGGCTGAGAGGTGCCCGTTGGGGAGAGGGCTAATTAGCCAATCATTGTTTGTCCAAGCTAAGGTGGTCGGGCAGTCTTGAAGTGCCGATCCTGCTGTGTCTATAAGTACCAGCGATACGGTTGCGGTCGACGATAAATAAGACAAGACCCGGAAGCCGGTAATGGTGTTAGGCGGGGCTGTACCGTCCGGCGGGTTCGCTTGGTACCCAGTCAGTAGCTGGTCATACCCGTCGTTGTGGAGCACTTGGTTATTCATCGCCGGTGACCAAGACGGCATTAACAGTTCAAGGTTGATGGTCACCGCCGCGAGAACTGCGCCGGTGGGGGTGTGGCTGAAGCAGCGGTCGATGCCGTGGTCGTGGACGGCTGGTCCGTCGGTGGGTGAGGAGGGGAGTAGTCCGACGGTGGTGCTGCGCCAGGTCAGGCCGGCGGGCGGGGCGGTGGGGGTAGTGCTGTCCGAGTGGAGCGGGGGACACGTCTCCGCGACTGGCCCTCGCGAGGGCGCGTGGGTCGCTGCCGTGGTCGGGGCCTCGGTCGTGGCTGCCTCGGTGGTGGCTGGGGTCAGCACGGTGGTCGAAACGGTTGGGGCGGGGTTGGCACGGGGGGTGGACCCGCCGCGGCCGAGGTCAATCCCGGCTGCGATGAGGAGGACCACGACCAGCAGCAGTCCGGCGAGGACGGGTGGCCGTGACCACCGCGGTCGTGGGCTGTCGGGATCGCGGACCATTCTAGTGTCGCGTGTTGGAAGTGACTTTGCCGTATCGGGCTGAGATCATGGGTTATGTCGCGTGTGCAGGCGTTGGTCTTGCGGGCCGGGGACCACGCGGTGCTGGCGGGGTGGACGCGGTCGTCG
>JAABVA010003415.1_pt1 | contig 15116 bp, 13 predicted proteins | sample 5560331 | NCBI WGS metagenome assembly JAABVA01 (sample SAMN12812661, study PRJNA571458) | rock metagenome | isolation source: Antarctica rocks | place: Antarctica: Victoria Land, Mt New Zealand sud | collected 2016-01-07 | reverse complement strand
TCTAAATGTTTGTAAAAAGTATTGTTGATGTACTTCTGAAATGAGACAGATTCATTATATAGATCGAAGAACATGACTAGATACTCAAATAATTCAAATCGAGTGCAAAAGATGATGAGAGCTTCATCTTCTTCTTTGATTCAAAGTCGATTGAACGCAGAGATGATATTCAGCTTAGTAAAGATTTTAGCTCGACTTAAACAATTCAGCATTTCTGAGATCAGAAGCAGAGAATATCGATTCTTGACTGTGATAGCATTCAGATCTCAATAGTTCACGCAGAAGCAAAGTTCTTCTTCGAGTTTCTTGACAAAGAGAACAGAGATGATTGTCTGAGAGCGACTGACTTGAATGAAATCTTTGCTCAGATTCTCATTCAGATAACGACGAAGTTCTAGAATTTCGTCACGACTCATGTTGTACAAAGCGAAGACTGAGAATTGAGCATCTTCTTTAAAATGTATGACATGATCATGAGCTTGATGCAAAGACAAGATATTGACGTTCTTCTTGAAGAAGATATCTAGAAACTCAAAATATCTGAACGATAGAATTGTGACTGAATCGACATTCTTACTTTGTTGATAGACTTCAAGATCTTCTTGTGTCATGAATGCAGTTAAATAAAATTTCTTTTTCATTTGATGAAGATTCAAATGATGATTTTTATCATACATACTGTTTTGAGAACGAGAAGAGAACTGAGCAAGAGTTGAGCTGTTCTTTGAACAGATAGTCAAAGTTGCATGACGCGATTTTGACTCATCAGAATCTAGACTAGAAGATGAGATTGACTCAAGATTCAAGAAGACATTGATTTTCTTTAGAATAATGTTAAACACTTCAATGTCTTTGACATGAGCAGCATGATCAAAGCTTTAAGCTTTCAACTCAACTATGTCAAGTTGTACAGAAGATCAATTAAATTGATCTGCTTGAGAAACAACAGAAGTTCTAAAGAAAAAAGAATTTTAACACTTGATTTTTGATGAGTATTTTTTTGAATGACTTGAAGAATACAACTAGAAGCTTCTTGTCTCAGACGAGAGACAAGACTGAACGAAGTTTGTTTCTTGTGAATGAGCTGAATATTAGTTGACTTCTCGTGAGTAAATGAGAGATTATATTGCTTCTTGTGAACAGATAAGAAACTAAGTTACTTCTTGCAAGTGAATTGAGAACTGAATTACTTTTTGTGAGCGAACTGAAAACTGAGTTACTTCTTTCAAGTGAATGAGAAACTAAATTACTTCTTACAAGCGAACTGAGTGCTGAATTGCTTCTTGTGAGCAATCTGTAAACTGAATTGCTTCTTGTGAGTAATCTGTAGACTGAATTGCTTCTTGTGAATGATTCATGAACTGAGTTGCTTCTTGTGAATGAATTGAGAGCGAGACTGAAAGAAAGCTACTTTGTTAACTTCAAATGAGAAATTTTCTTCTTGTTAATTAAGATCATAAATCTTGACGAGAAATGAGCAACAATAATTAAGACAGAAGAAGAAAGACAAGATGAGAATATTATGCTCAAAATTGACATCAATGACGTGATGACAAAGTCATGACAGATTCATGATAACAAGATACTGACTTAATTCAGTGATATAAAAGAATAGTCTTTTAATGTGTTTATTGAGAATCATTGTGATTTCAACAACATAAATAATGTCATTGATTAAAGTAACTTGATCATTAAATTCTTAAAGTCTGCAAGAATGAGTTAATTGATGCAAGAGAAGATAATGTTGTTGCGCGAAGAATTTATTCATAAAGACATAAGCAAAAACTTCATTATCAATCAGAGCGAGAATGAAAACTCTAGATTGAGCTTAACGTAGAATATAAAATACTATCATATGACTATCTTTGAATGTCGAATTGAATTCAAAGAGTTTCAAGACAGATTTAGCAGAAAACTTTCTATATGATTGAAGTGAGAATGAAAAGATTGAGATTAGTAGACAAAATGATATATATACAGATTTCTGAGCATGACTTAACTCAGAAACTAAACTTTTCTTGTGAACAGCGAGACTTCTTCATTTATATTGACAACATCATTGTCGTAAATGTTTATGATATGCAGAGTGAAGAGCTTCTTATTTGAGCATTCTTTAACAATTTTGCTTAAATGTTGCAACTTGCAGTAGTAGTACAGCTTTCACTTGTTGCAGATTTTCTTGATCTCAGAAATGATCAGAATCTTATCTTGAACGATGACAATGACGAAGTTTAGATTTATTGACTCATTGAAAGATGAGAAAGAAAGAGATAAAGATACTGTTGAAACAACAGTCACAGAGATGATGATTTTTGAATTCAAAGAATTACTAGTTGATGCAAAGATGCTCTTGACTTTGATGAATGAAACAATGATGAAGATGAAGTGAGATTGATGATGCTTAAGTTGCTGAAGCTCTTCATTGATGTCAAAGAATGCTTGAATTCATTGATGAAAGATGAATGATTGAGTTTCATCAAGATTTTGTCAGAAAAAGATGACAACTTAAGTAAAATAATTGACATTATGCTTCAGACAGTCAATCAACGAGAAATCTTTCATCAAAGAACATTCTTTCTTTTGATAAAAGAAATTGTAGTAATCAACAAAGTTATTTATGTCTTGCTTCAAAGTTTCGCGAAAATATAAATGAGCATCTTCTGTCTTGAAAAAATTGTCGCAGCAATGACGTAATTTGTGTCATCAATCTGCGAAGATGAAAATGATACAAAGATCATTGACTCAATATTGACTCATTAAATTGTGAGTTTTCTTATCTATGATGAGTCGTGACTCAACATAGATGATCTTGACTCGATAAAAGAAATAATGATCATTGTTTGTGTTCATACGCTGTATCAGACTCTGCTTTCATGCATTCAATTGATCTTTGTTTCTCTTATACTCAGATATGTTGAAAAGCTTCTTGAATCTAAAAGCGATGAAGACAGCGACAAAGTTTGCAGAGAGATGAATGACAAGAAGAGATTGATTGTTCAAGATTTGTGCAACAGTCTGAACTATCATCATGAGAGACTGAGAATTCAACTCTATATAGACTGAAGAACTGAAAACGATGAACAAAGATGAAGTGATAACATCATGTTGTCAAACTTGATTTTGAAGCTCTTGCATTACACAAAAGATCTCAACTAAATTTTTGATCATACTTTAAGCAAACTGTTCAACAGCACACTCATCATTGATTGAGAAATTGTGAGATGACTTTATTTGAGTGAAAGAGTAACTAAACGAGATTTCAACATATGAAAACGTTGCAGAAAGTGTAGATCTTTCATAGTGTCAGAAACTGAGCTAGACTAGAAATACTATTAATATAGAAGACTGATATTATTATTATTACTTTGATAAAATCTAGATACAAGACAATACATCAAATAATGTACAAGACGAAAGACAAAGAGCAAAAGAAAAGAACGAGAGCTCGACTTTTATATACATGAATCAAGCAGAATCAAGACTAGACAGTAGTTTTATTGACTTAAGATTGCAGAAGTTCACGCATACGATTGAGATGATTGAAACAAAATTGCTGAGACTAGATTAAAATGACGATGACTAGATTAATGACTTGATTCATTGAACTAGTTCAATGAATTGAGATTATCTAAGATATCAACGATTTATGTTCTAAATCGAGTTGATGATCTGACATCATGACATACAGCAAGAAGATGAATTTGCTGTGAGATTAAAAGCAGACGAAACGACAAGTATATGAAAGAGTGACATCAAAGCTTGAACATTGAATAGTTAAGAAATGATAGAGTACAATGAATCATTGTATGTTTCAGAAGATCTTTCTGTCAGAGAAAAGCTGTTGAAACGTCATCATGATGATTCATTAGCGAAGCATTTTGATGCTGACAAAATCAGCGAGCTATTAGATTGCAAATATTACTGAAAAAGTATGATCAAGAATGTCAAAAAGTATATAAATACTTGCAACATTTCTCAGAGAGTAAAGATGAAACATCATTTATCATATGATGAGTTGAGATCATTATTTCAACTCACAGATTCATGAAAAGAAATCACTATGAATTTCATAACAGATCTGTCGCCTAGTAAATGAAAAGAAGTCGTGTATGACTTGATTCTCATGATAGTCGATCACTACATGAAGATGACGCGTTATCTGTCTACAAAGAAAACTCTGACTGTTGTAAAGTTAGCAGAGTTGTTCTTCAAGAAGATTGCTTTAAGATATGAGATCTCAAGTGATATAGTTATTGATAGAGATAATCTATTTATCAATGCATTCTGATCAGAAATTTGCTATCATGTCAAGATGAAACGATGACTAAGCATCACTTTTCATTTGCAAACAGACGATCAGACAGAATAATAGAATCAAATGTTGAAACATTATCTAAGAGTGTATTGTTTCAAAAAGCAAGATGACTGAGCTACACTTCTACTCATAGTTGAGTTCATGTATCATCAGATGAAACACTCTTTGTTGAGCTGTAGTTTCTTTAAAGTCATGTATAATTACAAGTCAATCTTTGACATACACATTGAGAATGATGCTATGAAAGAAGAAGTGTCAGCAGCAAAAAAATGCGTTGAAATGCTGCAAGATGTGCAAAACACGTTGATGCAATGATGACAAAACGCGATTAATGCTCAGACAAAGTACTATAATCAAAAACATAAGTTTAAGTTCTTTAATGTTGATAATTTAGTCATGCTATCAGCAAAAAACCTGAAGCAGAAGAAGTTGAGTAAAAAGTTATGAAATAAGATGATAGAGTTCTTTCATATACAAGAATTCATAAACAAGCAGATGTATCATCTTGATCTTTCAATCATTTATAGAGTTCATTCTGTCTTTCATGTATTTCTTTTAAAGTTGTATAATTGTAGACTAAATGATGACTTTATATTCAATTATCTTGTACTCAAGCTTATTGATGATGAGAAAGAATGAAAGATAGAAAAGATTCTATAGAAGCGAAAAAGAAAGAAAATCTTATATTATAAGATACAATGAAAAGAATATTTCATTGAATATGATCAATGAATATCGAGTGAAGATATGAAAAATGTCTCGAAGCTTATAGAAGCTTTTGAAATGAGGCTGAAACATGAGCGAAAAGCATAATCACTCACTTTCAAGCATAAACTTATTATTAGAAAAGAAGAATCACTGTATTATGATAGTTTCGCTCTTTAATGAAATGATCACATATGTAAATCAACAGACAGAAGAAAAAAGCGCAAAGATGCTCAAACGCACTCAACAAGAAAGCGTAATCATCACAATACAGCAAACATCATGCAATCATCACTTCATCAAACATCTTTCACATGAGACAAGATTGCAAACTTCTTCTTCTTTTTCATTGTCAGATTTACATTGAAACATGAAGATAAAGATTCAAAGACAACAAATTATGCTAAAATATATCAGAACAATTAAAAATGCTGATAAAATAATATATAATCAAGATTAAATGTATTGCAAAGCACTTTACATTCAGAATTTCTTTAAAAATGTCATTAATAATCATCATCTTTTTAAGAATGAGCTTTTGAATCTTTAAAGACTCAAGTTTCATCTGCAATTTGTAAAGAGTGACAGAGACAGATTTTAGTGCCTTTAATGATCAATATCTCAAATATTCATTTAATTTCATGTTTCAGATTTGCGTCACTTTTAGCTGATGTATATTCATAAAAGCATCAACATCTTTAGAACTTCTAAGAGTGCAGTATGTCTATTTATCATTTGATTCAACAAATATAATCTTGACATTTGTAGCAATTAAAGTTGCAATGTCAAATAATATCATTGAAGTTTGTAATTCACTGTTATCTCTGCATGATCTTTCTTTGTTAGAATCATCATCAATGATCAAGCTGTCAACTGCGCAATTATCATACATTGCAAACATAGCTTTAATGTCACACAGACTGCTCAAAGTGTTCAGTGTATCTTTTGTTCTTTAGTAATCAATGTTATCATAAACGTCTTGATCATTCTTCTCAATATTGTCACTCTTTTCTTATTGTGCATTCACATCACTTTTAATACTATGTTTTTTTTTATTTCTTCAAGTTTTACGTGCTTATGCAGTCTAAGACTATGAAAAACGATGCTATCTACCTAAATAGTAGCACTGAAGCGCTGTGTGTATGCTAAATTACATGTAATCTAGTCATAATCGCTGCTGTATATCTTTTTATTGAGCAGTCAGATCGTTAGAGTGCACATACGAGCGCGCGACATGTCTATATAATCAAATAATTATATAGACAAATCGAAATTATGAAAGCTTATCACTTCGACGTGAGCTTTCAAATTTGCTGTTTGACCATCTAGCTGAGCGAGCTAAACGAGCGATTGATGTGTTGTGAAAGTTGATCACTTCAACGTGAGCTTTCGTTCGCTGTTTGACCATCTAGTTGAGCAGGCTAGGTGAGCTTTGAGTTGTTTGTAAGCATCGCGATGCGATGCTCGATCTGTGTATTGTGAAAGCTGATCACTTCAACGTGAGCTTTCGAATTTGCTGTTTGACCATCTAGCTGAGCGAGCTAGACGAGCGATCGATGTATTGTGAAAGTTGATCACTTTGACGTAAACTTTCGTTCGCTGTTTGACCATCTAGTTGAGCAGGCTAGATGAGCTTTGAGTTGTTTGTGAGCATCGCGATGCGATGCTCAATCTGTGTATTGTGAAAGCTGATCACTTTGACGTGAGCTTTCGTTCGCTGTTTGACCACATGATCATTTGATCATGTGATCTTGTTGTTTGTGAGCATCGCAATGCGATGCTCGATCTGTGTATGTGAGCGTAACATGCGCGTATCGCGCTGTTACTGCTCTGTCGATGAGATTGTTCAGCTCTTCTGACAAGCATAGCTTGCAGAAGATTCATAGTCAGCATCTCGTACAGGTAAATCTCGTTGCCAATCTGTGTCGTGTCTTTGCAGTGTATGTGCTTGCGATGCATGTAATTCGATCTGATAATGCGAAAAATCAATCGATTTACTGCATTACACGAGCGTGTAGATGCGCAAAAGCTGAGTCGTGCCTTTGCAGTGTGTGTGTGTGTGACGTATATGAGTTGCAACGCGTGCGCAAAGACGTTGCTGTCGTTCTGTGTATATGAGCAAAGACTGTGTCGTGTCTTCGCAGTGTATGTGATTGCGATGCATGTACATCAATTTGATAAAGCGAAAAATCGATCGATTTACTGCATTATGCAGACGTGTAGATGTGCAAAAGCTGAATCGTGTCTTTGCAATATATGTGTGTATGTCGTATATGAGCTCAACGTGTGAATAAGACGCTGTTACTGCTCTGTGTGTGATTGCGCTGCGTGTAAATCGGCCTGAAAATGCGAAAAATCGATCGATTTACTGCATCACGTCTGTCTGTATGTGTGCAAAAGCTGAGTTTTTTCTTCGCAGTATATGTGTATATGTCGTATATAAGCTGCAGCATGTATGCAAAAACGTTGCTGTCATTCTGTGTATGTACGAGCTTCAACGCGCTGACGATCGCGTTGTCATTGCTTTGCTTTTCGACTGTGTGTAAGCTCAACGCGTGAGTAAAGCGCTGTTACTGCTCTGTCAATGTTGATGAGATTGTTCAGCTCTTTTGACAAGCATAGCTTGCAGAAGATTCGTAGTCAGCATCTCGTACAGATAAATCTCATTGTCGATCTTTAACATTATGTTCTTTCATGACAGCATCTGCAACATAAGCGCTTGCACATTCTTGAGCAAGATGTTTGAAGTGTTCAATCAATGCATTTGCATCACTATCAGTATCATCTTTTCTCATGTAAGCACATGCAACAGAAGTGCTTTTGCAGTATGAAGCAAAATATTCACTTTGTTTAAATTATTTAATTATAGTGACTACTGTGCTTGAATTCTATTCTTCTTTAATTTCTTTCTTTTTGCAAGTTACATTCATGATGCTTTTCTTTCTCATCTTACACATGAAGCTTTCATATTTCTTCTCATCGCTTAGAATCTTGTTTATCTTATCTGCTTTATATCATAAACATTCATTCTTCTTCATGTCTAAAGTATCTTACAAGTCATTAAACTTTCATCTTCAGCTGATCTTAATCATTGTTGACTTGACATCATTCTGTTGTGCTATCATAAGCTCATATTCATCGCTTTGCAATATGATACGTGATTGATCTTTAATTTGTGATGTAAAGTGAGATCTCTTGCTAAGAATTTGCTTCTTGCTGACTTAAGCATCATCAGTTGACGATTCATTCTCTGTGTTTGATTCAATCAATCTCTTCTACACAGCATCAATGATTGAAGATTTAGTTATGAGTTGCAATATCTACAGCTTCATTCAATAACATTACATCAAAAACAAGTTTTTTTCTTCTTTTTTTTCTTCTTCAAGTTTTACGTGCTTATGTAGTCTATGACTATGAAACACGATGCTATCTATCTAAATAGTCGCACTGAAGCGCTGTGTGTAAGCTAAATTACATGTGTTCTAGCTTTAGTCGCTGCAGTATATCTTTTTATTGCTCAGTCAGATTGTTTGTGTGTGCATATGAGCATGCGATCTGTCTACATAATCAAGTGATCATATCGACAAATCGAAATTGTGAAAGCTGATCACTTTGATGTGAGCTTTCGTTCGCTGTTTGATCATCAAGCTAAGTGAGCTAGATGAGCTTTGATCTATGTAGATGAAAGCTGATCACTTCGACGTGAGCTTTCGAGTTCGCTGTATGATCACTCAGCTGAACGAACTAAATGAGCTTTGATTTATGTATTTGTGACACATGTAAATCGATCAGAAAACCGAAAAACCGACCGATTTACTGCGTTGCACAAATGTGTATATGCGCAAAAGCTGAGTCGTGTCTTCGTAATGACTGTGTGAATGTCGTATATTAGTTGCAGCGTGTGTGCAAAGACGTTGCTGTCGTTCTGTGTATATCAAAGACAAGTGACGTTAGTTTCGAAAATTGAAAGACGAAAATGCTTTCTGAACTCAAGAGTGTTTTCTTATGACTTGCATTTGAATCAAGTTGCACATCATTTTCTAACTCATATAATGAGAGATTATTGAGACAATCAATGTATACATTGAGTACAGCTTGAATATTCATAATTGCTTTAATATCATCATTATCAATCTGTTGCTTGATACAACATAGCAGAATCTTTAATATTAATTGTTGATGTTTGCGAACTTGTTGATTTCATGTCACATTGATGTGCATTCATGTTGTTACGTGTTATCAAGTTCAGCTTCACTTCAATCACTTTAGTCACTGATATATGCAAATGTTCACTTACTCTTCATGTTTAATTTCTCAAACTTGTCTAATCTGTGCTCTTCTGATTTATATTCTTGTATACAATGAGTGATCATTGTCACTGCAATGAGAATGACATTAGTAGAAAGTGAATCAAAGAATATCTTCAAGTATTCTTGATATGCTATCTTATTTCTGACTTTGCAGTAAATCTTCTGAGTCAGTATGTTTCTTATGATTCTTGCACAGAATCTGTCTCAAGAAGTTTTTTCACATCAGACGATGTTGCAATCTTTGATTAGTACATATCTTTTCACATGCAAAGTCATTATTATTTAACAGACTTTTTATCAAATTCTTTCACTCTTTTCTTGTGAATTGCTTCTGTCAATCGTATTCACTTTCGACTATGATTCATACTCAACTCAGTACACTAGATCATTACGTCTCAAAGATATCATACATTTATTTATTATGAGTTTTATTCGCAACGAAAGATCTGAGCATATTATCTTTCAAGTCTCTCTTGTCGTTGAAATGTTCTTTACTTCAGAACGTTTGTGATTTGACTTTTTGTCTAAATGATTTGCAATATTCTTTCATGTTTCTTTCATTTTTTCATTAAGTCATTTCTTTTTGAAGTCTGATCATGAATTGCTATTGCTATCAACATGATCACTCAATATTCACGTAAGTAAATAATGAGTGCAAACTTCAACAATTGACTCATGATTGATGATGAAGTTGCATTTAGTTCAACGTGATATCTTTTCTCATAAATATAATGTTATTGATTTTCAGTCTGTATCGTTGACATCATCATCATCAAAATTAATTTTAGTATATCTGTTATTGATTAATTGAAAAAAATTGAGCTGTTTAATGTTGCATACATCAAGTTTTTGAGATGTCGTGATGACTTCACAAGAATACTTTCACTAAATGCTTTGACAGCATTCAATTCTGTCTTTTTTCAAATTAGTCATTTATTTTTTTGAATTCTTAAGTGAATTATTACTTTGAGAGTGATACATCTGTCTTTGTTGAAAACTTCTTTTACAGAATTACTGTTGCTTGAGTCTGTTGCAATCTTATTGTCATTGTGAGTCTCTGTGTGTTCAACTGTGTTATGCTTTGATGATGATGATGTCTTGAAGTTGCTCGTGTGATGACATTTTGCCTGTAATATCACTTAGTATCTTGATAAACTCATCATCATAAAGATTGATGTACTCTCATGTTGCATTTAAAATGAAAGTCGTTTAATGTGATTTGACAATGTATGATTATTAAGAAAATCTATGCAACAAATGATCGAGAAGAAGAATAGAAGAGAATGTCAGATTGCGAATGATTTTTTCTCATGATAAGAAAAGAATTTATCTTATTTTGAGCACTAAGAATAGTTCATTTAATCTTGACAAAAGTTCATTGAATCTTTATCGATGTTGAACAAACTATAAGTCTTGTCATTAAATCTTGAGATTCTTCAATTATGACATGATCTTGCTATGTCATTTTATACTGAGAGTCTTGAGCATGAACATGTTTTCTACAAGCATTCTACATAATTTCTTCAATGATCAGCTGCTTGAATCAAGTATCACAAGAGATCTGAAATCTACAATCATTGTTTGCAGCAAACTGAATTGTAAAAAGAAAGTGAATAAACTCTTCTGCATGCATTTCTTTCAATGCTGTTTTTCATTCACGCTCGTTGCTGATATATATTCTTGCGAATTCAGCTCGATCATATATCATTGTATCTGTGACACAGTTGTAATTCAGCTCATTCTCAATCAGCTTTATAAATCTGTCATATTTCATGTCATTAATGCAAATTGAATTCTTCACTGATTCACGTTTAAGAAGATCTTGTGATCTGCAGCATGTATTACAATTGAGATCGCGACTGATTTGTATTATGAAAATTTTGACTGATCTGACTGATACTGATTGAGATCTCTTGAGATCTCATTTATCGCAGACAACATAACTCAAGAGATGTAAGTGTATCTTCAGTTAAGAAGATGATGAAGAATTGTATTTGAGATTATTTTGTTGTATCTTTCTGACTCTGAATCATCTTCTTACATTGTAATTTGATCATTGTGTCATGAACATTAACATAAAATCACTTCTTTATCTTGTAACATCGTTGAATATAATATGAAACTTGTGATATATGACTTCAAATGTCAATCTGATGATCTCTTTTGACTTGTTTATATTTAGCTTTCATTTTATAAGTTAAAAAAATCTCATCTGATTTTGTATTCACGTCTTCAATTGCATGTATTCAGACTCATCAATGTTGAGTTCTTCTTTCACTTTGTTTATCAATTATTTGTAGTGTATATACTCTTTACATGACATCTTCAACAATGCATTCATTATACTAAAGAGAAGACTTGATGTTTGTTGAATATTTTCATGTCTATGACTAACGACTGCAATCAACAACGAGATTTATCTGTATGAGATGCTGACTACGAATCTTCTGCAAGCTATGCTTGTCAGAAGAGCTGAACAATCTCATCAACATCAACAGAGCAGTAACAGCGCTTTACTCATGCGTTGAGTTCACACACAGTTGAAAAGCGAAGCAATGACAACGCGATCATCAGCGCGTTGAAGCTTGCATATACACAGAATGACAGCAACGTCTTTGCATACATGCTGCAGCTCATATACAATTTTTTTTATTTCTTCAAGTTTTACGTGCTTATGCAGTCTAAGACTATGAAACATGATGCTATCTACCTAAATAGTAGCACTAAAGCGCTGTGTGTATGCTAAATTACATGTAATCTAGTCATAATCGCTGCTGTATATCTTCTCATTGAGCAGTCAGATCGTTAGAGTGCGCATACAAGCGCGTGACATGTTTATATAATCAAGTAATCATATAGACAAATCGAAATTATGAAAGCTGATCACTTCAACGTGAGCTTTCAAATTTGCTGTTTGATCATTTAGCTGAGCGAGCTAAACAAGCGATCGATGTGTTGTGAAAGTTGATCACTTCAACGTGAGCTTTCGTTCGCTGTTTGATCATCTAGTTGAGCAGACTAGATGAGCTTTGATCTATGTAGATGAAAGCTGATCACTTCAATGTGAGCTTTCGAGTTCGCTGTATGATCACTCAGCTGAACGAACTAGCTGAGCTTTGATCTATGTATTTGCGACGTATGTAAATCGATCAGAAAATCGAAATTGATTGATTTACTGCGTTGCACAGATGTGTATGTGTGCAAAAGCTGAGTCGTGCCTTCGCAGTGACGATGTGAATGTCGTATATTAGTTGCAGCGCGTGCGCAAAGACGTTGCTGTCATTCTGTGTATATGAGCAAAGACTGTGTCGTGTCTTCGCAGTGTATGTGATTGCGATGCATGTACATTGATCTGATAAAGCGAAAAATCGATCGATTTACTGCGTCATGCAGACGTGTAGATGCACAAAAGCTGAATCATGTCTTTGCAGTATATGTGTGTATATTGTATATGAGTTCAACGTGTGAATAACGCGCTGTTATCACTCTATGAGTGATTGCGCTGTATGTAAATCGGTCTGAAAATCGAAATCGATTGATTTACTGCGTTGCACAGATGTGTATATGTGCAAAAGCTGAGTCGTGCCTTCGCAATGACTGTGTGAATGTCGTATATTAGTTGCAGCGCGTGCGCAAAGACGTTGCTGTCATTCTGTGTATGTGCGAGCTTCAACGCGCTGATGATCGCGTTGTCATTGCTTCGTTTTTCGACTGTGTGTGAGCTCATCGCATGAGTAAAGCGCTGTTACTGCTCTGTTGATGTTGATGAGATTGTTCAGCTCTTCTGACAAGCATAGCTTGCAGAAGATTCATAGTCAGCATCTTGTACAAATAAATCTCGTTGTTGATTGCAGCTCATATACAATATATACACATATACTGCGAAGGCATGATTCAGCTTTTGCGCACATACAGACAGATGTGATGCAGTAAATTGATTGATTTTTCGCATTTTCAGATCGATTTACACGCATCGCAATCATATACACTGCGAAGACACGACACAGTCTTTGCTCATATACACAGAACGACAGCAACGTCTTTGCGCACGCGCTGCAACTCATATACATCACACACACACATACTGCAAAGACACGACTCAGCTTTTGCGCATCTACACGCTCGTGTGATGCAGTAAATCGATCGGTTTTTCGCATTATCAGATCGATTTACATGCATCGCAAGCACATACACTGCAAAAACACAATACAGTCTTTGCTCATATACACAGAATGACAGCAACGTCTTTGTGCATGCGCTGCAACTAATATACGACATTCACACAGTCACTGCGAAGACACGACTCAGCTTTTGCACACATACACATCTGTGCGACGCAGTAAATCAATCGATTTCGATTTTCTGATCGATTTACATGCGTCGCAAATACATAGATCAAAGCTCATTTAGTTCATTCAGCTGAATGATCATACAGCGAACTTGAAAGTTCACGTCGAAGTGATCAACTTTCATCTACATAGATCAAAGCTCATCTAGTCTGCTTAACTAGATGATCAAACAGCGAACGAAAGCTCACGTCAAAGTGATCAACTTTCACAATACATCAATCGCTCATTTAGCTCGCTCAGCTAAATGATCAAACAGCAAATTCGAAAGCTCACGTCAAAGTGATCAGCTTTCATAATTTCAATGTGTCTATATGATTACTTAATTATATAGACATATCGCGCGCTCGTATGTGCACTCTAATGATCTGACTGCTCAATGAAAAGATATACAGCAGTAATTATAACTAGATTACATGTAATTTAGCATACACACAGCGCTTCAGTGCTACTATTTAAATAAATAGCATCGTGTTTCATAGTCTTAGACTGCATAAGCACGTAAAACTTGAAGAAGAAAAAAAAGACTAATGACTGCGCTTATCACAAAAATTTTTAGCATCAGTAATTCATAACTTCAGAATTTGATTGATGTCACACTTGCTGCATCTTGTTCATGTAATAATTGATGTCAGCTTTCAGTGATTTACTTACTGCTTAAGTTCTCAACTAGATCTATGAAATACATATCAATTATCTAGAGTCTACTACTAAGTTATTCACACTCTTTTATAATACAATCGCTCGCGATCATCAAGTCAATTTTCTTTCAAATCAATTTATTGATACAGTTGACTTTGACTGATTAACTTCATGATATTAAATTTGTAGTTGATGATACTCTTGCAATGAGCAAAGCTTTGTTTGCTACATATATTTTATAAGAACAAAGTTTTTGTGAAATTAAACTCTGACTTTAGTTCTCATCAGTTCATAGTTGAGACTTCTGTTTATCAAGAAAAATTTGATTGAGCAAAGTCAAGAAATGATTATATTTCTTAGTTACTTAGTCGTATAGCATTGTTGACTTCGATGATTCTGTATATGCTCTGAGACATAAATATAATACATATACATTGTTTGATTTTTGTCTGCAATGAGATTAAGTCAGTTTCAAATATCTTCAGCTTTTGCATTTGAAGTAGTATTCTGCTATTCTTGTCTCTTTATGCAAGAAATTCTTCTCATATATTGAATTGTATGAATTTCAGTCGCTGAAGTTGTTAATATAGAAGAACTTATTTTTGTTTAACTCGCTAGAAATATTGTTTGCTGATACAACATGCACACTTCTCAGAATTGTATGCAAATGAAAAAATTGACTAACTTCAAGAAAACGAGAATTTTTGATGTTATCTTTAAATCAATGCTTTATCTCAATCATTTCATGCACAGCATGTTAAGTTCTCTCATTGCAAGATTTAAGTAGTTCAATAAGAA
>JAABVA010003413.1_pt1 | contig 15122 bp, 12 predicted proteins | sample 5560331 | NCBI WGS metagenome assembly JAABVA01 (sample SAMN12812661, study PRJNA571458) | rock metagenome | isolation source: Antarctica rocks | place: Antarctica: Victoria Land, Mt New Zealand sud | collected 2016-01-07 | reverse complement strand
GATCTGGTGACCACCGCCTATGCCAGCGGCGTCACGCTCACCAAAGAGGCCATGGCCCCTGTCGACGCGCAGGTCACGCGGCTGTGCCACTTGGACAAGTGGTTTGTCGACATCCTCTCTGTCCCCGGAGGTTTGTGGGATGCGTAGCTATTTCCGCGTCCCTTAGTACGCGTCATCTACTGTCAAATCAAGCTGCGGCGGACGCCTACCGTCGTGCCCTGGCATAGCCTGTTGCAGTGTTTCCGTTAACGTGACAGTACCGTGTATCATGTCTATGCCGCGTTACACCGGCACGACCACCCCACGAGGAGGATCCTTGCGATGGCATCCCTCGGCATCATGGCGACCACCTTTGCCCGTCCGACCCTTGACGCCGTTCTCGATGCGGCGGTCTCCTACGGCGTGCATAGCCTACAGTTCGATCTTGCCTGTGCCGGGGAACCAACCCTGCCCACGCACATTGACGCGGCCCTGTGCGACCGGATTCGCCGTGCCTTCGCGACGCGCCACCTGACCATGGCCGCGCTCTCAGGCGCCTTCAACATGATTCATCCAGACCCACGGCAGCGCGCCGCTGGCCTGGAGGGCTTGCGGACGGTCCTGTCGGCGTGCGGCGCACTCGGAGTCGCGGTCGTGACCCTATGCACGGGAACGCGGGATGCCGATCACATGTGGCGGCGTCATCCTGGCAACGACACAGCGGATGCCTGGGCGGCCCTCATCGCCTGTATGGGCGACGCGGTACGGGCGGCCGAGGAGCACGGGGTGACGCTGGCGTTTGAGCCGGAAGTCGCCAATGTTGTCGATTCCGCTCAGAAAGCGCGCCGTTTGCTGGATGAGATCGCGTCACCGCGGCTGAAGGTCGTGATGGATCCGGCCAACATCTTCCATCGCGGCGAGTTGCCCCGTATGGACCGGATGCTGGAGGACGCCTTCGACCTCCTCGGTCGTGATATTGCGCTGGCGCATGCCAAGGATCTCGACCACGACGGCGACGCAGGGCATTTGCCGGCGGGACACGGCGTGCTAGACTACCCGCGGTACCTGGCGCTGCTACAGCGCAGCGGCTTCACGGGGGCGGTCGTCCTGCACGGCCTGGCAGAAGACGAGGTGCCGTCGTGCGTGACCTTCGTGCGCGACGCTGCTCCGGCGGGGTGGTGGTCCGCCACGGCGTCGGGCGGTTGACGGGCTGCACTCCAGCAACCCGATAGCCCATCTTCTACCCGGCGCCCCTCTCGACCATGGCCGCGCCAGCGGCCACCCGTCGTTTGTAACGCCCGTCCGTCGGTCGTCGAGGAGAGAGACTGGATGAAAATCACGGACCTTAAGTGCGCTGCCCTGGGTCACAACCTGATCGTGCGCGTCGCGACGGACGAGGGTATCAGTGGCTACGGCGAGATCGAGGCGTACAAAACCTATCTCAAGCCGCAGGTGCTCCAGTACAAACCGCACATCGTCGGAGACGACCCCACCGACGTCGAGCGCGTGCTGCTCAAGATTCGCCACCGGGGGGCGTTCAAGCCCTGGGGCAGCGCCGTGAGCGCCATCGAGATGGCGCTGTGGGACCTTGCCGGCAAGACCTCGGGCCTACCCGTGTACAAGTTGCTGGGGGGCAAGGTCCGCGACCGGGTACGCGTCTACAATGGGGCCGTGCGTTTTCCTTTGGCCGGCCACTCCCCGGCCGCGTATGCGGAGAACATGGCGCGGATGAAGGAATCCAGGGAAGGGTTCACCATCATCAAGCAGGGCATCGGCTTCCATGGCGCGATGGCGCGCGAGGTCCCTAGTTTCTCGTATGGGGACCTGGGCGCCGGCGGCCACGGGAACTACGATCGCGGCCTGGTGACCGAGCGCGGCCTCCAGCACGTCATCGCGTGCGTCGAGGCGATGAAGACCGTGCTCGGCGACGCCGTCGGTCTCGCGCTGGACTGCGGCCCAGGGTGGACGGTCCCCGACGCCATCCGCCTGGCGCGGGCACTGGAACCGCTGCATGTGCTGTGGCTCGAAGACCTGATCACGGGCGATTACACGCCCTATGTGAACGCGGACGTGTACCGTGAGGTGACCCGCCGCACGTCGACGCCGATCCATACGGGCGAGCAGGTGTACCTGCGCCAGAACTTCAAAGAGCTGATCGAACGTCATGCCGTCAACATTATCGGCCCCGATCCATGCGATGTCGGCGGTCTGGCCGAGTTGAAATGGGTGGCCGAATACGCGGACCTGCACGGCCTCCTGGTGGCGCCGCACGGGACTGCCGATGGCCTCCTCGGGCTCGCCGCGCTCGTCCAGGTCTGTGCCACCTTGCCGCGCAACTACATCGCCTTCGAGTACCCGATCGGCGAGCCCGCTTGGTGGTACGACATCGTCGACGGGCTGCCGGACCCCATTGTCACGGATGGGTTCATCGACGTGTGGGACCGGCCAGGTCTCGGCGTGGAGTTCAATGTCCGCGCGGCGCGGGCACATTTGATGGACGAGGATCGCTCCTTCTTCGACTAGCTTGAGCGCCACCGCCGTCCCTCGCGCGCTGCCCTTCGGTCGCGCATCAACCACGCGGTCTCAGCGGCGACTGGTCTGGGCGCCGGGGCAGGGCGATACGGGTGCGTCCGGTGACCAGGGCGTCCCACGAGCGTGCCTCGGATCGCACGTCACCGTTTAGCGGCGGCTCTCCGCGCGTGCGTGGACCATCTGCACGGCGACGCCGATGGCCGCGAGCATGCTGTCTTCGCGCGCCGTCCCAGTACCGGCGATGTCGAACGCGGTCCCGTGGTCCACCGAGGTGCGGATGATAGGCAAACCCACGCTGACGTTCACGCCGCTGTCGAAGGACAACAGCTTCATCGGGATGTGGCCCTGATCGTGGTACATCGCCACGACGATATCGAACTCGCCCTGCACGGCGCGGGCGAAGATGGTGTCCGGAGGCTGCGGGTCGGACACGTTGAGGCTGCGCGCGCGCGCTGCCCGCACCGCCGGGCGGATCTCGCGTTCCTCCTCATCGCCGAAGAGCCCTCCTTCGCTCGCGTGCGGATTCAGGCCCGCCACGGCGATACGGGGGTCGTCGATCCCCAGGGCGCGACAGGCCTCATATGCAAGAGCGATCGTTGTCTCGACGCGCGCGGCGGTCACGCGCCTGATGGCTTCGCTCAACGCGACGTGCGTGCTCACATGCACGATCCGTAGCTGCGGACTCGTCAGCAACATACTGACCTGCGTGGCGCCGGTCCGTTCCGTCAGCAGTTCGGTGTGCCCGGCATAGGCAAAGCCGGCTCGGTTCATCGCTTCTTTGTTCAGCGGCGCCGTCACCACGGCGTCCACGTCCCTGGATAGCGCCAGGTCGCACGCCCGGATAACGTACTCCACCGCCGCTCGCCCTGCGGCCGCGCTGACCTCTCCGATCGGGCACGCGCCGGGCAGGGCGTTGGCGAGGTCCAGCACGGTGAGCATGCCGGGACGATAGTCTCCCGCCGCTGGGTCATCCACGACCGTGATGGGTAGCTCCGGCGGCCCGATCCACTGCTGAGCGCGCGCGAGGATGCGCCGATCGCCCACGATCAAGGGGCGGCACCGCTCATACACAGCGGCGTGCCGTAGCGCCCGCACCACCACCTCGGGCCCAATACCCGCAGGGTCGCCCATCGTAAGGGCCAGAAGAGGCGTGTCTCGCTGTCTCATGGCGGATTCCTTCGCTGCTGCGCCTGATGCCGCGCCCCCACGCTCAGGGGCTCGATCGTGTGATCCGCAGCAGGGTCTCCAGCACGGCCGCGTCACCGTGATTGCCCGCCTTCACGATAACATACCGCGCTATGCCACGGCCATCACTACCGTAGGTGAGCGGCATGCCCGGCAACAACTCCCGGAGAACCGTCAAGCGGTCAACCTCAAGCCGCTTGAGGACGGTGATCGCCGTGTCGCCGCCCACCAGGAGGAGCAATCTCGGCCGCAACCGGTCAATGGCGGACAGCGTGGCCTCCGCCAGCAGGGTGGCCGCGTGCCGCGCGATCGGGCCGTCGAGCGCACGATCGTCCGGCCTGGGCAGATGGAGCACGAGGGTATCGACCGCGTCCGGGAGGGACTCCTCGCCGACCGCGACCGTCCGCATACCGCGTGCGCGCGCAGACGCGATCTGTTCGTGTGCGCGGCGACTACCGCTGCCGACCACAATCAGGACCGGCCCGTCGCGCGCCGCGCGCTGCGCCGCGCGTTCCGCCTCGTCGATCTCGTCGATCTGCGTGTCGCGCCTGAACAGGGCCGCCGGTGCGGTCAGTGCGAGCGCGCCGAGCAGGCCGGCGCTGCCGCAGAGCAGGGCCGCGGGGAGCGCCGTCCCGGCCGCCTCCACGATCACGCCGAGATCCGCGTCCGTCATCGCATCGACCACCAGAAGTTGAGCGCCTCGTGCACAGGCGCTGACCAAGCGATCGCCGAGAGCGCCGCTGCCCGCGCGAACGGCCGCCAACGAAACGGCGTGGACACGGCGGCGGGACTGGCTGGCGATCACCGTCGGCACATGGAGGCCGGCGATGGGGACCGCTGCGCCGACCAGATAGCCGTCGTGCAAGGACCGCTCCTGGGCCGGAAACGCCGGACAGACGATAGCTTGCGGATGGCCGAGCACGTCGAGCATGGCATCCAACTCACTGCCGATGTGTCCGCGCAGCGTCGAGTCGATTTTCTTGTACCAGCGTGTGTGGGGGACGTCGCTCAGGCCGTCGAGGACCGCGCGAACGCGTTGTGCCGCGTCGGCGGCGGACAGATGACGGGAATCGGACGTGACGGCTACGCCTCCGCGCGGCAACGGCGGCCGGGGAGGGCTCACGTAGAGCGTGGCCGGCAGGGCGGCAGCCCTGCAGCGAGCGGCGCAGTCGGCCGCGCCGGTCAGGTCATCGGCCACAACGACGAGCGCATCCATGGGCGGGGTCGGTCATGTCCTCGTGCTACGGGTCCGTGTTGTCTCTCTCGCAGTATACGGGACCGACGGGCGGCCTCTGACGGGGGCATCACATCGGTGTGATCATGCGCGTGAGGCTGCGTGGACCCGTCCGAGCGGGGCACGCCACCAGGGAGAGGGAGTGCGATGTCGTCAGGGTGCGTGCTCTAAATGCTTCCAGACAATATTAGCGGAATGGTGGGATAATGAGGATAGATACAAACCCTCATCAAAGGACACTCCTCGCCCATGCCTGCCGCTCTCACGATCCCGCCGCTCGACGCGGACACCCGCGCCGAGGCCGAGCGCCGGTACAATACCACGACCGACGCGGACACCCGCCTGCGCTACCACATCATCCTGCTGGCCGCCCAGGGCTACACCGCGCCCCGGATCGCCCCGCTGCTCCTGCGCAGCGACGACCTGATCCAGGACGTGCTCAGGCGCTTCCGCGCGGGAGGGCTGGATGCGATCCCACGCTGCTACGCGCGGGGGCGCGCCCGCACCGTCACCCCGGCGTGGGAGGCCGAACTGCTGCGCGTAATCGAGAGCGACCCCCATGCGGTGGGCGTGGAGAGCGCCACCTGGACCACCGGCCTCCTGGCGGGCTACCTGGCCCGCGTCACGGGCATTGCCGTCGATCGGGAGACGGTGCGGGTCTACCTGCACGCCCACGGCTACGTCTGCAAGCGGCCCACCTGGACGCTCAAGCGCAAGGCCGAGGAGCAGGAGGGCTACGCGGGAAACGCCTGAGGGTGGAGGTTCTCCTGGCCGGCGCCGCAGCGCCCGAACCCCCACCCCTGACCGATCTCGTGGAGCCCGATCTGTGGGATCAGCTCCCCGCCGATGTGCCCGACCTGCTCGCCCTCCTCCCTTATAGCGATGTCTACCTCCAAGACGAGGTCCAGATCGCTTTCCACCCGACGCTGACGCGCGTCTGGTGCCGCAAGGGGCGGCGCGGCCAGCGCCTGGTCGAGGCCCCCGGCGACAACAGCAAAGCCTATGGCTTCGGCCTGGTCGATTGGCGCGACGGCTGGTTCGACGGGCGCATCGGCCCCCGCCGCACCGCCGACCTGTTCCGCGACCAACTCCGCGCGGCATGGGAGCGGTCCCGCGAACGCGGGCGCGTGGCTATCGTCATCGCCGACAACCTGCGCACGCACACCCCGCGCGGCTCGCTCCTGGTGCGCGAGCTACTCGCCGAGGCCGGGGGCCAACTCCGGCTGGTCTACACGCCCGCCTACGACCCCGACGCTAATCGCATCGAGTGGCTCTGGCGTCCGGTCCGCCGAGCGGTCACGCACAATCACCACCGCACCGACTTTGCCGCATTGCTCGCCGACCTGGAGGCGGAGTTCGACGCCTTGGCGCACCATCCGACCGCCGCGCTGGCCCATATCGGCAGTCCATTCGCCCTCGATGAGAAACCATCTCGCCCCCTAACGGTCTTGTGGCCAACTCGGCCTGTAGCGCGTGCCGCTTGATCAATATGGAAGCATTTAGCGGCTGGCACGCCCGTGCGCCCGTGTCGCCATCTCCCGGTTCGTTCAGCGAGGACAACGGGACGAGGTGAACACAGGGGTCATGGTCATGCGGCTCGGCTGCAGCCCGTCCTACAGGCCGTCCTACGGGCTGTGTCGTATAGTACAGAGAGGCAGCCACAGCGCCGGGCCGAGTTGCCCGTCGGGCCTCGTGGCGGCCCCGCACGTCGTGGATCGATCGATGAGAGGAAGGGACTCAGACGCATGGACGAAACGGTGCGCGTACAGCGCCTTCAACACGTCAGCGTGCCGCGGCCGCGCGGCAGCGCCGACGAGGCGCGTCGGTTCTACGGGGGCCTCCTGGGACTCGAGGAAATCGCGGTCCCCGCGACGCTCGCCCACCTCGATTTGGTCTGGTACCATGTGGGGGACGATGAGCTGCATCTGTTCGGGGATGAGCGGGGCATTGGCCACGCCGCCCAGCATTTCTGCCTCGCGGTCGACGACGTGGAGGCGCTGCGGCGTCGCCTCGCCGCCGCTGGCGTGGCGATCGGTGAGGAACCAGAGATCCTGAACCGGCCGCGCTTCACCGTCCGCGACCCCTTCGGCAACCTGATCGAGGCGACCACGATCCGGGGGGCCTACCGGTAACGGTGCGGAGCGTGGCGCCCGCGAACAGCGCCGCGGTCTAGGGGCGCGCTTGATGCCCCTGGACGAGACGTGCGCCCCTGGCAACGCTCGGTCATAGCGTGCGACGAGACCAGGCGACGAGTGTCGCCGACATGGACAAGGAACGACAAGGAGGGGAGACTATGCAGTTCGGCGCGTCGGTCTGGCCGTTCCAGTGGGAGCCGCCCTACGAGGAGGCGCTGCGCCGCATCGCGCGCCTGGGCTTCCGCGCCGTCGAGCTCATCGCGTGGGACCGCGACACGCTCGACACCTATTACACGCCGGGCCGGATCGCGGCCCTGCGTGCCCTGCTCGACGGCGAGGGGCTCCGCCTCTCCGAGTTCGTCTACACGCCGCCGGGCCTGGCCAGCCCCGACCCAGGGCATCGCCAGGCCGCCGTGGAGGACTTTCGCCGCGCCGCCGACGTCGCGGTCGCGTTGGGCGCCGACACCATCAACACCGTCGCGCCCTACCCGTGTGACATCGTCGTCCCGCCTCTCACCACGCGGCCCCTCGCGCAGACCTGGACGGCGGCGGTCCCGGCGGGGCTGGACTGGACAGCCAACTGGCAGCACTACGTCGAGGTCACGCAGCACCTTTGTGCGCTCTGCACCGAGCGTGGCCTGCGCTACGCGCTGGAATCACACCCCTACCGCTGGGTGTGCGGCGCCGTGTCCCTGTTGCGCTTGATGGACCACGTCGGGTCGCCCGCGCTGGGCGTCAACCTGGACCCCAGCCACATGTTCCCCATGGGTGACCTCCCACATATCGCGGCCTATCAGCTCGCGGGGCGCGTCTGGCACACCCACGTCTCCGACAACGACGGCACGACCAACGCGCACTGGAGGCCGGGCAAGGGCAAAATCGACTGGGAGGCCTTCCTGCAGGCGCTGGACGAGACGGGCTACACGGGCACGATCTCGATCGAGTTGGAGGATGTGCCGGGGGTTGCGCGGCTGGGCCACAGCGCGACGGCGGCGTTCGAGGCCGAGAATCGCGCGGGGCTGGCGTACCTGCGGGCGCTGTGTGTGGAGCGGGGCATCTCGATCGACGAGCGATCGTAGACAGGACGCGAGACTGCCCACGCGGGGTGACGCGCTCACCAAACCGCCGTGTAAGGGAGAAACAAAGGGGGGCCGGAGGATACCCGACGTTGCCGGGTGGACCCACCATGGTAGGCTCGGCGCCGACCGGCGTGCAGCGCCACGCGACACGACCTGCGCTGGCTGTTGCGGTCATCCGGCCACCGTGGGGAATCGTGCGGATGGCGCGTCCGCTAATCGTGCGGATGGCGCGTCCGCTGCGCGTGTACCCAGCGCCGCCCGCCGGTACAGGGGTTAATGCACGCGCGTCCCGTCGTGCCCGGCCTTTCGAACATGCCACGAAGGAGTGGCGCCGCGCCCTATCAGCAAGTGGTGAAAGGACCGGGCGTCGCTCATGGGAGTTATGCGCGCCCTTCAAACGACAAGAATCGTTGGGGCGACGAGTCGCTACTGCCCTTGTCGCGGAAACCTATTGGTAGAATAACTCCACCGCGACAATGCATGCCTATTCATCGCGACCAGATCGCTGCTCGCCCGCCGCCGCTTGCGGTACCGCCTAATCGGCGAAGGGTGCCGATCTCTCGCGGGTCATCGCACACGAGGGCATGTCTCTGGGCGCAGCACTGCTGTCCTCGTGGGACACCCGTGTCGGGCCGGGCATGGAACGGGAGGTTGCCAACTGATCGCGGGCGCTGGTTAGCCGCTCCCGGATGCGTTCAGACTCCGTATACTAACTTATGAAGGTATGTAGTGCCGCCTCGTGGAGCACAAGAGGGTCGAGCGCCCAGGGGAGGCGACGCATGCGCACTCTCGGTTGTCATGGCTACCTGAAGTATCCATGCGGCAATTAAAGCGTATTTGCCGCACGGATACTTCAGGTAGCCATGACAACCGAGAGTGCGTCTTTGACATTGATCATCGCCTGATCAGGTAAGTAATCGGGGCGGACAACGGGTATGGGCTGTTGTCTACAGGCGCGCGAGCCTGCCGGTGAGCGAGTCGTGCCGGCCTAGTATGTAGGTAGGCATGCTTACCAACGTCAAAGACGCACTCTCTGACAACCGATATAACATATATCATCGCTCCGCCGGGTTGTCAACAGGCTGGCAGAGGCGTCGCACCCCCGGGACATCCTCGGCGTAGCGCCCCGCGCGGGTGGTTGCGCTACGGACCTGTGCGGGCTGATTAGTCCTTGCGTTCGCCTTAAAGCCGCTCGCTGGTGGCTGTGGTACAGGCATGTGCCATCTCTGCGCGACACTTGCCTTGGCTCTCCGTTAGTACTAACAACATACAAGCCAGCGGCGCAATGACGTCATAGCCACGGCCGCTGTCGGTATGTGCGGGCCAGCATGCGGTTGAGCGTGGTGCGACACCCTTGTTGGCGCGCCCGATGCCTCGACCACATGTCACGGCCTTCTACCTACTGCGCCGCGTGAGCGAGATCAACGCCCCTCATCGTGTACGCACGTCCCCTTTGCTCGCCGTTGACAATCATCATCCGCCATGATACGGTGCATCAGACCGCCATGTCGGCGGTACCTGAAGACGATGCACCGTGCTTGGGGCGCGGGCGTGGCCGATGCGGATGGCGCCGTGCAGGATGCCGACAGCGATGCGAACGGTGCGCAAAGGAGCACATGATGCACATGATGCCGGACGACACCGATCGAGATAGGGAGACGTGTGCCGACCCGCACGAGCACCACCTCTCACGCCGTCGACTCTTGACGACCGGCGTGGTCGTGGCTAGCTCCGTCGGCGCCCTGTCCACGGGCATCTTTGGTGGACAGCGCGCCGCGGCCGTATCCGCACGCCGTGACCGGGCAGCACGGCCGCAGGACGACGGGAACGGACCAGGCACGGACGCGGCGTCCCTCACCGGGGCGTACGCGTTCCTGGATACGATGATGGATGCGTACCAGAGCGGGGTGACCCTGCGCTTGGCACAGAGCTACTCCGATCAGAATGGGCTCAACAGCACCGCTTTCGTCTACGACAATGCAATGCAGATCATCGCCTACCTGGGCCGGCCTAGCGGCGATGGCGTGGCACGAGCGCGGGCACGGCTCCTGGGCGATAGCCTGCTGTACGTGCAGGGTCATGATCCATCACCAGGTGGTCAGCCCGATGGACGCGTCCGCCAAGCCTACGACGCGGCCCCGTCGCTGATTAAGCCCGACGGGTCCCCCAACCTGGTCCTGGCCCCCTTCTACTTCACAGGGAGCGCGGTCGGCGACATGGCGTGGACAGGCCTCGCCCTGGCGCGGCTCGCCGCGGTCACCCACGACCGGCGCTACCTCGACGGCGCCCTCAAACTCGGTGCCTGGATCGTGCGCACCACCTACGACACGACGGGTCCCGGCGGCTACCACTTCGGCGTCGACGGCAACAACCAACCCCTCCTCTACAAGTCCACCGAGCACAATATCGACACCTATGCCTTCTTAACCGCGTTGGCCCAGCTCACGGGCGACCGCGTCTACGCGGATCTCGCCCAACCCTGGTCGGTTCTGGCACAGCACGCGCTCGACTTCGTGCATGCCATGTGGGACGCGACCGCCGGCCACTTCTGGACGGGGACGACGCCCGACGGGGTGACCACCAACTACGACCCGATCCCTGAAGATGTGCAGACGTGGAGCTATCTGGCGCTGCGCGACCCGGCCTATGCGGCGTCGCTCGACTGGGCCAAGACGCATGTGGCCGTCACGGACACGCCGGAGTCGCCCAACGCCAGCTTCACGGGCAACGTCGCTTTCAGCGGCGTGACCTTCAGCAACGCGAGCCTGAAAGCCGACCCAACCAAGGCGCCCAACAGCTACACGCCGAAGCCCGATCCCAGCGGCGTCTGGTTCGAAGGGACAGCGCATATCGCCGATGCGCTCCTGTACAGGGGCGCGGGCGACAACGGGGCGATAGCGCTCGGCAATGACCGCACCACGGCGGTGTACTACCTGCGCAACATCGCGCTGGCGCAGGAGACGCTTGGACAAGGGCAGACCGTCGGCGGCCGGCCCATCCCGGCGGGCGCGGGGATTGTCGCCGCATCCAGCCCGCTCGATACGGGGTTCGGGTTCGACTACTCGCCCAATCTGCACATCGGCGCGACCGCGTGGTACCTCATCGCGGCGCGGCGGGTCAATCCATTCCGGCTCGAGCAGAGTCGCGACGACTAGCCGGGGCGCTCGATAGCTAGCTGGTAAAGCCTGCCTCAACGACACGAGGACTAGGTGGATCTTGCTGGCGAATTCATAGGAACGACCAAAGTGCCGAATTAGCGCGACCCAGCAGCCCTACGTTGGCTACGTGGCCCATCCGAGCAATGAAACAGCTCGGATGGGCCACGTAGCCAACGTAGGTGTGGCTAGCGCGGCGCGACGGTCGCACGGGACGACGCGCTGAGCGTAGAGGAGAAAGGAGGAGCACCAGCCGCGGACAGCCGCGCAGTCGCGCACATATGACGGTCCAGGGGAGGCTGGCCACCGACGCCAGCAGGGGATGACCCCAATCACCCCTCAGTCACAGGTCGACACCATACAGGAGGGGTCGACCACACACAGGAAGGACGGCGCCCATGCGCTTGTTCAGATCGCGGCGTGTCGCGCCGCTACTGCTCGCGACCCTCCTGCTCACCGCGCTCGTCGCGCTCGTGGCCACCCCAGCCCAGGCACGGGCGCACGCTCCGGCCGCCGCGGCCCTCGTCAAGGCCGCCCCGGCTCGCATCCTGGTGACGGCCACCGGGATGACGCTGTATACCTTCGCGCCCGATAAGCCGGACAAGAGCACTTGTTATGCGACGTGTGCCAAGTACTGGCCGCCGCTGCTAGTCCCCAAGGGCGACCATCCTGCCACTACTATGGTGGGGGTGCCCGGCACGTTTGGGGCGGTGCTGCGCACTGACGGCAGGCAGCAACTCACCTATGATGGCGCTCCGCTCTACACCTTCCTGGGGGACCAGAAGGCGGGCCAGATGAATGGGCAGGGCTCGACGGCCAGCCACGGCTACTGGTGGGTCGTCGTGGCCGGTGGCAAGTAGGGACACGAGACCGATCGCAGCGTCGCACGGATGACCACGGTAGCCAGCACAGCGCACCGCAACAACGCGCAACAAAGAAAGAAGGAGAGGAAATCTTGGAGAAACGCAAGCTGGGTAAGAACGGTCCGGAGATCACAACGATCGGATTTGGCTGCTGGGCCATGGGTGGCGCCGGATGGGGCGGCAGCTGGGGGCCGCAGGACGACAATGACTCGGTCGAGGCCATTCATGTGGCGCTCGATGCCGGCGTCACCTGGTTCGACACGGCCGCCGTCTACGGCCTCGGACACTCCGAGGACGTCTTGGGCAAGGCGCTGGGAAGCCGCCGCGCGGACGTCATCGTCGCCACGAAGTGCGGCTTGGTCTGGGACGAGCAGAACAACGTCAGCAATAACGGGTGCTACGACTCGATCATACGCGAGTGCGACGCCAGCCTACGGCGCCTGGGCACCGACTACATCGACCTCTACCAGTTGCACTGGCCCGATACGGGCGCCAAGGCCCCGGTCGCGGAGACGATGCGCGCCTTCACTGACCTGGTCACGCAGGGCAAGATACGCTACGTCGGTGTCTCCAACTACGACGTTCCCCTCCTCACGGAGGCGCTCGCGGTACGGCATGTCGACGCGTTGCAGCCGCCGTACAGCATGCTGAACCGCGCCGTGGAGGCGGAGATCTTGCCCTTCTGCCGCGAGAACGGCATTGGCATTGTGGCCTACAGCCCGCTCGCATCCGGCCTACTGGGCGGTCGCTACACCGCACAAACCACCTTCGATCCGGGCGACTGGCGGGGGCAGAACCCCGCATTCACGGGCGAGGGCTTGACGCAGAACATCGCGATCGTCGCCCGGCTCACAGAGATTGCCGCTCGCTTCGATAAGACCGTGGCACAGCTCGCCATCGCCTGGGTGCTGGCCAATCCAGCCGTCACCTCGGCCATCGTCGGTGTGCGCCGGCCCGCCCACCTCACCGGCGCCCTACCCGGCACCAATTGGCGCCTCGACCGCGCCACTAGGCAAGAGATCGAGCACGTTCTGCACTCCGCGCAACCCAGCGCCCTAGCGTAGGGCCGCCGACCGGGCCCAGCCGGGCCACCCCCTATGTGAGAGTGCGTTCGTGACATTGGTTGTACTGTTTACGGTCTTCGTCACCCCTCCTGTGTCCCCTCATCGTGTCCCTACCTGCGCCTGCTCACCAGGCCCAGCGAGGCTCAATCCACCCTGGACATGATCGTGGCCCGACGATGGCACGGGTCACGATGAGGGTAAACGCCAAGGGTGACGATGATAGGAAACAATACATTGGTGGCCGAACGGCTATGCCTGCATAGCTACATGCGACGGGACCCTGCATGTGATTCAGTGGGGCGGACAGGCATATATCGACGGGAAGCCAGCGCCAATGGCGCCGTGTAGAGATATGGTGACGCGGCCTACCACCGTCACGGACGCACTCTCCCCTATGTTGGCTACGCCGTGCGTCCCTGTGGTCGCCTGGTCCCTGAGACGGCGTGCGGACCAGGCCAGGCGCGCACCAGCGTGGGAGTCAGGTACGCGCGGCCTCAGGCGTGCGGTATCCTGACGATGGATCGGACGAGATTGCGCACGCGGCGGGGCAGGTCGCGGCGCAGAGGATAGGGTCAGCCGACGGACATACGTGCACAGAAACAGAGAAGGCGGCTCATGCGGCGGACGATCGCCCGGTGTCTCCCGCCGCTCACGGCGCTCGCACGCTGGGCAAGCGTGTTTGCCGCCGGGGTGGGCCTGCTCGTCCTGGTGGGCTGGGCGTCCGGTCTCGACATCTTGACGCGCGTCCTGCCAGGGCTGGTGGCGATGAATCCCGCCACCGCCCTCAGCTTCGTCGCCGCCGGCCTCTCACTCTGGCTGGTCGGCGCGGGACCCGCCGTGCGCCGCGCGCGGCACGCCGGGCTGGCGCTCGGGCTCCTCGTGGCCCTGGTCGGCCTCGCCAAGCTGGGGGGGATCCTCACGGGCTGGGATCCCGGCCTGGATCAGGTGCTCTTCCACGCCCACCTGGTGGCGCGCGGGGGGGGGCTGCCCAACCGCATGGCGCCCAACACCGCGCTCACCTTCCTCCTCATCGGCCTGGCCCTCGCCTGCCTCCATCTCGAGCCCGTCGTGGACCAGCGCATCGCCCAGCTCGGCGCACTCGGCGCGACCGTGATCGCCTCCCTGGCGACGATCGGGTATGTCTACGGCGTCCCCGCGCTCAGCGGCGTCTCCTCCTACATCCACATGGCGCTGAACACCGCCCTGACCTTCGTGGTGCTCAGCGTCGGCGTCCTGTTTGCCCGGACCGACCGCGGGCTCGTGGCGGTGATCACGAGCGCGGGCCCCGGCGGCGCGTTGGCGCGGGCCCAACTCCCGATCGCCATCCTGGTGCCGATCATCCTGGGGTGGTTGCGGTTGAAAGGGCAGCAGCTGCGGCTCTACAACACCAACACCGGGCTGACCATCGCGGTGGTCTACAGCATCTACCTGTCCGTCGTCCTCATCTGGCTGGGAGCGCGCGCCCTCGAGCGGCTCGAGGTCGCCCGCCAGCGCGCCGAGGACGAGCGGATCCGGCTGCTCGCCACCGAGTTGGCCGCGCGGGCCGGGGACGAGCAGGCGAACCGCGCCCGCCGCCGTCGCGTCCCCGTGCGCGGCGTGCGCGCCCGCAGCCACGGCGGGGATCGACGAGACAGCCGGGTAGACGGCGGGGATTAAACGGTTATGGCCCTACTGTGCTGGCTGTTTAGTTCATCCGTGCGGCAAAACATAGAATGGCGTCGCACGGATGAACTAAGTAGGGTAGGCCGCCAGCGAGGTTCCTTGCGGACCTTTTCTGTCGGCCCCCCTCCGAGTAGAGTAGGCCGCCGGCGAGGTGTCTCGCGACCCTTTTCCGTCAGCCCCTCCGCCAAACCGGACGTGCCCGCTTTCCAGGCATCCGGCTTTCCAGTGCTTGCA
>JAABVA010003410.1_pt1 | contig 15125 bp, 14 predicted proteins | sample 5560331 | NCBI WGS metagenome assembly JAABVA01 (sample SAMN12812661, study PRJNA571458) | rock metagenome | isolation source: Antarctica rocks | place: Antarctica: Victoria Land, Mt New Zealand sud | collected 2016-01-07 | reverse complement strand
TCAACGCCGCGCCATGCTCGGTCGCCGCCGCACCGACCCCCCGCGTAACCTCCCCCCAAAACGGGTTGCTTACATCGGGGACGCACAAACCGATCGCCGCGGCGTGCCCCGCACGAAGTAATCGCGCCGGCTCGTGCACCACGAAGTCCAAGGCATCCATGGCGGCGCGAACTCGATCTCGAGTCCCGCGTGCCACGGCTTGTGGGTGGTTGATCACATTGGAGACAGTCGCCTGAGACACACCGGCGTGGGCGGCGACATCCCGCGATGTCGCCCGGCCTGTCGCCCGGCCCTTCGGGTCAATGCGGTCCCGCCCCGGCTGAATCGCCGTCATCGCCTGCCTTTTTCTGATGGCGCGTCCCGGAGCCGGACACCGAAAGCTTCGCCGACACGCGGCCGCTTGCAGGCCACCAGGACGCTCAAACGAGGTCTCCCTTCTTCGACCCGCTCGTAACCCTAACGGTGGCTGCACGACAAGTCTCCCGTGGTCGGACACACAGCAAACAGGCAGTCAGGACGCCAGTCATCGATAGGTACGCTCATTTGGCCCACGGCCCCCCGGACACCAACACGGCCACTGATCGCGAGAGGGCACCAGCCGGGATGCGCCGGGCCGGCCCCCTCACCGGATGTGTAGCTGACGCACTGCGTCCACGCCCGGCGCGATCCCGCGGCCGGATCCCTGGCGAGACGCGCCACACTGGTGTCCGAGCTCCGCCACGCCATCCTGCCGCACGTGGGTGTGCTGCTCGCTCGGGGCTCGGCACTCGAGATGGACGCTGACTCCAAGGCCGAGCGGTCGGGTGCGGGAACCGCCGTCAGGATCGCCGCCGGAATGAGGCCAGCAACATGACAGACAGCCCAGCCACTCCTTTCACCGACAGTCATCGAGCACCCCACCGTCAAGCGCCTCCAGAGCTCCCCACGTCATGGGCGCACATGCCGCTCACGTGTCCTAATAGCCTCAACGACCAAGGAAGATGATGGCGCCGCAACGGGAAGGAAGTAAGCCCAGCCTGACTAGGCCGCACACAGTGCTTCCGGCGGTCGACGGACAGTCTTACGCCTCCCTGCGCGGCCGCCCAACCCCCAGGGCAGAGCGATACGCCCTTGGCAAGCGCCTGCGTGGCCAAGTGCCTCGATCGACGCTGGGGGACTGGGCTCCGCCTGACAACCGGACGGACGTCGTACAGCAGATCATCAACTCGCATGCCGGAAGGATTGACTGGCTGATCCCAGTCCGCGTCGGTCGGATGGCCGCCTCGCCATACGGGTTCCTGCGGGGCACCGCCATAGTGATGGCCGATGATCTCGCCCACCTGCCGGCAACCGGCATCACCCCTGTCATCTGTGGTGACTCACACCTCGGCAACTTTGGCTTCTACGCGTCTCCCGAACGCGATCTAGTCATCGACCTCAACGACTTCGACGAAGCCCACCCGGGGAGCTGGGAGTGGGACCTTCGCCGGCTAGCCGCGAGTATTTGGGTGGCCGGCCGGCAGAGCGGCGACACCGAGACACAGTGTGAGGACGCAGTCGCTCTTTGCGTGTCAACATACCGAAAACAGGTGCGTTGGCTCGCCGAGCAGCCGTTGCTGACGAGGGCGTTCGAGCGCCTGGACCTTGATCGGCTTCAAGCGACCGCGACCGACCAGTCTCTTCGAAAAGAGATCGAGCGAGCAGCACGACGCGCCCGAACCAGAGTCAGCGATCGGGCCCTACCCCGATTCACGGAACAACACGGAACCGGGCGGCGCATCATCGAGGACCCCCCGCTCGTCACCAGGGTGAGCGACAACGAGGTCGAACAGCTTGGCCAGGCCCTCGACGAGTACCTGACCACGCTCCCGACTCAATGGCGAAGAGTGCTCAGTGGCTACACGCTCGTCGACGTTGCGCACAAGGTGGTCGGCGTGGGCAGCGTGGGCCTTCGTGCCTACGTGGCGCTCTGCGAGGGAAGCAGTCCGGATGACGTGGTGTTCCTGCAGCTGAAGCAGGCGCGACGCTCGGTGGTGGCTCCCTACGTCCACGGCGAGTCAGCCTGGCACGCGCATCAAGGACAGCGCGTTGTCGAGTACCAGCAAGCCCTTCAGACGGTCAGCGACCCGCTACTTGGCTGGACGACTGTCGACGGGAGGCAGTACTACGTCCGCCAGTTCCGCAACATGAAGGGCGCGATCTCCGTTGAGTCCCTTGACCCAGCCGCGCTGTCCGACTATGCCGGTATCTGTGGTCGGTTGCTGGCCAAAGGCCATGCTCGCACCAGCGGCGCCTCAATGATTGCTGGGTATGCTGGATCCTCCGAGAACCTCGACCGCGCCATTTGCAGATTCGCGCGCGCCTACGCCGATCAAACCGAGCGCGACCACCAGACCCTGCTCAACGCTGTCAACCTCGGGATCCTGCCCTGCGAACCCTCCGCATGACGCCGGCATCAAATCGGTCCTCGGATGCGGCCGTCACAGGGAAGCCCCGCCCAGCAGTCGGCTTGTGCGATGCCAAGGGAGGATCTAGACGTGGACCTTCACAAGCCCTGGCTGAGTTAGTGCCGCAGCGCGGCGGTCGGACACCAGGGTGGGCCAAACCAGGCGTGCGAACCCTATTACGCTGAGCCCCGTGACGAGTGATGCCTCCGCCGTCCGGATCCCGTGGAACGAAGGGCGTTGGACCAACGCGCCGATCGCTGTGGAGGAGCGGGGAGACAGCCTCGTCGTCACCGCGGCGGAAGGTAGTGATGCCTGGCGACACACTTCCTACGGATTCGTTCACGACACCGAGCATGCACTGGTAAGGCCCTTGCCCGTCGGCAGGGCAGTCGAAGTGCGGTTCCAAGCTGAGGTGACCCAACAGTTCGACCAGGCGGGCGTCTTCATGTCGATCGATACGGCCACATGGGTGAAGGCCGGTGTCGAGTACTCCGACGGGGCTCCACAGATAGGCGCGGTCGTTACGCTTGGCAGATCCGACTGGTCCGTTCGCCCGGTGCCTGCATGGTTGGGTAGACAGGTCACCGTCAGGTTAAGCCTCGATCCGTCGTCGGCTCTCCGCGGTGTCGAAGTTCTACCGCTACGGCATCGAGGTCGAGGTGCTGACTTACTCCCCCGTCGACCAGGTGCGCCGGCCCAAGGCCGGCGCCGAGACGACGTCGATCGGTCTCTCCCCCGGTGAGCTCACATCGCTGCTGGGGGCCGCCGAGCAACACTCGCCACGGTGGTCGGCGCTCTTCACGCTGCTGGCCTACAACGGTCTGCGCATCGACGAGGCCTTGGCGGGCGACGTCGCTGACTACACCTACCAGCGCGGCCACCGGGTGCTGCGCATCACCCGCAAAGGTGGGACGGCCTCAACGCAGCCGTTAGCGGCGCCGACCGTGCGGGCTCTCGATGCGTACCTCAGCGACACCCAGCACCCCCGAGGACGGCCCGCTGTTTCTCGATCGGACGTTCTCGAGCCGGCTCCCCTACCGAACCGTGATCGACCAGCTGCGGCGCCTTGCCCGCACGGCCGCCATACCGGCCGCTGACCAAGTGACGCCCCACTCGTTGCGCCACACGTTCGTCACCGAGGCGCTGGCCGCCGGCGTCCCGCTCCAGGACGTGCAGGACGCCGCAGGTCACCAGGACCCCGCGACGACCAGGCGCTACGACCGCAGTCGACTAAGCCACGACCGGCACCCCACCTACGTTCTGGCCGCTCATCTTGAACGCTTGTCAGGCATGCCGGCAGCCCACGGATGACGCATCTTTCCTATACGTCCGCCTACGTCCGCACGTCTAGAAACCAGGGCGGCGAGCGAGTTTGCCGGGTCTTGGCGGCTGGGAGGTTGGTCAGCGTGACTGTAGGTCGGGGTGGCGTAGGACGGTCCACAACCCGCCCAGGGCGACGGCGTTGGCGGTGAGGATGAGCCAGATGACCAGGGTGATGCTGTGGTCGTAGGCGAGTCCGAGGATGGCGCCGGCTATGAGGAGGCCCACTCCGCGTACCAGGGCGAGCCAGCCGAATGCGGCCGCTCTCGTGCCGGCCGGGACGATGCGGGTGACGACCGCTTTGATGGTGGAGTCCAGGATGCCGTTGACGATCCCCCAGACCGCGACCCCGATCCAGACCAGCACCGCGGTGGGAGTGAAGGCGATGGCGGCGAGGGAGGCCGCGACGGGGACGAGCAGTAGCACGGTCGGGCCGCGAGAGTCGTAGACCCGGCCGATGACCAGGCCGCTGAGTCCGTCCACGAGCATCGCCAGCGCGAACAGCACCGGGACCTGTGCCTCGGTGAGCAGGCCTTGGGTTTGCGCGTGGTAGGCCAGCAACGGGAACGACGCGACCCCGCAGGAGAGCACGGCGACCGCGCCGACGTACCGCCATAGCAGCGGCGGCAGCGGTTGTCGTGCGCGGGTCGGACCGGTTGAGTTTTCGGTGTTGGGCCCAGCCACGGCGCGCACGTCAGACTCGGCCGACTCGTAGGAGGCGGGGTCGGGGACCCGGCGCCGCAGCCACAGCAGCAGGGCTAGGACCACGATTCCGGGAACGACCAGGACGCCGAAGGCGAGCCGGTAGTCACCCTCCCGCCAGGACAGCACGCCGGCCAGGATGAGTGGGCCGGCCATGGCCCCGAATTGATCCATCGCCTGGTGCACCCCGAACGCGGTGCCGCTGCCGGTGCGCGTGGAGGCGTGGGACAGCAGGGTGTCTTTGGCTGGGGATCGGACCGCCTTGCCCAGCCGCTCGGTCCCGTACAACACCAGCGCTGGTGCCAACGCGGTGGTTACCCCGATCAGCGGCACGCTGAGCACGGTCAACGCGTAGCCAACGATCGTCCAGTTCCAGTAGTGACGGCTGCGGGTCACCAGATAGCCGGAGGCGACCCGCAGTCCGTAGCCGATGAACTCCCCGGCTCCGGCGGCCACGCCGACCACCAGCGCGGAGGCCCCCAACGTCGCCAGGTAGGGGCCGATGATGCTCCTGGCGCCCTCGTAGACCATGTCCGCGAAGAGACTGACCACCCCGAACCAGACGACGAAACGCCACGGGCTCAACACCGGCCGGACCCCAGGGTCGGTGGGGCTGGCGGGGAAGGTCACCGGGCCGGTCCAGTCACCTGGGGCGTCGGCCGGGCGAGGCAAGCCGGAAGTGTGAGCCCGACCGGTGGTTCTGGATCTGGTCAGGCAAGGACTCAGCCCAGCACACGTAAAACCAAGGCCAGACCTGCATCGGGGAGACCCTACACTGTGTAGGCCTGCGTGAGGAGAAGTCGTGACGCTGCAAGACTCGAGCACTGAAGCCCCCGCCCGCGGACAGCGGTGGCGGGTGGATCTTGTGCTCGGGCTGATCGTCGTGATGGCGTTGCTGGTTCTCGGGATCGCCGCGAAACAGCCGAGTGTCACGGCAGCCGATGTGGCCCTGGACGAAGGGATGGCGGCGGGCCGGGTGGCCCCGCTGACCTCGCTCGCGCAGTTGCTCACCACGATGGCTCAGCCGGCGGTTGGGGTGGCGGCAGCGGTGCTTGTCCCCTCGGTGTTGTTCCTGCTTGGCCGTCGGCTGATGGCGGTGCGGATGCTCGGGCTGTTCGGCGTCGCTCTTGCGGGGGCCTCGGTTGTCAAGGTGTTGATCGGCGAACCTCGCCCGCCCGCCGCGTTGGCGGCGGTGGCCGCGGACACTGGCCACAGCTTTCCCAGTGGGCACGTCACGGTCGCGGCCACGGTATGTGCCGCCGTCTGGGTGCTGACGCGACGAAGCGATCTCGCGTGGCGGATCATTGTTGGCGCGGTTGCCGCGGCCTTCGCGGTGGGCGTCGGGTGGAGCCGGCTGTACCTGGGGGTGCACTATCTGCCGGACGTGGTCGGCAGCTACCTCGTGGCTGCTTCGGCGGTGCTGCTGGTGAGCGCATTCTTGGGAGTCCCCGCGGTGCGGGGTCTGCTAGGTCGTCGGCGCCTCGCGGCTTCGCGCTGAGGGCTGCGCGTGCGGGTGAGGCGAGCGGGATTCTTGAGTCTGTGCGGCCGCGCGCAGGTTGCTGCGGGCGAAGGAGACGAGCATGCCCAGGGTGATCAGGTCCAGCACCAGGGCTGAGCCGCCGTAGGAGATCAGTGGTAGCGGGATGCCGGTGATGGGTAGCAGGCCGATCACGGCGCCGATGTTGACCAACGCCTGCACGGTCAGCCATGAGGTGGCCGCGGCGGCGGCGAACCGGGTAAACAGATCCGTGGAGTCCATGGCGACCCGGAAGCCGGCGTAGGTCAGCAAGGCGAACAGGCCGAGGACACCCAGCGTGCCAGCCAGGCCGAGCTCCTCGCCGAGCACGGCGAAGATGAAGTCGGTGTGGGCTTCGGGCAAGAACCCCCACTTCTCGGCGCTGGCGCCGAGGCCGACACCCCACCAGCCGCCACCGGCCAGGGCGTAACTGCCGTGCAGGCCTTGGTAGCCGGCGCCGCTCGGGTCGGCGCCGGGGCTGAACAGGGCGGTGACCCGGGCGAGGCGGTACGGCTCGAGCCGGATCATGGCTATCACGCCGGCGAGCATGATCGCCCCGAAGGCGGCGAAGACCCGGCCGGGTGCTCCCGCGACGAACAGGCTCGCTCCCAGGATGGTGGCCAGCACGATGGAGGTGCCTAGGTCGCCGCCGAGCAGGACAAGCCCGAGCAGCAGGATCCCCACCGGCACCAGAGGGACCACCACGTGGCGCGACTCAGCCAGGTGAGCGTGCTTGCGGGCGAGCAGGTCGGCGCCCCAGAGCACGAGGGCCAGCTTGGCCAGCTCTGAGGGCTGGAAGGTGACCGGTCCGAGAACGAGCCAGTTGGTGCTGCCGTTGACCTGTCGGCCCAGCCCAGGAACCTGGACCAGAGCCAGCAGCAGCAGCGTCGCGAACAGGACCGGGTAGGCGAGGCGTCGGTAGATCCGCTGTGGCAGGCGTGAGGCCACCCACCCCAGGGGAAGCCCGATCGCCGCCCAGATGACTTGCTTCTGCGCGACCGCGTAGGCCGACCCGAAGGTGGTGACGGAGGTGACGCTGGACGCGGACAACACCATCACCAGGCCGAGAGTGAGCAGGATGGCCGTGCAGCCCAAGAGGAGGTAGAACGGCCCGGCCGGTCGGCGGATCCACCACAACGGGCTTACCCGCGGGTCACCCGCGTGAGCGTCCATGGGGCTGCGGATGGCTAGGCGCCGCCACACCCGCCCGCGCGGCGCTCGGACCAGTCGCAGCCAGACCCACGGGGCGCGGAGCGCGCGAATCGCCGGGTCCGGCGGGGTGAGCGCATCCATCAGCGAGATCCCACTCCATAAGTTCGCGGCACGATGGTCTGGGCCACCCGTAGGCCCGGAACCACTCGCCTACAGCGTGTAGGACCCCAAAGGTAGGGCCCGGCGAGGAGCCGAGGGCTCAGGCGCGCCGGGAGTGTGCCGAAGTATCAAACACCGGGCAGCAGCTGCTCGACGAGCCGGGTGAAGGCGATGGTGGCGTCGCCCGCGGCCAGCGTCGTGGCCAGCCCGAGCAGGACCACGGCGGCTGCCACCGGCGGCCGGCCGGGGGCACGCACCTGCCGCAGGGCCACCACGCGGGCCGTGACCGCCAGCTGTTCGAAGGACAACGGCCCGGTATAAGGGCGGGTGCTGACTAGGGCGGCGCGGGTGAGGGATTGGGCCGTCAGCTCGCGGCTGCCAACCCGGTCGGCCGCGCACTCGTCGGCGTCCCGCTCCAGCAGGAACGCCGCCGCGGCCCGGACCGGGCGTAGGAGGGGGTTGACGGCCGCGGCCGCGTCGACGACCAGCTGCTGCCAGTGGTGCCCGCGACGCAGGTGGGCCCGTTCGTGGGCCAGCATCACCTCGCGCTGACGATGGTCCAGGGCCGCGAGCATGCCGGAGGTGACCACGATGTGCCCGTGCCCCCAGCGCCGGCCCGGCACTGCCACGGCGTGGGGCTGGGCCGCGGCGATCACCACGAGGTCTGTGGCCGTCTCTGAGCAGATTCCGCGCAACGTTCGCAGGATAGTTCGAGCCCGGTACCTGGCCTCCACGAGGCGGTAGGCCCCCGATAGCCAAGGCCAGTGTTGCGCCGAGGGCGATGGCCTCCGGGACTGGCTCCCCCACGGCTGCGGCCCGCTCGCCGGCCCGCTCCATCACCGGGGCGCTACTGCCAAGCAGGGTCGCCGCCAGCAGAGCCAGCGCCCAGGTCGAGGCGATCGCCGTCAGGCCGGCGGCCACCACGAGCGCCGGAGCCGCAGTGCGCGGGCTGAGCCGCCGGGCGAGCGGGCGAGCGACCAGGGACAGGATCAGCGACGCGAGCAGCGGTAGGTACACCGAAATCCTCACGAGCCACCGCCCAGCAGCGCCCGCAGGGTGGCCTCGTCCTCGGCGTCCAGCGAGGTCACGAACCGCTGCAACGCGGCGGTTCGGTCCGAGACCGCACCTAGCGCGGTCCGCATCCGCTCCGCGGCCAGCTCTTCCCGGTCCCGGGTCGGCTGGTAGGCCGGGCCGTGCCCGGTGACGACGCGGGCGACCAATCCCTTGTCGAGCAACCGAGTCAGGATGGTGTGCACCGTGTTATACGCCAGACCGCCGCCTACCGCGGTTAGCACCTCGGCCGGCGACAACGGTGACCCGGCAGCCCACAGCGCGGCCAGGATGTTTCCCTCCAGCTCGCCCGCGGCCCGTCGACCCGGCTTTCCAGTGAGCTTGTCCGCCATGTTGCCTCCCTTACAGCCTCGCCACCCTACAGCGCATAGGTGTCACACCTACAGCCTGTAGGGTCAGCGTATGACCCGGCAGATCGACGAGCTCTCCGTAGAGTGGCGCGGCCACACCTCCGGGGACCGATGGCAACGGGTCAGACAGTCCCGTCTAAGAGACGCGCTGGTCGGCGCGGCCACCGGGTTGACCGTCAGTCCGACCGCCGCCCTGGTCCTGGCCGCGTCTTTGCTGGGCTATCACCAAACTCACTCAGTCCGCGGCGCGTTGCTGATGCTGGCCTTGACGGCCGGGGCGGCGGTGGCGTGGCGGCGACGGCGTCGACGGAGCCGATCCATCATCGTGAACCGCAACGCCCGACGGTGACCGCATTGCTCACCCCCTCCCGCCCTTCCCTCAGCCGCGGCAGGCATTCACGGCGACAGCACGGCCCGGCCTCTCGTCTCGTGCGGGCAACCCTGGCCGCTGCCGCGGGCATGGCGGCCGTGGTAGCGGTGTCCGCGGGGATCGGGTTGGCTATCACCCCGTCGGTGGCCGACGCTGAAGCGCGGGTCCAGGCTGGGTCCGCGGCCCATGAGACCGTCGACGACGGGGGGCCGATCCCGGCTCGGTTCGCTGCCGCCTTGATCGCCACCGAAGACGGCCGGTTCTACAGTCATCACGGGCTGGACAGCATCGCGGCGGCGCGGGCTGCGCTCGGCTCGATCGGCGGTGCCGGCCAGGACCAGGGCGGGAGCACCCTGGACCAGCAACTGGCCAAAGGCCTGTACGGCGACGGGCGCACCGGGCTGCTCGACCAGGGCGAACAGGTCGTCCTCGGGGTCAAGCTCGACATGGCCTACCCCAAGTCCGACATCTTGGAGATGTACGCCGCGTCGGTGTACTTCGGGCACGGTTTCTACGGGCTGAACGCCGCCGCCTGCGGCTACTTCGCCACCGCACCCGCCCAGCTGTCCTGGGCTCAAGCAACCCTGCTGGCCGGTCTGCCTCAGGCGCCCAGCGCCTACGATCCGGTCACCCACCCACAGCTAGCGCGCGAGCGGCAACGCCACGTCCTGGACCGGCTGGTGGCCGTCGGTCAGCTCACCGGCCCCGCCGCCGACGGCATCGCCGCAGCCCCGTGGGACCTTACCGGCAGCAGGCCCCGGCCCGGGACTGGCTGCGCGTGACCCCCGCGCATCGGGCGTCCAGCACCTCCCGTCGCCGTCGCCTTACCGCGGCGCAGCCAGCAACGCCGAGCCCCCCGGCCGACGTGGGCACCGAGCCGGGCAACACCATCCCAGAACCGACGCCGCACCAGGCAACCCCAGGCCCGGCGCCGCAGCCTCAGGCGGCCGCGACCGGCACGCGTCGTGCCCGACGCGCCAGACTGACTGCGGCCCGTATCAACCCATGGTCGGCGCTGAAGACGTCGTTCCTCCTATCGGTGGGTTGGGGGCTCGCCGAAGTGGGCCTGACCGCTGCCCTGTGGCTTGCCCTGTCCGCGGCCGGGATCTTCTCCACCGTGCAGGCCGCGATCGACCAGACCCTAGGCAGCACCAGCAGCAAACTCAACCTGATGCACTACGTCGGTTTCAGCCAAGTGCTCTCGCTGTCCATCGTCATCGCCGTCGCCACGGTGGTCCTGGTAACTGCTATCGCGACCGCGGCCGCGGGCCTGTACAACCTGACCGCCAGCTTGGTCGGCGGACTGAACCTCACCCTCGTCGACGACTGATGCCACGCCCCCCGCAGCCTTCGCGGTACGCAGCCGGCCCGCGTCCACGGCCCAGCCGGACGCCCCGGGGGTCTCCGTGTCCGACACAAGCGTCGTGTCAAGCGTTCCGGCAAAACAGGGTGGTGGGTGCGCAGCCATCCGGAACAGCGCTGAACGTCCACCGTGTTGGCGCCGGGGCAGCGGCGGGGTCCCCCATGGATGGCCCGCTGACCCGGCGTTCTGGACCGTGCCAGAACCCTTCTGAAGGCGCCCTGAGGACACCGCACGACGTCGCTATGAGCGCTCAGCGTCTCCTCAGCGCAGGAACGTCACCGTCAGGGGTCGGCTCGAGCCCGAGGAAGCAGGGACGGTGGGCGATGATCGACGATTCCGGCGCGGCGTAAGGGTGGCGGGCATCTCGCCGGCGGTGGCGCGCTCGATGTTGACGGTGGCGGGGGCGACCGCACGAGCCGTCCGGCAGTCCCCGGTGTCGGTGGGTCTGGTGCTCACGACGTGGCTGTTGGGGTTGAGCACTCGTAGCGTCCTTGACGGGCCGTCTGCCGGCCTTCGCGCCAACGTGGTGTTCTCGGTCGCGGATTCGTGGACCCACCCGCTGTCCCTGCTGGCGTCCGTGTTCTGGCCCACCGGGCTGCGCGGGTATCTCCTGAGCAGTGTGGCGCTGCTGGGAGTGGGCATCGTGGTCGAGCGACGGCTAGGACGGGCCTGGTACGCGGCGGCGCTGGTCGTCACCCAGGTGGGCGCTTTACTGACCGTGGCCGCCGCAGCGGCTGCGGTCTCCATGCTGTGGGCCGGGGCCGGTGCCTACGTCACGGGCCTGCACTACGGCGGGCCGTGGTGCGCCGTGGTCGGGGCGGCGTTCGCGGCCACCGGTGGCCTGACCGCGCTGTGGCGGCGGCGGATCCGGGTCGGTGGCCTGGCGTTGCTGACGACCGGCCTGCTCTACAGCGGCGGCGCTGTCGCGGTGATGACGGTAACGGCCGCGCTGATCGGGTGGGCGCTCGGTCGCCGGTGGCACCGCCGAGGACGCCCGCGCGGCACGGCCGTTGCCGCGGGGGGCGCCGTCGGGTCTCTGCAGGAGGCGCGCACGCTCGGTGCGCTCATCGTGGCCGCCACCGCCGCCGGCCCCCTGCTGGCCGCGCTGAACCCAGCCGCCAACGGCCCGTTGGCGGTCACCGCCTACCTGATGGCCCCGATGCGCGGGGCCAGAGCCGATGTGGTGGCCCAGCTGTGCACCGAGGCACCGTCGTCACCGGCCTGCACGCTGAGGGGGCTTCATCTGCACCAGGGGTTAGGCACCAGCCTGCTGGCTGCACTGCCAGCGGCGCTCCTGCTGCTAGCGGCGGTCGGGATGCGCCGCGGCCGCCGCCTCGCGTGGGTGACGGCCATTGTTCTGCAGTGCGTCCTGGTCGTCGAGATCACCGCCGCGTACCTGCTGACCCTTAACGACGGGGCCACGATCCCCGCGTCGACGGCCGCGAACGACGAGCAGCCGTCCACGTTGCTGACCGGACTGCTGTTACCGGTCCTGGTGCCGTTGACCGTGTCCTTGGTGGCGCTCGCCCTCGGGCGCGACCTCTACACCGTGACCGAGCCCGCGCGGGCGGTACGCCGCCTGGCCACCCGGCTGGGTGCGCTGTTCGCTGCAGCGGCTCTGGGATATGTGGCCTTAGCCCTGCTTGTCCGGTCGCAGTGGACGCCGCCGCCGTCCGCTCCTCCGTGAGGAAGACGACGGTTTCCGCCGGGGGTCTGGAAGGCGGGTAGGCCGAGTAATGTCAAGCCCCCCTTGAGTACTGATCTCTAGGGGGGCTAGCGTTATGCTGTGAAGCGCACCGCAGTCCTCAAGAAACTGAAGGCCGAAGCCAAGAAACGCGGGCTGGAGTTCGAGATCGTGGAGCTGAGCAACCATACCGGCGTGGTCGTCGGCGGCACGCGGTCGACGCTCGGCCGGCATACGGAGGTTGATGAGGTGACGGTGGGCAAGTTCTTCGATCAGTACGCCGAGGTTCTCGGGAAGGGGTGGTGGCGATGAGATACACGGTGACCGCCGAGCGCGGCCGCGATCCCCGCATCTGGGTCCTTCAATGCCAGGAGGTCCCTGCCGCGATCAGCCAGACGCGCCGCCTTGCCGACGCGCCGGTGCTCATGCGCGAGGCCATTGCGTTCGTCGCGGACGTCGAGGAGCAGCACATCGAGATCGACGTGGTACTGGAGCTGCCCCGCGACCTGATGAGCGAGGTACGCGAGGCCAAGGGCGCGATCCGGCAGCTCGCCTCCGCGCAGACCGCTACGGCCAGGCTGTCGCGCAAGGCCGCCGCCGACCTCAAGGGAGCCGGGCTCACAGGTGCCGACATCAGCGCTGTCCTCGGTGTCTCACCGCAGCGCGTCTCGCAGCTGCTCTCGGCACGCTCGCTTCGAACGAGCGCGGTCAGGAAACGTGGCGTCGTACCTGAGCGAGCGGTATGACCGGACGGTCCTCATCGACCCCACGGCTGCAGGCGTTGAGTGACGGGACTCGAACCCGTGACTTACAAGTCTGGGGGTGCAGTGCTGAGGCCACGGCATAGTCGGTGTTGCGGTGGCTGTCTTGGGTCAACGTAGTCAAATGGGGTGTACACGGCTCCTAGGGAGCGGATAGCCAGGCCGGGACTTCCCGATGGACATCGGGCGCCCGGCCTGACGTGTGTCTAGGGCCGGGTTGTGGCCGGCCGTGTGCCGAGGCGCTGGTAGTGCCGGGGGTTTGTCTTTGCACATGCCTCTTCTGCCTAAGCCCTGATTCCCATCACCCGCTCGGTGGACCCGGTAGAGCCGGCGCCGTGGAGGGTCAAGGGGCTTGAGACGGAAGGATTTCGCGTGCGAAAACCCGAGGGCGCGCGCAGCGAAGCGGAGCGTGCTTCTGCCGTCCCCCTTGACGCCCAGCGGGGCCGGCTAGGGTCCGTCGGCCGAGCGGGGACGAGGACCAGGGGCGCCCCCCTGGATCCCTTGATCCCGCGCCAGAGGCGTCCCTCGCCAATGCGATCACGCCGCCGACGAGCAGCACGGTGATGCCCAGGGCCGCCTGAATCGGGTAGTGATCCAGATTCCAGGTGCCCCACCCGACGGGACAGCACCTCACACACCTTCGTTCTGGATGCCCGATTCCTGTCCCTGGTGGAGGACACCAGCAAGATTCTGGCCAAGGAGGAAACCGGGGTGTCGCATACTGCAACACCTGCTTCTCACACCCCCCACCGGCCCCCTCCTCCCCCGCCCGGTACCTGGGCCCACCTCGGCCCGGTCTGCCACCAGCTGTGGCGGGTCCTGCCCCGCAGGCAGGTGTCGGGGGTGACCTTGGATGAGCTGGCTCGGTCGGCGGGGATGAGTTCGGGACCTCGAATGTCGCTGTCCTCCCGGCAGACCAGAACGGTGCGGGGCTACCTGCATCAGCTGCAGGCGGCGGGGATGGCGGTCGTTGACGCTGAAGGACGTTGGTCCGGCACTGAGGTGGTGCTCCGGTCATGCCGTGAGGCGGCGCGAGCGCTTTACCAGGTGACGTTGGCTAGGGTTGCGGCGGAACGTCAGGCGTATCGAGCGGGAGTCGGCCGGGCCGGCTCGGCTTGGCGGACGGGGCGCGCGGCCGCGTTGGCTCGCCAACGGCGGTATGACGCCGTCCGGCAGCGGTGGTGGTGGGGCCAGCTGACCCCAGCCGAGCGTGTCGCCCGCACCGAGCGGTTCGCTGCTCAGTTTGACTCCCTACCGCCGGCCGCCCAAGCAACCATGAAGCGCGACTGGGCGGCCAGACGAGCAGCCAGCGGTCAACCAAGTGAGCGGTCCCGACACGAGCGGTGGGTCGCCGAGCTGTCAGACCCGGAGTACACCCGCCGATCGGTCATGCGGGCGGCCCGGTTCGCCCAGCTCCCCCGTCCGCTCCAGGTCGCCTTTGTCCAGGAGTGGCAGCAACACCGTCGCGCATGGGATATCGGGCAAGGCCCCGGCCTCGCTACCGCGGCCGGTCTCGATGGACTGGACACCACAGCCAGCCAGACCGCCCGAGACCAGGCCCACTTCCACGCCGAACATCAGATGACCCTGCCCTACGGCGAAGCGGCCGGCGCCTAAGCACGTGGCCCATGACCTGGGACGAGACGCCGCCACCCCCACGAGGGGTCAACGCCCACCGCGGGTCCGGTCTGGCGACGACCCTCTATTCACCGACTTGTCGGGAGGCGGCCCATGGCCGTGGTACCCCGTCAACGGGGACGGCGTTGCCGGGTCGGCCGGGCAAAACGTCCACTCAGGGTCCTCGTGTCGACGGCCGCTCCGACAACCATTACGTTGACCGAGCTGATACCTGCATGGCGAAGCTAGTGGTCCGTGTTTGAAGTGGTCTGACGGTTGGCTTTCTTGAGGATCTCGTCGGCGGTCTTGGTCCACACGAAGGGGTGGCAGCGGTCGTTCCAGCCGTTGACGAAGGCCCGGATCTTGGCGTTGAGGTCCTTGACGGATCCAAAGGTTCCGCGGTGAATGGCCTGGCGTTCGATGATGCCGAACCAGAAACTTCGACCAAGTTGAGCCAGGACCCCGAGGTCGGGGTGAAGTGGACGTGGATGCGCGGGTTCGCCTCGATGATGCCGCTCACCGAATTTCCCCGGGGGTGCTCATCGAAATTCCTTACTCGGTGGCGTGTTGAGGTTAGCGGTTAATGGCCTCCTTGGTGTCGAGAAGGTCAGCCAGGGCGACTGGCTCGGCGCAG
>JAABVA010003408.1_pt1 | contig 15129 bp, 15 predicted proteins | sample 5560331 | NCBI WGS metagenome assembly JAABVA01 (sample SAMN12812661, study PRJNA571458) | rock metagenome | isolation source: Antarctica rocks | place: Antarctica: Victoria Land, Mt New Zealand sud | collected 2016-01-07 | reverse complement strand
GCCATCGCGTGGTCCGTGTCGTGGGAGAGCAACGATCGAATCGTGGTTCGCCAGAGCCGTCAACACCAAAACGCACCAAGACACGTCATCACGACGTTCCCGAAGGCGATTGTGCAACAGGCTCCCAGGTGCTTCCCATTACGAGGAGCGTTACCGCCGCCGGGTTCTCACCAACCTCGAGCGGAGGGCCAAGTCACTCGGATAAGTCCTGCAGGAGGCCCCCGCGCCAGCGTGAGTGTTTCTTAGGAATACCGGCGTACCAGGACTGCCCACCCGCGGTCGTGCGTGGCTCAGCTCTCCATGAAGCGACCGCCTCCTCGGTGAGCCAAACCGTCAAACTGCCGCGCTGGCGCAAAGCGGCGTCATACGCGGCTGGGTTCATGACCCTGCACTTCTGCTTGGGACTGTGGTGACGGCGATCAGCATTCAGCTTGAACGGCAAGGCAGGCATCCAGAGATCAGTGACGGGCAAGCCTCCTACATTTGCCCCGCCCGCAGCGCCACCGGCCCGGTCCATGCAACAGCGTCGCGGCTGACCGCGGCCCGGCTACCCGTTGCGGCGGAACAGCGAGTAAAGCTGCATCCCGCCATCCACGAACAAAGTCGTGCCTGTCACGTAATCGGCCTCGTCCGAGGCGAGCCACCACACCGCCGCAGCGACATCCTCCGGCACCCCGAGGCGGCCATAGGGGATCAGGTCGATCAAGGCCTTTTCCTGGACAGGATCGGACCAGACAGATTGGTTGATGGCCGTACGGATTGCACCCGGCGCCACTGCGTTGACACGGATGTGCTGCCCTGCCAGTTCCTGCGCCGCCGTCCGCACTAGCTGCTGCACGCCGCCCTTTGCCGCCGCATAGTTCGCGTGGCCAGCCCACGGTATGACCTGGTGGACCGAGCTGATGCAGATGACCTTGCCTGCCGCACGCGATACCCCCTCGCGGACACCCTGCCGCACGAACACGCGCGCCGCGGCCTGCAGGCACAAAAAAGTGCCGGACAAGTCCACAGCCAGCGCCGCCTCCCATTGACCGAGCGTCATGTCCAGCAACGGCGCATCGACCTGCACGCCCGCATTGGCGACCATAACATCGCGCGTGCCAAAGCGCTCTACCGCTGCGTTTGCCAGCCGCTCGACGTCGTCCGGCTTGGAAATGTCGGCCTCCACCGCCATCGCCGTCCCACCTGCATCGGCGATACCGCGAACCACCTGTTCGGCTTCCTGCCCGGCGCCGATGTAGTTCACCACAACAGAAGCGCTGGCCTTCGCCAAAGCTTGTGCGATGGCGGCGCCCAGGCCAGACCCGCCGCCGGTGACAATCGCGCACTGCCCATGCAGCGCGGAGTTCATTCCTGCACCGCCAAAGCCGTGACACCCTTGACGCACACGTTCCCACCCCTGCCGCTCATGGCCTGTGCATCGCGAATAAACCCGATTTTCATCATGTGCCCCTTCTAGCTGCGGACCACGAGCAGCACGCCCGCCGCCATCAGCGCCACGCCCGCAATCCGAGACAGGCCCGCCGTGTGCTGCTCAAACCCGAGCCAGCCAAAATGGTCGAGCGCCACGGACCAGCCGAGCTGCCCAATGACGATCAGCCCGGTCAGTGTCGCGGCGCCCAGACGGGGCGCCAGGACAATGTTGCCGGTCAGATAAGCAATTCCGAGCGCTCCCCCTGCTGGCCACGCCCACCAGGGCGCGCGGGCGGGATGCTCGCGGTCTGGCAATGGCGCCGGTGCCAGGAAAAGGATCACAACGGCCAGCACCAAGGCGACAGTCATGTTGACCGCCGCCGACGCGAATGGGTTTCCGAGCGCGCGGGCTAGGATGGAGTTGCTGCCGACCTGCGTCGTCAACAGCACGCCGCACAGTACTGCCGCAGGAAGCAGTGCGATGCTCAGCATGGCCCATCCTGGATCAGGTGTCCGCTGGGATCGCGCCCCGGCCCGGCATAGCCGGGGATCAGGGTGGCGGCACGGCACCCTGCGCCGGACGCCGGCAGCGTTCCGGGCCGCAAGTATTGCAGCAGCTCAAGGCCCAGGCTCGACGACCCGGCCAGCGAGGTTATCAGGACCGCCGCGCCGGGCACACCGGAGAGCGCCTCCTGTTCCGGCCCCACGTTGACCGAATAGCCTGAAACGCAGAAGCCAAGGCCGTGGTAGAACTCAAGGCTGGCAACCGTGTCCTCGACGACGAGCGCCATGTGGTCAATCCCGAGCACCAGGCGGTCGCTTGGCTCCCGCCACGCCGGGTTTCCCTTGCCCGGCGGAAACTGGATCAGTTCGAGCGGATGGCCGTCTGGGTCCCGGAAATACCAGGCCGCGATGCCGGACGCGGCGGGGTTCCAGGCCGGCAAGCGTTGCGGCATGGAGGAGGTGGCCCGGGCAGCGGCAGCAAGCGCCAGCTCTTGCGCGGCCAGGATGTCCTGAACAACCAGGGCCATGTGGCGGAACATAGGGTCGTTGCTGGCCTGTGGGACCGCCGGATCATCGGACTGCCAGAGCTGAATTATCGCCGCGCCGATGTGCAGTACAGGCCCGCCTGGGGCCGGCAGGCCCAAGAGCGCTGTATAGAATCGAGCAGAGCGCGCCACGTCGCGGACGGGCAGTGTGACGCCCGCGCACTCCACGCCCATCACGACAAGCGCCCGCGGATGTGGTCGGCCACGCGCAAGGCGTTGGCGATGATGGTGAGCGTCGGGTTCACGGCGCCGCTGCTTGGGAAGAAGCTGCCGTCCACAACGTAAAGGTTATCGAGCTCATGGGCTTGGCAGTCCAAGTTGAGAGCCGATTGCTGCGGGTCGGTGCCGAAGCGCACGGTGCCGCACTGGTGCGCCACGCCGGGAAGGCCGATCTGCTGACCGAGGTAAAGCCGGCGCGGCAGGAAGCGCATTTGATGCCCGGCGCCGTCCAGCGCCTTCTTGAAGGCTTGGCGCAGTTGCTTGTGGGCGGTGCCGTTGTTCGAGGTGTACGCCAATTGTACGCCCCCGTCCTGCGTGAGCGTGACACGGTTGGATGCCGAGGGCAGATCCTCTGTCATCATCCAGAAGTCCATCGTCCGGCGCGCGACGGCGACAAGCAGGCTGCGGGGCGCTGGCACCGGCAACTCGGCCGCCAAGGTGCCTGCGTCCGTTTTGCCCAGCATCTGCACGTGCCCGAGCGGATGGTCGTGGCCGTTGCCACCCCAGTAAAAATCGTTCAGCCCGATGGTTTTCTGAAAACGCGTCGGGTTCAACTCTGGCTTTAGTGCAATGACCGCTGAGTTGATGTGGCACATGTAGTGCCGCCCCACGACGCCGGAGCCATTCGCCAGCCCGTTTGGATGCTGGGCATTAGCGGATCGAAGCAATAGCGCGGCGGGGTTGATGGACCCGCACGCCAAAACAACTACGTCGCCCCGGACCGTTCCACGCCGTCCGTCGGCATGCACCAGTTCGACACCTGTTACCTCGCGTCCGCCCGCCCCAGTGATCAGCCGCTCGGCTTGGGCATCCTGGAGCAGCGTGACATGGCCGGTGCGCAGCGCCGGGCGCACCGCGATGACCTCCGCGTCCGCCTTAGCGTGCAACAAGCACGGAGACCCGTCGCATGTGGAGCAAAGGATGCAGGGGCTGTTGTCCGGGTCGGCGTCGTCGCGCAACAAGCCCATCGGCAATGGGAACGGGTGGTAGCCTGCCCGGCCCAAGCTGTTGGCGAGCGCTGCGATGGCAGGCTCGTCCGCTAAGGGAGGATGCGCGTAGTCTTGCGTGTCCGGTGGATCGGTCGGGTCAACGCCACGCCGGCCGTGCACATGGTAGAGCACCTCGGCCTCGCGGTAGTAGGGCGCAAAATCGGCATAGCCGAGCGGCCAGGCGGGTGAGATGCCGCCGTGATGGCGGACCTCACCGAAATCCCGCTCGCGCAGGCGGAACAGGGCGGCACCAAACAGCTTGCTATTGCCGCCCAACCCGTAATGGGTTTGCGGCTTGAACCCACGCCCGCGCTTGTCGCGCCAAGTCTCGTTTGTGGCGTAGCGCCGGGCGCCGAACACTTTATCGGACTGCCAGTTCTCGGCCTCCCGTGGGAGGGCGTGGCCGCGTTCGACCAACAGCACGCGCTTACCGGTTGTTTGGGCCAAACGCAAGGGGAGCGTGCCGCCGCCTGGCCCGGCACCGATAATTACAACGTCCCAGTGCTGGCCCGCGATGTCCGAGTTCCTATCTGCGTCATCGTTGGGAGGCAAACCTCCATGCTCAGCCGGCAATCTAGGAGACTCCCCCGGTCCGATTCTTGAACGACATCGCGCCTGCCCTGCTTTTCCGCGCACAAGTACGCCTCCTTCCAGGTAGGCTGTAATCAGGCGGGCATGCCAATGCTGAAGCGGCATGGATTCCATAAGCCGGCGATGGCGGATGAAGTATTCGTCACTTGTAATAGCGGGCACGCGCCACTGTTTGGTGCCCGGCCCATGCTGCGGCAGCACGTCTGGCGCTACGTCTGATGCCGCACTGTGACGGCATCCATGCGCGGCCCTTGTTGCTCCTCGCGCTGCTTGTGTGGGATTGACCGGTTGTGGTGGACGGTTTGTCGGCTTATGGGCTACGCCTTCGTCATGGCGCCCTCCATCTTGGCTTCATAAGCCATGGGCGAGCGGTCGCCCAGTCCCGAATGCAGCCGCACCGGGTTATACCAGCCCTCGATGTAGCTAAAGCAGGCCATTCTGGCTTCAGCCTGCGACGCGAACCGGCGACGGCTGAGCAGCTCGGCTTCGAGAGTTGAGAAGAAGCTTTCGCACATGGCATTGTCATAGGCGTCGCCAACCGATCCCATTGAAGGGCGAACACCGGCCTCGCTGCATCGTTTGCCGAACGCCAATGACGTATATTGGGTGGATTCAAATTGTCGTCGCAACACTGGGATGGAGTGTGATGCGATGGCGGGGTCGGCGACGTTCGGATCGGGCTTTGCGGAGGAAGTTGGGGTCGCCGGGGCGGCCGGGGGTGGCGCGGCGTGGGGACCGGCGGCGGTTCTGGGCGGCCATTGCGGCGGGGCAGTCGAGCGAGGACGCGGCAGTGTGCGCCGGGGTGTCGCCAGCGGTTGGGGCACGATGGTTCTCCGTCCGCGTCGCCTGAATGCAGAGTGGGTTCGCGCTATTGCGCCCGTTATCTTGGTCCATGCGACACCGTCTCCGGCGCGGCACCCGGCTGATTACCGGCCAGTAGCGGAGGTTGGCCCCCAATCCCGTGCGCGCGCGAGCTTGATAAATGCGTCCGCTGCCCGCATCGAGGGCCGCCCGGCGACCGCTACCAGCACGATGTCGTTTGCGGCCAGCCCGGCCACCGGCCGCTTGTGCAAACCTTCGGGCAAGGCGGCAAGCTCCGTCGAGAGGGCGACGCCCAGGCCTGCGCGCACGAGGTCCGCCATGCGCCCAGCGCTGTCCGCCCAGTGCCGCTGTGCCGGGCGGGCGCCACGGTCGTGCTGAGCCTGCGCGAGCAGTACGGCCATTCCGCAATCCGGCGCACGGCAGATCACGGTCCCGCCATCCAGGGCAACGAGCGGAACGGCCTCCGCCGCGGCCAACGTGTGGCCGGGCAGCATCAGCAGCACGACTGTATCGGTGAACAGCGTCCAGCGGTTCAGGCGATCGGGCAAGGCGGCGTTCCCCGTCACGACGGCGACGTCCAGCGTCCCGTGCAGCAAGGCTTCGCACAGGCCGGCGGCATTAGCGTCTGCAAGGGTCAGCTCGAAGCTCGGCAGCCGGGCGGCGAGTTCTCCGAACAGCGGCATGAACGGCGGCGTCGGCACGTCCGGGGCGAAACCCACGCGCAGGGGCGACGCGGTCTGCAGCCGCATTCCGGCTGCGTGCTCCTTCGCACGCTGCGCCGCCGCGTGGGTCTGTTCCAGCAAGGGCAGCATCGCCTGCCCAAGCGGCGTCAACTGGGTCAGCGACCGCTCACGCAGCAAGAGCGGGCCGCCCAGCTCCTCCTCCAGCCGCTGGATGCTTTTAGTAAGCGCGGGCTGGGTGACGTTGCATGCCTCCGCCGCCCGGGTGAAGTTCAGCGTGCCCGCGAGCGACAGGAAATAGCGGATCTGCGTCAGGTCCATTGTGCGGCCTCAACGCTGTCCGGTCGCCGGAAGCGGGCCCCTGGCGGCCCGGGCCAGCCGCCGCGCCGCATCGACGACCGTGGCCGGCTCAACCCGCCGGGACACGTCGAGATCCACCCAGGCGTCCCCGACGGTGCCGTCCGCTCCGATCAGGAAGGTGGCCGGTAGGGGAATGAACCCGTCTGGATTGCCGTGCTGCTCCGCCAGGTCGATGCCGGCCTCGGCGAGCAGGGCGCGATAGCTTTCGGGCGGATTGACCACGATGCCGAACTGCATCGCGACCTCGTTGTCCACGTCGGACAGCACCTCGTAGTGCAGGCCATGGTGCTGCTTCGTCCGCAGCGCCCGCCCGCCCGTATCCGGCGTCATCGCGATCAGCGTGGCGCCCGCGTCATGCAGCTCGGGCAGCGCCTCCTCGAGCGCTGCGAGCATGAGCACGCAGAACGGGCACCAGTCGCCGCGGAAGAACGTGACCACCAGCGGCCCGGACTTCAGCAGCTCGGCCGAGGACAGCAACTGCCCTTCGGCATTGGGCAGCAGGAAGTTCGGCATCGGCGCGCCTGGCGCCAGGACATGCTCGGCCACCTCGGCACGGTTCAGCATGTCCACGAAGCTTGCGTACGCCACACGGACCCGGCCCTGGAACTGGGTTTCACGCAGGTCCGCAAGCTGCCTCGTCAAATTCATGGACTGATCCCTTTGCGCACCTGCTCGCACGGAAGCAAGGTCCTGTCCAAGTCGCTGTAGTTATCGGAACCATGCCTTCGCGGCATCAAACAGCGCGGAAGGTAAGCGGCCTTGCAGCCGCCAACAAGAGGCCAGGGCGTTTGCCTCAGCGGGGCCCAGCTGGCGCAGAACCCGCCGCACAGTAAGCTGGCCGCCGGAGGTGCCCCATGCCTGACTCCGGCCAGGGGAGCGTCAAAAACCTGGGGCATTACGCCGCGAGGTGGATTGCGTGTTGGCCGAAGCGTCCGTCCAGCACCGCGGCCCTGACCGGAAGCACGCGATGGGCGCCGTGGGGCGACCAGCGCATTTGCCGTCGCTTGTTCATGCGCGCGTTGACCAGCTGATTGACCGTGCCTTCCGCCCGTGAGGTCGAGATCGGCTTGCCGGCCCGGGCGCGCTGGCCGTAGTCGATCAGCGCGCCCTCGTTGTCCTCGATATAGCTGCGCAGCTCCGCGCAGCGCGCGGCAAGGCGCCTGGCCTTCGCTTTGGCGACGGGTTCGTTCGGCACGACGGCGTCCTTGGCCCAGCTTGCAATCCGGGCCAGAGCCTCACATGCCTTGTCGTGGTGGCCGTTCCAAAGCAGGCTGTGCAGCCGCTCGACATCGATCTGAGCATGATCGGGCAGGACGAGGGGCAGCAGTTCCAGGACGCACAAGCCTCGCATGGCCTGCTCGACGTGGTGCACGCGCATCGAGAGATGAAACCAGTCCAGGATGGGCTGCACCGGCCCGCCCGTGGCCGAGCGCACCAACGCTGGCAGCGCGGGGATGCGTCAGGCGTTCCAGTCCCGTGCGCGGGCCAGCCGCAGGAAGGCGTCGGCGGCGCGCGACGTGGGCCGCCCGGCGATGGCCGCAACCACCACGTTGAGCTGCTGCTGCGGCTCGACTCGGCGACTCACCATGCCTGCCGGCAGCGGGTGCCGCGCCGTGGGCAAGGCCAGCCCGAAGCCGGCCCGCACGGCGGCATGGATTTGCGCCTGCGTGGCGCCGCGATGGCGGACCGGCAGCGCCCGGTGCAGGGCTTCGATGCCGCACTCCGTGCCGTCCGGCTCGTCCGCAGTGTCCAGTGGACCTACCAGCGGCTGCTCCCGAAGCTGCTCCACCGCCAGGTAGTGTCTCAGTTTGAAATTGGAGGGCTGGCCTCGTCAATGATAACGGCAACGGCATACGAGCGGTTACGCCGGGCGGCCCGATGACCATCAAGTTATGATGGGATCTTTTTTCAATGATGAACTCTGACGGTATGACATAAGCGGAGGATATGTCGTATATATGAAATGTCTGGTTGGTACGCAAAAGGTGGCAGAGGCCGGTCACCGACGAGGAAGGATAGCAGATGGCGAAAGGACCACGAGGCGAGAAGCGACCAGCCGACGTGATCGGCTGCGCCGTCCATGTGGCGCGGATCGCCACGGGTGATATCGAGGAACATACGCGCGAACCGTCAGGCAAGGTCCGTAGTGGGCTTGCCGGGGCGAAGGCGCGAGCCGAACGTATGAGCAAGGAGGAGCGCAGTGCGGTAGCCCGGAAGGCTGCTGGCGCGCGGTGGGGATAGTGGCGAACATTTTAGATGTAGCTCAATACATTCTGACTAAAGTGGGGTCGACTTCAACTTGGAAGTTGCAGAAGCTCGTCTATTACTCGCAAGCATGGCATTCGGTTTGGGAAGATAGCCCCTTGTTTTCGTCCAAGATAGAAGCTTGGGCTAATGGTCCGGTGTGCCGTGAGCTTTATGCTATTCACAAGGGTGATTTTTCAATTTCGGAAATCCCCGGTGGTGTTCCCAGTCGGTTGTTAAACCATGAACGGACATCGGTTGACGCTGTTATCAAGCATTATAATAAGTACAATGGACAGCAGCTTAGTCAACTTACTCACAATGAGAACCCGTGGATTTTAGCAAGGAGGGGTTTGGCCCCTAACGAACGTGGCGAGCACGAAATCACTGTAGAAAGTATGTCGGAGTATTACTCGCGACTTTAGCATCGTGGGTAGGTGTTCTTCGTGGCTTCTAAACGCCCCAAATCAGCATCAAAGATTACGAGAGGAAAAGTTGTCCGATCTGAGTCAGTCTTCCCTAGTTCAGCGGCGGAAACTCCATATTGGATTCTTTCGACCTTTGACTTTCATGGTCCATGGGGATCTCAGGCTTGTGCTGTTGCCGACTTAGCGGCCCATCTAGGGCATCTTAAGGGCCTAGAATCTATGACCTGGGCAAGTATTTTGGCGGCCTCCGGGGGGAAGAGTTCTGGGACAAACAGCCATCCTTTGCCTGTGACAGCACTTTCCAAGGCAGCACGGGATCGGCTTGAAGAGCTTGAGAGGGAAGATGTGGAGGAAGTTGTCTCTTTGAGGCTTGAGGCTACCGTCCGTCTTTATGGGATTCGAGTTGGGCGTGTCCTTCAGCTACTTTGGTTAGACCCATGGCACGGAGATCAAGACAAGGCGGTTTGCCCAGCGAAAAAACGCCACACATAACTGAACTTTATGCTCGCTAATCTATATTCATGCAGCTATATCAATGGCATGAATAAGCTTTCGCTCGCCAAGCGAGTCCAAATCCTCTCCATGCTTTGCGAGGGTTCCTCTATGCGGTCAATCAGCCGCGTAGCCGACGTGTCCATTAACACTGTCTCGGGATTGCTGGTTGACGCTGGCAAGGCTTGCGCCAAGCACCATGACGAAGCGCTGCGCAACGTCAGCAGCAGGCGCATTCAGGCGGACGAAATCTGGGCATTCTGCTACGCCAAGGAAAAGAACGTCGCCGCCGCAAAGGCTGCGCCGGAAGAAGCGGGTGACGTGTGGACCTGGACGGCCCTGGATGCCGATAGCAAGCTGATCGTGTCCTATCTAGTGGGCGGACGTGATGCGGGCTACGCGCATGAGTTCATGCAGGACGTAGCGGGCCGCTTAACCAATCGGGTGCAACTCACCACGGACGGGCACAAGGCTTATCTGGACGCCGTAGAGGGGGCATTCGGCGCAGATATCGACTACGCCATGCTGATCAAGCTCTATGGCAACACGCCCGGCCCAGTAGGTCGCTACAGCCCGGCAGAATGCACAGGCGCGATCAAGACACGGGTAGAAGGCCGTCCTGCCGCCAAGCATATCAGTACCAGCTATGCTGAGCGGCAGAACCTCACGATGCGGATGTCCATGCGCCGGTTCACGCGCCTGACAAATGCGTTTAGTAAGAAAGTCGAGAACCACACGCACGCGCTGGCGCTCTACTTCACCTATTACAATTTTGTGCGTATGCATAAAACGCTTCGGTGCAGCCCAGCGATGGCGGCTGGCATCACGGGTCAGCTTTGGAGCATGAAGGATGTGGTTGCGCTGATCGACGCCCACGCCGAAGCGCCAAAGCCGCGCGGCCCTTGCAAGAAAGCCGCCACGTGAAAATCATTTATAAGATCACTTACCCGAACGGTAAGATATACGTGGGAAAAGACTTAACCGACAGTATCAACTACTTTGGGAGCGCACAGAGTAAGAATATCGCAGATGATTTCACGCGAGATCAACGCCGCAGTTTTACCGTTAACCGAGAAATCTTATGGGAGTCGGAAACCGCAACCATTCAAGAGATCAACGTTGCTGAACTCAATTTCATCCGTTTGTTTTCCTCGAACGATCCGGCTGTTGGCTACAATCGCTGGCCCAAACTGAAAATTTCAAACTGAGACACTACCCACCGCCAGCCCCTCTTGCGCTGCCAGGGTATGGCCGTCGGGCATCAGCACGACGATGGGGTCGGAGAATACCGGCCAGCGATTCGCCCGCTCGGTCAGGCTGTCCCCTTCCGCAGTCAGGACCACGTCAATCTCGGACGCAAGCAGCCACTCGTTCAGCCGCTTCGCCTTTCCGTGGTGGATCGTCAACTCCAGGCCGGGGACGCGCTGCATGACCTCGTGCAGGAGCGGGATCACGACGGCCGGCTCGATCCAGGCGCCGAGGCCGAGGCGGAGCCGGGCTACATCCTGAGTGGCGGAAGCACGCCGCGCCGTTGCGCGCCGCCTCTGCGGTGTCGAAGGTCTGCCGCAGCAGCGGCAGCATGGTGTTGCCAAGCGGGGTCAGCTGCGTGTGGCTGCACTCGCGCAGCAGCAGCGGGCCGCCCAGTTCGTCCTCGAGCCGCTGGACGGACTTGGTCAGCGCGGCATGGGTGACGTTGCAGGCCTCAGCCGCCCTGGTGAAGTTGAGGGTCCGGGCCAGCGCAAGGAAGTAGCGTATCTGGATGATGTCCAAGAGGGAGTCCTTCGTTCGGGAGCTAGAGCGCCGGCGTAACCAGCCTGCTTGTGTCATGGACTTTTTCGAAGGAGGCGCACCCTCGGTTACATGCCGCATGTACGCTAACGAACGCGAGCGGAACCGGCATCGAAGGCCGCTCGCCGGGTCAGCCCAACATCGCTTGTTGCACCTGCACGCAGGCGCCAAGCACGCCGCAATAGACCGCCTGCGCCAGCAGCGCGGCCAGCGGCGTCTGATAGCCGTAGTTCATCGCCAGAAAGCCCGGCGGCTCCAACTGGCGGACCCGGGTGGCGCCGTGGTGCTCCGACGCCATGCGCGGGTGGACGTAGGGCAGCAGGGGGATGGCGCACACGAGCAGGAACGCGCCGTGGACCAGGCCGAGGATGGCGCCAAGCCACCAAGTGTAGATGCCGACGCTGGCGAAGAACAGGAAGTACAGGAACGCGAAAGCCCAGCCGCCCGCGATGTAGAGCATGAAGCCGAGCACCGTCGCCCGGCCGCGGTTGCCGCTGACGGCGGACCCCATCAAGAAAGTCAGGCTCATCCGCGACATCCCCAGGCTTTGGCTTGCCTGCAGGATGCTCGCCATCGCCGTGGTCGCCACCAGTCCCCACAGCACCAGGGACCACATCATGTAGAAGGTTATGGCCCGTCTCCTGCCTTGTTTCCGGCGGTGCCGCGCGCGTGCCCGGCCCTCTCAATCGCAAGGGCCACGTTGACCAGCCCGACATGCGAGAAAGCCTGCGGGAAGTTGCCAAGCGCCGCCCCGGTCCGGGTGTCAATCTCCTCCGCGAACAGACCGAGGTCGTTGCCGAACGAGAGCAGGTGGCCGAAGCTCTGCTCGGCCAATTCGACCTCCCCGCTTTGCGCCAACTGCTCCAGGTTCCAGAAGCTGCAGATGCCGAATGCGCCCTCGTCGCCGGCCAGGCCGTCCGTGCCAGCCTCGTACCGTTGCAGCAGCCCGTCCTCGCCCAGCCGCTTGCAGACCAGGGCGCGGGTGGACCGGACGCGGGGGTGCCCGGCATCGCGGTAGCCGACGCTCGCCATCAGCAGCAGGCTGGCATCCACCGTATCGCCGTCCAGCTCCGCGGTGTAGGCGCCGATGGCCTCATTGAAGCCGCGTGCCTCAACCAGCGCGGCGATGGCGTCCCGCTCCGCCTCGTACTCGCCCGTCTTGGCGCCCAGGTCGACGGCGCCCAGCCGGTGCAACGCCAGCAGCCGGTCCAGCGCTGTCCAGCACATCACCTTGGAGAAGGTGAAGTGCCGCGGCGCCCCGCGCACCTCCCAGATGCCGCTGTCCGGCTCACGCCAGGTCTTGCGGATGACCTCGCCCAGCCCGGCCAGCATCCGCCCGCCCGCCTTGTCTATGGTCCCGCCAACCGAGGCGTAGGTCCAGGCCGCTAGGACGACCTCGCCATATACGTCGTTTTGCTGCTGGCGGAACGCGCCGTTGCCAATGCGGACCGGGCGCGACCCTTGGTAGCCCGCAAGCTGCGGCAGCTCCGCCTCCTCCAAGTCGCTGCGGCCGTAGATGTCGTACATGATCCGCAGGCGCGGCTGGGTCAGCCGGGTTGCATGCAGCATCCATTCCAAGAAGGCGGCGGCGACGTCCTGGATGCCCAGCCCGACCAGCGCCTGCATCGTTAGCCCAGCGTCGCGCAGCCAGCAGTAGCGGTAATCCCAGTTGCGCTCGCCGCCGATCAGCTCCGGCAGGGATGTCGTGGGCGCCGCGACGATGGCGCCCGACGGCGCGAAGCTGAGCAGCTTGAGCGTCACGGCGCTGCGGACCACGGCGGCACGGTAAGGGCCGTCATACCTCACCTGGGCTGACCATCTTCCCCACCAAGCCGCCGTGTCCGCCAGCCGCGCATCCGCCTCCGCGCCGAGCGGCGGGACGACAAGGGGTTCGTCATGGGCGTAGGACAGGCTGAAGTAGCGGCGCTGGCCGGCGCCGATATCGAAGGCGCCGGCCAGCGCCGTGCCTTCGGCGACCATGTCCACGTCGGTGCCGACGTGCAGGGCCTCGTTGCGCCAGGCATAGGACCAGCCGAGGCGGCCCCTAAGCATCAAGCGAGGTTCGATGCGGGCGTAGCTGGGGCGGGGCTGCAGATGTGCCTGGAACTGCACAGTCCCCGACACCCCCTCGACCACCCGCAACACCTCCCGCGCCGGGCGGAGCTGCGCGATCCCGTCCACCACCGGCAGGCAGTCGAACACGCGGGCCGAGCCGGCCGCGGTCACGAACGTCGTTTCCAGCACGGCGGTGCCATCCACGTAGCGGCGCGACAGCGTAAAGGGCTGCAACGGGCACAGGGAAAAGGCGCCCCCACCGGGATCGAGAAGCCGGGCGAACACCGAGGGGCCAGAGAAGTTCGGCAGGCAGAGCCAGTCAATGGAGCCCTCGCTGGACACCAGCGCGGCGGTCCGGCAATCGCCAATCAGGGCGTAGTCGCTGATCAGCGGCGCAGCGAGGGGGCCACGCACCTCATGTCCGGTCATGCCTGCACTGCCTGCTGCCCCATCCATCCTGTCAGCCCCTCCTCCGCGCTGCCGCGCGGTGCTCAGGCTTGTTTTGTTGACAATAACCGCGGCTGTCCAAGTCTGTTTGGTTATCGCGATCATGCCATCTCGTCATCGCCGGGCGACCTATGACTACGCCGCCGGGTGGTACGCGTCTGAGCGGGATACGCCGCCGCGCTGGCGTGCCGGAACCGGAAGCCTTCCGGTGGTGGCAGCCCAGCCATCCCGCGGCGCCGCGCGTTGGAAACGGGAGACGGCCTATCTTGCCGCCGTGCTGGCCAAGCCCGGCTCGCAGGGGATTCGACCTCCTGGCGAAAGGCGCTGGCCAACGTCTGCCGGGACGGAAGGGCAGGTCAGCCTTCATGCAGGCTGAGCGCCCTGCTGCCTGAAGCAGCGGCAGCGGGCGCCTGGTCTGGAAAGGGGTCGCCCGTCTGCGCCAGGGCCAGGAACTCATGTCTACCTCGAACACCTACTCAAAGCTGAGACGAGATAACTTGGGTTCGGGTGCCCTGCTGGATCCATGCCGGGATGCCTGCCGCCGGAATCCAGCTACATCAGGCCGTCGCTGCCATATCCGATGCCGCCTCGTGCAGGACGAAACCCTCCAACGGGTCGAACTCGCCCGTCCATGGCGCCTGTTGCAGCACACGCACAGTGTCGCGATAGCCGGAATGCCAGCGCTGGCGGATGCCGGATGCGGTGAAGTCGACGTCCTTGCTGTGCGTCTCGCCATACAGCGGCGGGGCCAGCAGGCGCACAACGTGCATGCGCGTGACGCAGCCATAGATGGTCAGCGCCCGCGTCTCGGGGCGAGCGCGCACGTCGTCGGGCAGCAGCCGCTCGAGCTGGGCGATCACATGCCGCAGCTTGTGGATCTGCCGCTGCCGCTCGATGTGCGTGGCGGTGCGGCTAGCGTAGCGCAGGTCCTTCTCGCGGCTGACCACCTTGGCCAGGGTGTCGGGCTCGTCGCCCTGCGGGTTCCAGACGTGGACGGAGAACACCAGGCCGCTGCGGCGCGGGTTGTCGTCGAACACGGCCTCCACTGGGGTGTTCGACAGCACGCCGCCGTCCCAGTATAGCTCGCCGTCGATGCGGACCGCGGGGAAGGCCGGCGGCAGTGCGCTGGATGCCATGACATGGGCCAGCGACAGGCGCCCCTGCCGGCTGTCGAAGTAGCGCATCGCGCCGGTCCGCACGTTGGCCGCCCCGACCGTCAGCCGCATGTTCCCGGCGTTCAGGGCGTCCACATCGACCAGCCGCTCGAGGGTGCGCAGCAACGGGGCGCAACTATAGTATCCCGCCGTCTCCGGCCCGAGCGGCCAGTTCGCGCCAAGCCAGGCCGCCAGGTTCGGCTCGAAGAAGCCCGGCAGCCCGCCCGCCACGGTCGCCGCGGTGCCGAGCGCGGCGGCGACGAGGGGAGCTGCGCCCATAGGCGCTAAAATAGGTCCCGGACGGGATATCGGATGTGAGGTTTGCGCCTTCGCGGCGCGTTGGCGAGGTGCCGGTGAACCATGGGGTGTGGGGCGATGAGGCTGGCCAGAGAGAGTGG
>JAABVA010003404.1_pt1 | contig 15147 bp, 20 predicted proteins | sample 5560331 | NCBI WGS metagenome assembly JAABVA01 (sample SAMN12812661, study PRJNA571458) | rock metagenome | isolation source: Antarctica rocks | place: Antarctica: Victoria Land, Mt New Zealand sud | collected 2016-01-07 | reverse complement strand
CGAGACGGTCTGGACAAGTTCGAGGACTCCTGGAACCAGCTCATCGACGCGGTAGCCGGCCAGCTCCAACACCAAGGCGCGACCATCGACGATGCCGGCGCCACCCACCCCGCCGGCGGCGGCCCAGAGCCCGGCGCACCCCGATGACCGGCCACACCGCCGCGGTACCAGCCGACCGGGCTTGGCACTGCCCCCGCTGCTCCCGGTAGTGGCAAGCCGCAGCAGGCAGGCCGCCAACACCCGCCGCGTCCCGGCGGTACCACGACCAGACGCAACCAACCGACAGACACCCGAGGGGCCACCCCATGTCAGACGCCGACCGACTGCCAGGCACGACCCGCCCAGCTGGTGAGGACGTCTCCGACGAACAGTTCTCCTTTCAGGTCGCCGGGCAGACCGACTCCGACCTTGAAGTGCAGGCCGCGTTCCAACGTGAAGCCGACGGCGCCGCCACTGACGCGGAGATCGCAAAAGCCACCGGTGACGAGCTTGCCGGATGACTCGTTGGTCAGCGAGCTAGCCGATCGAGATGCGCTCACGGCGAGGTGCTAGGCAGCACCTTGGCTGCTTGCAGCTTCACCGGCGGCAGGAGGCATCGGGCGCTGCCCCGGGGCCGGCTCCCAGGGGGTCTACCGATGGGGTCATCACTGCTCTACTCGGGCTGGTGCGTCATGGCGGGGCCGGCTGAGCGTGTCTATCTGCAGAGGCAGGGCGAGCCCTACGGGTCGCCGCAGCCTGGGTCAGCAGACCCGTTCCCACACCAACCCATCCTTTTAGGAGAACGTGGCATGGCTATTTCCGCAGCAGCAGCAAATTCGGGTACCCAAGGCGGACACAAGATCAAGACGAGTGTGGCGGCGGTGTTCGCACTGGTCTTCGGCGTCTGCGCGCTGGTCTGCGCCCTGACGGTGATCCTGTCACCGGCCGCGCTGGTGCTGGGGGTCATCGCGCTGATCCTGGCCGCCGCCGGCATCGCAATGAGCCGCCGGCCGCACGTGACCGGCAAAGGCGTCGCCATCGGCGGGCTGGTCACCGGCCTGCTCGCGCTGATCGTGTCAGGGGCGCTGATCGGCGGCGCGGCGACCTTGCTGAACAACCGCAGCGCTGTCGACCGGCTCGACAAGCAGGTGCAAAAGCTCAAGGACAAGCTGCCAAACAAGGTTCCCAGCCAGATCACCAACAAGTAGCCCGGCAGGCGCACCGCAGCGGTGGCGCGCTCCATGCTGGCCTCGTCCGAGCTGTCGGCGGACGGCCCGGACGAGGCCGAACCTCGGCTGGCTCGCAGCTCACCGGCGCCAGCGGTGCGCTGCCCATCCCGCCCGCCACCGTCAACAGGAGCCGCAATGTCCTACACGCCACCATCGGGATGGGTCGAACAGCGTCGGGATGTTCCCGAGGCGCGGGCCAACGGCCGGCGCTTCCACGTCCGGGAAGACTGCCCGGCGATAGCCGAAGGCTCGGCGGTGCAGACGACGGACAAGCCCTACAGCGCGGCGCGCTGCTGGGCCTGCGCCAAGTAGACCCGGCACGCACCGCGGCACAGCGATAAGGCGGAACCGGTTCTGCCACCGGGTGCAGGACGTGGTGGGCAGCAAGAACCAGTCACGGTGCTGCGAGGTGTTCTTCCTGGCTGATCTGGGCGGAGGTGTGGGCGGTGGCTGCTGTGACCGCGACGGTCAAGGACGAGCTGAGCCGCCAGCCTACCGGCAGGGCATGCTGCCGCCGCGCGGAAGTCTCAGCACTGCTGCGTTTCGCCGGCGGGCTGTACCTAGCCGACGGGCAGGTGCAAGTTGCGGCCGAGCTCGACAACGCTCTGGTCGCCCGGTGGCTGGCGCGACAGATTGGCGAGCTGTTCGGCGATCTCGCTGCCGTCCGGCTGCTACCGGCAGGCCGTCCCCGTTCCGGCCCGCGATACCTGGTGCGGGTGGAGCACGCAGTGGTGCTGGCCCGTGCCACCGGCCTGATCGACCAGTTCGGTCGGCCCGTGCTTGGGCTTGCTCCGGCGGTCATCACGGGCGGGACCTGCGACGCCGCCGCCGTTTGGCGCGGTGCGTTCATGGCAAGCGGCTGGCTGACCGGCTCGGGTGGCTCGCTGGCGTTGCACGTCGACTGCCCGGGACCGGAGGCTGCGCTGGCACTTGTCGGTGCCGCCCGCCGGCTGGGTGTGCCGCCACGAGCACGCGGGCCTGCGGCGCCGACCGGGTTGTGGTCCGCGGCAGCGGCGCGGTCCGCGTGCTGCTGAACCAGCTGGGGGTATCGCAGCGTGCGCTGGCATGCCAGCAGCGGCAGCCCCGCCGGGTGCGCGGCAGCAACGACCAGCCGGCGATGTTCGAGGAGGCGAACCAGCGCCGTTCGGCGGCGGCGGCAACCGCTACCGTCACCCGAGTGCAGGCAGCGCTGGCGCTGCTGCACGCAAAGGACAGCGAGCACCTGCTGGTGGTGGGGCCGCTGCGGCTGGAGCATCCGCAAGCCTCGCTGGAGCAGCTCGGCGCCCTTGCCGACCCGCCGATGACCAAAGACGCCGCCGCGGGCCGGCTTCGCCGGCTGCTCGCCCGTGCCGACCGGCAGGCGGCCTCGCTTGGGTTGCCGATGACACAAACGCGGTGAGCTTCGGCTGCTGCCGGCCGGTCGACCAGGGCTGAGCTGACCTTTGCCGACCAAGCCGGTGGTGCTGCCGTTGGAGGACCCGCGGTGGTCATCGCCCATCGCCCATCGCGAACCAGCGACCCAGCGACTCGGCGACCCGGTGACCCGGTTGCCGTCCGCTGTCGGAATCGCCAGCCGGCCCCGAACGGACCGGGGATTTCCGACCGGTTTTGCTCACGGGGACTCGCAGGGGGTGCGTTCGAGGACAAGTGCGGTGACGTTCATCGGGCTGCCCTGCGCGGTCCATCGGTGCAGGCCGTCGCGGCGGGCCCGTTGCCGGTAGGCGGCGCCGGTGAACAGCTCGAGGTAGTCGGCGAGTTCGGGCACGCTCGCATAGCCCTGGCTCACGGTTGCAGCCAGCAGGGCGCCGGGGCGAAGGAGCCGGGTCAATGTGTGCAACGCCGCGACGGGCAGGTGGCCCCAGCCGATCGCGCCGGCGACGGTGACGACATCGGGGGCGAGCTGGGTGAGCCAGCCGGCGTCGGTTGCGGTTGGTGCTGTCAGGTCGATCCTGCGGGCGGCGGTGTAGATGGCGCCACGGTCGCGGCCGATCGCGGTGATGCTGGCTGGTTCCAGGTCGGTGCCGGCGACCCGCCGGAAACCGGCGGTGCTCAGCGCCGCGCCGACACATCCCGTGCCGGCGCCGACGTCAAGAACCTGCAGCTGGGCGCGCCGCACCGGCGGGCAGACCGATGCCAGCACCTGGGCCAGCAGCTGCGGGGAGCGCATCCCGAGCCGTACCAGGTAGACCGCCTCATAGAGCCCGGGCACCGCGTACAGCGCCCGATAGTCATGCAGCCCGGTCACCTCAGGCGCACCGCCCGAGCCCCGCCAGTGCACGACGTCCTGGGTCTCATCGATGACCAGCTGCTCAGCCAAGACGGCCGCGGCACCATCAACATCCACCAGCGAGCTCCTTCACAGTAAGGCCGCCAGGTGTCCAGGTCCGCAGTCGGTGGACCTGCCGCGGGCAGAGCTGGGGGGCCGCTGCTCTGTTACCGGTCGTTACGCCGGTTACAGCAACAGCACCCGGCGCCAGGTGGCGATGCTGCTGACATGGACACCAACCACAGATCCATGAAGGTTCGGCCGACTCTCGCAGCAGCACCGCTGCCGCCGCCGGCTGCCCGCACCTGCGACGACCTGGAGCTGTTGCTGTGGCGCTCGCGGCGCCGTGCCCTACTGGGTCGCGCTGCCCGCGGGGACGCCGACCGGCACACCGCGGGCGAACTGGCGCTCGCTGACGGCGCCGTCGCAGCCCTCGTCCGCATCCGCCGAGGCAGCGCTCGGTGAGCTCGGCAGGCCAAAGGGCGCGCTGCGTCCCCCGCGCCGGCGGCGCCGGTACGGCTGACACCGCCAGCGGCTGTGGGGTCAGGAGCCGATCGGGCGGGCTCCGAACAGCACGATCTCGCGCTCGAGGTCGTAGTAGACCTCATCGCTGGCGGACAGCCAGTCGAACAGGTTGTCCGCGTCGTCGACGTTGACCGTCAGGACGACTTCGGAGGCGCCGTTGTCCAGGACGAGCTGGAACAGGTAGCTGCCGGGTTCTCCTTTACCGGACAGGGAGAAGTTCGGCTGCCAGTGGGTCACCTTGCGGGTCTTGATGACGCTCTTGCCAAGGTCGCTCGCCCCTGGGCCCTGCTCGGTAGTGGTGGTCATGGCTGTTCCTCTCACAAGTTGTGCCGTGGTGCCGGATCTGCTGAACCGACTTACCCGCGGCAGGCGTTCCCCCACCTGAGCGTCGCAAGACCAGGGGAGGGCGTGAACAACCGGGCCGTGCGGTGACCCCCTCGTGGCCTGGTTACTCCCCCTGCCACGCTCCCGAACGCCTCAGGTGGCCGGAGCCTGCTTCGTCCTGGCATGCCGTGGCGCCGCGGCAGCATCGCTGCTGGACTGGTGAGGTCCTGCGGGGTCCGACACGCTGAGCCGGCTGCGGCCTGGGCCTGGGCGGCTGCCGACGCGTGGCCGCCGCGGGAGACCTGCTCGGGCAGGCCGTAGTGAGCGTAGAGAACGGCTTCGACGTTGGGTGTCAGGAACGCGCCGGTAGGCGCCCGTGGTGCCCGGCGCACCAGTTGGGCGGAAAAGGCCACAGTCAGGCCACGGGCGCCGCGGGAGCTGCGGGCCAGCGGCACGAGCCGAATCCGGCGCGCCCTGCCGCCGGCTAGGGCGACGGCGGCGAAGACCGGCCGCTGCCCGCCGGCGTCGATGTACAACGACCGGACGTGCCCCAGCAGCGCTCCGTCCGGGTCGCAGACGGGCAGTGCAAGCAGGTCGAGCAGCTGGCTCGCCAACTCGTCGGGGTCGGACATTGCAGGGATCCTTTCCGCGTTGCGGGCCGGTCAAAGTCGGCACTGATGTTATGCAGTCGAGCGCCGACGCCCCAGGGGCGCCGTCAACCCGAGTCGGCTAGGCGACGGGCGTCCAGCTTAGGTCTAGGGACCGGGCGGGCGATGGACATGGGTGAGCTGGCTCGGCCGCTCGGCCGGCACCCCAGCCAGAAGGGCGGCGGCCGGTGTGCCCTGCGCCGCGCACCTGGAGTCAGCCCAGCGGCGGATCGGAGCCGCAACGCTGGCTTTCCTGGCCGCTCGTCACAGCTCCGCGCCGCCCGCGACCCCGAAGTGGCAGCGCCGGGCCTACGTCCTGGCGTCTCAGCTGAAAGCGTCCTTGATCTTTTCCCCGGCGTCCTTGAGGTCACTCTTGGTCTGGTCGGCCCTGCCTTGGGCCTGCAGGTCCTTATCGCCGGTAGCTTCGCCGACCCGCTCTTTGGCTTTGCCCTGCAGTCCCTGAGCCTTGTTCTTTGCCTTGTCAAGCAAACCCATGGGTGGTCTCCTTCTCGTTGTCGGTTGCTGCCCACCCGGGCAGCACATTCATCCGATAGTTTGGCTGGTAGGACACGGCTGGCGAGCCAGGGTTTCGTCGCCCGGCAAGAACATCACATCGAGTCCGGCCGCGGGTTGGCACCTGGCACCTGGCACCTGGCACCTGGCACTCGGTCCGTAGGGAGCCTCGCCGCCTAGGTTCGGCCTTCCTCGTCGACGTCGAGGTCAGTGAACAGAATGTTGATCTCGATGACGTCGAGCCCGGTGGGGTGGAAACGTCGTGCTGGACCTGTCGGCGTACCGCGTTCGCGAGCTCGGGCAGCGGGGCAGCGGTTACGCCGCCGGCAGCCGAAACCAACACGTCGCCCACAACGCCTCCCTGTTCGGGATTGGCTTACTCGTCCTCCTCGCTGCCTCCTTGATCACAAAAAGGGTTAGGTCACGGCGAAGAGCCGGCGCAGCGTCATAGAAGCCGCATGCCGTCGCCCGGCCCCAACCGCCGAAGGTGGTTCGCCTGCCGGGCACATGTCGAAACGAGACTCGGGCCAGCCAAGGACCGGCGACCAGCAGGCGGCCATCCCCGTGCACCGTGTCGTCAGCGTCTCAGGCGACCAGTGACGGAGGTGCGAGGATGAGGCCGGCGCCGGCGCGGGACCACCAGCGCCTCGGCGTCCATTGGCCTGGCCTTTCCAGCGAGAAGAGCACTCATGAGCAGCCTGACCAGCAACCGGCCCAGTGGGGAGCCTGCGCAGCTGCTCACCGGGCGAGGCAGCACCACCATCGCCGACGGCGTCGTTCAGAAGATCGCCGGGATCGCCGCCCGGGAGGTCCCCGGGATCTACAACATGGGCACCGGCAGGGTCCGGACATTCGGTGCGGTACGCGAACGGCTCCCCGGTGCCGGTGGTCCCAATGTCGCCCAGGGCGTGTCGGTGGAAGTCGGACAGGCCCAGGCAGCAGTCGATCTGGACATCGTCCCCGAGTACGGCGTGCCGGTCGACGAGCTGGCCGCCGCGATCCGCCGCAACGTGATCCGCATGCTCGAGCGGATGACCGGACTGCGGGTCATCGCGGTCAACCTCGCTGTCGATGACATTCACATGCCCGACGACGACGATGACCAGCCGACATCGCCCCGAGTGCAGTAGGCGACCGCCCCGGCCCTCGGAGCCCACCAGCAGAACGCCGGCAAAGCCGGCTCCCCGCAGTATCACCGCCCCGCGCCTCCGCCACTGCTGGCCCAGTCGTCCGTCGACCCCGGCGCTACACCATGTCTTTCGTCTGCACCGTGGTCACGGTCGTCTGGCGCTGAAGGGGTCTTGGCGGTACGCGTGAGAGGGCGATCGTGCAGCAAACGCCCGGCAGCGGCGAGGGTGCTCCTCAGCCAGGTGCCAGTCGCCGCAATATCAGCGTCTTAGCCGGCCCCCGCCGGGCACTACCCTTCGAAAGCCAGGGACGACGCGAGGAGAACTGCACGATGGGTCTGATCGGCACAGCAACGACGATCGGCTTTGGCTACGTACTCGGCACCCGGGCCGGCCGGCAACGCTATGAGCAGCTGGCCGCTGCCGGGACCAAGCTCGCGCGGCATCCGCAGGTGCTGCGCCTCGCCGAGCACCCGCAGGTCCAGCAGATCAACGCGAAGCTGCCCCAAGCCCTGCGCTCAAAGCTGGACCCCGGGACTACCACGCCTGGGACAGCAGCGCCGCGGGGGGCGATGCTGCGCCGGCGGACCTTCCCGGCGGTCGTTTTGCCCGACGCTGGCACCACTAGCGCGCTCGGCACGCCGCTGCCGACAGATCCGTCGAGCCCGTCGGTACCCCGGTTCGACGGGTAACCGCCGTCCTGCCAACCAGAGAAGCGAACGCATCCGATCACCCCTGCCCCTGTTGCCGGACCGCCGACGAACCGCAGCAGGCTGACCACCAACGTGGTCGTGTGACCGGCGACGGGGGCGCCCAAGTGCCCGACGTGCTCGGTGGGCCGCGGGGTTGCCGGGAGCCTGTCACCAGTGGCTTAGTGTGCAGACAGACGACGCCGTGCGGGAACCGACTCGGCTGCGAGGTTGGGGACGGGGGCGGGCGTCGCGTGGATCGCCTGCTGCTCATCGTGGCCGGGCGGGTTGGCGGGCGGGCGTGTCCTGACGGTGCTCGCGTCGCACAGCTGCGATGACGGCAAGCACTGACATCGGGGGGCGGGAGCCGCCGGCCGAGGCACTGTCGGATCATGACGACCTTGCCAGCTTCGGCTACCGCCAGGAGCTGCACCGCAGCCTGGGCAGCTTCTCGTCGTTCGCTGCCGGGTTTCTCCTACATCTCGATCATGACCGGGATGTTCCAGCTGTTCTACTTCGGCTTCGGAGCCGGCGGCCCGGCGTTCTTCTGGACCTGGCCGATGGTGTTCGTTGGCCAGCTCGCCGTCTGCTTGTGCTTCGCCGAGCTGGCGGCGCATTACCCGTTGGCCGGTTCGGTCTACCAGTGGTCAAAGCAGGTGGGCACCGCGTTCGTGTCCTGGATGGCCGGCTGGTTCATGCTCATTGCCTCGATCGTGTCGGTCGCCGCTGTCGCGCTGGCGTGGCAGGTGATCCTGCCGCAGGTCTCGCCGGCGTTTCAGGTCATCGGTAGCCAGACGACGACAACGTCTGCCAGCGGGGCGAAGAACGCGGTGCTGCTGGGCGCCGTGCTCATCGTGTTCACCACGGCGGTCAACGCGTTCGGCGTCAAGCTGATGTCGCGGATCAACAACGTCGGTGTCGCCAGCGAGCTGATCGGCGTGGTGCTGCTGATCATCCTGCTGGCGGTGCACGCCAAACGGGGACCCGGCGTCGTCCTGCAGACGGCGGGGACAGCCGCCGGGCATCCCGCCGGCTACCTGGGGGCTTTTTTGGTGGCGGCGCTGATGTCGACCTATGTGATGTACGGGTTCGACACCGCCGGCTCGTTGGCCGAAGAGACCACCAACCCCCGCAAGTTCACACCCCAGGCGCTGGTGCGGGCGAGCGAGATCAGCGTGTCCGGGCTGCCGTACATCGTGAAGAACACCCTCGGCACGACTTTGGGCGACATCTTCCTGCTCGACTCGGCAGTCGCGATCGCGGTGTGCTGCCTGGCGGTGCACACGGCGACGATCCGCATTCTCTTTTCGATGGCGCGTGATAACAACCTGCCTTTCAGCCGGTCGCTGTCGAGGATCTCGCGCACCTCCTCCAGTCCCGTGGTCCCCTCGGTGCTGGTCGGTGTGCTCGCCATCGCGATCCTGGTGGTGAACGTCGGGCAGTCGCAGGTTTTCCTGGTCGTCACCAGTGTCGCGATCCTGCTGGTCTACATCGCCTACCTGCTGGTGACAGCCCCCTTGCTGGTGCGCCGGCTGCAGGGGTGGCCCGCGGCGCACACCACCCAGCGGAGCGGTCTTTTCGCGCTCGGGCGCTGGGCACTGCCCGTCAACGTGCTGGCCGTCGTTTGGGGTGTGGCGATGGGTATCAACCTGGCCTGGCCGCGTAACGCGATCTACAACTCCACCCCACCGCTGCACACCTACTACCAGTGGTTCGCCGTCTGGTTCCCCGCCCTGGTCGGCATCGCCGGAACCGGTTACTACCTGCTCACCCGGCGGCGCCGCACAGGGGTGCTCGAAGAGCACCGCTACACCTAGAAACTGAACCAGACGGTGGCAGATCCTTCCCGGCGCCCCCAGCTGCCGGTCGGAACTTCTGGCTGGCCGTCCCCGGCGTGCACCCGCCGAAAAGCCAGCGTCGCAGTGCACAGCAAGTGGTGCTTAGGCTTCGAAAGGTCTGCGACGGCAACCAGGCGGAGGTGCTGACGGCGTGACGGCGCAGGTGAGCGTAGTCATGCCGACGTATGACCAGGACGCCTTTCTGCCTACCGCTGTCGCGTCCCTGCTGGGCCAGTCCTACCAGGACTGGGAGTGTGTGGTGGTCGACGACGGGTCTCCCGGTGACACCGCCGCCGCGCTGGCGGGTGCGCTGAGCGACCCGCGGGTGCGGCTGGAGACCTTGCCGCACAACGTTGGGCTGGGGGCGGCGCTCAACTGCGGGCTGGCACTGACCGCCGGGGCGTATGTCAGCTACCTGCCCTCGGACGACTTGTGGCACCGCCAGCACCTGGCGACGCTCGTCGCCGCATTGGACCAAGCCCCGGCCGCTGCGTTCGCGGTCGCCGGGGTTCGTTACTCCCACGGGCTCACCCCGGCGCAGGCACCGGGGCGCATCCCTGGGGAGCCGTTGCAGCTGGTGCAGGTGCTGCACCGCCGCACCCCCGACCGCTGGCTGGACCGCTCGCAGCTGACCACCGACGACCTGGACCGGATGCTGTGGGACCGGCTCACCGAGCATGGCGAGGTGGTCCACACCGGCACGGTGAGCTGCGAGTGGGGTCGCCATCCCCGCCAGCGGCACCTGACGCTGCGCGAGCCTGCAGGCGGGTTGAACGTCTACCGGGCCCGCTACCGCGTCCAGGAGCCGCTGCGGCTGCAGAGCACCGTGGGTTCGCTGCACGACGAGGTCGAGCACTACCGCAGCTACCGCGACCGGCCCGCCACCCCGCGAGCCCCCGACGGGCTGCGGGTGCTGCTGGTCGGGGAACTCGCCCACAACCCCGAACGGATCCTGGCGCTATCCGAACGTGGCCATGAGCTGCACGGGCTGTGGACCCCGGAGCCGATCTGGTTCAACACCGTCGGCCCGGTGCCCTTTGGCCACGTCCGCGACGTGCCGCCCGACCGCTGGCGCGAAACGGTCCGGGAGCTGAAGCCCGACGTCATCTACGCGCTGCTGAACTACCAGGCGGTACCGGTCGCGCACCAGGTGCTCACCGCCGGCCTGGGAGTGCCGTTCGTCTGGCACTTCAAGGAGGGTCCGTTCTTCGCCCGCGAGCAGGGCTACTGGCCGAAGCTGGCCGAACTGCAGCTGCGCTCCGACGCCCAGATCTACTCCAGCCCTGAGCTTCGTGACTGGTTCGCCGCCGTCCTGCCCGCCACCGCCCACGGCCGGCGGTGGGTGCTCGACGGCGACCTGCCCAAAGCCGAGTCCCTGGTCGGGGAACGCTCTCCGTTGCTGTCCGAGCGGGACGGCCAGGTCCACACCGTGATCCCCGGCCGTCCCATCGGCCCGGCGCCCGCATTCGTCGCCGAACTGGCCGCACGGGGTGTCCACCTGCATCTGTACGGCGCGAAGGCCGCAGCGCAGATGCGCGACTGGGTCGAGCAGGTGCGCCGGCTTGCACCGGGCCATCTGCACCTGCATGAGCAGGTGTCGGCGGCGGACTGGGTCGGCGAGTTCTCCCAGTACGACGCTGGTTGGCTACATGACGTCCGCAGCAGCAACCACGGCGACCTGGCCGCCGCCACCTGGGATGACCTGAACTACCCAGCCCGTATCGCCACGCTGGCCGCCGCCGGCGTCCCGATGATCCAGTTCGACAACCAGGGTTCGGTGGTCGCGACACAGACGCTGTGCCGCGACAAAGACCTGGGCGTGTTCTACCGCACCGCTGGGGAGTTGGCCGACACGCTGCGGGACCGCAAACGGATGGCCGTGCTGCGTCGCAGCGTCTGGCAGCAGCGTGCGCACTTCACCTTCGACGCTCACGCAGACGCCCTGATCGGCTTCTTCCGCGAAGTGATAGCTGGAAAGGGCTGAGGACGGCCGCCCTGCCGGGCAGACGACCTGGGCCGCTGTTTGGCGCAGGGCGTGACCACGACCTGCGGGTCGGCGTCCTTCCCGCTCAGTCCCCGCGCCCCCTCATGTTCGCTGTGGAAGGCAAGCCACTGCTGGCCCAACTCCGCGTGCGCGGCCGCTCGTACCAGGTTGGGATTAAGGACGGACTCTTCGCCGGTGGCGTGGATCTCCAACAGCCCGGCGAGGGTGGTCCACGCCTGCTCGAGTTCGTCTGGGTCTGAGAACCCCGCAACGCCTCGAACTGGCGGCGAAAGCTCTCGTGCTCCCGCTCGATCAGCAGCGTGATGTCGCAATCCGGCCCGGATCCCGGGGATGCCGACGTGCTCTGGGTTGGTGACGGCGACGTCGGATACGTCATCAGGTGGGACAGTTGGGCTGCGGGGTCCCTCGAGCTCGAGAGCTACCTTCTACACTGGCCGGCACCTACCGGCTGCCGCAGAAGTCGTTCGTCATCCACGACTCCCACCCCCACGGGCAGCTCACAGGCCAGGCTCCGAGTAGGGCGCCGGAGCACGATCGGTCGACTTCCGGCCGTGACAGTCCGGCTCTCAGGGCCCTGTTCAAGGCAGCTCTTAGGTCCGGTTGAAAGTGACAAGACACAGTCCAGCCGGTTCAGACCCACGCAACCTCGAGAGGGCAGCCGTCTGTGGCCGTTCCAGTTCCTTGGTAGTGAGACGCCGACCCGGTGACGAGTGCCGTCGCCGTGACGACTTCTGCGACAGTTCTCAGGTGTCGATCGTCGGCTATGCCCGGGACAGACCAGGTCAGATCCAGCCCGGACTGTCGGGGGGGTAAGAGAACATCGTTCCGAACGGCACGAGAGGAGCCGCCATGATCGAGCCAGACACCCCAAGGCCGGGGGAGGCCCCCCGAGGCCGGGAGGAGCTGCTGGCGGAGGCGATTCGGTTGCTGGCCGAGACCTCCCGGCTGACCCGCCCCGTGCTCGAGCCCGCTGCAGCGGCCGGCAGCGGCGCTCCGCAGGCGGGGGTCGAGTTCGGACGTTGGGAGCCGGCGGACTGGGCCACTGGCTTGTCGGGCAGGGGCGCGTTGACGTGGAGGCGGCGCGGACCTGATCCTCGTCAAGGTCCGGCGGTCGTCGCCTGGGTCGGTCAGTCCTCCTTGGGCAGGAACGCGGCCAGGGCCGGCAGCGACGGGGCCACGTAGTAGGCGCCGGTCAATGGTGTGGTGTGCCGGGTCAGCGCATCCCGGATGCCGTCGCCGTGCCCGGCCATCCGGCGCAGCATCAGCTCGAACGGGCGTTGCTTGGCGCAGAACGCTACGAACATCGTCCCGTGCTCGCTCACCCCGCCATAGGCGGTGTTGCGCCGGTAGATCGCGAGCTCCTGCCCGTCCTCCTCGACGACGTTGCGCGAGACGTGCGAGTCAGCCGGCATGTCGGCCTCGTCGAGCTCGGTGCTGTCGGGCTTGGTCCGTCCGATCACCCGCTCCTGTTCCTCGATCTTCAGCGCGGCGAAGCTGGGCTCGTGGCGTCACTGCTGGACGAGCACGACGCTCGCGCCGACTCCCGGGCCGTCCGGAACGGCGGCGACGTCGAGCGCCTCGATCATCGGCGGGTTCTCCGTCCCGTCGACGAACCCGGTCAGGTCGCGCGTGTGCTGGTAGATCCAGCCGCCGACCTCATGGGCGACGCTGGCGAGCCCTTCGAGGTGCCGCAGCACGGTGAGCGTGCTGTCGAAGACGGCGTCGCGGGCGCCGCCGGCAATCCAGAGCCACGCATCGTGTTGGGTGGCCGGCATCCGCAACCCCTCGCCGGCGATCTCCTCGAAGGACCGCACCCCGGGCGGCGCGTCGTCAGGTGCGACGGCAGCCCAGAGCTCGGGCCGGAACGCGAGCACGACGCTGACCCCCGCCACGGTTGCTTCCGGCCCGCTCAGCGCCGCGAGTGCGCTGACCAGCTCGGCAGGCTCCCGGCCGGCTGCCAGGTCGAGCTCGACATAGCAGTGCTCGACGGTGCCGAGCGCGAAGATCCCAGGCTGTGGCTGCACGCGGCCGTTCTCCCCAAGGGCCTCCCCAGGGGCCTTCCCAGGGGCCTTCCCAGGGGCCTTCCCAGGGGCCTGGTCAGGCGAGCGGAGCGGCCTCGGCGACAGCGATGATGGGCCGTTGAGCGGTCGGCCGCCGCCGGCCCCGGCCGACCGACCAGGCGAACGCGGCCGCTCCTGCGCACAGCCACCCGGCGGTGATGAAGGCGGGGGAGTAGGTGCCGAGGTCGGTACGGGTGAGCCCGGCTGCGTAGGCGGCCGCCGCCGCGCCGATCTGGTGGGCGGCGAACACCCATCCGAGAACCACCGCTGCCGCCGGCGAGCAGCACGACGTCGAGGTCGTGCGCCGTCGCCGGCTCGCCCTCATCCACCGATGGCGGACATGGAGCGGACCGGCTGGGCGAACGAGGGGTCGCCGATGCCATGCCCGGCGCGCTTGCCCGCGACGGCCGCCAGCCACCGGGTGGCGAGCTCGTCGTCGCCGGCTCCGGCGCGCAGGGCGGTCCGCAGGTCGCTCTCGGTACGGGCGAACAGGCAGTCGCGGACCTGCCCGTCGGCCGTGAGGCGGACCCTGTCGCAGGCCGAGCAGAAAGGCTCGGTGACCGAGGCGATAATGCCGACCGTGTCAGGGCCACCGTCGATGAGGAAGGTCTCGGCGGGCGCGCTGCCGCGCCCCGGCACCGGCGTCAGCACGTGCGCCGCCGACAGGCGGGCGCGGGTCTCAGCGGCGGTCACCATCTGACTGCGGTCCCAGCCGTGCTGGGCGTCGAGCGGCATCTGCTCGATGACGCGCAGCTGATAGCCCCGCTCGCGGCACCAGGTCAGCAGGTCAAGCACGTGGTCGTCGTTGACCCCGCGCAGCAGGACGGCGTTGACCTTGACCGGGAGCAGCCCTGCCGTCGCCGCCGCCGCGAGGCCTGCGACGACGTCATCGAGCCGGTCGCGCCGGGTGATGCGGCGGAAGGTCTCGGGGTCGGTGGTGTCCAGGCTGACGTTGACCCGGTCCAGGCCCGCGGCGGCGAGCGGCTCTGCCAGGCGGGGCAGCGTCAGGCCGTTGGTCGTCAGCGAGAGCTGCGGGCGCTGCGGCAGGGCAGCCAGCCGGCTCACCAGGGAGACGAGGGTGGGGCGCAGCGTCGGCTCGCCACCGGTCAGCCGGACCTCTGTGACCCCCAGACGCTCGGTCGCGATGCCGATGAGGCGCACCAGCTCGTCGTCGGTCAGCAACTCGGGCGAGGGCAGCCACGGCAGGCCTTCGGCCGGCATGCAGTAGGTGCAGCGCAGGTTGCACCGGTCGGTCAGCGAAACGCGCAAGTCCGTCGCCACCCGGCCAAAGCCGTCGGCGAGCGGAAGTGTGCGCGCAGGCGCCCTCGTCACCTTGCGAAGGATAACGCCATGCGGGGTCGGGTGGCGCGAGCCGGCGGGCGCGATTCTGCTTCCAGAGGCCCTGCGCGGAGGCTTGCCTCGAGCTCGTCGCGTTGTGTCGTCGCGATGTGTCGTCATGATATGCGGCACGCGGTGGCTGTGTCCGGCACGACCAGGAGGACGACGTGGCCGACGACAGCATCCGCTTCGGCGTCGACATCGGTGGGACGGGCATCAAGGCGGCCCCGTCAACGTGCGGGTCGGCGAACTGCAGACCGCACGGGTACGGGTTGAGACGCCGCATGCATCGACGCCGGCGGCCGTCGTGGGCGTCGTCGCGCAGCTCGTCCACGACGCGAAGTGGACCGGCGAGGTCGGCGCCGCCTTCCCGGCCGTGATCAAGGACGGGGTCGCGCGCACAGCGGTCAACGTCGACGCCTCCTAGCTGGACACGACGTCGCGGCCACGCTGCCCGACTGCGACCGGGTGCGACGTGTACGGGGTGTGAGTAGCAACGGCGCAGGATCCTCCGCTAAGGGGCCGTTGGCGGCTGGTCAGTAGTCGACGATGAGGCTGTCCATGGCGGCTTGTCGGTCGGTGTCGCTGGGCAGGCTGTACCGGCGGG
>JAABVA010003403.1_pt1 | contig 15149 bp, 14 predicted proteins | sample 5560331 | NCBI WGS metagenome assembly JAABVA01 (sample SAMN12812661, study PRJNA571458) | rock metagenome | isolation source: Antarctica rocks | place: Antarctica: Victoria Land, Mt New Zealand sud | collected 2016-01-07 | reverse complement strand
GACCGCCTCTCCGGCGCCTACCGCATGCCCTCCCTGGCTGATCTCATCACCCAACGCGCGACTGAGGCCCACGCCCCCGTAGCGCTCGCGGCGGCCTAGCCCCCCGACTTTTCGATAAGATACCACGGACACGGCGTCATGATCATGGTCTCCGGGACGTATCGCCGCGTGCTCTGGAGTGTCCTGCGCACACATGGCCGATCGCAGAGGACCACGGGGATGTAGTGAGGCGCCAGCACCCCTCCCCCGAGAGACATCCAACCTGTAAGACGCTCGATAGCGCCGCAGCCGGAACAGGGTAGGTGGGCTACGGGTTGTCCAGGATGGAGCGCGAAGGGGGGCACGGCCAGTCGAGCGGGAAGGGACTCGTGACCATATCCCCGCCTTTCAACAACGCTGGGCGGCCGAGATTTAGCGGGGGCAGGGGCTGCTTACGCTCCACGGCCCGACCTCCAGCACCAATACGGAGGGGGGGCAACATCGGGCGTGCGCACGCCCGATGTTCGACTGGTTTGACAGAGATAACGACGGAGAATGGATAACGACGGAGAATGGATAACGACGGAGAATGGATAACGACGGAGAATGGATAACGACGGAGAATCGTGGATATGAACGAGCACGTCGTCTGGGAAAACCTGCCCGTTGAGCGGCGAAATGCCCTCGTGGCGCGCATCCTGGGATGGGAACCATCGACGCGGGAAGACAATCCGCCGCCCTACATAGACGGGGCAATAACCGTGCGCCTCATCGAACATCTCGCGGGGGAGCGGCGCATCTCGGCCCTCCGTGTCCAGTTCGATATGTGGCCCGACGCCTGGTCACTTTTCCTGGAAACGACCATCGCGGGGGCGATCGACGAGATCCATGTGATCGGGGACACGTTTCAGGACGCGATCGCGAAAGGCCGGATGCGGCCCCACCGATTGATCGCGGACAGACGCGGACGGGCGATGGCGCACACCTGGGCACCGTCGCTTGGAGTCGACGGCTCGGTGTGGGTATCATGGTGAGGGTGGGGAACAGGCATGGTAGGGGACGGGTGCTGAGCCCGTGGGGGACGAACGATGCGCTATCGACAGATGCGCGCGATCGTGGATCGCATCGGGGAGTGGGACGGCCGCTTCAATGGCCTGGATGCCGTGCGGGATACCGCGGGCGGGTGGTCCGTGGCGCTGCACGATGTCGTGCGGGGGAATCTGCTCCCCATCGGGGACGACGGGGAGTTCGCGCGCCTGGCGCCGTACTTCCTCCACGCGTCCTTCGCGCCGCCCTTGCGCTACGTCGGCGCGCCCGACGCCGCGCTGGGGTGGAGCGACGTGCTCGGCCTCATCCGGCACATGGAGCAGCGCTACCCCCACTGGCAGCTCGGCGCGATCGTCCACGGCTCGGCCGCCCGCTACGAAGTGCTGGCCCTCGACGCGCGTCACGCGGGCGGGGTCTACATCATTCGCACGCCCAGTCAAGCCGACACCCTGCTAGGGCGCGGACGGCGGTGAGCCGTGGTCAGCCCTCTGTGATCATCGTGAGCAGACCCAGCGCATCGCGGACACCTTGGGTCATCGTACCTCAGTGGGGCATAACACACGCCGGGGGAGTACTACGCCTCCCACCGGATAAGCGATACGTGTGGTGGCACACCCACGGGCTAGCCTGAATTATTCATGACGATAGATATCGACGTACATAGGTGCAGACTGGGAGGAAAAGCGTCGCACTGATAGGTCGGGAGCACGCGGCGCGGAGTGGATGCCGGCACGGGGCGCGGGCAACCGGTCGCCACGGGTCGTCGCGCGCCCATGGGGATGGTCGGGGAGGGGAGTGGGGAGCGGGTCACGACAGCAGTGATCGGAGCGGGGCGCGACGACCCACCCACAAGACCAGGCAGCAACGGGGACGCGGGCGTGTGTAGCCGGCCCGCGGGAGCGGGGCGGCCAGCAGGTCCCAGAGGGGTTGGCCGGGGTGGCTGCTGGCGAGGTGGAGGCGGACGCGCGTGGCCAGTTCGCGGACGCGGCCACCAACCTTGAGCAGGCGTAGGCGCAGCGTGTCGAGTTGGAGCGACGGGTAGCCCTGGGCGCACAAGTGACGCCGCAGTGTGTCGAGGAGCCAGTAGGCAGCGGCAGGGAGGACGAGGCGGAATTGGTTGGCCCAGAAGCGATGGTCACTCAGGCGATCGGCGATGCAGGCGCGCTTGAAATCCTTGATCCAGCGTGCGGCCTCGCCGCGATCGACGTACCAGTCGTAGAGGGCCTCCGGTGGGTCCGTCCGCGTGGTGACGACGAAGCGGGTGTGGGGTCCCTGGTCCAGAGCTTCGGCCCTGTAGACGACGCGGCGCTCCCGCCCCCAGGATGCGGCCTGATAGGGTGTCTCGCTCACGAGGCGCACCTTCTCGCCGGTCGCGGCGCGCCACTCTTTAGCCTGAGCGAGCAGGGGCGCGGCGATCTTCTGCAGGCGCGGGTTGGGGATGAGGCCGATGGTGTAGCCGATCGTCTCCCGCTCACAGACGTCGTAGAGGGCGGGGACGGCACAGCCCGCATCGGCGCGGATCTCGATGGTGACGCCGGGCCAGCGCGCCCGCATCGCCCGGATGAGGACACGCAGGACGCTGAGCACGCCGCGGCTGGCGTGCGCGTCGCCGGGGCGTCACAGGGCGACGACGCGTTGGTCGGTCTCGCCGTCGAAGACGAGCAAGGGATGGTACATATGCGGGCGATCGTAGCCGTGGTAGGCGGTCCCCTCCTGCGCCCCGTGCGTCGGGTCGTCGGTGCTGTCGATGTCCAGGACGATGCGCGTGGGGTGGCCGTCGCGTTCGCGGGCGCGCAGGTACACGTCGAGCAGGGCGTGGGCCAAGGCCCGGCAGGCGTGGCGCCCCACCGCGTTCTCGAAGCGGGACAGCGTCGGCTGGCTGGCGAGATCCGCGTCGCTCTCGGGTCGCCGGCCACAGACGAGCTTGAGCAGCGGATCGACGCGCAGCGTGTCGGCATCGTTCTGGTCCTCGTAGCCGCAGGCGATGCCGAAGACGCGCTGGCGTGTCAACGCCTCGATCGAATGGTCGATGTGGGCGCGCCGCCACTCGGGGACGCAGGCCGCCAGCGCGCGGCAGATGCCGATCGACTCCTCGGCCTCGGCGAGCCAGGGCAACCCGCCATCGGAGGTCAAACGACCGCCATCGAAGGTGGCTTCCAGGGCGAGAGCGGCGGATGTGGCGAACGTGTAGAGCGGTGTGGCAGACTGTGGTGACATGGGGTCCTCCTCGCTACGGATGAGTCTTGCAGTAACTCGACCATAGCGCACCGGACCCCGTGTGGCAACTTCATGAATAATTCAGGCTAAGTAGACACTGGTAAATTCTTGCACGGCTGGCATGCCTGGATGTATCCCTCGCGCAGCCTGTGTGAGTTGCACAAACTTAGCAACACCTACTTAGGCATCAACGCTCAAACGCCCCGCGCCCCACGCCCCAACGCGCCCAACACCTGGAGGTATCGGGATAGTGAGCCCGCATCCGTCTGTGCTATAGGCGTTGGCCTCCTATGGCCCTAAGCTGCGATTAGGAGGAACGGTACATAATGATGCTACACAACAACCCCGGCGCATCCATGCTGTTCGACAACACCGCCGCGCCCCTGCTGCTCGACAACGCCGCCGCACGTGCCGCCGCCCAAGACTTATACCGCCTACCCCAAACACAACGGGTTATGATGCTCTCTGGTCGCGGCCACAAATACACGCTCGTCTGGGTGCTCAACGATGGAGCGCGCCACCACCTGAGCACCCAGGAGCAGGTCAATCACGCCATGAGTGACCTGTCGTATCTCTAAGGCCACGCCCCCGCCGGGCCATCCGTTGCTACCGCTACATGCCTAGGACGCGGGGGAATAGCGCCACCATATCCACAGGGACAATGAGCCGTGTCCACGACAGGTGTGACAAGTAACGGAGGCAGGGCGACGCTACTCATGCACAGCGGCACGTTGATGGAGAAAGAGGCCGGTCTCTGTTAGAGCCCCGCACCTGTTAGGCCGCTCTATGGGCTCAGAAGAACATCGGGGGCGACGATAGCGGTGAGCGACGCACGCCACAACCACCGCCACAGCAGGGCCACATGACGGCGCGCGATCCTCTGGACTCGTCGGAGGGGAGGCGTTGTATCCCCTACCGTTTGCACACGGCGTCCCACGCCTCTGGGGAGCCGACGCATAGACCTTTGTTGCCGATGTATGCGGGTATGTCTGTGAGACCTCCTGGGCTAGGAGTGGACAACGCTGACCAGCCGTCGTCAGGTGGTTAACGGAGATGCGGAGTATGGTGTAGGAGGAGGGATACGACATGATGGAGAACTGGACCCGCGATACCCTAGCACGCGTGCTGCTCATGATGGGACTGCTTATTGTTGTCAACTGGGCGCTGAGTGGCACAGGTCACGGGCTAATGGATGCAGGCACAGCCCTATTGCTCGTCAGCCTCTTCCTGGCAGTATCGACGGTCGCGAGTCTGTGGCGGGCGCGGCAACGTCTGAGCGTGGTCACGTCGCTTTCTCAGGTGAGACTGTGGAGCATTGGTCTTGTCATCATCGGACTGGGTAACGCCTGGACGTATGGACAGGCGGCAAGTGCGATGGCCCATGAGCAAAGCCTTTTCTGGTCCACCATTGCCGCCACGTCGTTTGTTGGCGCCATTATCCGACCGCAGGCGCGGGTCGGTTAGGGGCTGCCAGAGCATAACGTCGTCAATCTTGTGCCCTGTTTACCCATGAACGGGCGTGAAAAGTGGATACGTTGTTCATTTCGCCCGTTTGCACAAAACGTAGGTAGCTTAGCCCTTGTCGGCGTTAACTGGTTGGGAGTACCCATCGCTGGCCTCCAAGCCACGGCGCACGATACCCAGTGAACCACCCCGTATAACGTAACGAGCGCCGGAGTCTTGTGTTGGCTGAAAAGGACGTCCAGACGAGCCATGCCCTTGACACAGAGGGCGTGGCGATAGGTATGCGCGCACGCCAATCGCCCTGTACCTCCCGGTGCAGCACGCATGGCAACGGGTACCATGGCTTTTCTGACACGTACCACATAGAGCACACCGAAGCCGCTCGATGTATACTCATGCATTGTTGACTTGAGCCAGGGTCTCGCTCCACAGCAGACTTCGGGACATGTAGAATGGGATTGCAGGCACAGCCATCCCATTCTACATGTCCCGACCAGCCAAGAAGCGCGAGGCCCTGTCCACGGGACGATCATCTGAGAAAGGGAGTCGTTCGATCTGACGGGTCACTCACCACAGCGCCGACCTGCCGGCGCTGCGCACCACGCACCGAGGATGTCGATGAGGAAAGAACAGCAGTGCCTCCGTATAGGAATACTGGGATGTGGTCCCATCGCGCAGTTTGCCCACCTTGAGTCCGTCCAGAAGGGCTGTAACGTCGTGCTGCGCGCGGTCTGCGATGCCGACGAAGGCCTCGCGCAGCGCTTTGGCACGTTTTACGATGCCGAGCGCATCTATCTCGACTATGACCACATGCTGGCCGATGACCAGGTCGACGCCGTCATCATCGCGACCGCGGACACCTTCCACGTACCGGCCGCGCTGAGGGCGCTCTCCGCCGGAAAGCATGTCCTCTGCGAAAAACCGGTCGGCGTCGGGGTCGACGAGGTTGAGGAGCTGGCGCGCACTGTCGACCAAACGGGCCTCGTCCTGCAAATCGGGCATATGCTGCGCTTCGATCCGGGCATCGAAGCAACGCGCCACTTCCTGCAGCATGAGATAGGCGAACTCCTTGCCCTCAAGGCCTGGTATGGCGATTCGACCCATCGCTACACCATCACCGACGCCGTGCAGCCCGTGCCGCGCTTCGGCGCGAAGGCCGTGAAGCCGCGGGACGACCCTAAAGCCGATAGAGCCCGCTACTATATGCTGGCGCACGGCAGCCATCTCGTCGATCTGGCCCGGCACTTCGGCGGTCCCATCACCGCAGTGCAGGCCCGGCTCGCCGAGCGCTTCGGCGCGTCGTGCTGGTTTGTCGAGACAGAATTCGCGAATGGCGTTCTCGGCCACCTCGACCTCACCATCGCCGTGCGTATGGACTGGCACGAGGGCTTCCAGATTTACGGTGAGCACGGCAGCGCGATCGGCAAGATCTTCAATCCCTGGTACTACAAATCAAGTGACGTGGACATCTTCCATGAAAGCGACGCGACGTACCGACGGGTGCTCGGCGCCGACGGTCACGTCTATCGCCGTCAGCTCGAAGGCTTCGCCGACGTCATCCTTCACGGCGCGGCGATGCAAGGCGCCTCGATCGAGGACGGCGTCGCGTCCGTTCGCGCCATGGCCGCCATCGCACAATCCGCGCGTTCGGGCCGGCCGGTGACGCTGGCCGACGTCACGGGAGCGATCTGATGTATGCGGCCATCTTCGCCCGCACCTATCCGATCACGCGCGTTAGCGACGTTTTCTCCGCCCTTGCGGCGGATGGCTACCGGGGCGTGCAGTTTAACCTGCTATGCGCCGGACTCCCGAGCCTGCCCGACCACCTACCCGCTGGCCTGGCCGAGGACGTTGGCAGGCAGGCGCGTCGGGCGGGCATCACCATGGCCGCTCTCTCCGGAACGTACAATATGGCGCATCCGGACCCGGCGGTCCGGGTGGCCTCTCGCGCTGGTTTTTCCACAGTCGTGGACGCCGCGCGCCGGATGGGCGCCCCTGTGGTCACCCTGTGTACGGGATCGCGTGATCCGTCCGCTATGTGGAAACGCCATCCCGACAATGCGACCGCGGCGGCATGGCGCGATCTGCGCGTCGAACTGGACCACGCCCTGATGCTGGCGGCCGCGGGTGGCGTCACGCTCGCCGTCGAACCCGAGCCAGGCAACGTCGTCTGTGACGCCGCGGCCGCGCGCCGTCTGCTCGACGAGGTCGCGTCGCCGCACCTCGGCATCGTGCTTGATGCCGCCAACCTGCTCTCGCCCCAGAGCCTGCCGCGGCAGGGATCAGTCGTCGCCGAGGCGGTCGCCGTGCTGGGCGACGCCATCGTGCTCGCCCACGCCAAAGACATCGACGCGGCGGGCCAGGTCGTGGCCGCCGGCGACGGCGCCGTCGACCTGCCAGGCTTCGTCGCGGCCCTGCGCGCGGTCGGCTATAGCGGGGCGTTGATCGGCCATGGATTTGGGGTGGAGAAGGCGCCGCACGTGGCCGCCGTCCTGTCCCATCTTGCGCAGGCCGCATCATGAGCGAGGGCGTCGTTGTCGCGGCGGATGGGTGCAGGCTCGCCTACGAGGTGGTCGGGGACGGACGGCCCGTGCTCTGGCAGCACGGCCTCGGAGCAGACCGCGCGCAACCTGCCGCCGTGTTTCCTGCGATGCCGGGCGTCCGCCGCATCACCCTGGAATGCCGTGGGCATGGCCGCTCCGCGCTCGGCGATCCCGCGCGGTTGTCCATTGCCTGCTTCGCTGCGGACGTCCTGATGCTACTTGATCACCTCCAGATCGAGCGGGTTGTCGTCGGCGGCATTTCTCTCGGCGCCGCCATCGCGTTGCGGATAGCCGCCCTCCATCCCAGCCGCGCCTCTGGTCTGATCCTGGGCCGTCCGGCCTGGGTGGACGGCCCCTCTCCCGACACGCTGGCGCCGTATCTCGCCGTGGTCCGCCTCCTGAGAGCGTACGGCGCCGACGAAGGCGCGCGCCGATTCGAGACATCGCGAACACGAGAAGCTCTTGACGCCGTCTCACCAGATAACGCCCGATCACTGCGTGCGTTCTTCACGCGCCACACCCGCGAGAGTACCATGGCCTTGCTCGCGCGCATTCCCCTGGACACGCCGGGCGTCAGCGTCGAGATGATGAAGCGGATCACGGCGCCCGCGTTGATCGTGACCACGGGGCAGGATTATATTCACCCTCTTGCGTACGGCGACAGGTTGCACGCCCTGTTGCCGAACGCCGCGCTCCGTATCGTGACGTCAAAAACGATTGACGGGGATCGCTATGTCGCTGAGTTTAGAGGCGCCCTCGGCGCATTTCTGACCACACTGGAGACGGCGTCATGACGACCATCCTCGTCGTCGATATCGGCGGAACGACGGTCAAGGTCGGCTTCTCGATCGGAGGACAGCCGTACGACGACGTGCGCCTGTTCTCGTCCGACGCGTTGCGCAGCCAAGATCCGGTCGCCGCCCTCGCGGAAATGATTCGCGGAGTGGTCACGGACACGGAACGGACGCCGGACATCGTTGTCTCCACCGTTCCAGGCTTTCTTGACACGGATGCGGACCGCGTCTTGTGCGCGGCCAACATCCCGCGCCTCACGGACCGACGTCTCGCCAGTGAACTTGGCGCGCACCTTGGCGTCCCCGTCCTCCTGGAGCGCGACACCGTGCTCGCGCTCATCGGCGAACGTGTTGCGGGAGCGGGCCGGGGCGCGGACGCCGTGCTGGGTCTGTTCTTTGGCACAGGCGTGGGCGCGGCTTTCCTTCAGGACGGGCGCCCGTTCCGTGGCGCAGGCTGGGCGCTGGAGATAGGGCACATGCCCTTCAGGAGCCAGGGGCGGCGCGTGGACAGCACGCGCGCGGACTGTCTGGAGGCCTTTGTCTCCGGGCGCGTGCTGCAGATGATCGCCGACGATCACGCCGTTCCGATCGACGGGGTGTTTACCGCGGCGCCCGCGAACGAGGAGCTTAGCCGCGACCTCGACACGTTCGTGCATGATCAAGCCTGGGCCGTGGGGACGGCGACATCCCTGTTCTCGCCGCGGACGATCGTGCTCGGCGGCGGGATCTGCGACATGCCGGCGTTTCCAAGGAGCCGACTGGCCGCGTTGATCGAGGCGAGTTTCCCCTTTGCCTACACCGGTCGCCCGATGGATCTCCGCTGGGCGGAACTTGGCTGGCGAAGCGTGCTGCACGGCGCGCCATACGCGGCACGGGAGCATGTGCAGCGCCACGGACAACCTATGGGAGGAGGAACAGTATGAATGCAACGACCGACGGCGCGCCTGAGGTCAGCCTGAACAGGTAGGTTGTATCGATCTTCGGGCACAGGGCGCGGAGTCGATCGAGAAAGGCGACCCCACGCGCTACCGAACTGCGCGCGGTCATTGCCGCGGGCGCGCTCGCGCTACATGACCAACCGCAGGCCGACCGGTGAGCGGGCGCGTGCGCGGGGTCGAGACTCTGGTGCGCTGGCCGCACCCCACGCGGGATATCATCCCGCCCGATAGGTTCATCCCTGAGACGACTACTCGGTTCATCCGGTACGACCTGGCGCATGATGCGCGCATCGCTCACGGCCGCATCCTGCATTCTTTGGGTCAACGCATCACCTAGTCCGACGCCGCTGTGTGCGTGCTGTTCTTGCATGTCTATGTGAGGAGGCATATGATCATCCATCGACACAAGCGGTCATCGTGGGGACAGGGTGGCCGTGGGCCGGCTTGAGCAGACGGGGGAGCGATGTTGCTACCCAAGCTATAGATCCTTTCCCTTTTTCTGATCGGGTTTCGATACGCTGCCTCCATACCGCTAGCCAATGCGGGCAACGAGCGGATAGACTTGCTGATAGGTCCGATAGAGTGTCGCGTACTGCGCCATCCGTGATGGCGCCGGCGCCACCTCCGGCGGGCCTGTGACCTCTGGGCCAAACCATGTCTCGACGGCCGTGGGGATGTTGGTGAACCAGCCGCGCGCGACCATGGCGGGAACGGCGGCGGCGAGAGCGCCTGCTGCACCCGGCGCCGTGGCGACGCGGACACCGACGCCACAGATGTCCGCGATGAGTTGGCGCACGAGTGGGCTGCGCGCCATGCCGCCCAGCACAGGGATGGTCGGTGTCGAGGCTCCCAGCGTTTCGAGCACTTGACGCAGGGAGAAACAGATCCCTTCCAACACCGCCCAGCCCAACGCGCCGCGCGACATCCCTGCTCCGAGGTGCACGAAGGCGCCCATGGCGCGCGGCTCGTACACGGGACACCGCTCACCGTACAAATACGGCAGGAAGACGGCCCCCTCGCTCCGCTCAGGCGTGTTTTCCAGGAGGCGCTCGAAACGCTCGTAGTCGATCGGCGCTCCTGCGACACTGGCGTGTTCCTCACCGTCCAGGAGACGCACGATCCACTGATGGACGCCGCCCGCGTTGAGGACGGGTGCGATTCTGATCAGATCATCGCTCGTGACCGCGGGCAGGTGCCGCACGCCTTCTTGCACGCCGGGACCAATCGCGCGGGCCAGTGACGCGGCCCAGCCGGTCGCGCCCAAATACATGTACGCGTCTCCCGGCGCCGTCACACCCGCCGAGAGGGTAGCCGCCGCGGCGTCGCCCATACCCTCGTAGACAGGAGTCCCGGCCATAAGGCCCGTAGCGCGGGCACCGTCGCGCGACACCCTCCCGGCGATGACATCGGCTGCCAGGATGGGCGGCAACCACTGTGGCGGAAGGCAGAGCGCGTCACTCCACTCCGTCCGCCACGCCCGCGTTCGCAGGGAGAAAAGGCATGCCGTGGCGGCGGTCGTCGCGTCCGTGGCGCGGATACCTGTGAGGCGGCCCAGCACGTAATCCTTCGCATTGAAGAGCACGCCCGCGCATTCTTGCAGGCGTCGCGGCTCATGCTCCCGCAACCAGACCAGCTTCGCGATAGGGTCCATGCCGTCGATGAATGACAACTCGTCGTCGGCCACGCCGCGCTCCCGCAGGCGCGCGCGCATGGCGGCGGCCTGATCGACCGCGCGCGCATCGGAATACAGGATGGCCGGCCCCAGGGCGCGTCCCTCCCGATCGACGACGACGACGTCCTGCATCTGCCCCGTTAGGGCGACGGCCTCGACAGAGTGCGGCTTCCAACCGGCGCGCCAGAACGCTTGAGTGAGGGTTTCCACCGCGCCCCACCAATCCCGCGGCTCCTGTTCGACCAAGCCGCCGGCGTGGTGTGCGGTCCCGTATTCCTGCGTCCCCTCATGGACGATACCGTGATCGCGGTCGATGAGCACCCCTTTGGCCGCCGTTGTGCCGATGTCAAACGCGGCAATCAATCCTCGCGGCACGCTATCTCCTCTCCCCATCCCTCAATCGTCCATCTTCTCTTACCCCGTATCCCGGCGCATCAATGGGCGTCGGCCGGTGCGCGTTGGTTTCACATCGTCTGTCGGTCGGCGCCCATTGGCGACTGCTACCGCTGTTGACCAATTTTCTGCACGACGATAGCAGCAACGATGATGATGCCCGTGAGGACATCCTGGAGCGGGTTCGGCACCGCCAGCATCGTCAGGCCGTTCTCCAGTGTCCCGATGAGGATCGCGCCGACGAGGGTGCCCCAGATATTGGGCACGCCTTCCTGGAAGACGGTCATACCCAGGAAGACAGCCGCGTATGCCTGCAGGAAGAGCCCGCTCCCCTCGGTTGGACTCGCGCTCCCCAGACGCGAGGCCAGCAGCGCACCCGTGAAGGCGGCCAAGCCGGCGCACAGGGCAAAGGCGATGATCTTGACTCCTTGTACCCGCACGCCTGCGATTCGGGCCGCTGCCTCGTTGCCCCCGACCGCGTACACCCGCCGCCCGAACGGCGTCTGCGCCAGGACGACCCAGACGAGGACAGCCAGCCCCCCCATGATGAGAGATGGCACGGGTACTGGTCCGGCAGTGGCCTGTCCCAAGCTCGTGAAGCTCACTGGAATGTTGTCGAAGACGGTCGTGCCGCCGCTGAGTTGCAGCGTCAGCCCCGAGAGGACCGTGCCGACGGCGAGCGTGGTGATGAACGAGAGGACGCGGAACTGCGTGACGATCCAGCCTGTGACCATGCCGATGGCGCTGCCAGCGAGGAGCGCGATCATGACGCAGAGCCACAGCGGGACCTGGGCGATGGCCAACTCAGCCGTGAGCACGCCGCCCAGCCCAGCCATCGCACCGATGGAGAGGTCGTACTCCGCGACCGCCATGATAATCGTCGCTCCGACCGCCATCATTACCAGGAACGAGATCTGCAAGCTGATATTCAGCGCGTTGGTCGGCGTGGCGAACTCGGGGATGAAGATGGCGAACACTACCACCAGGACGATCAATGCGATGAGCGTCCCGTAGATCCGGAGCACCTGGCCAATCTGTGCCCGCACCACGCGCGCGCCCATCGCATTAGCCGGCGCGCGCATCGCTCGCTCCCCCCTTTTCTTCCGCCTCGTAGCACAGGCGCATAATCTCCTCCGCGCCGAGCTCGCCGTGCATGACCTCCGCGACGGTGCGGCCGGCCCCCATCAGGATGAGTCGATCGGCGATCTCCATCACCTCCGCGAGGTCCGACGAGACGAAGAGGACGCCGCAGCCGTGCCGCGCCCGTTCGATGAGGATGCCATGGATGACTTCACGCGTGCCCACGTCGACCGCATGGGTCGGCTCATCGCATAGGAGGATGGTAGGATCCGCGAGCAGCAGCCGCGCCAGGAGGACTTTCTGTTGGTTACCACCGCTCAACGTGTCGACACGTTGTTGTGGGCCGCGCGTGCGGATCGCAAAACGGTCGATTTGCGCACGCACCACGCGTCTCTCCGCTCCGCGGCGGATGAAGCCAAAGCGACTGTGAGCGTCGATCGTCTGTAAGGTTATATTGTCGCGGACGCTCCGGCGCATAATCAACCCGTTGGTCCTCCGATCCTCGCTCAACATAGCCACGCGGGCGCGCAGGTTATGATGCGGCGTCGGCCGTGGCACATGCTGGCCACGTATCGTGATCTCACCACCCGCGAGCGGTCGCACGCCGTGCAGCGCCTCGATGAGTTCGGTCCGCCCCGCTCCGGCCAGCCCAAACAGGCCCAGTACCTCGCCTGGATGGAGCGTGAGGGAGGCCATCGTGACGTGGCCGTCCTTGGTGCGGAGGTTACGCGCCTCCAGCAGCGGGGCCGTCCCGCGCACGTCGACGTGGGCCAGCCCCCTCACCCCGGCACGAGCGCGTCCGGTAATGAGCGTCACGAGCTGTTCTTTCGTCGTGCCCGTCGTCACCAGGTGTCCGGAAACGCGCCCATTACGCAGCACGGTGATGCGGTCCGAGATGGCAAGGATCTCCTCGAGCCGGTGCGAGACGTAGATGAATGACGTGCCGCTCGCTTTCAGACGCGCCATCAGTGCGAAGAGGCGTCCGGCCTCGTGATCAGTGAGCGCTGCCGTGGGCTCATCCAGAACCAGGATTTTGCTGGCGAGGAGGCAAGCGCGGGCAATCTCGAGCAAGGTCTGCTCGGCGGGGGACAGATCTTTGGCGAGACGCTCAAGGGGGACCGCGAGGTCGAGATCAGCCAAGAGACGGGTGGCCCGCCGACGCATCACCGCCCAGTCCACGAAGACACCGCTCCGGCGCGGATACGGCTGGCCCAGGAAAAGGTTCTCCAGGCCACTCAAATGCGGGATGAGTTGCCGGTCTTGATGAATGACGTTGACTCCGGCCCTTTTCGCCGCATGAGGATTATCCGGCGCGAAGGGCCGACCTCCGAGGGTGATCCGGCCGCCGCTGGCGCCGTACACACCCGTCACGATCTTGACCAGAGTCGATTTACCAGCGCCGTTCTCGCCCACGATGGCGTGCGCCTCCCCCGCCGCTACATGGAGCGAGACATCGTCCAGCACGGTGACGGAGCCAAAGCGCTTCGTCAGCCCGGTGATAGCGAGCATCGCTCTTCCCTCCGGGTCACGAGCCCTTGGTGATGAGGCTGGCCGGCGCGTACAACTGCGCCGCCGAGGCCGCTTTGCCCGCGAAGACGCGCGCCACTTGCGCGACGATCAGATTCGCCTGCGTGTCGAAATGCTGCTTAACGGTCGCGACCAGCGGCGTGCCTCGTTTGATCAGACTAACCGCCTGATCAGACCCGTCGATCCCGGTCACGATGATGCCGCTACGGTGCGCAGCCTGAATCGCCTGGGCCGCGCCGATAGCCGGCTGGTCCCAGCCGCACCAGACACCCGCGATCGCTCCCGTCTTGGGATTGGCGGTCAGCAGGTTGGTCGTGATTTGGTTGCCGCTCTGCACCATCGATGACACATCGATCTGCTGCTGGGCGACGACGTGGAGACGGGGGTAGCGCTTGAGCAGCCGATAGAACTGCTTGGTGCGCTCGTTGACCTCGGGCTGAGGCGTGTACGTGAGGACAATCAGGTTGCCCTTGTAACCCAGGCGCTTGAACAGGTACTCTGTGACGATGGAGGACATTTGATCGCTGTTTGAGCTGGCGCTTGAGGCGACACCGGGGATCGAGGCCGCATCGAGGCCGAAGACCGGGATGTGCGCCGCACCGGCGTCGGCGATCTGCTTCTTGAGCAAGTGTAGGTCCGTACTCACCACAATGATCGCGCTGACCTTGCGGGCGATGACATCCTCCATTTTGCTGGCCAGCGCGCCAATGTCGCCGTCGCTCGACACGACCGTCGTCTTCCAGCCATGGGGGACCGCATCCTGCTGCAACAGGCCGACCATTTCATGGGTCGCCGGCGCCGTCAGGTACGGCGTGACGATGGCGACCGTTCGCTGCGCCGTGACCGCGCCTGTGGCGCGTGCAGCGAGCCCTGGCGTGAGAACGGCTGATCCGAGCACTCCTGCGGTAAGGGCGGCGCGGGCAAGACGACACAAAGTTAAAGGCATGCTGTATGACTCCTTTATGAATAATCGGTGAGGCGTGAGACCTCGCTGCAATCGTTGCGGGCCGCCTGGGCAAGCGCACCCCGTATCTTAACACCCCCACCATGTAACAACCGGCCCATCCCCTCCCTTAGGGCTTTTTCTACAAGTTAAGGATTTTAAGCCGTTGTCAAGGGCCTTTTTGCAGCTTTTGAGCCGAACAAACGCCTATCGCGTTGCGCAAACGCATGGGGCATATAGCGAAGCGACAGCCGTGTGCGGGAGCAAAGGGCTCGTGGAAGCACGGCGTATATGTCGCTACGCTCCCTTTGCCACCCCGAGCGGCGGAAATGCGGGTACTTGACATGTGGCTCAGAACCTTAACTTGTAGGCAATACCCTTAGGGTGCACCACAAGAAAGTTCCCTTGTGCGGTGTGGCAGCCAACTAGCAGTTTGTCGGAGAGAAGCGGGCTCTCCATCCCGCGCATGGTGGTACAGTAGGAAGCATGAGTAGAACATTCAAAACCGTGGACTATGAGGCGGCGCTCGACCTGACCGTGCGTTTGGGCGAC
>JAABVA010003402.1_pt1 | contig 15150 bp, 13 predicted proteins | sample 5560331 | NCBI WGS metagenome assembly JAABVA01 (sample SAMN12812661, study PRJNA571458) | rock metagenome | isolation source: Antarctica rocks | place: Antarctica: Victoria Land, Mt New Zealand sud | collected 2016-01-07 | reverse complement strand
GCAAGCAGGTCATGGACGTCCCCGCCTCCTACGGGCTCGGCAGCGACCCGCAGCGCAACACCCGCTCGGGCGTCCACGTGGTCACCGAGAAGTTCACCGACAAGCGGATGACCAGCCAGCAGTACGGCTACGACGTCATGGAGAAGTGGGCGGTGCGGATGAGCAACAACGGCGAGTTCATCCACGCCAACCCGGCGTCTTCGGGCGCGCAGGGGTCCGACAACGTCACCCACGGCTGCGTCAACCTTTCCACCACCGACGCGAAGGCCTACTACGACACCGCGCTCTACGGAGACCCCGTGGAGGTCACGGGGTCGGGCGTGAACCTGTCGGCCCGCGACGGCGACATCTATGACTGGGCGCTCCCGTACACCGAGTGGAAGACCTACTCCGCCCTGATGTGACTCGTACTCAGGTGCGGCGATGGGCCCGCATCCCGGTGGCCTGGTCGCGCGGCTTGATCACCAGCTGGTCGATGTTGACGTGCGACGGTCGACCCATCACGAAGGCGACGGTCTCGGCCACGTCCTGCGCGGTCAGGGGGGTCAGACCGTCGTAGACCTTGTCGGCACGCTCGGCGTCGCCGTCGAAGCGCACGAGGGAGAACTCGGTCTCCACCAGCCCGGGCGCGATCTCGGTGAACCGCACCGGCTCGCCGAGCATCTCCCCGCGCAGCGTACGGTGCAGGGCACCCTCGGCGTGCTTCGCCGAGGTGTAGCCCGAGCCGCCGTCGTAGACCTCGAGGGCGGCGATCGAGGTGATGGTGACGACGTGCCCGTCGCCGGAGTCGACCAGCGCGGGCAACAGCGCGCGGATCATGCGCAACGTGCCGAGCACGTTCGACTCCCACATCCAGCGCCAGTGCTCCTCGTCGGCGTCGAGGACCCGCTCGGTGCCCTTCGCGCCGCCCGCGTTGTTGACGAGCCCGCGCAGCGGGCCCAGCTCGCGCACCGCGGCGGCGAAGGAGACGACGGAGTCGGGATCGGTGACGTCGAGCGGGAGGGCCGTGCCCCCGACCTCGTCGGCGATCTCGGTGCATCGGTCCGTCCGGCGGGCGCCGAGCACGGGGTGCCACCCGTCGGCGGCCAGGGCGCGGGCGCTGGCGGCTCCGATGCCCGAGCTCGCGCCGGACACGACGACGAGGGGACGAGCGGTGGAGGGGTCGGCGGAGGTCACGATCCGCACCTTAGGACGTGTGTGCCTAAGCTGATCGGTGTGATCCCGGCGGCGACGACGGCGACCGACGCCCTGCTCCCCCCAGGCGGCGCACCTTCACCCGGTGCCGGCCTGTCGGTCGTACGACCCCACGGGCGGCGTCCCCTCCTCGGGCACATGCCGCGGCGCGTGGCCGTCATCTCGCTGCACACCTCGCCGCTCGCGCAGCCGGGCACGGGCGACGCGGGCGGGATGAACGTCTACGTCATGCAGACCGCGCTGCGGATGGCCCGGCGCGGGGTCCAGGTCGAGATCTTCACGCGGGCGACGTCGTCCGATCTGCCGCCCGTCGCCGAGCTGGCTCCGGGAGTCCTGGTGCGCCACGTCGTCGCCGGACCCTACGGCGGGCTCGGCAAGGAGGACCTCCCGAGCCAGCTGTGCGCGTTCACGGCGGGGGTGCTGCGCGACGAGGCCCTCCACGAACCGGGCTGGTACGACGTGGTGCACAGCCACTACTGGCTGTCCGGGCAGGTCGGGTGGTTGGTGCGCGACCGCTGGGGGGTCCCGCTCGTGCACACCGCCCACACCCTGGCCAAGGTCAAGAACGCGGCGCTGGCCGAAGGGGACACCCCGGAGCCGCTCTCCCGGGTGGTCGGCGAGGAGCAGGTGGTGGCCGAGGCGGACCGTCTCGTCGCGTCCACCGCCGCCGAGGCCGACGACCTCGTCGCCGCCTACGGCGCCCACCCCGAGACGGTCCGCACCATCGCGCCCGGCGTGGACCTGCAGACCTTCACTCCTCCGACGCACCGCCCGGCGGTTCGGGCCGGGCTGGGCCTGGCCCCCGACGACGTGGCGCTCGCCTTCGTCGGGCGCATCCAGCCGCTCAAGGGCCCGGACGTGCTGCTGCGGGCGGTGGCGGAGATGCGCGCGCGCCGACCGGGGCTGCGGGCGCGGCTGCGCGTCCTCGTGGTCGGCGGGCCGTCGGGAACCGGTCTCGCCGAGCCCCGCGCCCTCGCCGACCTGGCCCGCTCGCTGGGTATCGAGGACGCGGTCCGCTTCCTCCCGCCGCGGACCGGGGAGGCCCTCGCCGACGTCTACCGGGCCGCCGACGCCGTCGCGGTGCCGAGCCACTCGGAGTCCTTCGGGCTGGTGGCCCTGGAGGCGCAGGCGTGCGGAACGCCGGTCGTGGCCGCCGCCGTCGGGGGGCTGCCCGTCGCCGTCGCCGACGGCCGCTCGGGGGTCCTGGTCGGTGACCACACCGCGGCGTCGTGGGCCTCGGCCCTGGAGCTGGTCGCGCTCGACCCGTCCGTTCGGGGCCGGCTCGCGGCGGGGGCAATCGAGCACGCCGCGGGGTTCTCCTGGGACCGCACCGCCGACGCGCTGCTCGCCACCTACGCCGACGCCGCCCGCGCCCGCGGTAGGGCCGTCACCCCCCGGGGCGTGGCGGTGTGAGCTCGGAGCGCACCGCCGAGGAGCTGGAGGCCGTGATCGCCGCCGCGCTGGACGAGCGCGAGCTCGCGTACGACCGGCGTGCGCCGGGTCGGCTCTTCGTGACCCTGCCCGGCACCAAGAAGCTGCAGACCAACTGCTGGTTGGTGCTCACGCCCCACGCGCTGCTCGTCGAGGCGTTCGTCTGCCGGCAGCCCGACGAGGAGCACGAGACGGTGTACCGCTGGCTGCTGCAGCGCAACGCCCGCCTCTACGGGGTGCACTACACGATCGACAAGACCGGCGACATCCACCTGGTCGGGCGGGTGGCGCTGCACGCGATCGACGACGCCGAGATCGACCGGGTACTCGGGCAGGTGCTCGAGGCCGCCGACGGCGACTTCAACGTGCTGCTCGAGCTGGGCTTCGCGTCCTCGATCCGGCGCGAGTGGGCCTGGAGGACGTCGCGCGGGGAGTCGCTGGCCAATCTCTCCGCGTTCGCCCACCTCGTCGACGACGAGGCAGGAACGGGAGAGACGGTGTGAGACCCACCGCCGGCGCCGGGCGGGGGGCGTCCGGCGCCGACGGCGGAAGCGGCAGTCGCCCCGGTGCGGAGGCGGTGCCGTTCGCGGGACTCTCCCACCCCCGGTGGTAGGTCACCGAGAACCACACGCCGCCGCAGGACATATCCGGCCCGTTCGAGGGACAGGACGAGGGTCGGCGGATCCGAAGTCGATCTATACCCCTTCTTTACCCTCCGGTACGGTCTCCTGACGGTTCCGCGCCCGGCTCGTCGAGGAGTTCGAGACAATGATCGTCCGCAGCCCGTATCCCGACGTCGACATCTCCGACGTCGGGCTGCCCGAGTTTCTCTTCTCCGATCTGGGTGAGCACGTCGGGTCCACGGCCGTCATCGACGGGCCGTCGGGGCGCGAGAGTTCGGGCAGCTCAAGGGTGCGGTCGACCGCTTCGCCGCGGCGCTCGGCGAGCGCGGCCTCGGCCGCGGGGACGTCATCGCCCTCTTCGCGCCGAACAACCCGTACTACCCGGTGGTGTTCCACGGGGCCCTCGCCGCCGGCGTCGCGGTCTCGACGGTCAACGCGCTCTACACCCCCGACGAGGTCGCCTTCCAGCTGCGCGATTCGGGCGCGAAGATGCTGGTCACCGTCTCGGCCTTTCTCGACCGGGCCCGCCGGTCCCTCGCCGAGGACGGCGTGACCGTCGACGAGATGGTCTACATCGACGGCATCCCGGACGGCACGACCGGCGCCGAGGTCCGCGAGTCGGGCCTGCAGGACCTCCTCGCGAGCACCGCCGTGGCCCCCAAGGTCGTCCTCACCGGCGACGACGTGGCCGCGCTGCCGTACTCCTCGGGCACGACGGGGCGCGCCAAGGGCGTCGTCCTCACCCACCGCAACCTCGTGGCCAACCTCGTGCAGGTGCAGGCCATGGGCTCGCACGTGACGCCCGGCTCGAAAATCCTGGCTGTTCTCCCGTTCTTCCACATCTACGGCATGACCTGCATGATGAATCAGGGCATCCACGCGCGCGCCGCCGTCGTCACCATGCCGAAGTTCGACCTCGCCGAGTTCCTCCGTGTCGTCTCGCAGCACCAGATCGAACGGGTCTACATCGCCCCGCCCATCGCCGTCGCCCTGGCGAAGCACCCGATGGTCGAGCAGTACGACATCGACTGCATCGACATCGTCTTCTCCGGGGCCGCCGCTCTCGACGCCGAGCTCGGGCACGCCGTTGGCCGGCGCCTCAACACCACGGTGCTCCAGGGCTACGGCATGACCGAGATGAGCCCGGTGAGCCACTGCATGCCCGACGACCGACCGGACATGGACCTCGGCTCCATCGGTGTCGCGCTCCCCAGCATCGAGTGCAAGCTGATCGACGAGGCGGGCGAGGAGGTCGGCCCGGGCGAGCTGCTCTGTCGCGGACCGAACATCATGCGCGAGTACCTCAACAACGCCGACGCGACGGCCGCGACCCTCGACCAGGAGGGGTTTCTGCACACCGGTGACGTCGCGACCGTGAGCGAGGAGGGCGTGTTCCACATCGTCGACCGGGTCAAGGAGCTCATCAAGTACAAGGGCTACCAGGTGCCGCCGGCCGAGCTGGAGGCGCTGCTCCTCACGAACGACAAGATCGCCGACGCCGCGGTCATCGGCGTCAAGGACGACGAGGGCGAGGAGATCCCGAAGGCGTTCATCGTGCGGCAGGCCGACAGCGACGAACTCGACGCCGAGGCCGTGATGGCGTTCGTCGCCGAGCGCATCGCGCCGCACAAGAAGGTGCGGCGGGTCGAGTTCGTGGACGAGATCCCGAAGTCGGGGGCGGGGAAGATCCTGCGGAAGGACCTCCGCGCTCGCGAGAACGCGCCCGCCTGACCGCTGAGCCGATCGGCGCCGCCGACGTGGCGGCCCTGGCCGCTTCGATCCTCCCGATGGGCGACGCGTCGGTGGCGCGGGTCGTGGCCACGGCAGAGGGCAACCCGCTGCTCGCGGTCGAGACCGCGCGGGCCCTGGCCCGCCGGCCGCACCGGCCCGCCACCCAACTTGCGCACGGCCGTGCGGTCGATCACCGGTCCACTGCCCGAGTCCGCCCAGCTGTTGCTGGGCCTGCTGGCCGTGGCCGGCCGTCCGCGGCGCCGCCGCGAGCTGGACGCGCTGGGCGTGTTCGATCTGCCCGCCGCGGAGCGCTCGGCGAGCGCGGACGGTCTGCTCACCCGCCAGCAGGGCCGGCTCGGCTTCCGCCACGGGCTGCTGCGTGAGGCGATCTACGCCGACCTGCCCGACCCGGCACCGTTGCGCACGATCGGGTGGCCGCCGCGCTCGATCCGATTGACCGCGCCGAGATCGCCCATCACCTGACCCTGGCCGGGCGCGACATCGCCGCCGCGGCGGCGTGGACGGAAGCGGCCGCGCACGCGCGTTCGGTCGGTGCGTTGGCCGAGGCAGCCGACTTCCTGGTCCGCGCCACCGGGCTCGCCCCCCTCGACGGTCAACTCTGCAGCGAGCTGGCGGAGGTATGGGCGTGGCTCGGAAAGCGAACCGAGTCCGAGTCGGCCTGGAACCAGTGCCTGACGTTGCTCGCAGCCGAGGACCTGCCGCGTGCCTGGTGCCGACGAGGTCGTCCATTTCGCACGGTCATCTGTCATCCCCAGGCGTCGCTGCGCGCCTACCGACATGCCGAAACGCTGCTCAGTGCCGAGACCGACGACGCGACCCGCGCCGAGCTGTTGATCGGCCTGGCCTGGGGCGAAGCGGTAGCCGGCACCGCCACCGGCATCGAGAAACTCCTCGCCGCCGCCGACGAATGGCTGCCCCCGTCACCGCCGCCCGAGACCATGGCCGACATCGCCGAGATCCTCGCCCGGCTGGGCCGGCACCCCGAAGCCGCCGCGGGCGCGCACCGCCAGCAGGAATGCGCCGCCCGACTCGACGCCCCCGAACTCGCCGCCACCGCCGCCCACGACGCCGGTCTCGTCGCCCTGGCCGCCGGCCGCTATGCCGACCCCGCCGCGCTGCTCGGACAAGGGCTCGAGGTGGGGCCGCCGTGAGCCCAATGGCCTTGCGTTAACGCCAGCCGCAAGGCCGTGAGCTGCGAAGACGCCGCCCGTGACGCGCCCTCTGATCGCCTTAACGCAAGGACATTGGCCGTGAGCCGCCCGACCGCGGGCCTGCACCGTGCCGAGGCGTTGGTCCTGGCCGGTGATGTGACCGCCGCCGCGGCGCAGCTGCGAGCAGCCATTCTGGAGCCCGTCGGCCGAGCCGACCTGCCGTGGGCGCTGGTGCCGCGCATCGCTTGGATCCAAGGTCTCATCGCCGCCGCCGCCGGTGACGCCCCGCTCGCCCGCGCCCGATTCGAGGAATCCGCACAGGGGTGGCGCACGCTGATCCCCTCCGTCGCGGCCGCCACCGCCGACGGGTACAACGCGAGCCTCGTCGACCTCGGCCGCCCCCGCTCGTGGGGCTCATCGAACCCGGCACAGAACTGGCCCGAGTCGAACAACAGCTCCGGTCCATGGACAACCGCGACCTCCCGCGAGGTGATCTCGATGCCGATCTTCGCGCTTAGCGCCCACAGCCAGGCCCCCGTCGAGGAGGTGTGGAAACTCCTGCACGACCCGACCCGGTTCCCCGAATGGTGGGAAGGCATCGACTCGATCGCCCCCGGTTCGGACGGTGACTACACGATGTGGCCCGCCGGCTACCCTGACTTCCCGATGGCGCAACACCTCGATACCGAGCGCCTCGCCGGACGGTTGACGATCTCGTGCCTCGTCTCCGACCTCATCTTTCGCTGGCAGCTGCATGAGGCAGGCGAGACGACCGACATCGAGGTCGAGGTCGACGTCCCTGAGCACGAGGCACACCGGCTCCCAGACCAACGACGTCTGCTCGAACAATCGCTCCGCACGCTCGCCGCTCTCGCCGCCCGCACGACCTACTAGCCACTCGATCACGTGGGCCAGGCTGACAACCTCGGGTGACGGCGCCGTTCGGACCGGCGTGAGGTGGCCGCGTTGTTACACGTTTCGCGACACAGCACAACAACAACGAACTCGACGATCCCGCGAGCCGGCATCGCATCCACTTCCACATGGCCGCCTCGCGCCAGTGTGCGGCAACTTGGCCGGCCGTCGGTAGCTGGTCGTGGCTGTGGGACCAGACGGAACACGGAACCACCACGGAACAGACTCGCGCTCATGGCGGCCGTGGACCGGCGTCTCTCCCTTCACGTTGCTTCCGGAGGTGGACCAGGGCATAGCGGCCGACGTCGGTGCGGTGCGTGTCCCGGTACCCGAGCCGTCGGTAGAGCCGGAGGTTGGCGTGGCTGTGCTCGCCGGTGAACAGCTCGATGACGCGGACCCCGGCGGGGAGGTGGGCCTCGGCGTGCCGCAGCAGACCGGAGCCGAGGCCCTCACCCTGGCGGTCGGGCACGACGACCAGGCGGCCGACGTGGGCGACGTCGTCCCGGATCTCGGATCGGACGGCGGCGACGAGGCGGCCGGCGTCCCGGATTCCCCACCCGTGGACCGACGGTCGGGCCAGTTCCTCGCGGAGGTCGTCGAGGCCCTGGGTCAGAGGCGGGAGCTGCAGGTCGGCGTGAGCCTGCGCCTCGGTGACGTACGCGGCTCGCTGAATCGTCAGTACCTCGCCCGCATCGGCAGGCCGGAGCCGGCCAGGGAGGACGTCATCCGAGGATGGGTGTCGCGGACTCATCGGCGCCTCGTGGGGGAGAAGGGACCGACCTCGCGAGCGGAGAACCGGCCCGCCGTTCTCAGCCGTTCCGCGAGGGCGGCCGAGAGCACAAGTCATCGCCGCCGGAGCGGCCACCACTGCTGCGCGAACATCGGCACGAGGGTAGAGAACCACAGCCATCGCCCGCGTCGGAGTCGGGCCGATCTCGCGGGCGCGGGTTGCCGAGATCGACTCAAGGACGTGGACTCGTGCGGGACACGGCGTCGGCCACCACGGCCCGCAGGTCGCCGTGGTGCTCCCGGGCCACGCCGAGCTGGATGTCCGATCCCGTCCCGCGCTCGCGGAGCCGCGCGCACCCCTGCCGCACAAGCTCCTCGTCGCCGGCCTCGGTCAGCGCAGGACCTACGTGCTCACACAGCGTGTTGAGCACCGCGTCGGCCGGCGCTGGGCGACCGGAGCAAGGGTTGACCAGCTGCTCGCGCAGACCCGAGCGCGCCGCCCGCCAATGCGCCAGGGCGAGCACCTCCTGGCGGGTGCTCGAGGCCGGTTCCCCGTCGTGCCACTGGCGGGCCGCCGTCGACACCAGCCCCCGCGCCAACGCCGCGAACAGCACCGCGTCCTCCACCTCGAGGCACACGTCGGCGACGCGTAGCTCCACCGTCGACAGCGACCGCGAGAGCCGGGCATCGAAATAGATCATTCCCTCGTCGAGCAGCGCTCCGGTGGCCAGCATCGCCGTCGTCGTTTGCTCGTAGGCTCCCCACGATCCGAACGGACCTGTCGGACCGGCTGAGGGCCACCGGTCCCACACCGTGGTGCGGTAGCTCGCGTACCCGGTGTCCTCGCCGTGCCAGAACGGCGAGTTCGCGGTCAGTGCCCGCAGCACCGGCAGCCAGGGCCCGATGCGGTCGAGAACCCCGACGCCTTCTTCGAGGGAATCGACGTCGACATGCACGTGACAACCGCAGCTGAGTTGATTGGAGGCAATCCGGCCGTACTGCTGCAGCATTCGTTCATAGCGGGCAGTGGGAGAGAGGTGCGGGTCGACATGGAGAGGCGAGGTCGCCAGCGCCGCCACCTCGACACCCACGCCGCGGCCGGCGCCGGCCGCGACACGCCGCCAGCGACGCAACTCGTCGTCGAGCTCCCCACTCGTCGCGCACGGTTCCGTGCCCATCTCCACCTGCTCGCGCTGGATCTCTGCCTCCAGCGGCGAGGACTCCTCGCCGGACTTCGCGGCCTCCAACACTGCGGTGGCCACTCCTTGCGGTGACCCAGTCGACGGGTCGACGAGCAGCATCTCTTCCTCGACGGCCATCTGCCGCATACTCATCGGCCCAGTGCGAGGAGATGCCGCATGCACCCTCGCGGTTCCACGATCGCTGCCCTGGAGTGGGCGCTGGGTCGGGGGTTCGTCCGCGCCGCGTCGGAGGCGGTGGCCGGCTCAGGGGTTCTGGATGGTCCCAATGCCCTCGTGCTCCTTGCCGAAGACGATGTTGTCGTCCTCCATGAGGGCCCGTGGGTTGAAGGCGGGGTCGGCAAGCAGCCCGTGTACGCGGCGCCGCTGCATACCCATGTTGCCGCCGTCGTAGATCGGCAGCACCGAGGCCTCCCGGAGCAGCTTGCCCCAGCCGTGCTTCTTCTCGAGGCTGTTGACGCCCACGATCTGCATGCACTTGAACACGCAGTCGAACATCATCTCGGTGACCTGAATCTTGTTCATCGCCCCGACCAGCTCAGCGTGCTGGTCGTGCTTGTCCAGGTAGTCCGCCGCCCGCCACGAGAAGTACCGCGCCATCTCGATCTTCGACGCGACGTCGCCGAGGACGTACCCGACGTTCTGGTACCCGATGATTGGCTTGAGGGAGCCCGCGGTGTTGCCCTTCGCGAAGTCGAGGGCCTTCTCGTACGCCGACCGCGCCACGGCCACCGCGGCGATCGCGGCCACGGGGCCGGACCACGCGAAGTTGCGGTTGATCACCAGGTCGCCGTTGCCGTCGGCACCGGGTAGGAGGTTGGCCGCCGGGACGCGGGCGTCGTCGAAGGTGACCTCGGCGTTCGCGGCGAGGCGATGCCCTTCCTTGTCAATGAACGTGTACGACACGCCGGGTGTGCCCGCGCTCCACGATGATCGCCGACAGGCCCGTCGTCCCGCCGGTGTCGGAGTCGGTGCGCACGATGACGCACTGCGAGCCGGTGCCCTGGCCGTCCCAGCCGGGCGACGAGGGCCAGTACTTACGGCCGTTGATGACGTAGTCGTCGCCGTCGCGGGTAGCCACGAGCCCGACGCCGGCGGGCCGCGGCAGGTCGATGTCGAAGTTCGCCGTGCCGCTCGGGTTGCCGGGCGGTTCACTTGCCGTCCACGCCCCGAGGTACTCGCCCGTCGGGTCGGAGGTGGCCGCGCCGATGAAGCGGTCCTTCTGCTCCTCGGTGCCGTACCACGACACGGGCATCAGACCGAGCCCGTTGCAGAGGACGGTGCAGGCGAAGCCGGGGTCGACCGCGCAGATCTCCTCGGCGGCCATCGTGAAGTCCAGGCAGGAGAACCCGCCGCCGCCGTACTCCTTCGGGAGCATGGCCATTGCGATCCCGGCCTTGTAGGCCTCGATGTACGGTGCCTTCGTCGTCGCGAACGCCTCCATCGGATCGGTCTTCTGATCCGCTTCGGGCACCACCGGGGCGAGCACGTTCTCCGAGAACGCCCGCACCTCCGCGACCATCTTCTTCTGCTCGTCCGACATCGTGAAGTCGACGCTCATGAGAATTCTTCCTCCGGCCCCGTGCTGACAGGAAAGTGGGCGGACGCTTCAAGCGCCCGCGGGACCCCTACGGTGGGCGCCGTTCTTTGCGCCTGAGCGTGCTCCAGGTCTCAATCGCGTGTGGGCCTGTTGCGCGGGTGTAACGCGAAACGATCAGCGCGCGGGCGTGCTCGCGGGCCTCGGGGTCGACAAGAAAACCACCCAGGAGACGGTCGGGGCGGCGCTGGCGGCCATGACCGCGGCCCGCACAGAGAAGGACTCGTAGTCCCCTATGTCACGCGGACGTGGAGGCTCTTCATGCCGTTGAGGACGTTGCTGAGGACCGGTTCGGCATCGACGAGGTGGAATGCGCTGACTCTCCTGACCAGCGACCCGAAGAGCGCGCTCATCTCGAGGCGGGCGAGCTGCATCCCGATGCACGCGTGCTCGCCGCGGCCGAAGGCGAGGTGGTCGGAGGGCTTGCGGGCGATGTCGAAGCGGTCGGCGTCGGGGTACTTGCGTTCATCGCGGTTGGCCGACCCGTAGAGCAGCATGACCCGGGAGCCGGCGGCCAGGTCGACCCCGGACAGGGCGTGGTCTGCGGTGACGGTGCGGGTGAACTGCTGGACCGGGCTCTCCAGCCGCAGGGTCTCGTTGATGGCGTGGGGGATCAGCGAGGGGTCCGCGCGCAGGACCTCCCACTGATCGGGGTGTTCGGCGAACAAGCGGATCGCGTTGGACACCGCATAAATGGTCGTGTCGAGGCTCGGGGTGACGTAGTCGACCATCATGAACGGGCACTTCTCCTGCGGCAGCTCGCCGGCGTCGGCCGCGGCGTAGAGCTGGGCGGCCCACCCGTCGGGGTCGAGCTTTCCCGGCACCGCCTCGGTCATGGCGAACGAGATGAACTCCTCCACCACCGGGCCGGCTTCGAGCGCGCGCTGGTTGGGCGGCCCCTGGGCCTCCCAGGTGGCCGCGGCCCAACGCAGCATGTTGTCGCGGCCGTGCTCGCCCAGGCCCACCAGCTCGGAGACGACGGTCATGGGTAGGTGCTCGGCCAGATCGGTGGTCGCGTCGAACGTGCCGCGGGCCACGAGCCGTTCGACGACCTGCTCGGCCTCGGCCTCGATCCTCGGAGCCAGCTCCCGGAGCCGGTCTGCGCGCAGCGGCCGGCCCAGCACCTTGCGCACGGTGGTGTGGTCCGGGGGGTCGAGGAAGAGGGTGATGACGTCCTTGAGTTGCTCGTTGAGCTGCGGGTTCATCGTGACACCCTGAGCCGAGGAATAGAGCTGCCAGTTCCCCAGGACGTCCCGCACCTCGCGGTAGCGCGCGAGCGCATACACGTCGTGCTCACGGAGGTACACCACCGGCCCGAGCGCACGCAACGCCTCGTAGCGGGGATAAGGGTCGAGGCGCGCCTCGTCGGTGAACAAGTCGAGGTCGCTGACCGGTGTGTCGCCCACGAGCGTCTCCTTCGGTGTCATGACGCGCTGTGGGAGCCGGTCATGAGGGCGGCGAGGTCCTCGGGGTGCAGGAACGAGGACGGCGGGGGCGGGCCCCAGCGGTAGAGCCCGGAGGCGCCTTCGAAGACTTCGGGGGTCCAGGTCTGGTCGTCGACGATGGCGTCCATGTCGGAGTAGTACTCGCTGAAGTTGCCGGCGGGGTCTTTGAGGTACCAGAAGAAGTTGGACCCCACGTGGTGGCGGCCCAGGCCCCAGATGTGGCGTTCGGGGTGGCCCTCGAGCATCGCGGTGGCACCGCGGCCGACGTCGTCGACGTCGTCGACCTGCCACGAGGTGTGGTGCATGAAGTTCACCGGGGCGGGCAGGACGAGGACGTTGTGGTGGTCGGTGGAGCAGCGCATGAACGTCGAGAGGCCGGGGACCTCGTCGGAGAGCTTGAAGCCGAGCCCGTCGAGGAAGAACGTGCGGGTGGCGTCGTAGTCGGTGGAGCCGAGCACGAAGTGCCCGAGCTTGCGGGGGGTCACTGCGCCCTGGCGCAGGATTCCGGGGGCGCGGGTGTTGGGGCGTTCGAGGCGCCCGACCCCGTTGTAGGGGGTGGGGTCCTGGCGGGGCTGGTCGAGCCGGGGCAGCACCTCGACCACGCCGATCGCCCCGGAGACGGGTTCGACGGTGCTCACGGTGTGCTCGCCGCGCTCGACCTTGTAGTCGTGGCCGGCCAGGGACGCGGCGACGCGGGCGAGGTCGTCGTGGTCATCGGCCGCGATGCGGAACTCGACGAGCTGGCGGCGGGCGGTGCGGGTCAGTTCGAGCTGTTCACCGCCGTGGGTGGTGGAGAACGCGGCTCTGCCCGGTCCTTGACGGCTGCCGGTGGTTCGTGTGAGGCCGAACTCGTCGTAGTAGGCGGCGGTGGTCGCGACGTCGGGGACGCCGACGGTGACCTTGGCGACGCGGTGCAGAGCCACGATGCCCTCCTCGGTCCTTCGGTGTAGGTGGGGATGCTGGGTCAGGACGGCCGGGGACGGGTCAGGCAGGGGCGAGGAAGCGGTGGCGCATGTGGCCGATGCCGCTGATCCACGAGGTGAGCTCGTCGCCGGGGTGCAGGAACTGCTGCGGGTCACGGCCCTGACCGACCCCGGCGGGGGTGCCGGTGAAGATGACGTCGCCGGGCAGCAGCTCGACGATCGCGGAGAGCTTCGCCACGAGGGTGGGCACCGAGAACACCATGTCCGCGGTGGAGCCCTTCTGGACGCTGGTGCCGTTGACCTCGCAGCCAAGGGCGATGTCGTCGCGGTCGGGAAGCTCGTCGGGGGTGACCAGGCACGGGCCGAGGGGGCTGTAGCCGGGGTAGGACTTGCCCATCCCGAACTGGGGCGGGGCGGCGAGGAACTGGGTGATGCGGTCGGAGATGTCCTGGCCGACGGTGAGCCCCGCGACGTGGTCCCAGCCCTCGTGCTCGGCGATGTCGCGCCCCCCGGTGCCGATGACGGCGACGAGCTCGATCTCCCAGTCGACGTGGCCGGGGGAGAGGGTGATGTCCCCGGTCGGGCCGGTGAAGCTGGAGACGTACTTGGTGAACACCACGGGTTCGGCGGGCAGGGCGAACCCGGACTCGACGGCGTGGTCGCGGTAGTTCAGTCCGATCGCGAACACCTGCGCGGGTCGGGGCACCACCGCATGCAGGGCTTCCGGCGCACTCGGCTGTGACGACTCCTTCTGGGCATCGACCACGGACGCCGTCACGGCCCACGCCCGGAACTCGTCCCACCGTGCGTAGACCGCCTGCGGGTCGGCGGAGAACAGGCCACCGCTGGCCGCCTCGACGTCGAGGACGCGGTCCTCGGCGTCGAGCAGGACCACGCGGCCGGCGGAATTGGCGATGCGCACGAGGGCTCCCAGCAGCTGGCGGGTGAGGCGATCGGAGTCCCGCCGGCGGCGAGGGACGGCCCCTGTGGTGACGAGCGTGTCACGCTTCCTCGTCAAACTTCAATAGCACGACCGGTTTTCGACAAATAGTTGACGTGCCGACAGGATCGGCCGCAGGCTGTGAGCCACGCCGCACCTCGGGTCGCTCCCTCGAGAACCGGACCGAGGTCGGGTCGCATCGCGAACGGGTGGAGGATCTGGTGAGCGATCACGTCCACGACATCGCTGTCGTGGGGTTCGGCCCGGTGGGTCAGACCTGCGCCTTGCTGCTCGGACGTCTCGGCTACGACGTCGTCGTCCTCGAGCGCTGGCCCGAGCCCTACCGCCTGCCCCGGGCGGTGCACTTCGACCACGAGATCGGGCGGATCTTCGCCGCTGCCGGGGTCGGGCCGGAGGTCGAGAAGGTCTCCGCCGCCGTCCCGGACTCCTACGAGTGGCGCGCCGCCGACGGCCGCACCCTGCTGAAGATCGACTGGTCGGGCCTCGGGCCGTCCGGGTGGCCGGTGGCCAGCTTCTTCTCCCAGCCCGAGCTCGAGGCGGTGCTGGCCGACGGGGTCGGGGCCCTGCCGAGCGTCGAGGTCCGCCGTGGCGTGGAGATCACGGACCTGACCGAGCACGACGACCACGTCGAGCTGGCCGGCGTCGACCAGGCCGGGACCCGGCGCAGCGCGCGGGCCCGCTACGTCGTCGGCGCCGACGGCGCCAACAGCCGGGTCCGCGCGCACATGGACACCGGCGTGACCGACACCGGCTTCTCCTTCGACTGGTTGATCGTCGATCTGGTCCCCCACGAGGAGGAGGACTGGTCACCGATGAACTGGCAGCTCTGCGACCCCGTCCGGCCGACGACGCTGGTCTCGGGGGGGCCGGGACGGCGGCGCTGGGAGTTCCTGCGTCTCGCCGACGAGACCGTCGAGGAGCTCAACACCACCGAGACCGCGTGGCGGCTGCTCGAGCCGTGGGGTCGCACCCCGGAGAACTCGACCCTCGAGCGCCACGCCGTCTACACCTTCCAGGCCCGCTGGGCCGACAGGTGGCACCAGGGCCGGATGCTGCTGGCGGGCGACGCCGCGCACCTGATGCCACCGTTCGCCGGTCAGGGCATGTGCTCGGGCATCCGCGACGCGATCAACCTCGCGTGGAAGCTCGACCTCGTCCTGCGCGGGAAGGCCCCGGACGCCCTGCTCGACACCTACACCCGGGAGCGCGCCGGCCACGTCCGGCACGCCA
>JAABVA010003401.1_pt1 | contig 15151 bp, 14 predicted proteins | sample 5560331 | NCBI WGS metagenome assembly JAABVA01 (sample SAMN12812661, study PRJNA571458) | rock metagenome | isolation source: Antarctica rocks | place: Antarctica: Victoria Land, Mt New Zealand sud | collected 2016-01-07 | reverse complement strand
AGCCGCCGTGCACCCGGATGGCATCCAGCGCGATCTCCATCGCGGCCTCCGACGCGAACAGCTTGGCCATGCCGGCCTCCAGGTCGCAGCGCTGCCCGGAGTCCATCCGCTCGGCCGCCGCCAGCACCAGGCCGCGGGCCGCAGCGAGCTTGGTCCCCATGTCCGCCAACAAGTTTCCCACCGACTGGTGCTTCCAGATCGGCTGGCCGAAGCTTTCCCGCTGCTGGGCGTAGGCCAGCGCGTCGTCGAAGGCGGCGCGGGCCACCCCGGTGGCGCGCGCGGCGACCTGGATGCGCCCGACCTCCAGCCCCTTCATCATCTGCGCGAACCCCTTGCCCTCCACGGCGCCCAGCAGCGCATCCGCAGGCACTCGGCAGTCCTCGAAGCTCAGCTCGCAACTCTCCACGCCCTTGTACCCGAGCTTGGGCAGATCCTTGGACACGGTGAAGCCGGGCACCTTCTCGACCAGCAGAATCGACACGCCCTTGTGCTTCGGCTTGGCGTCGGGGTCCGTCTTGCACAGCAGCGCCACGAGGTCTGAGCGACGTGCGTTGGTGATCCAGGTCTTGGAACCATTGATCACGTAGCCGTCGGCGTCACGCGCGGCGACGGTCCGCATGGCTTGCAGGTCCGACCCACCGCCGGGCTCGGTGAGCGCCATGGTGGCCCGCAGCTCACCGGTCGCCATCCGGGGCAGGTAGCGCTGCTTCTGTTCCTCCGTGCCGTAGGTGAGGATCAGCTTGGCCACCACGGTGTGTCCGCCCATCGCCCCGGCCAGGCTCATCCAGCCGCGGGCCAGCTCCTCGGTGACCAGGGCGTAGCAAGTGGTGGAGACCGCGACAAAGCCATAGGGCTCGGGGATGGCCAGGCCGAACACGCCCATCTCCTTCATCGTGTCGATGAGCTCCTCGGGGTAGGTGTTGGTGTGGTCGAGGTGTTGGGCGACGGGCTTGACGTCCTTGTCGACGAAGTTGCGAACGGTCTCGACGATGGACTGCTCTTCGGCGCTGAGCTTTTCCCGGCTAGAGCTCATGAGGTGGCCTTTCCGAGGGTGCCGGCCGCGCGGAGTCGCGCGATGTCGGCGGGGCTGTGGCCGAGCTCGGCGAGCACGGCTGTGGTGTGTTGCCCGAGGGCGGGGACGGGATCCATCCGGGCCTCGGAACCGGTGAGTCCGATGGGCGGCAGCAGCGACCGGACGTCGCCCACTGGGGTCGCGACCTCGCGCCACCGGTTGCGCCCGGTGAGCACCGGATGCTCCAGGAACTCGCGGACGGTGTTCACTCCGGCGTGGGCGATCCGGGCGGCGTCCAGCAGGCCGACGGCGTGCTCGGTGTCCAGCTCGGTGAACCGGCGGCCGAGGATGGTGTTGAGCTCGTCCCGGTGGGCCACCCGACGGGTGTTCGAGCTGAACCGCTCGTCGGTGGCCAGCTCGGGGCGCTGCAGGAACACCTGGCAGAAGCGGGCCCACTCGGTCTCGTTCTGGATTCCCATCATGATGGTGTGCCCGTCGCCTGCGGTGTAGGGACCGTAGGGCGCAATGGTGGCGTGCTGGGCGCCGAAGCGTCCTGGTTGACGGCCCGCCCCGGCGGTGAACTGGGCGGGCTGACCCATCCACTCGGCGAGCGCCTCGAACAGCGAAACCTCCACCGCGGTGCCCTCGCCGGTCACCTGCCGTTGGTACAACGCGGCCAAGGTGCCGCAGAACCCGTACATGCCCGCGGCGATGTCGGCGATGGAGATACCGACCTTTGCCGGCGCTTCGGGTGAGCCGGTCATCGACACCAACCCGGCCTCGCACTGCACCAACAGGTCGTAGGCCTTGCGCTCGGCCCACGGCCCGTCGGCACCCCACCCGGAGATGTCCAGGGTGATCTTGCGTGGGTCGCGGCTCCGTACGTCGGCCGAGGCAAGGCCGAGCCGCCCGACGGCTCCGGGCCCGAGGTTTTGCACCAGCACATCGGCGCCGTCGACCAGCTCGTGCAGGATCTTGCGCCCGTCCGGGGTTTTCACGTCCAGCACGACGGACTCCTTGGAGCGATTGAGCCACACAAAGTAGCTGGCCATCCCGGCGACCGACTCGTCGTAGTGCCGCGCGAAGCGCCCACGCCGGGGCGCTCGACCTTGAGGACGCGGGCCCCGAGGTCGGCGAGCTGCCGGGTGGCAAAGGGAGCGGCGACCGCATGTTCCAGAGCGACCACGGTGACGCCGGCGAGGGGAAGCATGGACGAAATAATAGTCTATATTCTAGCCATGAGTGACGAGAATGCTTCCCCGCCCACACAACCGCCCACGGTCAGCTGGCAGGGACGTTTCCTCGAGGACTTCACGGTCGGGGACGTCTACCGCCACCCGTTGGGGCGCACGGTCCTGCCGACGGACAACAGCTGGCTGAGCATGCTCACCCAGAACACCGCGCCGCTGCACTTCGACCACGCGTACGCCGCGCGCACCGAGTTCGGCAGACCCTTGGTGGACTCCACGTTCACCCTGGCGTTGATCACCGGGCAAAGCGTGGTCGACGTGTCGATGAACGTGATGGCCAACCTCGGGTGGGATCGGGTGCGGATGCCCAACCCGGTGTTCGAGGGCGACACCCTGTACTCGCAGTCGGAGGTGCTCTCGGTCCGAAAATCGGGGTCCCGCGCCGACGTCGGTGTGCTCGCCGTGCGCACGGTCGGCTTCAACCAGGACGGAGTCGTCGTCATCACTTTTGAGCGCACCCTGTTGGTGTACCGCCAGGGGCACGGACCGGGGTTGACCACCGTGTCGCCGGTATGGGACCAACGCGCACTCAAGGCGGCCGGGCTGTCTTCGTGAACCCAGCAACTGCGCGCTCGCTCCTCTTCGTCCCCGGCACTCGTCCCGAACGCTTTGCCACGGCGGCGGCCAGCGGCGCCGATGTGGTGATCGTCGACCTCGAGGACGCGGTGGCCCCGGACGACAAGGGTGACGCACGGAAAGCTGCGGCCGCCTGGGTACAGGAGCACCCCGCGGTCGTGCGCATCAATGGTGCGCAGACGCGGTGGTATGCCGAGGACGTCGCGGCGGTGACGGGTGCCCGGCAGCTGCGCGGGGTGATCGTGCCCAAGGCGGAGGAGCCGGACAGGATTGCGGCTCTGGTGTCCGCGCTGGGCGACGTGCCGGTGCTGGCGCTGGTGGAGAGTGCGAAGGGACTACGCGCGGTAGACGCCATCGCGGCCGTGCTCGGGGTGGCGCGTCTGCTGTTCGGCAACCTCGACTACGCCCTGGATGTCGGCGTTACCGTCCGGCCGTCGGAGGAGCCGCAGCTGCTGTTCGCCCGCAGCGCGTTGGTCAACGCCTCGCGGGCGGCCGGACTGCCGGGGCCGGTCGAGGGCGTCAGTCCTGCCATTGCGGACCTCGCCGCGCTGGTGGCGGCGACCTCACGGTCGATCGATCTGGGGTTCACCGGCAAGCTGTGCATCCATCCTCGCCACGTGCAGCCGATCCACGACGCCATGCGCCCGGCCGACGAGGAGCTGGCTTGGGCTGCGCGCGTCGTCGAGGCGGCCGTTGAGTCGGCGGGAGCAGCAGTGCGGGTGGACGGGGAGATGGTCGACCGCCCTCGGTTGGAGCTGGCGCGGCGATTGCTCGCCCGGGCTGCGCAAAGCTAGGCCCTGGCGCGGGCAATGGCCGGTTTCAGCGGTGCCTTCGGTAAGGCGTGGGTCGCCGAGCTCACCGGGCTGCTCAACCTGGCTGGGTGGCCCAAGGGCATGCGGGTCATCGCCCGCAAAGAGCGCCCGCACCCGGGGCGTAGCTGCGGATCACCGATGCTGACGGGCTGCGGGTCACCGCCTTAGCCACCAACAGCGTCCGCCCCAACACAGCAGGGCCGTGGTGCTGACGCTGAACAAGAAGCACCGTGGGCCTACCTCGCCCACGACGCGGTCACCGCGCTGCGAGTGGCCACCGCCCCCGGCTGACACCCGCGCACCGACCGTCTCCGACAGCACGACGACCTCCGCGCCCTGGACCCGGCGCCCACCCGGGGCGACACCGGGCGAACAGTCACACCCCCATGCCACCATCACCACCGAGAACGACCCCGCCACCCACCAGTCGCCCGTCAGCCAGCCTGTGAAAGATCGGGGTTAAGGATTCCGTGCCCGCGACTTTCAGTCCTCCGAGGTCAGTTCATGGGCGTGGTCGACCCGTTCCGGGTTTGAGCGAATGGTGCATCGCTTCCGCACGCGATTGCTCCACCCGGCGGGCGATCGTGAGCACCGTCCAGTTGTCCGGACCAGCGACGTGGATTGGACCCACCGCCACGGCGGCCCAACGCAGGACGTTGACCCAGCGGGAATTGCGTCCGAACTCTTGCCGTATGGCGAACTCGTCCACCCCAGCCCCGGGCACCGGCATCGTCAGCGTCATCTGCACCAGCACGTCGTAGTCGCGCTCGCAGGCCACACGGGCACGCCACCGGCGGGCGGCGCTGATCCCCTGCTCATAACACGCCTCGTCCATCTCAGCGGCCAGCCGAATCTTGCGTAGCGCGTTCTCGCCGTACTGGTCGGCGTGCCGAGCGACAAGGTCCCGATGGGTGCGCCAGCCCTCACCGGGCAGGATCGCGGAGCACTCCCGCGGGGGCACCGGCGCATCGACGAGACTCGCCACGATGCCCACTCCAGCCAGCAGCTCACGCAGCGCCTCCGTCGTAGCGGCGACGCGTAACCCTTGCCAGTCGACGACGAGTTCCGACTGGCCGGCGAGCACCGAGAAGACCAGTGCGCACTCGTCAACGGTCTTCGTAATCGGTCCGATGCAGTCCAGGCTCGGCGCCAGCGGGAACACCCCTGTCGTCGGCACGCTGCCATTGCTGGGTTTGAACCCGACGACATCGCAGCACGCCGCCGGCACTCGAACCGATCCGGCGGTGTCCGTTCCGATGCCGATCGGCACCAGCCCGGCGGCCACGGCGGCGGCGTTGCCACCGCTCGAGCCGCCCGGCGTGCGGGAAGGGTCGCGCGGATTGACGACGTTTCCCCAACGCCGGTTCTGACTGGTCAGACCCCACGCGAACTCGTGCAGGTTCGCCTTTCCGACGACGACCGCGCCAGCCCGCTGCAACCGCCGAACGCACTCGGCGGTGCTGTCGGGAACGTGTTCGGCAAAGAGCGCCGAACCGTAGGTGGTGCGTAATCCCGCTGTATCGATGAGGTCTTTCACATGCACTGGCACACCGCTCAGTGGGCCGTTCGGCACCTCCGGCGGCATCAGTTTGTCGACGAGCGTGATGGAGGTGCGCAATCGCTGCTGCTCGCGGCTCAGCGCGTCACGGCTGGCTTCCGCTGCCTCGAGTGGGTCCACCTCACCGGCGCCGACCGCCGCCGCGATTTCCCTTGCACCGTGGATGCCGGAGCCGGAGCCGGAGCCGAAGGCAGTGGTCATGGCTGAAAGTGGATCACATGACGTTTCCAGAGATCCGCGCCGAATGCATTTAGGTCGAGCTGATCCAGCCAGTCCAAGATGTGCGCCTCCATCGTGCTGGGCGCCTTGCCGCCGTTGGGGGAGTGCGCGAGCACGATATGCACCACACCCAGGGGAATCCCTTTGGCCAGGGACAGATTGGCAGTCGCCGTCCCATGCGGCAGCAGGGCGCCCAGCTGGGTGCGTTCGTTTCCGCCAGCGCCCGGCCGGTATTCAACCACCTTGCTAACGTCCATCAGGAGGCTGCCGGCGACCAGCATATCGCGGTCGACGACCGTGCCATGCACCTCAGCGCTGACGTCGGCGACATGCAACGCCATCCGCGTCACTGCCTGAGTGTGCTTGACCTGCGAGTAGTCGCACTTCAGGGAGACCGGAACATCCAGCAGATCCGAGTACTCGCTTTGCTCCCAGAGCTCTGCCCATATCTCGGCAACCGCAGCGCGTAGCCCCAGCTCATCGATCAGTTCTATCTCGGGAAACAGTACCCGCAGCGCCACGTCGTCTAGGCGTTGCTTCGAAGCCATTCGATCTCCTTGTGAAGCATCTCGTCGTTGATCGGCGCTTTCGTCGCGATGGCCTGCTCATTGACCCACTGCACCACGGTGGCCAGCTCGGCGTCGGTCAGCTCGAAACCCAACGCATTCGCCCGCAGCGTTACCCCGGTCGGCCCGGTCCCGCGCCCAAGCTTGATCATCCGGACGCCGCCCACCAGAACCGGATCGAAGGGCTCCATCAGCTCAGGGTGGCGCGCCGCGGTCCTGACATGGATCTCGAGCTTGTTGGCGAAGCAGTTCTCGCCGACGATTGCCTTCATCGGAGGCACCGCCGCACCGGACAGCCGAGAGACCAGCTGGCTGATCTCCGTCAGCGCCGAGGTCCGCACGCCGGTGTCGTAGCCGTACAAGGCGCGCAGTGCTACGACGAGTTCTTCCAGCGCACAGTTGCCGGCGCGCTCACCCAGACCGTTCACCGAGGCCTCGATCCAGTCTGCCCCAGCCTCGATCGAGGCGAGGGCGTTCTGTAGGCCGAGCCCGTAGTCGTTGTGCGTATGGACGCGCACGGCCACTTTCGGGTCCAGCTCACGCATCCGACGCACCAGCTCACGCATGGCCCACGGCGCGGCGACTCCGGTGGAGTCCGCCACCGAGATCACGTCGGCGCCGCCGTCGATCGCCGCCGAGAACAGGCCGCTCAGCGTCTGCCATTCGGCCAGGGTGGCAAACGACGGGCCGAACACCACGTGGGCGAAGCCGAGCGCCCGGCCGTGCTCGGCCAGGTGCCGCACCCGAGTCTTGGCCTCGTCGACGGTGAAGCCCAGATCGGCTAGGTGTCCGGGCGTCGAACGGAACAGCAGCGAGCAGACGCTTGCGCCCGCGTCGTACGCCGCACTGATCCGATCCTCGGCGTCGGCGGCCCAGCCGACGACCAGACACGCGATGTTCAGCTCGGGTCGAGCGTTTCTGATCAGCCGCACCGCGGCCTCGTCCTGACCGGCATAGCCGACCTGAACGACATGCACGCCCGCGTCGGCCAGTGCCAAGGCGACCTCGAGTTTCTCCTCCGGTGCGAAGGCGACTTCCGCGGCCTGCTCGCCCTCGCGCAGCGTGACATCCGTGATCTTGATTTGCCGCCCGGTGAGATTTGGCGAGGACTGCAGACTGTCGTGATTGAACTGACTGGACCCGAAGGTAGGTGACGACACGATGATCCCTTTCAGCGAGACAGATAGATGCCGGCATCGATGTCGGCCGAGAGTTCGCCGTCGCGCAGCAGGTGCTGGCCGCGACGGATCGTGTGTACCGGTCGCCCGCGCAGCTGGGAGCCCTCGTACAGCGAATAATCGGAGTTGCCGTGTTGGTCCGCGGCACGTACCGCCCAGGTCAGCTCGGGATCGATCAGGACGAGATCGGCGTCACGGCCTACCTCGATCCGGCCCTTGCCGGCGACTCCGAATATGTCCGCGGGCGCACGACTCATCCGCTCGGCGAGCACGCCAGGCCCGAACTTGCGCTCGTTTACGATGTGCTGCCACATCAGCGGCAGCATGTGCTCAACACCGGGGATGCCGTAGGGCGCGGCGAAGATGTCGGCGACCTGCTTGGGCTTCCGCTTCTGTCCAGAGCAATCGCTGGCGATCACGTTCACCACACCGTCGCCCACCGCCTGCCACAGGATCTCGGCGTCGCTGCTGGTACGAAGCGGTGGCGAGATCTTAGCCAAGCCGCCGAGACGATCGAGGTCGCTCTCGTCCAGTAGCAGATAGTGCGGGCAGGTCTCGACCCAGATCGGGATGTTTGCACGAGCCCGAAAGGTCTCCACCACATCGAGCGACTGGGCGCAGCTGAGATGGACGAGGTAGCAGGCCACCCCGGCGATCTCGGCCAGCGCCAACGCCCGGTAGACCGCCTCACTCTCTAGGGTCGCAGGCCGAGAGGCTGCGTAGTCGAGCGGGAGGTTGTGGCCATGCTCGATCGCCTGCCGCTCGAGCAGCGTGGTTGCGGGGCCGTTCTCGCAGTGCACCATGCAGAGCATTCCGCGCCGCGCTGCGGCCTGCATGAAGGTGAGCACGGTCGCATCGTCGAGCATTCGCCGTCCCGGAAACGCGAGGAACATCTTGACGGACGTGATGCCCAGTTCCTGCAGTCGCCCGACAGTGGAATCGGGATCGTCACCGGGCCCGACGATTGAGTGCACGCCATAATCGAGCGGCACCAGATTGGCCGCCTGGGCGATGAAATCGGTGGCGACGTCGATGGCGCTCGGCGGCACCGCGGGCACGTGCGCCATGTGGGTTCCGGCGAAGCTGAGCAGAGTCGTGATCCCGCCGTAGGCGGCCGAGCTGGCGAATTCGACGAGGTCGTCGTCGTAATAGGGGTGGTTGTGCGCGTCGAAGATTCCGGGCAGGGCGGTGAGCCCGGTGGCGTCCACGACATCACCGCAGTCGGGCGGGTCGATCCCGGTCTCGACGGCGGCAAAGCGGCCTCCCCGCAGGCCTAGGTCCACACGCCGCAGGCCGTCCGGAAGCGCGACTTGGGCGCCAAGAACGCCGATATCGTACCGAGTCATTCCGCCATCCTTGTCAGCCTGCCGCGAGATAGGACGCGGCGGCAACCTCACGCAGCCGTCCGGCCGGCGCCTGCGCGACGACCCGCCCCTGAGCGAGGACGTACCCGTAGCTGCACAGCCGTGCAGCCATCTCGACGTTCTGCTCGATGAGCAGCATCGCGGTTCCGGTGGCGCGGATCTCGGCCAGCGCACCGTAGAGCCCCTCAACCAGCCGCGGCGCCAGGCCGAGCGAAGGCTCGTCGAGGATCAGCAGCCGGGGGCGGGTCATCAGTGCGCGCCCGACGGCCAGCATCTGCTGCTCTCCACCGGACAGTGAGCCGGCGAGCTGGTCGGCGCGCTCCTCCAGCCGCGGGAACATCTCGTAGGTCTGTTCCATCCCCCGAGCGACGCCCGCGGAGTCGCGTCGGTGGCGGAACGCGCCGCTGAGTAGGTTGGCAGCGACGCTCATCCCGGGAAAGACCCGCCGCCCCTCGGGGACGACGGCGATGCCGAGGCCCGCGAGCTTCTCCGGCGTGCGACCGCCGAGCGAGGTGCCGGCCAGGGTGGCCGTTCCGGCGGTGGCTTTTAGCAGCCCGGTGAGCGTCTTGACGAGGGTAGTTTTGCCGGCCCCGTTGGGTCCGAGTAGAGCGACCACACCGTCTTGCGGGACGTCCAGGTCGATACCGTTCAGGGCACGGATCGGTCCGTAGGAGGCCGACAGTCCGCGCACTTTCAGCAGCGGCTCGGTCACGACTCGCTCACCGTACCGAGATAGGCGTCGACGACGGCCGAATCGTTGCGAACCTCGTCGGCGCTTCCACGGCTGATCACTTCGCCGTGGTCCAGGACGGTGATGGCCTCGGCCAGCCCGAACAGGAACCGCATGTCGTGTTCAATCACCACGATCCCGATGCCGCTGTCTGCGATTGAGCGAACCAGGGCGCTCAATGCGTCCCGTTCAGGATCGTTGGCACCGGCAACAGGCTCGTCCAACAGTAGGAAGGTCGGCTCGGTGGTCAGGCATCGCGCTACCTCGAGCAGCCGCTGCTGGATGTATGGCAGGCCACCTGCTGCCCGGCCCCACGACGCGCGGTCCAGCCCGACCCGCTCGAGCGCGGCGCTGGCCTGCTGGCCGACGTCGGCTCGACGTCGACGGGTAATCCTGGCCGCAGGGCTGGCGTGCCGCCACCGGCTCGCGCCGACGACGACGTTGTCGAAAACGCTGGAATCGCCAAACAAACGCAGGTTCTGGAAGGTGCGCGCGACGCCCAGCCGCGACCGTTGCGCCGCACCGAATCTGGTGATCGTCCGATCATCGATCAACACGTCACCGGTGGTCGGCTTCTGCTCACCGGCCAGGATCGACAGCAACGTACTCTTACCCGCGCCGTTCGGACCGATCAGCCCGACGATCTGGCCTGGGCGCACTTCGATTTCGACCTCGTGCAGCGCCCGAAGGCCACCGAACGTCTTTGAGATCTTGGTGGTGCGCAGCTCGCTCATGAGTTCTGCCGACTCAAATGGAAGGAGTTCAGCAGCCTGCCCGGGCCTGGAGCGGACTTCCCCAGCAGCGAGGCGATACCCCCGGGGGCAAACATCATTAGCAAGACGATGGCGATGCCGAAGGCCACCTGGTACCAGGTGTCGAGCACGCGCAAATATTCCGGTAGCAGGGTCACCACCACTGCGCCGGCGGCCGCGCCGCCGATCGACCGCAGCCCGCCGACGACGACCATGACCAGCAGCAGAATCGACTCGCTGATGCTGAAACTCGTCGGGCTTGCCACCCCAAGCAGGCCGACGAGTAGCGATCCGGATACAGCGGCGATGGCACTGCTGAGGACGAACGCGAGCAGCTTGTAGCGGGGTGCGGCCAGTCCCAGACTGGCCGCGGCGACCTCGTCCTGGCGGATTGCCGACATCACCCGCCCGAGTTGCGACTCGCTCAGCGCAGTCAGCAGCAGGTAGACGAGGCCGGCGATGACGACGAACAGTTGCAGCAGCTGCCCATCCTCGAAGATCGGACCATTCCAGAGGTTGGGCGCCGGGATCCCGGAAATCCCGTTGGCGCCCCCGGTGACGCCGACTGCCGTCGTAGCTACGATAGCGAAGATCTGCCCTGCTCCCAGGGTCACCATGCCGAGATAGTGGCCGCGCAACCGCAGTGCCGGAGCGCCGAGAACTACCCCGGTCACTGCGCCGACCACCAGCGAAAGCAGCACGGTCGGCCAGAATCCCCACCCGTGACGGGTGGTCAGGATCGCGGTCGTGTAACCGCCGAGGCCGACGAAAGCCGCGTGCGCAAGGGAGATCTGACCGCTCGTGCCTACCAGCAGGTTCAGGCTCATGGACGCGATCGAGAGCACGGCCGACACCGCGAGCAGGTGCAGCAGGTAGGTGTTTGAGACCCAGGACGGCATGGACATCACGACCACGACGACGATCACAGCGATGCCGGCACGAAGACCCACTCGGGGCCAGAAACGGACGTTCACCATGCTGTCCGGAACAGCCCGCGTGGACGTACTACCAGCACCACGATCAGGATCGCGAGCGAGGCGGCGTCCGCGTACGAGCCGGAGATATAGGCCGAGGCGTACACCTGAATCAGTCCCAGCGCGAGACCGCCGACCGCGGCGCCCGTGACACTACCGAAGCCGCCGAGCACGGCCGCGGCGAAGGCTTCGAGAGTGACTGAGATGCCCATGTTAGGCGAGATGAACAGGGTCGGTGCCAGCAGCAGCCCGGCCAACCCGGCCAGCGCGCCGTTGAGCCCGAAGGTGAACGCGACGACCCGTGGGGCGGGGATGCCCATCTGTCGCGCGGTGTCACGATCCTGGGCGACCGCACGCATCGCGCGGCCAAGATAGGTTCGCTGCAGCAGCCCAGCGAGCAGCAGCATCAGCAGGGCCCCGATGGCAATGTCCCACAGGGCCTGGGTAGTCACGCTGAGGCTTCCCAGTTGCAGAGTCTCTCGGTGGCTCAGCGATGGGATGGTCCGCGTTTGCGGACCCCAAATGTTCTGCACGAGTGCCTGCAGGACCAGACCGGTGCCAATCGTGATGATGATGATGATTAGCGCGTCCGGGTGCCGTACCGGCCGGATCGTCAGCCGTTCGATCACGACGCCCAGTAGGAACGACGCGACGATCGTAGCCGGTATGGCGATGGCATAGGACACATGCGCCAGGGCCAGAAAGGTATAGCCGAAGTAGGCGCCCACCATAACCAACTGGCCCTGGGCGAAGTTTACCGTCCCGGACGCGTTCCAAACGAGGGTGAAGCCGAGCGCCACGATCGCGTATACGGCGCCGATTCCGATACCTGAGATCAGCAGCTGCAGGGGCAACACGCGCTCGGCACCTCCCTGTCTGGTCGGATATCTGGCGGTAGCGACAGTGCCTAGCGCGAACCCTGTACCACCACGGGAGCGCCGTTCTTCACCTGGGTGATTTCTTGCGAACCGGCCATCTCACCGTTGTCGTGATACCTGTACGTCGACGCGATGCCGGTATAGCTGATCGTCTTGAGCGAGTCGGCGATTCCCTTCGAGGTGGCGCCTCCACTCTTCATCGCGGCGGCCAGCAGGTTCACCGTGTCAAAGTAGGACGCGGCGTAGCTGTCCGGAGAGCTGTTGTACTTCGCCTGGTAAGCCTGGACGAACTTCTGCACCGTTGGGTCGGAACCCTGGGGGATAAAGTTGACCACCGAGTACACGCCGTCCGCGGCGTTGCCGGCGAGTTTGAGCACGTTCGCGTCGGTGTAGGCGTTGCTGCCGAGGATTGTGCCGGTGTAGCCAAGCTGCTTGGCCTGCTTGGCGAATAGCGCCGCCGGGCTGAGCGATCCCCAGTAGATGACTGACGCCGCACCGGACTGCTTCAGTTTGAGCACCTGGGACGAGAGGTCGTTGGCGTTGGCCGGGAAGGTCACCGCGGTGACCGGCGTGATGCCCTTGGCCTGCAGCGCGGCCTTAACCGACGCGAGACCACCCTGGCCGTAGTCGCTCTCCTCGGTCACCAGCGCTACCGAGGAGAGGTGCAGGGTGGTCGAGGCGTAGTCGACCAGGTTCTGCGCGGCGGTCGCGTCGCTGGACCGGATGCGGAAGACCCACGGCGAATTGGACTTCGTCAGGTTGGGCGAGAGCGCCCCGGACAGCATCGGGAACTGCGAGCGCAGCAGCTGCGGAACCAGGGCCAAGGCAACGGCGGAGATGTTGGGACCGAGCAGTGCGGCTGGCTTGTCCGCGAGCAGTTTCGTGTAGGCGTTGGTCCCGGTGGTGACATCACCGGCGGAGTCCAGCACGTCAAGGTTGATCTTCACACCATTGACACCGCCCGCGTCATTGAGTTCCTGTATCGCGAGCTCGGCGCCCTGTCGCCCGGTCAGGCCGACCGCGGCAGAGTCGCCGGTGAGCGGCTGGAGCATCCCTACTGTGACCTGCTTCGCCGCAGCGCCGTTGCTCGTCGTCCCGCCGCTGCTGCAGGCGCTAACAAGTACGGCGACGCCGACTGCACAGCTGATCAGCGTGAGCCGACGACACGTCAAGTGAGCGTTCATCAACGAGGACCTCCACCGAGAGGGCGAGTAAATACATCGCAGAACTCTATGACTTCTGGATTCTCTAGTCAATACCTTGTTTTCCATGCGATATATAATCTAGGCAAAGCCTCTGAACGGGGGGACACGTGCACCCGCTTGAGCACTCCTTCGGGTGTGTGCTCACCGTGTTTTTTTCCAGTCCCAGTTTGACTTTCAGGGTTTGGTTGGCCGATCGATCCACTGGCGCACCGGCCTAGGCTGCCGTTTTTGTAGCGTTCATCCTTATGGTCCGGGCGCAGCCAGGGCGGACATGGAGACGGGCATGACCAATCTGTTCGCCTCCGAGGCCGCGATACCGGTCGTGCTGACGGCGGTACTGATCCACGGCTGATGCGGCTACTCGATCGAGTACGAGGTCGAGCGCGCCTTCCGCGACGCGCCGTCAATGCTCGTGGGCGGGGGGAACGGACGAGATTCAGTTGATCAGTCGGCCCGAGGTGCTGCGATTTCCGATGTGAGTCGCTCGGCCGCGGCCGCGGCGGCGACGTGCTCGACAAGCAGATGGCCGGCGTTGCGCAGGTGTTCCTCCATAGCGGCCCGTGAGCGCACTTCGGAACGGGCCCGCAATGCATCCAGTACCGCGGCGTGGTCGAGCACCGAAGCGTGCGCCCATCCCTCGATGTCTGCGAAGAATCGGCGAGGTGCATACCGGACCGATACGAGGAGCATCCATGCGATCTTTGGCGAAGCGGCAGAGGTATTGACGAGCCGGTGGAAGCTGTGGTTCAGGGACTCTACATCACTCGCGGCGCCCTCCCCAGCCGCCTGATCGAGCCGCTTCTGTATTGCGGCGAGCTCGTCTAGGGCGTCCTTGCTCAGCCGTTGTGAAGCCCGTGCCGCAAGCTCACCGGCAAGCAAGGCCTGGGCATCGAACAAATCTCGGATGTCGTCCGGGCTCAGTTCGGAGACGACGAATCCGCGCCGCGGCTCCAGGTGGACGAAGCCCTCACCGCGCAACGCCAGCAGGCCCTCTCGGACCGGCGTCGCACTCATACCCAACTCATCAGCCACCGCGTCTTGCCGGATGAAGTCACCGGATCGAATCTGCCCACTCATGATGAGTTCTCGGACGTAGGCCGCCGCCTCGTCGCTGAGTTGAGGCCGGTGGTGCCGCCGGACGCCCGTCACGACGACCAAATCCCATATTTCACACGATCCAGAATACACAGAGCAGGCTCCAGTGTTACGACCACTCTCCGTCATTGCAGGAGGATGAGCGGGCCACCACAGCCGTGGACGTCGAACCGTGCTCGACGCGCTGACTGGTGCCGGTCTGGGCGTCGGTTGCTCGCATCTGGCTGGTCGCCCAAAGGCGAACCCTCATCGAGCTCGGTACGTAACCTACGGTTGGAGAGCGGGACAAATTGGGGTTGCGACATGAGGTAGCCCGTGTGGCTATTGAGCAGGCGTGACATGGAGGGAGAGTTCGCGCCGCTGGCTGCTGGAGCCGTTTCGCCCTATCAATGGTCGGCTCAATGCGCCGATAATACCGACTATCGGCCGGCCCGGGCGAGTGGGCGGTGGTCGGTGGGGGAGTGTTCGGCGGGGTCCTTGCCCCACAGTCGCCCGTGTGCGCCTGCGCGTTCTGCATGAGAGGTCGTGGACCGACCGTTGGTCGAGACGGCCGATCTCGCTCGGGTGTCCGTGACGGCGTGGGCGGTCGGTCTGTTGGGGTGGCCCGGTTCGTGCGCCGCGCAGACGTTCCTGGCGTGGCTTCCGGTGGCCGGGTCGGCGCGGAGCCGGGAGAGTCGGTCGTCCTCGACCGTGGGGGTGGTGAGCCGCTCCCGCGCATCCACGGTCGCGTGCGGGCCACGGTCAGACATTCAAGCCAGCCGTCCAGCGAGTGAGCGGACCCGGTTGGCGCACGACGCTCGTTCCCATTGTGGGATGATGGGCGTAGCGTTGGGCGCGTCGGGAAGGATTCGGGAACGACACGATCGAGGAGGCGCCGTGACGATCTTGGTCGAGACAGACAGCCGGAGCCGGGTGGTGATTCCCGGGCACGGGAACCAGCGTTTTCTCGTCCACGAGAACGCCGACGGCAGTCTGCTGCTCC
>JAABVA010003399.1_pt1 | contig 15154 bp, 14 predicted proteins | sample 5560331 | NCBI WGS metagenome assembly JAABVA01 (sample SAMN12812661, study PRJNA571458) | rock metagenome | isolation source: Antarctica rocks | place: Antarctica: Victoria Land, Mt New Zealand sud | collected 2016-01-07 | reverse complement strand
GTCGGCATTATCCAGACCGCCATGTTCGCCAATCCCGGCGGCCTCAACAGTGTGGGCAACAACATTTACCTGCCGACGGCCGCCTCCGGAGAAGCGATAATCGGATCGCCGGGCGGCACGGAAGGGCTTGGCACCCTTCAGCAGGCAGCCCTCGAGCAGTCCAACGTCAGCGTCGTCGACCAGTTCGTACAGATGATCGTCGCTCAGCGTTCCTACGAATCCAACTCACGCGTTATCAAGGCAGCCGACGAGATGCTGCAGCAGCTCAACCAGCTCGGGCAGTAGAGTGGAGGCACATCATACGAACCGTCGGTCCAATGACTCTCGCTTTCGCGGCTGCGCTACCCTCGCTCGCTGCCGCGCAGCAGCTCTCTGCTGTCCGCTACGCCGTGCCGATCTCCAAGGTGGTCTCAGCTCTCGCCGAACGGTCGGTTGACCTCCCCGCGGATCGCATCCACCTTCCGCCCGCCATCACCAGCACCGTCCCCCAGCCCACACTTCACCTGGTTGCGGCGGAGCTCCGCAGAGACGACGCTCTTTCGCTGCGTCTCGCCTGCCGCACAACCTCCGAATGCCTGCCCTTTTTCGCGATCGTCTCCATGCCGGATCACGCCGAGGCTCTCGGGGTCCTGAACACCCTGCGTGGCTCCGTCAACACAGGGGCCGACACAGGACCGGCTATGACGCAACATCGCACCGGGATCTCCGTCGGCAGCCACGTCACCCTGGAGCTCTCGGATCGGCAGATGCACATCCAGCTACAGGGAATCGCCATCGATACCGGCGAGCCCGGCCACGAAATCCGCGTCGCCAGCCTCGATCGCAGGCACACCTACCACGGCATCGTCGTCGACCCCACCACCGTGAAAGGCGATCTCCCATGAACCATCTCCACCGGCAGTTACCTTTGCTCTCTGCGGCGGCTCTCCTCCTTCTGGCGACCGCGACCTGCCTCGCCGCGCCTGTTTCGTTCAAGTCCGTGAAGCCGCCAAAGAAGACCGCCACCGAGCTCCGATCCGACTACCTTGCCCGGCTCATGCTCACCTCCGTCTCCCCACCGGCTCCGCGCACCACCGGCAGCCTCTGGTCCCCCGAAGCCGTCCTGGCGGATCCCTCTTCCGACTACAAAGCTCGCCTCCTCCATGACACCGTAATCGTCCAGGTTTCCGTCCTCACCAACGCAGCGCAGAGCGGCGCTGTCGACAGCTCACGAACCTTTTCCACCAACTCCGCCATTACCGGCCTCCTTGGAGCGCTCGCTTCGCCCACGACCAATCCACTTCTGGCCGCCAACTCTGCCACCGCGCTCAAAGGCGCAGGGAAGACCAGCTCCAATACCACTTTCACCACAGACCTCGCCGGCGAAGTCATCGCCGTCCTCCCCAACGGCAACCTTGTGATCGAGGCTCATCGCCAGATTGCCATGAACAGCCAGCACGAGGAGGTCATCGTTCGCGGAGTCGCTCGTCCCGGCGACATCTCCCCCGCCAACCTCGTGCCCTCCGCCGCGCTCAGCGCCCTTGAGATCGAAATGAAGGGCAAAGGCATCATCTCCGACAGCACGCGTCCCCCCAACCCCCTCACCCGCGCCGTTCTTTGGCTGTTCGGCTTCTGAGACCCCTATGCGCTCCCATTTCTACTTTCCCTGGTCCAAGTCTCTGCCGGCCATTGCCCTGCGCTCGTCCATCCGGCGAAATCTGCTCTGCGTTACGGCCTTACTTCTGCTCGTGCCTTCACCCGCCTTTGCAACTTCGGCAACACCACACGCCATGCGGATCCGCGACATCACAGAGATCCAGGGTGTTCGGGAAAACCAGCTTCTCGGCTACGGGCTCGTCGTCGGTCTCCAGGGCACCGGCGACCGTCAACAGACCTACTTCACCGTACAAACCCTGGCCAACATGCTCCAGCGCCTCGGCGTGCAAATACCCGCCGGCAACGCAGTCGTGAAGAACGTTGCCGCCGTCATGGTCACAGCGCAGCTACCCGCCTTCGCCGAGTCCGGCATGAAACTCGATATCACCGTCTCCTCTGTCGGTGACGCCAAGAGCATCGAAGGCGGAGTGCTTCTGCTCACCGCGCTCCACGGTCCCGACGGCCAGATTTACGCGGAGGCGCAGGGGCCGCTCACCACGGGTGGCTACTCCGAAAGCACCAACGGCAATCTTCGCGCGGTCAATTATCCTACCGTCGGCCGCATTCCCGACGGTGCGATCATTGAGCGAAATGTCAGCGTGGACCTCCGCTCCATGCACACCGTTGCCTTCCTCCTGCGCAACTCCGACTTCACTGCTGCCCACGACATCGCGGACGCCATCAACCAGGAGTTCGGCTCCCCCGTTGCAAATGCCGTGGACAGCCGGCGCATTGAGGTCGACGTCCAGCGTGCCGGCATGGCCTCGGTCCCGCAGCTCATCGCGCGTGTTCAGAACCTCTCGATTCACATCCAGTCCCCCGCACACGTTGTCATCAATGAGCGCACCGGCACCATCGTCCTCGGCGGCGATGTCACCCTTTCCGCCGTCTCCATTCTCCACGGTGGCCTGCAGATCCAGATCGACACATCCTTCACCGCTTCCCAGCCATCGCCATTTTCCAACACCGGCACCACGACGACGCTGGCCAACACGCAGGTCAACGTCGAAGACAAGCAGGCCCGCTTCATCCATCTCGCCAACGGCGCCGATGTCGACGAGCTCGTCAAAGGCCTCCATGTCATCGGAGCCACCGCACATGACATCGTCGCCATCCTCCAGGCCATCAAGGCCGCCGGTGGTCTCCAAGCCAATCTCGAGGTGATCTAATGCCAGACCTTCCATCGACCTGCGACGCCTCTTCTCTCCTCTCCAGCTCCGCCGCGCTGCCCCGGCAGGGAAGTGGAAGCACCGGTCCCAATCGCCTCGCCCACGCCGCCGTCCAGTTCGAGTCCGTCCTGCTCGGCCAATGGCTTCAGAGCGCTGAAAAGAGCTTTGCGACCGTGCCTGGTGGCGAACAGGATGAGGATCCCGGCGGCGAGCAAATGATGGGCTTCGCGATGCAGCAGCTCGCAGGCTCGATCGCCGCATCGGGCGGTCTAGGCATTGCTCGTCTCGTGCAACGTGGCCTGGAAAAGGCCGAGCACGGCACCGGAACGGTCGAGCACACACCGGAGCAGACCAGCTCCGGCGCAAACGCAACGCGGCCTCAGAGCGCGAACTCCTCCAAACCTCCGCAACTCCTCTGACACGAAAGTCGGATAGGCTCCTTCCGAGCCCTGCCCTATAAGAGAGAAGAACTGCTTTCGGGCAGCATCACAGACGCGCAACACTCCAGGTTCGGGGCAGAGCAAAACACCGAATGAGTACGCAACTTTCCAACACGCCTGTAGACGGCACCTCCCCTGCCGCCTACCTCCAGGAACTGGAGTCGCTTCGCGAGGAGATGCAGGCCGCCATGCTTGCTATCTCCGGCAACCGGCTCTCGGTTCTGGAAGAAAGCCTCTGGCGCCAGCAGGTGCTCTGCACCAGCCTTAAGCATCTATCGCGTTCCCTCTCCTCTGATCCCGTCGAAGGTTCTTTGATGCGCCGCATCCGCGAGAGCACCGCTGCTCTCCATGACGTCGGTCGCACCTACTCGGCTCTGCTACAGCAGGCGAGCGAGTCTGGCGATCTGCTTTATCGTCTGTGCCGCAGCTACAAGGACGCGGCTCCCTCTCCCCTGCCCGGCGTCGTCACCCCGCGCCTGCTCTCCTGTGAGGCCTAACCCATGCTCGGTCTAAACGCCGCACTCTCGCTCGCCTCCCAGGCTCTCCAGGCACAGGATGGTGCGATCAGCATCACGAGCAACAACATCGCTAATGTCAACACCCCCGGGTACTCCCGCCAGGTAGTCAACCTGAGCGCCGCAGCCCTCATCCAGAACGGCACCGGCGTAGACTCCGGCGTCACCTTCGGCGGCTACACCAGTGTGCGCGATCAGCTGCTGGCGATCCGCATCAACGGCAAGACCGCACAGCAGGCAAGCCTCAGCTCCCAGTCCGCCTCCCTGACCGTTATCAACTCTGCCTTCTCCGGCACGGATACCGGCATCGGTGCGGCCCTCTCGAACTTTTTCTCCAACGTCTCCAGCCTGTCCACCAATCCTGCTGATTCCTCCGCGAGGCAGTCGGTTCTCTCCTCCGCAACGCAGCTCGCCAACGCCTTCCACCAGGGCGCGAGTGCTCTGCTCAGCACGCAAACCGCCGCCGACGCGCAGGTGACCTCAAGTGTCGCGCAGATCAACACCCTCACCGCCCAGATCGCTTCGCTTAACGGCCAACTCTCCTCGGTTCAAGCCAGCGGTGGACAGGGTGGCGCCCTCCAGGACCAGCGCGACCAGCTCACAGGGCAGCTCGCGGCACTTAGCGGCGTAGCCGTAACCCAAACGGATGACCAGCCCACCCTTACGACCGGCAACGGCACGCCGCTGGTCGTTGGCGACCATGCTTTCAAACTCCAGGTCAGCAGCACGACCACTAGTCTGGGCCGCGTCCTCGATGCCAACGGCAAGGACATCACGAGCACGCTCACTACCGGCACTCTCGGCGGCACGCTCACAACCCGCGACAACACCGTTCCAGGCCTTCTCTCGCAGCTCAATGGCCTCGCTTCGCAGTTCGCCTCGGCGGTCAACATCGCACAGGCTGGGGGCTACGACCAAACCGGCTCTGTCGGCCAGCCCATGTTCTCCGTCTCTGGAAGCAACGCCAGCGCTACAATCGCGGCCGCCTTCTCCAGCGCCTCCGGAATTGCCGCCAGTGCCGATGGATCGCTCAACAGCAGTGGCAACCTCATAAAGCTGCTTGCCGTCCAGACCTCCTCCCTCCCTTCGGGAGCCACGCCGATCGACGCCTACGCGAGTCTCGTCGCAGTGGTCGGCTCCTCGGCCTCGAACACATCCACCAGCCTCTCCGCGACCGGACTGGCGCTCCAGCAACTAGAGACTCAGCAGGCTTCCACCTCCGGGGTCTCCGTCGATGAGGAATCCAGCAACCTGATCCGTTACCAGCAAGCTTACAGCGCTGCCGCTCACGTTATCTCCACCGTCAACAGTCTCTTTAGCGTCGTTATGAACATGGGAACCGGAGCCTAGAGATGCGCGTCGACCCCAACCAGAGCACAGCCCTCATCGCCGACATCCAGACAAGCCAACAGGCTCTCAACACGGCAGTCGGCCAGCTCGCCTCCGGCAAGCGAGTTGCTTCGCCTTCAGACGATGCCGCCGCCTTCGCCGCCAATATTCGAAGTCTTGCTGCCAGCTCCTCCGTCGACCGCTACACCAAAAACGCGAGTTCCGTCGTCACCCTCGCTCAACTGGCAGACTCCTCCCTCAGCAGCGTCGTCTCTTCTCTCACGCAGGCTGTCTCGCTCGGCACACAGGGCGCCTCGGGCTCGCTCACCTCAACAAATCGCGGCGCCATCGCGACACAGGTCCAAGGCATCCTCGCCAATGTTCTCGCACAGGCCAACACCACCTCCGGAGGTCAGGCTCTGTTCAGCGGAACTGCCAGCCCAGCCACCGCCTTCACCGCCGACGGCTCTTCCTCAACCGGCTTCACCTACAACGGCAACGATGGTGTCAACCAGACCTCGATCGGGGACGGCCTGCAGGTGTCTACTGGTGTTCCCGGCAATCAGATTTTCCTCAACGCCAATGGCAACGTGCTCGGCTCACTGAACAGCCTCGTTACCGCCCTCGAAAGCGGCAGCACAACCGATATCGCCTCCGCCACCTCCGCCGTCACGGCCGCCATCACTCACGTCAGCCAGCAGCGTGTGCTCTACAGCAACACCATCAACCAGGCCGAACACCAGGAAAACTATCTCTCGCAAGAAACCCTCTCCCTCAGTTCGCAGCAGAGCGCTCTGACCTCCATCGACTTCGCCACCGCTGCCACAAACCTCACCCAGGCGCAGACCGCGCACAGCGCTATTCTCGCCGTCGCGGCCAAGATCCTCCCCGTATCACTCCTTGACTATCTCAAGTGACACGGGAAGATAAAAAATTCTACTAAGAGCCTAATGTTCTTCGGATCACGGCCGATAGAAGAAGTAACAGAAGGACCGGGCACTCCTCCCCAACCAGTTCAGCGGAGAGCTCGCAAGACAAAAAACAATAATAAGGAGCTTCGCTTACCATGATCTCGATCCTCAACAATCTTTCGGCAATGAGCGCTGGAAATTCGCTCTCCATGACCCAGGCCAATCTGCAGAAAACCCTCACCCAACTCTCGACCGGCCTCCGCATCAACACCGGCTCGGACGACGCCGCTGGCCTTTCCATCGCCAACGGCATGCAGGCCAACATCGCCGCCCTCACGCAGTCCTCCCAGAACGCCACCAACGGCGTGGGTCAACTGCAGACCGCCGATGGCGCCCTCTCCCAGGTCACCACCCTGCTCAACCGCGCCGTCACCCTCGCCACCGAAGCTGCGAACGGCAGCATCACCACCACCGGCTCCAACAGCCAGGCCGCCGCCCTCGATACCGAGTTCCAGTCGATCCTCTCCGAGGTCAACCAGATCGGCCAGACCACCGACTTCAACGGCGTCAACGTTTTCTCCTCCAGCGCGCCAAACTCCTTCTCCTCCACCCAGGCGTCACTGGCCACCACCACCGCCCTCACGACCGGATCAAAGACTTCCATCACCGATGCACAAACCGGCGGCAAATTTGTCTACACCGCTGCCGCCGGCGACACGCTCGCTAACCTGCAGACTGCCGTCACCAACGCCGTCAGCGCGGGTACCCTCAGCTCCGGCACGACAGCTTCCATCTCCGGTGGCAAGCTCGTGATCGCCACCTCCACCACCGGAGACTCGCTGTCCGTCTCCAGTGACGAGAGCGCCCTCGGTGCGTTCTCCCCCACCACTGCTGGCAACAACAACTCCACCACCTTCATCAGCGATGGCAACCAGACGGGTGCGGCCAACACCCAGATCTCCACCGTGATCAGCGCCCTTTCCGCCACCGCCCTCTCCCTGAATACGTCCTCGCTCACCAATCAATCCAACGCAGCCACGGCCCTCAACAACATCACCACCGCCATCAGTGCTGTCGCCGCGCAGCGCGGTCAGATTGGCGCCTCCATCAACCGGCTTACGGCCGCCTCCGCCGTTATGACAAATCAGGTCCAGAACCTTACCAGCGCGTCCAATGGCATCATGAACGCGGACGTGGGCAAGACCGTCGCCAGTATGACGCAGTACAACGTACTTCAGTCCACCGGCATGGCCGCCCTGCAGCAGGCTAACCAGGCGCAGCAGGCCGTACTCAAGCTGGTCCAGTAGTCCAGCTGATCGCATACCACACCAACGACCTGAGCGGCGAGAGTTGGCAGCCGCTCAGGCCCGTTGCTTAATCTTCGTAAGCAACATACCCAGCCTCCCCAGGGGATCCCCACGCAATGAGCTCTGTCTCGGCACTGAACTCTCTGCTCTCCACCTCTACTTCAAGCACAGGTTCTTCCATCAATCTCAGCTCGCTGCTTTCCGCTGCCACGGGCGCAACCTCTACCGGTATCGATGTCACCTCAGCCGTGGCCGCCGCCATCTATGCCGCACAAGCGCCCGAGCGGCAATGGCAGTCGCAGCAGGCCACCGTGAAGTCCCAGATCACGGCCCTCACCTCCATCAAGACTTCGCTTTCCACACTCTCAAGCGACCTCGACAGCCTCAATAATCTAAGCGGTCCCCTCACCGCCCGCACCGTGGTCTCCTCGTCGAATGCCGTCTCCGCCACCGCCGCCGACGCCACCTCCATCGGCTCCCATACCGTAAGCGTCAGCAACCTCGCCGCCTCCGCCTCCTGGTACTCTCCGGCAGTTCCAAGTGCCTCGGCCACGCTCGGCTCCATGCAGTTGCAGATCGTGGGCGCCACGGGAGGAACCGACACCTTCAGCACCGGCAACGGCGTGAACTCCCTTTCAGATCTGGTCGGCGCCATCAACTCCAGCAAAAGTGGCATTTCGGCTTCCGTCGTCACGGATGCCAACGGTGCGCGCCTGGCACTCGTTGGTGACAAGACCGGCGCGGCAAACGACTTCAGCGTCAGCTTCGCCGCCGTCTCCGGTCCCAACTGGACCTCCACTCCCGTGGGCTCAGCGTCAACACCGCTCGCTGCAGGTTCCTTTCAGATTGGTGACGGATTACAGTCCTCGACGATCTCCGTCGTTATGGGAGACACCCTGTCCGGCGTCGCAGCCAGGATCAACAGCGCCGGCCTGAACATCTCGGCCAGCGTCACCACCGACAGCGCGGGCTCCCACCTCTCTCTCTCGAGTACCTCCGGCAGCCTCTCTGTTACCGGGGACCCTGCCTTCAACCTAACTCGCGCCAGCCGCGGCAGCAATGCCTCCCTTACCGTCGATGGCGTACCCGTCAGCAGCGCCAGCAACACGGTCACAGGCGCCGTTAGCGGCCTCACTCTCAACCTCTTCGGAACGATCGCGAGCAGCAGCCCCGCCTCCCTCTCTGTCGCCGCCGATCACTCACAGATCGCAAGCACCGTCTCGTCCTTTGTAACCGACTACAACTCCGCGCTCTCGTTAGTGAATACCCAGTTCACCTACAACACCAACAACGGCTCGCAAGGTGTCCTTAGCGGCGATGCCACGCTCCGCTCTCTGCAAAGCGCGCTTATGGGCATTGTCGGATACACAGCCTCCGGACTCTCGTCCAGCAGTTCCAAACCTTCCTCCAGCCTCGCCTCTCTCGGCATTACGATGGGCAGCGACGGCTCTCTCTCGCTGAACACAACAACCCTCAATGAGGCCGTCACCAGCAACAACGCTGCCGTGCAGCAGTTCTTTCAAGGACCACCCTGAATGGCTTCGCGAAAAGTTTTCAAGACGCCCTGACAATGTTTACGAGTCCTTCCAAGGGAGCGCTTGCGATCAGCCTGAAGAACCTGAACACAACTTACTCCGGCTTGCAAACCCAGGTGAATGATTACGAATCCGGCTACATTGGGTCCCAGCGGACGGTGCTCACGGCGATGTACAGCAAAGCCGAAATCGCCCTTCAATCGCTTCCTGCCACGTTGAAACAGTTGCAGGCACAACTGGGAGGCAACTCTGGAGGATGATTATGAGAAATGCAACAGAAACTCTTTATCGTCAAGTCGCGGCTGAAGGCGCCACGTATATCGGCCTGCTCATCGTCGTCTATGACTCACTCGCCGAGGACCTCAGGCGCGCTGGCTTGGCGGTCGCCGCCAACGATATCTCAACCCGCTGCACTGCTTCCAATCACGCCCTCCTGCTCCTCGGCCATCTTGAAAGTTGGGCCGCATCCCTCGAAGATCTGCCGCTCAAGGCAAGTCTGACCGCGTTCTACTCGTATCTGCGTTCCAGCATCCTCACGCTGCAAACGCGGAACGCCGCAGAGCCCTTTCATGAACTGGCGGGTGAAGTGACAGGTCTCCGCGCCACATGGCAGCACAAGGAGTTCGAGCTTAGACTTGCCCGGATTAAAAACCTAGGCGGGGCCACTGCCAGGCCCAGTCTGAGCGATGATGCATCGGACCATCGCTCAAGGTGGTCAGCTTAGCCACGAGCGCTGGTGTACGCCTATCAGGTGAGCACGCGCTTAGCCCTACTCACCCTCAACAACGTAAAGAGCCTGAAACCCCTCTTGGAGCGTAGGTGTCGTCGGTCTCTGTGTCAGAGACGAAGTGACAAGTAGGACGGGCGGAGCGTCTATGATTGGCGCACCGTGACCGACTTTCCATACCGTCCAACACGCTTTGACCTGAATATGCCTTTGTGTTTTGAAGCGGAAGGAACTAGGATTCGGGGTCGTTGCATTAACGTGAGTCAGTCCGGGTTGCTTGCCATATTTGATCAAGTGCTGGATATTTGGATTGCTGGGGAACTCTCGTTTTCCCTTGCGGAGTACCAGTTCAACATCAAAGCACGAGTCGTACGCCTGGAAGGTCAGAATACCGGACTTGCCTTCGTAAATAAAAGCGATGCGGATCAGCGGACGGTTCGCATGTTGATGGACCTGGTCTCAGCGCCGACTTAGAGGCGAGGTCAATGAAGGACGCATCCATTTACCTTAATGGGTATTGCGGGTTGGCGAGAGGTAAGCCAAGGAATCAATAAGAACAGCGTGGTCTTCCTAAAACTGATGTCCAAGCGTGGGCTTTAACGGTCAGCCGGAATGTTCGCGCGGGCACGGGTGTACTCCTGATGGACGAGTTCCGAGCCGTACTTGCGTTCGAGCCGGCGAATGGTGAAGTGACCCTCAGCGAGACGCTGGAAGTGATCGGTGAAGAGGATGTTGAGGGCGAGTCCGCCGACTGCACCTGCGACCGGGATGAGCTGAGCGGCAGCCTTTTCGCTGACTTCCAGACCGAAACGCGCGGCGATCTTGGCAAGGAAGGAGACGAGGGCGGGTGCGCCCTCCTTGGCGATCCCCTTCTGGGCGACATAGGCGACCGCGTCGCGTGTGACCTGGGCGAGTGCGGCGCGCGTGGCGTAATAGGCGCTGTCGATTGCATCGCCGCGGAGACCTTCGGGGCCGAGCGCGAGGACCTGGAGGCAGGCAAGTGCGCTCTCAGGATCGGAAAGGTCTTCGCCCTGGCTGCGGGCGATCTCGGCGATGGAGTGAAGCATGACGGTCGTGGTGATGGGGAGCTCGACGACGAGGCCGGGAAGACCGAAGAAGCCGCCGACGGCACCAGTGACGGCGGTCGTGACTGTGTGCGATCGCTTGCTGCGCATGGTGGTGGCACCGCTGTGGCTGAAGTTGATAGCCACCTGCAGGCATTGTTCCAGAGCTTTGTTGACCGCTCCGCCGATTGATTGCTGGGTGGAGGCGGGAAGCATGCGAAGAAGCGCCTCAATCGGCATGCCGGCCTTGGCGGCGACGGTCATGGCGAAGCTGCGAGCTTCGAGCTTCACGGCGGCTGCCTGAAGATCGGCAAAGTCCTGGGGTGAAAGATTGCTCATGGTGAAAGGTTACCTGGTTTATTGGATGCGTCTGGTTGGATGATGGGGCGAGTTGCTCGATGGGGGCTCGATGGGGGGATGTGTTTTTGACAGCCATATTCCAGAGCGCTGCGAGCGATGGCGGCGCGGACGGAAGGCTCTGCCCACGAGCTTTTCGCGTGTCTGGGACGGGACGTAAAGAGAAGGTGGGTGAATCCAGCGGGCATCCAATGGCGATGGCACGCCGTGCTGGACTCGGGTATGGCGGCGGTGTTGTGTTGTCTTTTGCCGGTCTGTTCGGTCTCGCGAGCTATTCGGTCACGGTGAAGATGGAGTGGTCGCTCGCGTTCGCGTCGGTTCCGACCCAAAGGTCGAAGGTGTCGGGCTCGATCGAACGTGTATGGGTCTGGGAGCTCCAGAAGCTGAGTTGGTTGGTGTCGAGTGAGAGGGTGACGGTTCTAGTCTCACCCGGCTTAAGCGTGACCCGCTGGAAGCCCTTGAGCTCACGGATGGGACGGCTGGCGGAGCCGGAACGCTGGTGCGTGTAGAGCTGGAGGACTTGATCGCCTGCGGACTTGCCCGTGTTGGTGACGTCGACTGACACGGCAAGGGTGGAACCGGAACGAGCGGATGGGGCAGCTTGTTTGAGGTGCCCAAGAGTGAAGCTGGTGTAGGTGAGGCCGTATCCGAAGGGATAGAGCGGAAGGCTGGAGCTGTCCCAGTAACGATGATCTGGATCGTCGGGGATCTGGGTGAGGTTGCGGGCATAGTTGATGGGGATCTGGCCGACGCTTCGGGGCCAGGCGAATGGGAGGTGGCCACCGGGGTTGGCGTCTCCGAAGAGCAGGTCGGCGACCGCGTTGCCGCCTTCGGTGCCTGGATACCAGACCTCGAGGATGGAGGGAACGTGCTCGGAGGCCCAGGTGATGTCGAGCGGGCGCGCGTTGAGAAGGACAAGGACGACGGGCTTGCCGGTTGCGACGGCTGCTTCGAGGAGCTCCTGCTGTTGACCGGGGAGTTTGAGTGAGGAGCGACTGGCGCGCTCGCCGCTCATGCTTTGCTGCTCGCCGAGGACGAGGACGGCGACCTCAGACTGCTTGACGAGATCGATGGCGTGGCGGAACTCGCTCTCCCGGGCTTCGTCAGTCTTGAGGGTGGGTTTCGGGCTCTGGAATTGCGCGTCGAAGATGGTGGGCGCGCCGCGATCGATCTCAACGCCTTTGGTGGAGTGGATGGCGACGCTGGCCGGGAAGCGCTTGCGGAGAGCTTCGAGGACCGTGACGGTGTCCTCGTAGTGTCCGGCGAGGCTCCATGAGCCCATGGTGTCGGGCTTGGAGTCGGTGAGAGGGCCGATCAGGGCGATGGTATGGAGGCTCTTGCTGAGCGGGAGGAGGTTGCCCTGATTACGCAGGAGGACGGCGGTGCTGGCGGCGACGGAGCGTGCGGCGGTGCGCTGCTCCGCGGTGACGAGCTGAGAGGGAGCCCTCGAGACGTCGACGTAGGGGTTCTGGAAGAGGCCGAGGCGGTACTTGGCGAGCAGGATGTCACGGACAGCGTCATCGATCGTGGCCTGCTTGACGGTGCTGTCATTGACCGCTGCCGGAAGGTCGTCGTGGTAGACGGAGCTGGTCATCTCCATGTCGACTCCGGCGTTGACGGCGCGTGCGGCCGCATCCGCGGGACCTGAGCTGAAGCCATGGGTGCTCAGGCTTTGGACGGACTCCCAGTCGGAGACGACGAAGCCAGAGAAGTGCCAGCGCTCGCGTAAGACGTCATGCAGAAGCCAGTGATTGCCGGTTGCGGGGACCCCGTTGAGGTCCATGTATGCGCTCATGAGCGAGCCTGCGCCGGCGTTGACGGCGGCATGGAAGGGAGGCAGGTAGACGTTTTCGAGCTGCTCGTCGGAGATGTTGGCTTCCTCGTAGTCGCGTCCGCCGGCGGCCGCACCGTATCCGACGAAGTGCTTGATGCAGGCGAGGATGTGGCCCGGCTCGCCGATGTGCTCGCCCTGGAACCCCCGGACCTGCGCCTCCGCCATGCGTGAACCGAGATAGGGGTCTTCGCCTGCACCTTCCATCATGCGTCCCCAGCGCGGATCTCGGGCAATATCGAGCATGGGGGCGAAGGTCCAGTTGACGCCGACGGCGGAGGCCTCGCGGGCGGCCATGTTTTGGGCGCGTTCGGCCTGCTTGGGATCCCACGATGCCGCGAGTGCGATCGGAACCGGGTAGATGGTGCGGAAGCCGTGGATAACGTCGAAGCCGAAGATGAGTGGAATATGGAGGCGGGAGTGCTCGACGGCGAGGTGCTGCAGCCGGCTAATCCGAGCGGCGTCAGTGGTGAAGAGGAACGATCCAACCTCGCCCTTGCGTATGCGGTCGTCCACGTCGGCGCCGGTTGGGGTCTGGTTGAGGGCGATCTGCGACATTTGCCCGAGCTTCTCGGAGAGCGTCATCCTGGCAAGTAGGTCATTGACGAAGGCTTCGGCTTTGGGATCGGGTGCGATTGGGGCGGTGTCCGCCACGGTGCGGGCGGCCTCGGGAGCGGCGAAGATGGGGAGGGGGAGAGCCAGGGTGAGGGCCAGGGCGGTCAGGTGGCGTAGGATGAACTTTGAGGGCGTAGGAGGCTTGGGGGACGTCGGGAACTTGGGGGACATCTGGGACTCCAGGGGACAAACTCGTTCTGGTGCATGTGGCCGAGGCTAACGATGATGAGACAGTGGTGGTCGAAGGCAACGGCGCACGAGGGGCTTTCCGGGCCGCACCAGTCTAGACAAACGGTTGTACGCTGTCCAGTGTGAGTTCGCGGTGGTCAAGGCGGATCGAGCACGAGGCCGTGGACGTCTCCACGGAGGTGTGGCTCGCTCCTGGTAATCCTCTTGGTATTCTCGAAGGACGCGACGCTTCGCCGGGCCCGGGCTCTGTGCGTAGGCATCCAGAGAAAGCCAACGAGGGCAGGTCGGTTCGATCGCCATGACAAAGAGCCCGACGCAGAAGACAGGTTCGGCGAAGGCAGCAAATAGGTCTGCGGAGCGGAGTGGGTCTCCGGCGACTGCGGCTTCTCTGCCGACGCGGCCGAGTCTGAAGATGCTGGCCGAGTACCTGGGTCTGAGTCCGTCGACGATCTCGTTTGTGCTGAACGATGCTCCCGGCCGATCGATTCCGAACGCGACGCGGGAGCGGGTGCGGGCGGCGGCGCTGAAGTTCAACTACCAGCCGAGTTTGATTGCGCGGCAGCTGCAGGGGCAGAGGGTGAAGACGGTGGGCATTCTGCTGCCAGAACTGGGCGAGGGGTACCACTCGCAGGTGATCAGCGGGGCTGGCGATCTGCTGATGGAGGAGGGGTACTTTTACTTTACGGTGCACCACCGGCACCGGCCGGAGCTGCTGCGGGCGTATGGGGAGATCCTGCAAGCCAGGGGGGTGGAGGGGATTCTGGCGATCGATACGCACCTGGAGGCGGAGACGTCGCTGCCGACGGTGCTGGTGGCGGGTCATACCGATCTCAAGCATGTGTCGAATGTGGTGTTGAACAGCCGGATGGGGGCGGAGTTGACGCTTCGTCACCTCCGCGAGCTGGGTCACCGGGAGATCGTGTACATGCGGGGGCAGCTGGTGAGTACGGATACGGACGCGCGCTGGGCGGCGACGATCGAGGTAGCGGGGACGCTCGGGCTGGAGGTGCGGGAGGAGCTGATTATCAGGCTGGAGCAGGACTCGCAGTCGCCGGAGATCGGATATCCCGGGATCAAGAAGATCATCGCGGACGGGCGGAGGTTTACGGCGGTGGTTTGCTTCAACGACGTTTCGGCGATGGGAACGGTTCGTGCGCTCCATGATTGCGGGCTGCGCGTTCCCGAGGATGTTTCGGTGATCGGGTATGACGATATCCAGGCGGCGTCGTACCATGTGCCGAGTCTGACGACGATTCGGCAGCCGCTGCGGAAGATGGGGCGGATTGCGGCCCGGACGCTGCTCGACAGGCTTGGCGGGGCGAAGGCGCCGGGCTTGCTGCTGGTGGAGCCGGAGCTGGTAATTCGGGAGTCGACGGGACCGGCGAAGGCGTAGGGTAGGGGTACCCCCCCCCTCAAAACGCTAAAGGCAATAAATACGCTGGCTAACCCAAGTTTAGATCAGAACACAAGAGGAAAGCCCGACGTTAGGATCAAACGCCGGGCGGGTGGAATGAGTTAAACTCTATTTAG
>JAABVA010003395.1_pt1 | contig 15160 bp, 12 predicted proteins | sample 5560331 | NCBI WGS metagenome assembly JAABVA01 (sample SAMN12812661, study PRJNA571458) | rock metagenome | isolation source: Antarctica rocks | place: Antarctica: Victoria Land, Mt New Zealand sud | collected 2016-01-07 | reverse complement strand
GCTTTGCCATTTTGATAACCATTCGTTAATTGTTCCCTTTGAACGTCGTTTAACCCTATAATCCGTACCTTTCTGCTCACAAAAACTATAACGTATTATATAACACTTAATTTTGTACCCTTACTTATTTGAATTATTACAGGTTAAAACAAAAAAGGCACTCATTCCAACCAAAGAGAAAAGCTATATGGGCTTTAGCAGAGGATCCTTCCTTGCATGTTATATTTCACTGGTAACAGGAGCACTAAAAAGCTTATTCTAATCAAAGGATGGCTTTTTGATTAATCGAACTCAGGTTATTGGATTATTTTTTTTAGGTTTGAATATGGAAGTTTCAGAAATCCAGTTGTTTCAAATTTTAAAAGAAAAGGTAGGTGAGGAACAAGCCAAAACTTTAACTGAGTACATTGAAACCAAAATTGAAAAACAGTTCGATCTCAAAAAAGATGTTTTGGCAACCAAACAAGATCTTTCCGAAATAAAATCCGATTTAAAGGCAGATATAAATAGTTTAAAAATCGAAATTGCAAATGTGAGGAATGAATTAAAGCTTGAGATTGCAGATTTGAGAACAGAATTAAAAACAGACATTGCAAATTCACGATCGGATATTATAAAATGGATGTTTCTATTTCTATTCGGCCAGTTAGCAGCAATTTATGCAATCGTGGAATTTATACTCAAAAAATAACCTACAACTCACTCAACAACTCCAATTTCTTCTGGTTGTATTCTTCCTGGGTAATCAAATCGTTGTCAAACAGCATTTTCAGTTTTTTTAATTTGGACGTCAGTTCGTCCGGCTTTGCTTCTTCGCTTGGTTTGGGTGCGGTAAAAGGCGGTTCCGGTGGTGCTGGAGGCGGCGTAAATTTGGTAAATTCAGGATGCAATAAACTGCCCGAAGCCGCACGTTTTTCCTCCAGATCGCGCTGGCGGCGTTCTTCGCGTTCGGTTTGCTCGCGTTCCTGCCCGTATTGATATAATTTTCGTGCTTGTGTTTTCGGCAGAAAATCTACGCTGGTTTCGGCACCGTTCAAAGTTTTTATGCTGAAAACTGCACCCAAAAGTTCCTCTTTGATCCGTACTTCGATCACGTCTTTCCAAACAAAATCAATAAATTTGATCGACAAGCCCAGGTTGGCAGCCGTGAAGAAGAAAATCCGTTTGTCAGTAATTGCCACGCAATCCGGCGTAATATTCACCAGCGGTTTTTTCTGTACAGCAATGTAAATTATCTCCTCGCCGCTGTTCAGCAAATCATTCAAACGGGAATAAATTTTTTCAACCGCTTTTGGTTCTTGCTGGTCTTTCAGAAACTGTTCTATCATTGCAAAGGAAATTTATTGGGCAAAAATAGCATTTCCACACAGATTTTTAGGTGATAAAAGAAGCATCAGCCGAGCAATAAACTGCAGCCGCGGATGTCGGAGAAATCAAACCTTCCCAAAACTTCAAACATATTATTCGGATGAATTTTCCCCAAATCCTGCGTAGCAATGAAAGAGCAGGAATTGATATTGGCCAAATCAATCACGTTGATGCCGCCGGTTTTTCCGTTGGAAAGTAAGGTAAACGGATCATTGGTATCGCGGATCAAAACTTTCATCCAGGGAACACAATGAAATAAACCTTCGCCCAAAGAATAAGCTTGTGAAAGCAATTCCGTCATGCCATATTCGGAGTGGATTGCAGGAACGCCAAAACCTTTGCAAAGCGTTTGATGCAGTTCTTCGCGGATCATTTCTTTGCGCCGGCCTTTCATGCCGCCGGTTTCCATCAAAATCAGTTCCGGGAAATTGAGCTGATATTTTTCGATAAAATCGAGCAAAGCAAACGTAACGCCGATCAAAATTGTGGGTTGTTTTTGCTGCTGCAACCGGATGAGTTTCTGGTACAATTCTTCATCGTTGTACAAGTAAAAACCACTGTCTAGATTTTCAGTTCCGGCAATCAAATCTTCCACCATATAAATGAGCGATGAACCCGAACGTTCAAAATAGGAGGGAAGCAGCGCTAGAAAAGCATAGTTTTTCAGGTCGCCATAAAACAGTTTAAAACCTTTTCTAAAACTTTCTTTGTACCAGGAAACATCGGTAACCAAATGTCTGCTCGTGGTAATTCCGGTTGTGCCCGAACTGGTAAAGGTTACTTCAGGATTTTGATTGTTGCTGATGACTGCATGTGTTTTAAAAAATTCTATCGGTAAAAAAGGAATTGCCTCCAGCGTTTTTATTTCCTGAAGATTGGTGTTCAAATAAGACAAATACGTTTTGTAAACCTCACAATTTTCAGCCTGAAACTGAAATATCTGTAAAGCATTTTCCAGGAACTGTGCTTCGTTTGCAATAGAAAAAATGGTTTGCTGCTGCGGAAGGATCATCTGCAAAGATAAACCAGAAAATTAGGTGATAAAAACAGTATCAGCTATTTGTCAAACAAAAAAAGTGAGACCGATAAGCCTCAATTTTCAAATTGATTTAACTGAAATATTACGAAAGCAACTCAGAATCAATCGTAATTGTTGCGCCTTTTAAAACTTTAGAAACCGGGCAATTTTCTTTGGCATCAGCAACCAAAGCATCAAATTTTTCTTGTGATAAACCGGTTGCTTTCACTTTTACAGTTAAATGGATCGTGTCGATTTCACCTTTTTCTGGGTTTAAATTTACATCTGCATTCGTTGTAATTTCTTCTGGTGTTATATTCTCTGCAGAAATATTAAAACTTAGTTTCATGGAGAAGCAACCGGCGTGTGCAGCTGCAATAAGTTCTTCCGGGTTGGTGCCAATGCCGTCTTCAAAACGCGTTTTAAAAGAATATTGGCTATCCTTCAATACACCGCTTTGTGTACTTAATTTTCCTGTTCCTTCTTTTCCTGTACCGTTCCAAACGGCAGTTGCATTTCTTTTCATGTTTAGTGGTTATTATATTTTTAGTGATAAAAGGAGCAAGGTGCAGGGATTGTTTGAAGCATTTTATCCCCGGGGAAAATTATTGAGATAATATGAGAAATCTGATCAGGAAGCGGCCTGCAAAATCAGTTGCTTTACCTGATCTGTCATGTTGATTTTTAATGCTTCTTCAATTCCCCGCGGCGAAATCTTCTTTAAAGTCTTTCTTAAAATGTCAACCATCTTTTCCTTGCTGTGCTGTTTGGCAAAATCATCTAAGTAATATTCCACAAAAACCAAACAGATCACATCTTCAATCAATTGTGTGTCCGGGTTTTGATGGAGCTGTTTTTTCAACAACAAAAACTTCACTTTGTCAATTGTTTCTTCATTGTAACCGCAGGCTTTTAAAATAGGTTCGGCAATTTTGGTATGGTGTAATTTCAACTGACTTCTCCACATCAAATATCCCGGCCGGTCCATGGGATAAGAATTCCGGGCAATTTCCCAGCGGCCGATATGTTGGCATCGAACAGCCAATTGCATGTATTCCGGCACTTCCGGCGCGTAGTCGTTCAGCTTTTTCGTCATCCGCTCGGCATATAATACTTCTTTTGGATAGGTTTTTCCTTTAAATTCTTCCCGGTTTGGGTCGGTTGCATTGTAAGCATCGAACCTGGAAAATGCTTCTTGTAGCGTTGTGGCAGACATGTTTAAAGATACAATTATTAAAATATGATGTTTGAATAGTTTTATCATAGAAAATACTTTTCTGATGGATATAAATGTTTACTTTTAGAAATATGTATTGCTTTTAAAAGATAATTCCCATGAATAAAAACTTACAACATCAGCATTCAGAAAATTCCCGCCGTAATTTTATCAAAAAAACAAGTTTAGGCGGAATTGCTGCGCTAACAGCAGGAAGTTTAACCGCAAGTCCTTCTGTTTTTAATAATTTTATGCCGATAAAAGAAGCATCTGCAGAAAATGCAGCCGTAAAACCGGACATTACGATCAGGACGATACCAGAAAACATGGTCAACGGTTTTTATGGCGCAGATGTAAAACCGGTAGCAACCATAAAACCCGGACAAATAGTTGCCATCGAAACGATCAATACGGTTGGCATCAACAAAAAAAACCCGGAAGAATTTTATCAAAAGAATAACTTGCCGATTGATGAACACGCGCAGGAAATCATTACCATCCTGAAAACGATTAAACCAGAACCTTCAGGTTTGCGCGGACACATTTTAACGGGACCGGTTTTTATTGAAGGCGCAGAAGCCGGGGATATGCTGGAAGTACAAATCCGGGACATCCTGATCCGCAGTAATTATGGTGTAAACAGCGTTTGGCCGGGCGGTGGCGCTATCCCGGATGACGTGAAAACACCGGAAGCTTTTGTTTACCGTTACGATAAAAATAAAAAATACGGGTCTTTTAAGGAAGGGATCGAAATACCATTGAAGCCATTTTTCGGGGTGATGGCGCTGTCGCCTCCGGCAGATTTAGGACGCGTAAGTTCTATTCCGCCTGCTTTTTATGGCGGTAACCTGGATTTAAAACGTTTGGTAAAAGGTACTTCTTTGTTTCTGCCAGTTTCCGTTCCGGGAGGGTTGTTTACCACGGGCGATTGCCATACCGCGCAGGGAACAGGCGAAGTGAGCGGCGTTGCCATAGAAGCTTCCTTAACATTGGTTGCCAAGTTTGTGATCCACAAAGACAAAAAAATTACACATGTTCGTGCGGAAACGCCAACGCATTTTATAGCCATCGGTTTGGATAAAGATTTGCGCCAGGCAATGAAAAATGCAACTTTGGCTGCCTGCAATTTTATTAAAGATGAGCTGGGTTATACTTTTAACGAGGCTTTATCTATCGCCAGTACGGGAGTTGATTTTGAGGTAACGCAGGTTGTTGATCAAACGGTTGGCGTAAATGCGATGATCCCGAAATCTATTTTTACCAATAGAAAATTCGAGTTTTGGAATAGCTGATCCATGCTTCTTTTATGCACCTTTTTTTAGTGCTTTTTGAAGTTGTTCAAACTTTATTTCAGCTATTTTGGCTAAAGCCTCATCGAGGTTTATATGCTCCACGGCCTGAAGGCCGTGGCAATTCGTTGCTTTTTTTCAATGTTTTTTTGTACTTATTTATACTAAAATCCTGTGCTGCAATGGTTGTTAAAATCCAGTTGCCACGGCCTTTAGGCCGTGGATGAGGACGACAAACTATAGGCTTTAGCCAAAACAACCAAAAGCATAAGCTATCAAAATTTTATGGCATAAAAGAAGCATCAAAAACAAGGTGAAATTTAAGCATTCTTCAAAACTTTAACCGTTACCAAAAGCTGGCCAACATGCCGCTGTGTATGCTCGGCGGCATGGATCAGCAAACTAAAAACCGTGGAAGGTAACTGTTTTCGTCCTACGCCTCTTGGTTCTGTCAAAGTTTCTAAATTGATGTTTTGTAGTTTTTGAAGCGATATTTCGATTTGCTGATCGAAAGCATCAACCAAATCAGAAACAGAAATATTCTGATCCTGCTGTATTCCTTCCTGGTGCAGCCAATTTAATTGTGCTTCGTTTAGCGGCATATTTTCAGCATAAGTGAACATCCGATCCAAAACGCCGGTAAGATGTTGTAAATGAAAAGCCAGGGAAGCTGCACCGCCTGGCCGTTCCCAAAGCAAATGATCAGGGAAATCGTGCATCATTTCGTTTACATCTTCTTTCGCCTGCATCAAAGCAAAAGCAATGGGTTGAAGGAGAATTGGAAAATCAGGCAAAGGGCCACGAAGCCAGACTTCCGGTTGTTGGGTTTCTGCCATAATTGTTTCTAAAGATAATAGTTGAAGTTGTTTAAACTTTTGATTTTGAAAGTATGGTGCTGATTTGTTAGTCAATTAGGAAGCACCCCCCCTTGCCCCTCTTGCGGGGTTAGGGGTGTGTCCTTTTTTCAAACGGCCAACAACCAGGCTGTTTATCAAAATCAAAAGTTTAAACAATTTCACCAGAACAAATGCCAATACTTCTTTTACCCTATAAAAATTGGTGCCTGCATCAATTTAAATAAACCAAATGCCTGCCATTTTTTAGGTGATAAAAGAAGCATGGAAATATTATGAAGCAAATTTTAAACAAGCTCTAACTACTTATTGTAATAATTGAATTACAATATGATCTAACTTATTGATTTTCAAAAAATTCAGATATTGTGTTAATCAAATGATTAACTTTTAAAAAACATATAGCTTGTTTTGTGTTAGATTAAACAATATCAAGATTGTTATGTGCTTTAATTCTGTAGCTTTTTATTCAATACTGGTCCTTACGCTTGGCTGCCCTTCCTTGTCAAGGGCACAAGCTCCCAAAGATTCTCTTCCGCCGGTGGTTTCTTTGCAGGAATGTATCCGTTATGCGTTGAAAAATCAGCCGGTTTTGAAGCAGGCTTCCATTGATGAAGAGATTAACGAACGCAATATTGGTATTGCTCTATCAGCCTGGCTGCCTCAAATTTCCACTTCCGGTTCTTTGCAGCATTATTTTGAACTGCCTTCCACAACGATAATCAATGGTTCTGGTACACCTGTTATTACAAAAGTTGGCGTCAACAATACCTCAGGTATAAACTTTGTAGGCAACCAAACTATTTATAACAATGATGTTTTGCTGGCTTCTCGCGCTGCCCGGTTTTCACGCCGGTATTACAAACAAAATACGGTAAGCAGCCAGATCAATGTTGTTGCTGATGTTAGTAAAGCTTTTTACAGCTTGCTGCTTTCCCAAAAGCAATTACAGATCATTGATGAAAATATCATCAGGTTGCGCCGTGCATTAAAAGATGCCTATCAGCAATATCAGGCCGGCGTGGTGGACAAGATCGATTACAAGCAAGCTACCATTGCTTTAAATAATGAACTGGCGGCGCGAAAACAGACCCAGGAAACCATCAAAGCAAATATAGCCATCTTAAAAGAGCTGATGGGCAATGCCGATAACCGGATGATCAGCCCGGTTTATGACAGTGTTGCCCTATCGCAGGAAATAGCAGTTGATACAAATGTCGTGGCTAACCCAAACAACAGGATCGAATATCAATTATTGGAAACCAGCAGATCTTTACAAAACTTAAATATTGGGTATTACCGCTGGGGTTTTCTGCCCACTGTTTCCGCCTTTGGGGATTATAATTTATCTTATTTAAGCAACAAGTTATCAACGTTGTACAATCAAACTTACAAAAATTCTTATGCTGGCCTAAGTTTATCGATCCCGATTTTTCAGGGGACGAGACGGCTGCAAAACTTGCGGAAAGCCAGGTTACAAGTTGACCGTGCAGATCTAGACCTGGTAAATAGCCGGAATGTGATCAGTACGGAAGTAACGCAGGCTTTGGCCAATTACAAAAGCAATTACACAGAATTGTTTACCCAACAACAAAATGTTGACCTGGCAAGGGAGGTTTACAATGTGGTTTTTCTGCAGTATCGGGAGGGTATCAAAACTTATCTGGACGTAATTGTAGCGCAGGCTGACCTGCGTACTTCACAGATTAATTATAACAACGCCTTGTTTACGGTACTTTCCAGCAAAGTCGATCTTCAGCGGACACTTGGTTCCCTTTCGGTTAATTATTAAAAAGCTAATTACAACATGAAAAATAAATATTTGTCCTTTGTTCTTTTAATTGGTTCTGTAGCTTGGGTATCTTGCTCCAAATCACAAAAAAAGAATACAGCCCTTCCACCTACACCGGTAAATGTACAGGCAGCCGAAAAAACAGATGCTAATTATTATGATCAGTTTGCAGGTACAGTAGTGGCTTTAAACAGTGTGGAACTCCGCTCACAAGTCATGGGTTTTATAACTGGTATTTATTTTAAGGAAGGAGAAGTGGTTCCCAAAGGAAAAACTTTGTATGAAATTGACCGCAGGTTGTATGAAGCAGCTTATCAGCAGGCGCAGGCAAATTTGCTAAGTACACAAGCCAGTTATGTCCGTGCCCAAAAAGATGCAGACCGATACACACAATTGGCCAAACAAGATGCTGTGGCCCGTCAGATACTGGACAACGCTATTGCCACACTCGAAACCAGCAGGAGCCAGGTTGCTGCTGCCACTGCTGCCGTTTCTTCCGCCAGGACGAATTTAGGGTTTTCTATTATCAAAGCCCCTTTTACCGGCAGGATCGGCATTTCCCAGGTGAGGTTGGGTGCCCAGGTCGCAGCTGGTTCTACTTTGCTCAATACGATTTCCTCGGAAAACCCTATTGCAGTGGATTTTGTGGTAGATGAAGGCCATATAGACCGTTTTATTAAACTTCAAAATAAAGCGCTCAAACAAGATTCTACTTTTAAAGTGCAGTTGCCGGGTGGCCAGAACTATAATCACCCCGGAAAAATTTCGGTAATAGACAGGGGCGTAAACAACCAAACCGGAACGATCCGGGTAAGGATACGTTTTCCTAACCCGCAAAATGAACTGGTGGACGGGATGAGCTGCGTTTTGAACGTTTTAAATACAGCTTCCGGCAATCAGTTGGTCATCCCATTCAAAGCTGTGGTTGAGCAAATGGGGGAATACTTCGTTTTTGTTGCCCAGGATACGATCGCCAAGCAGCACAAAATAAAAATAGGGCCTAAAGTCAGCAGTAATATTGTTGTTTTAAGTGGTATAAAAGAAGGTGACAAGATCATTACAGATGGTTTACAGAAACTGCGTGATGGCGCGCATATCACTTTAGGGGCGCCAAAACAAGCCCCGCAAGGCCAGCAACAACCAGGTAAATAAATTTTTAGACACAGACAGGAAAGCATCCAAATGATTGCAGAAACTTTTATACGCAGGCCCGTTACCGCTATTGTCATCTCATTGGTTATTGTGATAGTTGGTTTACTGGCCATGAGTTCTTTATCCATCGGTCAGTATCCCGAAATTACGCCTCCAACCGTAAATATTACCAGCACCTATACCGGTGCCGATGCCCAAACGGTGGAGCAAACTGTGGCTACACCAGTGGAAGTGCAGGTAAACGGAACGCCCGGCATGACTTATCTGACCAGTAACAGTACCAGCAACGGACAAATGAGCATGACAGCCAATTTTGAGGTAGGTACAAATATTGACATTGCTACGCTGGATGTGCAAAACCGTGTAAGTATCGCCACACCTACTTTACCTCAGGAAGTGCAGCGTTTGGGTATAATAGTACGTAAAAGAAACCCAAGCATCCTGATGCTCGTTGCTTTGTTCTCGCCAAAAGGAACGCATAGTGTTACTTTTTTGGATAATTACACCAATATTTTTATTAAAGATGCCTTGGGCAGGACCAAAGGCGTAGGGGACATTTTTACCCGTGCGGATGATTTTAGTATGCGTATCTGGCTTAAACCTGATAAACTGGCCGAACTGAAAATTACCCCGGCACAAGTTACGGCTGCTTTACAAGAACAGAACGTGCAGGTAGCAGCCGGAACAGTGGGTGCGCCCCCTCAAAAAAACTCACAAGTATTTGAATATACCGTATTTGTAAAAGGACGGCTGGTAAAACCGGAAGAATTTGGTAAGGTGATTGTTAAAACCGACCCTTCGTCCGGTTCGATCACTTATTTAAAAGATGTTGCCCGTATTGAATTAGGTAAGTTCAATTATTCAGGTAATTCTTTTGTTGACGGAAAAAGGGCTTCATACCTGCTGGTTTACCAGGCACCGGGAAGCAACGCGCTTTCTACCGCAGCAGGTGTTTATGCCATGATGGACCAGCTTAAAAAGCAGTTTCCGGCAGATGTGGATTACGTAGTACCTTTCGAGTCGGTTTCCGTAGTACAGGTTTCGGTACATGAAGTAGTTCAAACTTTAGTGATCGCTTTAATCCTGGTAATTATTGTAGTTTACCTGTTCCTGCAAAGCTGGCGCGCTACTTTAATCCCGGTGCTGGCTATCCCGGTTTCCATCATCGGTACCTTTATATTTTTTATTCCGCTTGGCTTTACCATCAATACTTTAACCTTGTTTGGTTTTGTACTGGCGATTGGTATTGTGGTGGATGATGCCATTGTGGTGGTAGAAGCCGTCCAGCAACATATGGACGAGGAAGGCATGTCGCCGTTTGATGCTACTTTACAAGCCATGCGGGATATTTCGGCCCCGGTAATTGCAATTGCTTTAATTCTTGCCGCGGTATTTATACCGGTTGGTTTTATTCCGGGGATTGTAGGCCGACTGTATCAGCAATTTGCCATTACCATTGCCATTTCTGTGCTGATCTCTGCTTTTGTGGCTTTGTCTTTAACGCCTGCTTTATGTACGTTGATTTTAAAACCTACCGATAAGGATAAGAAATCTTCTTCCTGGTTGGACAAATTTTTTAAAGTATTTAATGATTGGTTTGGACACATTACTTCCCGTTACCGCAATGGGGTTGATAAAGGTATACATCATGCAAAATTTGTGGTGATCATACTGGTCTGTATCATCATCGGAGCCTTGCTGCTGTTTAAAAACAAACCCTCCGGCTTTATCCCTACGGAGGATGAAGGCAGGATTTACATCACTTTTGATTTACCTGAAGCCTCGTCCAGCACCCGAACGGTTGCGGTAATTAAACGAATGATGGGTATTCTGGACAGCATTCCCGGTGTAGGGCATTATGCGGCTTTGGGCGGGTTGAATGCAGTTACTTTTGCTAATAAATCAAATAGCGGTACTATTTTTTGCTCCCTTAAACCCTGGGACGAACGGAAAGACAAATCGTTGCAGTTGCAGGCGATGGTTGCTAAATTACAGCAAAAATTATCGGTTGTAAAAGAAGCAAGTATAGTTGTTATCCCTCCGCCGGCTATTCCGGGATTGGGCAATACGGCAGGTTTCTCTTTCATCATTGAACAAAAAGAGGCTAATACGGATATCAAAAGTTTTGAAAATGTTGTTCAAAACTTTGTAGCCCAAGCCAACAAACGACCCGAAATTGCCAGGGCTTTTACCTTTTTTACAGCCCGCACACCAAGCTACCAGTTAGAAGTTGACCGTGAAAGGGCTAAAAAAATGGGTGTGCTGGTTTCTGATGTATTCGGCGCCTTGGGAACTTATTTAGGAAGTACCTATGTAAACGATTTTACCATTTATGGCCGGAACTTCCGTGTGCTGGAACAGGCCGATTCTTCCTATCGTACCGATATTAAAAACCTGGGGCAGTATTATGCAAGAAACCAGGCCGGGACCATGGTGCCTTTAAGTGCACTTACTTCTTATAAGATTATAGAAAGTGCCCCGCTTATTTCGCACTACAACCTGTTCCGGTCTTCAGAAGTTGATGGCGGCCAGGCACCGGGTTACAGTAGCGGTGATGCTTTAACAGCGTTAAAAGAAGTAGCGGCCAGCACTTTGCCCCAAGGTTATGGCTATGAATTTTCAGGATTAAGCCGGGAAGAACTGGCTTCAGGTTCCAAAACCATCTACATTTTCGGCCTGTCCATTATGTTTGTGTTTTTGTTCCTGGCTGCGCTATATGAAAGCTGGTCAGTCCCTTTTTCCGTATTGCTGGCCGTGCCGATCGGTGCATTTGGTGCAATCCTGTTCTTAACCTTTGTGCCGCATATTGACAACAACATTTATGCCCAGATCGGATTGATCACGCTGATCGGCCTCGCTGCCAAAAACGCGATCCTGATTGTTGAGTTTGCCAAAGAACGGGTAGATAAAGGCATGGACCTGGAAGAATCAACGCTGGAAGCGGTTAAGCTCCGTTTACGGCCAATTATCATGACTTCCATGGCTTTTATTTTAGGTGTTTTACCCTTAGTGTTTGCAAGTGGGGCAGGTGCTCAATCACGGCAAACCATTGGTTTTACGGTTTTGGGCGGGATGCTGGCTGCAACCTTGATTGGTATTTTTATCGTTCCGGTTTTGTATGTAATCATTACCAAACTTGCTTATGGCAAGAAAAAACTGGAAGAGATGAAAGCCAATTACAAACCGGAAGAAGAAGGCAAGCATTAATCCTATTCAAATTTTTAGTGCATAAAAGGAGTATCAGTTTTTGATGCTTCTTTTTTTATGTCGGTTTATTTAAACTTATTTTCCTGCTGCGGTTTCTGATTTGATGCTTCTTTTATGGCATAAAAACTAAGCTGCCCCATTATAAAAGCAGGAACGGCAACTTACACCTATTTACCTAACCGGACACGTTGGAAAGTAGCCGCCATACTTCCCCTCTCGAGAGGGGCAAGGGGTGTGTTTCTAAAAAAACCAATTTCGAGCTTGTTAAGAGCCTGTTTAAATTTTATTCAAAATTTCCGATGCTTCTTTTACCACCTAAAAACCGTTAAACACTTGTACTTCTTGTATCGGTTTAATCCACCTGTACAGGATTTATAGGGATAAAAGAAGTAGTATAAAATTTTTTTAAACAGGCTCTAAAAATTTAACCAACTTCATCGTAAAATTTATTTCGTTTTTCATTAATTACCATTAGATTTATCAATACTGCTAACCAGTTGATGCAGCTTAAAATATTGTCAAAACCTATTATAGTACAGGATGAAATTTTACAGCATTTTTTTGGCGTGTTTCTTTTCATTGCTGATAAAAGCGTACGGACAAGCTTCGCAATGCCCGGAAAATATTGGCTTTGAATCAGGCACACTCAAGAACTGGGATTGTTTTACCGGTTCGATCGATAGGTCCGGTGTCATCAGTGTAACAGCTTCGGCACCCGTTCCCGGCAGGCATACCGTCCTAAAATATGCAAACAATCAATTGGACCCTTATGGCAAGTTTCCTGTCACCTGCCCCAATGGCAGCCTGTATTCTTTAAAGCTGGGCAATGACGCAATAGGCGCACAGGCCGAAAGGGTGAGCTATACTTTTACAGTACCCCTTAACCAAAAGAATTATAGTATCATTTACAATTACGCCGTGGTATTTCAAAACCCTGACCATGCATATTACGAACAGCCCAAATTTACGGCCCAGGTTTTTGATGTGGCCACCAATCAACCTGTAAATTGCGGTTCTTTTGAATTTGTGGCTTCTTCCGGTTTGCCGGGCTTTCAGCAATCCAGTTTTGGAGGAGGGGTTTTTTTTAAACCCTGGGCACCAATTACCATAAATTTATTTGGATATGCAGGGAAGAAGCTCCGGCTGGAATTTACAACGAATGACTGTACACGAGGCGGCCATTTCGGTTATGCTTATATTGATGTAAACGAAAACTGCGCTTCACCAATAACCGGCAACACTTACTGCGCCGGAAATTCAGTTTTAAAAATGAGTGCGCCTGCGGGTTTTAAAGAATATTACTGGTACAATGAGGATTTTTCAAAAGTGCTTGGCAACAGCAATATCCTCAGCATTTCCCCTGCGCCGCCCGATCAAACACATTATGCTTTGAGGATTGTCCCTTTTCCGGGTTTGGGCTGCGAGGATACGCTTTACACCACCGTCAATGCTTCCCCCGATGTGCTGACCCTGAAATTGCAGGACTCTGTGATCGGTTGCGAATCCGGTATCAGCCTGAAAACAAAAAGTATTACGGCAGGCAGCAGTCCAAACCTGACGTATTCCTATTTTTCCGATCCCGATGCCCAGGATTATGTCCCCGATCCTGAAAATGTTATTACCAGCGGAACGTATTATATCCAGGCCGTCAATGCCGGTGGTTGTACCGATATTAAACCGATCATCGTCAGTTTAGAAAAAACACCCTCTATTATCACCAGTAATCCCGATCCGGTCTGCTTTCCTGCAAAAGTGGATTTGACAAAACCCAAAATCACGGTTGGAAGCAGTGCCGCCCTCACTTTTACTTATTGGAAAGATGCAACGGCAACCATTCCCTTAGCGGCACCGCAAGCGGTAGATTCGGCCGGGACTTATTACATCAAAGGAGCCAATACAACAGGTTGTTCGTTGATTGTCCCTGTCAAGGTAGTGATTGGCCAGCAACCAAAACTCGTTGTACAAAATATTTCATCCTGTGTAATGGTTAACCTGACGAACACGGCGCTTACAGCAGGAAGCGATCTCAACCTGACCTTTTCTTATTGGGCCGATGCTGCGGCCACTAATCCTTTACCTACGCCAAGTAGGGTTACCAATAGCGGAACCTACTACATCAAAGCCACAAATTCCGCTGGCTGTTTCACCATTTCACCCATAGTTGCACAAGTTTTTCCGCTGCCTATGTTTGTAGTGAATAACCTCTCGCCGGTTGTATTTCCGACAACCGTAAATTTAACCAAAGCTTATACCGGCGATAACAACTTGGCTTATTCTTTCTGGACAGATTCGGCGGCAACTATTGCTTTGGATAATTACGTTTCGGTACAAAAAAGCGGAACTTACTATATCAAAGCCAGCAGCAAAGCCGATTGTACGCTGATCTTACCGGTTTTGGTAGTAATCAACCCGCCGCCGTTCATCACCATTCTGGCACCCAATACTTTTACCCCAAACGGTGATGGTACCAATGATTTTTTCACGATCAGTTATGCAGGGGCTTTGCAATTGAATTACCTGAAAATTTTTAACCGCTACGGGCAGGAGGTTTTTGAAACCAAGCAGATCACTAATTATTGGGACGGTACTTTCAACGGTAGCAAAATCCCGGCCGGAGCCTATTATTGGGTTTTGGAAGGATCAGACACTTACCGCAAGGAGCGCGTGGTTAGGTCGGGGAATATTACGGTGATTCGGTAGGAGAGGGTTTAGTGTATAGGTTGATAAATATTGGATATTGATTAAACTATCTTTTTGATCGTTTCAAAAATTTCATTTGGAGTGTACTGCGGAAAATCATTTATAATTTTTTGAATTATGTCTTTCTTTAATGAATCTTGTTTCTGATATATATTAAGGAAAGGATAGCTTTTCTTGTATAAACTTTCTAATTCATGACCTTGAATTAAATTAAATTGCGCTGATATTTGTAACTCCCATGTATTGTAAAGCTTATACTTAACAACATCTTGTGACATCAAATCTAAATCTACAAGTATTTTATTAATTATTAGTTGAGCATCATGTTCATCTAGTTTCGCAACTTCTGGGTATGTTTTTAAGTTAGTTAAAGCAAAATTAGAAATAGATATTTTTGCTTCTCTAATAAAAAGAAGCCCCATCATTAAAGGATCTAATAACCTGAGTTCGATTAAAAAGATTGGATAAGATTTGTCAATCAAAAGAAATGTAAGTATATTTAAGTATCTGACATTCAAATATTTAAGTACATTTCTATATGATTGACTACAATAAAATTACAGA
>JAABVA010003394.1_pt1 | contig 15162 bp, 21 predicted proteins | sample 5560331 | NCBI WGS metagenome assembly JAABVA01 (sample SAMN12812661, study PRJNA571458) | rock metagenome | isolation source: Antarctica rocks | place: Antarctica: Victoria Land, Mt New Zealand sud | collected 2016-01-07 | reverse complement strand
TCGTGTGCTCTGGAAGCTCGGTCCACGATCCGAACGGACCCGATACCGCTCTGAGCCTCATTGGGTCGACGGACTGCACCTGGCAGTTGATCGTTCCATCGGATCGGGCTTTCGCAGGCTGGCCGCGAGCCAATCTTCGCGCGCCGACCTGAACTCGACGTTCCTAGTCCAGCACAATCACTTTTCGCAGTTCAAATGTGTGTGTGTGTCCGAGGGGGGACTTGAACCCCCAAGAGGCTCTCTTTTTAGGCTTTCGACGTTGGCTCCACCTGCCTAAACGTCGGGAACCGTGGGGAAGCGTTGGGCCGGGATCGCGAACGATCTAGGACGGCGTCCTACCGCTTCAGCGTCACCCTCGTCGACTGACGTTAATTGCCGAAGAGGCTGCCGCCGTCGCAGTGGTGACCGATTCGTGATGGCAACGGCGCCTGCATTTATTGTGCAGCGGCAGGACTTGGCTACCCGTGATAATGGGCGATGAACGGCCCGCTCAGGCACTCGTGTGCCCAGCCAACCTCCGAGAGGGAAATCAAGTTGTCGGTAGTCGCCTTGCCGGTGCCCAACGATCTCGTCGCCGCGGCCGTCCGCTGTGCAACTGAGATGGGCGTGCTGTCCACCGCCACCGTCGTAGACACCGCCGGTCGTGTTGTCGCTGTGGACGGATGGACGGATGGACGGATGGACGGATGGACGGATGGACGGTGCGCTGCTAAGCGTCCATCGACGCCAGTGCCGCGAAAGCCCACACGTGGTGGGAGCGGCAGCACGTCGCCGATGAACTCGATAGTCGCTGCGCTTACGGAGATCACGGCGACAGGCGCCGCGAGCGATTCGGACAGTGTTGGGCTCGGCCGTCCGAATTGACGAAGCGCATGGCCAACCTTCGCATTCAGCACTTCGCCTTCCCCGGCCGACATGCTGCTCATAATCGGGCTGCGCGCGTCTTGTCCCGTTGCGAGCGGAGATCCGTAGGAGCAGATCGCGCACACCACGACGGCGATCCGAGCACCTTCTACCCGCAGAGCGAGTGTCGCGTCGCGGACCGCCCCGCCTGTCGTAATCACGTCCTCAATCAACGTGATCCTCACGCCGTCAACGTCGGCGGGTGCCGTGGGTCTTGGGCTGCTTGCGAACGAAGATTGCGGGCAGCCCGGTCAGGGAGCTGACCATGGTGGCGATCGGAACTCCGCCCAGTTCGAGACCGCCCAACAGCTGGGTGTCTGGCGGTAGCAGCAGGACCATCGCTTCCGCGACGCGCCGCAACATCGTGGGCTGCGACTCGCACATATACTTGTCGAAGTACTCGTTTGATGCCTGGCCGGAACGGAGGGCAAAGGTGCCCTCGAGTCAGCAGGCTTGGTTGATGTCGCGGGCCAGCGCGGTGAAATCCACGATGTTGATCGTCGCACGCGCTACGGGTTCCGTCACTGGGACCGTTGGGCTGGCTGATCGTCTTGAAGTACGTCGAGAGTGTGCGAAGCAGTTCACCGTCTGCGTGAGGATGCATCAGGCGCCGAGGCGGTACGGCGCACAGGGCGTGTCGTTGTGGTCGGCGTCACTCATGTAGCCGAACCCGACCTTATCGAGCACCCGCCGGCTGGCGAGGTTCTCGATCGCGGCTAGCGCCCACAACTCGGCGTCGCTGTTGCCGTGGTGCCAGTCGACCAGTCCGGTGGCAACCTCGGTGGCCAGTCCAAGACCCCACAGGTCGCGGCGAAGCGTGTACCCAGCTCCCGTCCACGGCCGTCTTCGTGGGCGCCGAACCCAGCGCGACCGACAAGCATGCCGTCCCGGTCGGCGACCCGTCACTTCGCCCAACCGCGGTCGTGCTGCTCATCGAGGTAGGACGCGAGCAGGCTCTTGATCTCGGGGCGTGTCTCGGGCCGGCCGTGGCGAATCCAGCGCGCGTCACCTGGTCGGAGTGCAGGCGATGCAGGTCCTCAACGTCCTCGGGCAGCCCGGTCGTGACACGCAATCGGTTAGTTGCGAGCACGATCCTCCGTTGCATGCTCGGCATTCTCCCAGTCGGCGCTAGGGGCCGGAGTGAGCTGCAGACCCCTAGCCTTCGTCGCCCGGCCAGCCACCGCTGACCGATCACGGATGTCTAGATCGGTTGCTTATGACGCGGTCTTGCCGGCGTGATACCGGCCATGCGCGGAGCTGCACCTCGTCGGGGATCTACGAATGCCAGCCCAGCACTAGCAGACCCACAGCGAGGAGGACCGCCAGGATGATCAAGCAGAAGTTGACCCACCAACGGGCCTCTTCGCTCAAGCCATCACGGAACCTCAACGCACCCATCTGAAAAGCGACCCCCGTGACAAGCGAGGTCCACAAGCGAGCGAAGGAGTACATCCCGTCTCTTTCAGCGATCCGCTTGCGAACCCGTCTGCTGTGGACCCGACGAGACATGGCCGCGGTCACCCAGCGATGTCCGGCCTGTCGAGGACGATCCACGGGCCATCGACGCCCTGCTTCAAATTGAGCCGAGCGCCGCCTCCGTAACATCACCGTCGTGATTTTCCTCGTGTACCTCATCACCAAGGCTGTTGCTGTGGCTGTGCGGACCGTGGTCAACCTCATGCCTGGCGAACCGCCCGATCCGCCAGAAATTAACCGTCTGTAGGTGTTGGAGTGGCAGACCCGGTGATCAACATCTATTACAGAGCGTCAGTGTGATAGCCACTCGAAGTAAAAGATCGCGAGCCCCGCAAGAACACTAATTCCGCCTAAAATCCAGAACCGAATGACTACGGTATCCTGAGTCCAGCCACTTAATTCAAAATGGTGTTGCATTGGCGCCATCTTGAATAGTCTCTTTCCGGATCCAGAGAATCGTCGAGTAGCCTTGAACCAGGTGGTCTGAACGATTACCGACATCGTAATCATCACAAATAGTCCGCCAAGAACAACTAGTAGCAGTTCTGTCTTACTCAGGATTGCTAACCCCGCCATTGTTGAGCCAAGAGCAAGCGAGCCGGTATCTCCCATGAATATACGAGCTGGCGAGGCGTTCCACCAGAGAAAGCCGCAGCATGCGCCAGCCATCGCCGCCGCAAAAATAGACACTTCAAGAGGGGTCTGTACCTCGTAGCATCCGGGGTCGAACCTAGTAGAGGTGCACATGTTGTTGCTCTGCCATACCCCGATTATGGCGTAAGCGCCAAAGACTACTGCGGCTGCACCAGCCAGGAGTCCGTCCAGTCCGTCCGTTAGGTTTGTAGCATTGCTCGTTCCAGTCACCATGAGCCAAATGAGGCCCAGAACTAGGACCCACCCTAGATGCGGTCCGATGTCTCGAACGAATGACAGCTGCTGGGACACGAGAGCAGCGTCACCTTTATTGGCGGAAAGAGAGAGAGCTAAGAAGCCGAACCCAACTGCAACAAGCGCCTGCCCGGTCATCTTGGCTCCTGCGCGCAATCCAAGACTACGCTTCTTATAAATCTTGAGATAGTCATCACAAAAACCGACAACACCCATTCCTACAAGGAGTGATGTTAGAAGATACCCCGAGATCGAGGGCGCGCTCCAAGTGAACAGCTTGGATCCAAAGTATCCGATGACTGCGGAAGCAATAATCGCGGTGCCTCCCATAGTGGGGGTGCCGCGCTTAGCCAGATGAGATGCAGGGCCATCGTCACGAATCTCTTGACCTAGACCCCATGCGCGGAATCGCTGAATGGCAATACCGGTCAACAGTAGCGACAACGCGAACGCGATTATGCCCCCGAGCAGAACTGCACTCATTTTGAACCTCCCGAACCAGTAGCTAGATTCCTGACTGCTCACCGCAGTGTAGGGTCCCGCTGACCTGGATTGCTGGCTCTCCCCCGAGGGGGGGGTGGGCCGACTGGGTCCGGGCGACGTCGACGCGGCCTGCGTCGGCTTCTCCGCCGCCCCTCGTGTCCGCCGCCCCTCGTGTCCGCCGCCCCTAGTTGCGGCGGCCGTGCGGGCAGTTCGGGCGTTGACGCAGGCGCGTACCTCCTGGGCCGGACGGTTTCCCGCCGCCGGGAGAGCAACTGACGCGACCGGCCAATGATAGCGGCGAATTATGTTGCGTTCGGCGCTTTCGGGGTCCCACCCGCCACGTGGATGGATCGACCGGATCAATGAGCACCAGCGGCTGTCCGGGGCCGATCCGCAGATCTTGACCTTGCACGACCACGTGGCCGAACTTCACCGGGCCCAGGCCGGGTTCGGTGTAGGTCACCACGAAAATGTCCGGTGCGGACTGTGCGACCAACTTCGTCAGGTCCTGGCCGAACCTGGACCACGACGGGCGACTGGGACCCGCCCAGTACACCCGCGGCGCGGCCGGATCATCCTCGACCGGCGGCGCAAAGGGCTTCCGCGGTCGTGGAGGCAGCGGGACTGGGCTCGGCTTAACGGGAGGTTGCGAGCGGCGAAGGCTGAAGGCAGGTAGCTGATGAGACGAACGCCCATCTCGAACCACCGCTCCCGGTTCACGCTGTACTGGGGCGATGAACCCTGGCGTGGCCCGGGCAGAAGATCGACCGTCACAACGGCGGCCGCCTCGAGCTCCTGCAGATGCCACCGAACCGTGGCCCGTTCGTTGCCCACCGCCTCGAGGATCGCGCCGATCCTGGAGTTGGGGTGACCGGCCAGGAAATGTCCGATCAAAATGTTCAGCCGCCCCCCACAGGCGCACCTGGTTGGTGCTGGATGCTAGGCCGAGCCCCCAACCCGGCCAAAGCAGCAAGACTCACCCTCAGCCAGGTGGTCTCCGCCCTCCAGGCTGCCCGTCGACACCACGTCCAGGACAAGGTACGTGCCCACCGGTGTTGGCGGATAAGTCCGTGAACGACACCCTGGGTGACCGGTGGACTCGCACTCGGCCATCTCTCGAGGCGCAGCGAGATCCTTGGCTTGTCCGCAATCTCCCGCAGGCGAAGTCTGCGACAGAGATCAAGGTGCTGACTCTGGGCGACAGCCATCAGCTGTTTGGTCCCGGCATCGGGTACGTCGCCGCTAGCAGGATCAGTGCGTCGGTGGCGGCGAGATCTGGGAACGCCTGCACGGCAATGGGAAAGAACTTGTTCAACGCCGACCGTAGGCGCAGCGTATGCCGGACACGTTCCCAGATCAGGTTCTGGTGAGCTCGAGCCAACAACTTCACCGCATCGGTGTCACTTGTCGAATTAGTTGGCCGGTTCTGTTCTGGCGGTTTCTAGCTGTCGTCGCAACACTGCAGCTATTTGTTGGTATTGATGAGCCAGAAATCCCGACGTGACATCCGGAGACCTTGTGACCCTCGACGAACTGGAAGCCGCCTACAACCGCATCAACAAATCGTGGTCGGCGCTGTCGCGGCCGAACAAGTCCATCGCTGTCCGTCAGCTCATCGACTACGAGGCTGAAGCCCGCGACCTGGGTGGCCGCAACCTCGTCGCCGCGCTCCACCTGCTCGCCGCCCGAATCCAGATCGAGCTTGACGGAGCCCTACCGGCCGCCAACGAAGATCCAGGTTTGAAGTAAGTGATGCGTCCAAACCGAGCAGGCTGGATGGTAGTGACTCGCAACTACCAATTGTGATGGTTGGCTCCCTGGACCCGTCCTTCCGTGCCGGATGGGGACGGGTGCTCGGCTGCGTGTCAACTGGATCTGAGACACTCAGTGCATGACGAGTTGGCAGCCTCTATCGGCACGCAGTGGCAGTCGGAATGACACGGGGCCATTCGAAGGCATACCCGACCACATGAGGACACCGCTTCGAGCTTGGTTTAGCAAATACGTCGCCGTACAAAGGAATGGACAAGCCGCTAACTCCCGCCTAGAGGCCATGGCGCTACGCCTTCGTATAGATCCAGGAAATCATGATTATGCATCCGCGTTGTTCAACACTCTTTACTCTGACCCAGACAAGTTTTTGGACGTGCTTGATCTGAGCCTGAGACTGCACGACAACGAAGCTGCAGTCCCTTCGCTCCAAAACACGCTAACCCTTGGCGCCTCAGTCTGGGCGGTTTCGGAACATGGCCGGTCGCTAGTACGACGTGTCTCGCCTACTGAGACCATTCAGTTCGCGAACGTGGTCTCAGTCGAGGACAGTGCAAGCGAGCACCTCCAAGCGGCATGGACAGCGGTGTACGGCCTGCACCCAGATCCCTCCGCTGCCTGGGACGACTGTATTAAGGCTTGCGAGGCAGTGCTCAAGCCGATAGTCATTGGGCAGGCAACCATGGGTGGTGTCGTCGGCACGTTGCGCGGTGCTCCCTCCCAATTCACGTTGCATCTCCGCGACAATGCAACGGATCCGACAAAGCGAGTAGTACCGATGACGGCGTTCGAGCAGATGCTTCACTTTATCTGGGTGAACCCAGACCGTCACCAAGGCGCAGATCATCGTGTGCCGACCCGCGAGGAGGCTCGAGCCGTTCTCCACATAGCCATCACCGTTGTCGAGTGGGTCCGTACCAAGATCCTAACGAAGCCATGACGGTTACCCCCGGCACAGCGATTGGGACTATGGCGGCTCCTTCGCGGAAGCCGAGCCTACCGATGCGAATGCAACGACCAAAACTCCCCACGGATGCAAATCTTGGTCAACGACCATCATCAGCTCGTGGCCGCCATCGCTCCTACCCATATGCCCGCGATACCTACGACTACCACTCAGGTTGTCGGAGCGATCAAGACAGACATCAGCACCGTGACCACGACGGCCGGTGAGGGCCCATCAGGTTCCGCTGGCCCATCGGCTATCGGGACGTTGGCGTTGCGCCCACCGACGCCCCCCACCGGCGTGACATTCTCAGGTGTGGAGTCAAGTGCGAAGCAGGTCGGTTGAGATGTTCCAGAGTTGTTGCGGCAGCGGGATCCAGCGCCCATTCCTTGACGCCGTGTGCGTGATGGGCGAGGTCTGCGTCGTTGGTCACGGTGTGGGCCTCTTGTCCGTCGTCCAGGTAGTGGCCCTCGGCGTGGGCGAACTGCGGGGCGATGGCTGAACCTGGCGTACTACCTACGGGACGACTGCGACCGATCTCGTTGGCCTGCGCAGGCCTCCCTGCCGGCGGTCAAATGATCGCACCCGTCACAGAACGTGGCCGCGTTGGATGAGTCCATCGCCGGGCTGACCACGCGCGAAAACCTGGATCCGGGCCGCCGATACCGTCAGCCTGCCTGCTGGCCAGTCGGCGTCATCGGCAGCGAGAGCGGCGATTTGACCGTCATGCACCATGACGGTCAACACCAGGTGCGCCTCGTGGAGGCCCAGTCGGCCGCGTCGCAAGCACGGGAAGGCGTCACCTGATCGATGCGGGCGGTCAGCTGGTCGAACAGCGCGTCGACCTCCGTATCGGTACGCAGGTCTTCGTGGTGGTCGCAGTGCGACAGCGTGATACCAGCGTGGCAGGAGTGGCACAGCAGCCGAAGATTTGACGGGTTCGACCTGTCACCATCGATGTGGTCGATCTCGTTGCCAGGAGCGTCGCACAGCACGCATCGACCGCCGTCTCGTTCGATGATCGTCTGGCGTGCCGCCGCGGGCAGGTGACGTGCGGCGGAGTCATACCCGCCGGACAGGGCCATGGCCATCTTGATGCGCAGGCCCTGTTCGACGTCGGCCGGCAGCGTATCGCGGCCGTAAGTGTCGAAGGCGGACCGGAAGGCCCGCACCGTCTTGGCCTGCCACTTGCATGCCAAGGAGCAGTAGGGCACAGGGCGGCCCGCCTGGAAGCGGGTGTCGCAGTTCGCGCACAGGTAGCTCGAGTGGGCGGCTCGGTCGACTATGACCCGCTCGTAGACGGTGAACCGGGTGAAGCCGGATTCGCGCTTCTCGTTAGTCGCGTGGAATACCCGCTGGGCGGGCGGTGTGGATGCCCGCGGAGCTAATGGAACCGGCCTCAGTGCCGGATCCATGACCACGAGGCCTTCAGGTGCGGTCGCGCCGATCAAGTTATCCGCCATGAACGTCGCGCTCCGCCAAAGAGTAGTTGGTTCGTCGAAACCAACAATACTTTACCGACACATAGAGCCCAATGTGAACGAGGCTCGAATTTATGTGTAAGAGCTCGGCCAGACGTAACCAATTGCTTAGGCGAGGGCAGCGATCAACTTTCGAGGCTCCCGTGTGATGCTGAGTCCGCCGGGCTAAGCCTATCTGGTAAGCGACTGCTCAATCCTCTCGATGACTTCGCTGAAGCCGTCATGCATCTCGTCGACCTGCTCGCCGGCTTCCTGGATCTTTCTGGCGGCGAGGGAATGCGCTCGGCGAATGTTGGCTCGGCGCCCCAGGATCCGACGGCCGTCCTCCAGTAGCGCCCGGACGTCGTCGACATCGACCTGCTGATCGCCGGGCTGGGACTCGCGTTGCACGACCCAACGGGCCCACATGCAGGCCAGCCGCAGGACGGAGGGGTCCGGGGCGTTCTTGTCGTAGAGCACGATCGCCCGGTTGTCGAAGATGGTGAACGGATCCGGTACGGGGCAGTGCTCTGGGAGTGAAAACACGGCGATCGCGGCCTGGGCGTCGCGGTTCGCGGCGGCCTCCTGTAGCTCGTCCAGGATGGCGCGCACGGATAGCTTGCGGTCCTTGCATTCGAGAACGTAGATGCCGCGGGCGCCGCGGATGGTGGCGGGGTCGACCGCGACGATGATGTCGCCGACGAGGCCGCCGGTGCTGCCGGTGGCCCGGCCGGTGCCTTCGGCGATGTCACCGCGGGCGGCGGCGATCGCGGTGACGACCTGGACGACCTTCTGCTCGTAATCTTCACCCTTGACGGCGGATCTTTCCATCGCGGCCGACACGGCAGCCTTGGCGGCGCTGTCCGCTGCGACCTTGTCGCTGAGCAAAGCCACCGCCTGCAGCACGGTGGTGATCTGGCTCTGCACGGTCGCTGCCAATCGGGCCATGGGGGAGTCGTCGGCGTCGGGGTTGAGCAGTCGCCGCGTCGCTGCCAGCTGGTCCTGGTTGGCGGCCGCCAGGATCTGATCCAGCCGGCCGAAGGCGCTGGTCGAGCGGTCCGGGTTGAAGGTGGAGTCCATCAAACCCTCGATGTTGCTCCGCCATAGCGCCAGGCTCGCTGCGACACCCGTCGTCGGGTGATGCAGCAGGTCGCCGGTGGCGGCCGAGACGGTACTGCCGGCGCCGTCGATCTGCGCCTGAAGGCCGGCCTGCAGCTTGGCGAAGGAGTCCTCGACCATGCGGGTGTCGACGCTGGCCTGAGCGATGGCCAGGGCGCGGGCCCCGGTGGAAAGCGCGTGCTGCACGACCGACTCGGGGTCGCTCGCGTTCTCGACCAGGTTCAGCAGGTCAGGGTCGGCGGTCGCCAGGTCGCGGATGTAGACGGCGCCACCGGTGGTGTACACCCGGCCGAGGCTTACCGGGGCCAGCTCGACGGCGGTCATGCCGGCCACCCCCTGGACGGCCGCCAAGTAGCCAGGCTGGCGGAAGCGGGGGAGTGGCGCCGCAGCGCAGTCTGATGGTCCATACATTGCCTATCCGGCGAGCCTCACTTTGGTGAGGCATGAACCACGGCAGGTCGCGGCAAGCTCAGTCCGTCGGGCCGCCAGAAGCTGCAGTCCCGCCCGCGCATATCGACGGTATGAGCATTCAGCGCGTGACAGCAGGAGTACCCACCGGCGGCCAGTACGCCGCGCATCCGCACGACGAATCCAGTGTCATGCTGTCCGACCACACAGAGCCCAGTACCGCCCCGGACTACGACCCGGTCGTCGTAGGCGCCGATCCGCAGTCGATGACCGTCGCGCAGGCCCGCCGGGATCTCCCCGAAGGCCAGCGGGTGCAGGTTGTGTACCTCAACGGTGCAGACCAAGCCGAGCCGGACGTCCGAACCGTCACCAAGCAGACCTCGACGGAGATGATCACCACCGGCAAACCAGGGTCGCGCGCCGAAAGTGGCTCGCATCTGAGCTGGTCCAAGCTCAAGGCACAGCGCGACGACGCCGGCAACATCCTGATCAGCAACGCCGACGGCATCCCGATCGCCGCCTACGTGCCGCTGTCCGACGGCGCGCCCGGGTCCGCAACCGTCGTGCAGCTGCAGGCGACCGACGACATCGCCAAGGCCAAGGAGTCCGTCGACGATGCGGAGCTGCATGCCCTGGCTGGCAGCAACTTGGCCGCCGTGCGCGAGCGGGTGGCGAACAACGCAGCCACCGGCAGGGACACCCTGCACTACCTGGCCGCCGATGGTGACGTGAAGGTGCAGCGGGCACTGGCCAACAACCCGCGGTCCTCGGGGTCAGCCCTGGCGCGGCTGAAGTCCACCACCACCGACAACCAGGCCCGGTACGCGATCGCAGCGCATGCCAACGTGCACCCCGGAACGCTGAACGAGATGTCCTTGGACGAAGGTGCGGGGGTGCGGGCCGCGGCGGCTCGGAACACCAGCACACCCTCGGAGACCCTGCACCGCATGGTCGAGAGTGAGCGCAACTCCGACGTGCGAACGAGCCTTTCGCAGAACCCGAAGACCCCGGCGGCGGACCTGGAGTCCATGTCGCGCGGTTCTGGCTTCACGATGGCCGGAGTGGCGCGCAATCCCAGCACACCCGAGGCCGCCCTGCGGCGTCTGTCCACCGACACCTTAACCGACAACCACGTCCGTGCGCAGGTGGCGGCCAACCCATCCGCGCCCGTCGACGTGATCTCCCAACTCGCCGCCGAACCCGACGGCTGGGTCCGAAAGCACGCGGCCGGCAACCCGAGCCTGCCCAGTCCCTGGTTGCGAGCGCTGTCCGACGACGGCGACAACCAGGTGCGGCGCGCCGCGGCCGGCAACCCGAACGCGGCGCCGGCGGTCCTGGCGGGACTGTCGCGCGACGACGAAGTTGGCGTCCGGGCCGCCGCCGCGGGCAACACCAACACCGAGTCCGCCGACCTGGAGCGGATGGCCCGCGATGAATCCCACTGGGTTCGAAAGAATGTTGCCGGTAACGCGGCGACGCGACCGGAAGTTGTTCACCTCCTGGCGCAGGAGGAAGGCGTCGTCGGGTTGGCCGCCAGCAAAAGCGTCCGGGAGCGCGGATTGGCGTCATGACGGGCCAGCTGCGGGTGGCCGCCGGAGTTCAGAGCAGCGGACAGTTCACCGGGACGACGCACGAGGAATCCTCGATCACCCTGGACGCAACGACCGGGCGGATGACACCGACCGGTGCGATTAGTGCGGGCAGTGGACCTCGTCGGACACCGCGCACATCTGCGGCGCGCACCCGCTCTGGCATCCCGGATGCCCGAGGTCGACCACAAGGTCGAGATGGCGAACCGGCGGTTGGCCCGGCTCGGACTGGAAGATCGGTTCGAGGTGGAGATCCTGGGCAAGCGCAGAACCGGACGACCGAGGGCGGCGAGATGGTCGACTACCGGCTCAACCGGCCGTCGATCAAGCTGGGTAGTGGAGCTTCGCGGGCCGCCTCGATCGGATACATGCCCTCGGCCCACGCGCGGAGCTGAGCGGCGACGGATTGCGCTTCGAGTCCGGTCACGCCGCCAATACTTCGCCTGCGAGTGGCTCGGCGATCTCGCGCACGTCGATGAGATAGTCAGCGGCCACGGCCATGATCAGATCGTAGGCGCCGTCGTTGTCGAGCGTCGGTCACGGAGTGGCGGTCAGAACGAACCGGCCCGTCGAATAAACAGCGGTCTGCACTCCACCGCTGCTCAATCGAACCTTCACGAAGTAACTTCCGCTGGGCACGACCCCGTTTCCGACGTCACGACCCCGCCAAGTGAAGGCGTTGCCGCCGGACGTGGTGGGAACACCTCGTGCGATCTGCCGCAGCGACGTCCCCGTGCCCGTCGGGTCGAGCCAAATATCCGCTGTTGTTCCCGTTCGCCAGTTCCGGTCGTTGAATTGGATCGGAAACCCGCCGACCCCTCGATCAGTCGCGGCCAGCTTGATGCTGCGGACACTGAAATACCGGGTGCCTGGATCCTCGTCGGGGTCGAAGCGGATTGAGACGATCGACCGCCCCGCGAAGCCACGAAAACCACCCGGGTCGCTCGCGTCCGCCTCGTCCTCCACCACATTCGCCGCAACCGACAAATCCATATTGATCAGCTGGCATCCGGGAAACACCAGAAAATCCTGTGAACTCCGGAGAAACGTTTCACCGGCGATCTGCCAGATCACCCTGCCGTTCATACCTCCGCCGGGGCTGTCAGTCAGGCCGAACGCGCCGTCGTAGCAGACGTCCACCGAAAACTGGCTGTACTTGGACCCGACGATCGGCGTGGGCAACGGAAGCCCGATGTGCGGATCGTTTCCGCGCGGAATCGCCGTAGTCACGATGTTTTTGGCCCGTAGACCAGCCGACGAATAGTGCGCATCACCGATGCCGCCCAACGTGACATCCCCAGGTGCCTGGAAATTCCAAGGCCGACCACGGACGGTTGTCGCATAGTCTGCGCCGCTCACAGCAGATGGTTTGGTGATCGTCAACTGCGGTTGGGCCGGGTTGAGCCCCGTCGTGCCTGCCGAACCCAGCCGTATCCAGTCGATCTGAAAACTGGTCGCAGCGGAGGGATTGAAACCTAGCCTCACCATGGTCGCAGAACCGCCCCAGCGTTGGTGGGTGGCGTAGTAGGTCGTGGCCTTCGTGAGATCCATGGTGTAGACGTGCCAGCCGGCCGACACTCCGAACGGCGATCCGTTGTAGCAGCTGCTGGAAGCGCCGCCGCAGAGGTCATAAAACACCCCCGCCGCCATGGACCGGGAGGAATACATGGACATCGTGAGCTGGGTGTACCTGTTGGCGTTGATGGGATAGTTCTGTGTGTCCCGGCCCCACGGCAACGTTTTCGAGAGGGTTGCCGCCAGCACCAGGTAGCTGTTCGGTGTCGCTGTGCCGCTCAGCACGGAATTGGTGGCAGTGATGGGCCCCTCCGAGAGGCCGGAGATGCCGACGCTCAGACCGCGCATGTGGGGCGTCAAGTCTTCGGCGTTGTTGAAATCCCATGGATCGCCGAACGCGTCGGTCGCGTAGTCGCCGGAGTTCCCGGTGCTGCTGTCGGTGGGTAGGGACATCGGCGCGGCGGCGGTTGCTGCGCGCATCGAGGGTTGTACGGCTGCTGCTGATGGTGCCGTCAAACTGATTGAACCCACAACGGCCACCGAGCACACCACCGCGAGCAGTCGACTGCGCGTCTTGGTCTGCCGCAACGGTGTCGCCATGCCGATGTTTTTCATCACTTTTCGACATTAAGTCAATTTCAAGCCGTTTAACTGCTTGGATCTTGAAGTCTAGCCAGACGGATGTATATCTTTCAGATAGTGACGGCGCGTAACGATCGCCCAGCCAACACTAACGTATCTGAGAATTCCGAGAGGAAGCGGAAAGGCACCGGCGAAGATAGCGCTCAGTAGAGATTTCTAGCTGTTGTAATCCTTCTTCTTAAGTACCGGAGCCCGTTGGGGTTGTGACCTTACCTAGCAGTGACTGTATGCGATATGTTTAACTTCGGTTGGTGGGTTTCCGGCCGCGCTGATCGTGCGCGGCGAGTGGCCTGCGGCCTCCCTCCGGCGGAGGCGAGAAAGCCTAAGTTACGTGGTGTAGTCGGGGTCGATGACCGGCCTGCGATCGGCAAGGGTCAGCGGGTCCAACATGATCATTGCGCCAGCCGTTCCCTGCCTCCGCGAAGCGGGGAAGTTCGGTCGTCCATGACCCCTATCACCCGCCGCATATCCCCAGTATGAGCAACCCTTCGCAGTCTCGTGTCCAAGCCGGCGTCCCCGACGGCGGCCGGTTCGCCAAGTCGCAACGGGGCGAGGACGATGCGGTCACACTGCCGACCGCCGCCGAGATCCCGACCGACCCGATCAAGCTGATGGCCTTTCACGATCGGCAGCGCGAAGCCGAAGAGGAAGCGATCTGGTCAACGCGTGGAACGAAGCGCAGCCGGAGGTTATCGGACTAGCGCCATGCGCAGGTTAATCTAGCGGCTGGTACTATCGAAGGATGCCGCAATCGCTGACGCGCGTTAACCTCGCTGCTTTCAAGTACCTCGCCGGATCGACGGGGCTACTCCTCGTAGCGGCGGTGAGTGCGCTCCCACGTCCTGAGACACGCAAATACCTGGGCGATCTCGCCGGACTCAGCCAATTCGCGGCAGGACGGGCCGCTCAAACCCTCGAGGATGAGGGTCTACTGACATCAGATGGAGAAGGGAACCGGCTGATGTTCTCGTCTCGTCACCCAGCATCGGAGGAAATCGTGAGGATTGTCCATCTCTCAACCGGCGTCTCCGCCGAGACGAGGATGCCGATTGATGAGACATCGATGACGGAAGGGGGGATTCCTGAGTCGCTGAAGCTGCCCAAGATCCTTGGTGGCCACCTGATTCCGGGCCTGGGTCCGCTGCCAGCTTTTTGCGATCCGACAACGAAACTTTCGGGAATCGCATCGCGCGCGCAGGCCGACCGCGTCGGTCGCATCGTCCTTATCGCAAAGAATATGACGATGGCCGTCGACAACGCCAACGCGCACACTCTGAGCGGTCTGTCCCGGGCTTGGCCTGGATTCGCGGAAGCCGCCGTCAGCGCCCTTGAAGGCTACGCCGATACCGACGCAGCAGTCACAGGCTGGGTCCGAGCCATCTACCGCCTCGCCGAGCTTCACAAGCCGGTTGCGGAAGTGGTCGATTGGCTGAAAACAAGCGCGGACTCCGGCGAACGGCTCTTCGCTGCTCAATCCGAGATACTGCTGGCGGCGGTCGAAGAAACACTGACCACCATGACTGCCAATCCGGTCTTCCACGTTTGGTGCGCGGCCTACCCGGACGAAGCTGCCAGCCATCCGCTACCAGCGGCCATCGTTCGCCTTCAAGGTCGGCCCAAGCCAAATGGCTGAGCTTGAGAGCGCTATCCGCGCCCTCGTCAGCCGGCCTTCTTCTTGCTGGACGTCGTTACCTCATCAGCCTTCCTGGCGGCGACTGCAGCCTCGTCGGCACGCTCGTTTCCCACCGGAGCGGTACCGAGGGTTGCGATGGCTGGCAGTGGGTCGCGTCCGGCGAAGCGCAGCTGACCGAGCGTTTCGCTGGTGGCCCAGGCATTGAACGCCTTGAAGTACAACCCGACGTGCTCGCGGGTATCGCGGCGGCGCTTCGGCTGGCCCTCGTGCTTACGCGTCATGTTGAACATCACCCGCCGCAGCATCAGGCGGGTGTCACCCTTGGGCAGC
>JAABVA010003392.1_pt1 | contig 15164 bp, 15 predicted proteins | sample 5560331 | NCBI WGS metagenome assembly JAABVA01 (sample SAMN12812661, study PRJNA571458) | rock metagenome | isolation source: Antarctica rocks | place: Antarctica: Victoria Land, Mt New Zealand sud | collected 2016-01-07 | reverse complement strand
GCTGGGGCATCTGAGCCCCTCAGAGTACGAAGAGGTTAGACTGAGAGGAGATGCTGTGGCTTAAAGGCAAACAGAGTCCGTGCAAACGGGGCAAACCCACTCATGATCCTCCCCCAATTATACAGCCCGAGCCTTCCACTATAAGACCAACACCCCCACTAACGAAGAAACACCAATCAGTCGTTCGAGGTCCAAAACAAGTAAAGGCCATTTTGCTAAGCTAGGAGTATGATCGGCATCGAAACCGTCCGGCCCCTCTCGCATGCGTGGCAAAATGAGTACCCCTGCGCCCGCACCTGCTCCGGTGTGGAGACGCTGCGGCGCGTGAGAAGCGTCTCCCGGCGACCGCCGCACGCTCACGAGAGCCCGTTGTTCTCAACCTTTAAGGAGATGCGTCCGTGAGTGAGACCGCCGAACAGGACGCCCCCCTGGCCCTGATGATCCGCATGTCGTCCGACGAGCCCGGCGCGCTCCACGCGCTCACAAGGGTGATCCTGGAGCACCGGGCGAACATCGCTCACGTAGACATCGCTGGACGGCGTGAGGACGACTCTACGGTCTACTTCGAGCTAGAGGACATCGCCGATGAGGCGGCGGACACGCTGATTGAGGACCTTGAAGCCCTGCCGATAGTCCGGGTGGTTGAGCGAGCTCCATCGTTCCAGAAGGTGTACGGCAAGCGTATCATCGTGGTCGGCGGCGGAGCCCAGGTGGGCCAGGTGGTTGTCGGGGCGGTCGCCGAGGCCGACCGTCACAACATCCGCGGCGAGCGGATCTCGGTGGACACAATCCCACTGGTCGGCGAGGAGAACCTGTCAAACGCCGTGCGAGCCGTCGCCCGCCTCCCACGGGCGGTGGCGCTGGTCCTGGCCGGAGCGCTCATGGGTGGCGATGTCGCCCAGGCTGTCCGCGAAATTCGCGAGAAAGGGATCATCGTGCTCTCGTTGAACATGCCCGGCAGCGTCCCCGAAGCCGCCGACCTCGTCGTCACCGACCCGGTCCAGTGCGGGGTGATGGCCGTGATGGCCGTCTCCGCGTCGGCCCGCTTCGACATCAGCCGCCAGCGGGGCAAACGCTACTAGCTCGGAGTTCCTACCAAACCGGCGCGTACATCGTCTTCGCACGCTACGGCCGAACCACGCCCCCTCTTTCTTCGCGCGACCCCGGACCTCTCCCCTTCCAGACCATAGAAAGGTCCTGACAGCATCGTGAAGTAGTAGCGGTGGGCGGCCTTCCGGGGTGGGAAGCCGTACGGTAGCAGACGCCCCTTAGCAGGTAGAAGACGGCAACGAGGATCTCACGAGTGTCGTCGTGAAGCCGAGGGCGACTATAGCATTGGGAGCTGGCAAATGTTCCTCCAGGCAAGCCCACTCTTCGTCGGAAAGGTCAGTCTGACATGCTCTACTCATACCCGACAGAGCATAGGGTCACCGCGTCAGATCTCCTTTTCGGACGGTTTCCGGCTGCTAGTTCGAGGCGTTCTTTAGCCGAGCGGCTGGGACCGCGCCTCCTTATTTTAAGCTCTCACTAATTCTAGCTCGGAGCTGTCCGTGGCGGCATGGTCCGGAGCCTAAAGGCATTTGTAATAGCTATGGAACTACGTTGAGGTCTCCATGCCACTACAAATAGCGAGCGTCCGGTGTGAAGGTGCCGTCGCGGTAGCTCCTCCGCCCTCACGAGGCTCCTGATATCACCGGTGCGGACCTTCTTCTAGCGCCGCAAGACTGCGAGCCTGGTGCCGCCTCCTATTCCGTCGGCCGCCATTCTTTAGCCCGCGCCAGCGGGTCCTCAGAGGCACACTGGGGTCCCCGGGGTCCGGGGTTATCAGCTTTCGCCCGCCGTACTCGATAACGTAGACGGCGCCGTCACTCTCCATGTATTCGCCGCTGACGGCCGCGGTCTTCTCCATCTCGGCCAGTACGGCCGGGATGTCGAGGGGGGTTAGCTCGTCGATGTGCTTGAGACGCTGCTCTCCCCTCTCGGAGAGGTAGACGAAGCCCTCCTCGACGAGGCGTTTATCTCTGAGGACCCGATCCCTACCCGTCTCCCCGGCCAGGGCGGCAAACATCCTGACCCTCTGCTCTACACCCTCCGGGTCCCTGCGGGCCTCCAACTCCTCGCGCAGGTAAGCTAGCAGATCCTCGAAGAAACGCCACTGCTCCCTGGTCATCCCCAAAACTCGCGCCCTCCTTCCTCTACGGATTCTAACGAATGCCAAAGATAATTATCGGAACCCCGAAAATAACTCCAGCCCCCGACCCATGCCGCCGGCACTCCGGATAAGGATCGGAGGAGGTCCCAGCAAGTTTGGCTATCAAGCCGTGAGGGCAGACCGCAAGAGGCCCGCACCGACTACAGGCTGAGTCAGCTTCGTATAGTTTTAACCACCGCGCACCGGTATTACAGGACCAGCGGCTCTAAGGACGGTAACATAGGGACATGATAGTTCCAGATAGGGTCGGCACCATCGTCGGCTACAGGGTTTGGAGGGTGCTCCCTGGGAAGTGGGTAGCACCCTCCGAGAGCCTGCACGCCCAGACCTGCCAGAGGAGTTGGTCCACGACCGGGCTGACTGCGGCCTACTGCCCACCACGCATCCAGGGTGACCCGAACAGGCCGCTCATCACGAGCGGTCCGTGCGAAGAGGCTCCGGGCTTCGGCTGCTCCTGCGGGCTGTATGCTCGCTACGAACCGATAGAGGAGGAGCACCTCCTCCCGTACGTCGTGGGGAGCGTGCTTGCGTGGGGTCGAGTGGTACACCACGAGGATCGCTCCTTCTTCAGGGCCGAGAAAGCCTTCCCCGTGGCCTTCGTCCGGCCGCGCGGGGGCAGCGGAATGTTCCCAGGAGAAGCGGAGGAGAAACTATACCGCATCGTGAAGGCTTTGAGCGCCGGTATGGTAGAGGATCTGGAGGAGTTGCGCGCGTACACGGAAGAGGAGGCGAGAAAATGGTGAAAGTTCGAGCCGGCGGTGAAGAGAAGCCCAAGCGCGAAGAGGTCGTAGAACCCCTGGAAGAGCCAACACCCGAACGCCGCAAGGAGCGCCGGGAGGAGCCGGTCCCCCACAAGAAGCCAGAGAAGATCCCCGCCTGAGAGGATGAAACCTCCAGTACCGGCAATGCCCACGCTATCAGCAGATCGCTTGAGCTCGATAGGGAGGCGGGTGCCGCCCGGGAGTAGCAGGTACACCAAAGACCCCGGTGGAAAGGCAGGCGACGTTGGCCCTAGCCCCGGCACCGTGCCTATGACCCATCCGAAGCAGCCGGAAAGGCTAAACCTTAAGTAGATGTCTATATCACCTTCTTTAAGAATGTGGCGTCAAGCATAAGCAGCATCAACCTGAGGGTACTTCATGTTGCCTGCACTGCTTTAACGTGCGTGAATACGGTCCGGGATACTAACGCCAGATGAAGAAGCGGTCGCGTCGTAGAAGGATGTTAGTTGCAGGAAAAATCAGAGAGGGACGTCATCAGGGCCTTTGAGCAGGTCCGGCGAGGAGCCTCTAGCAGGAGGGTGAGAGTTGTTCGGCAGGAAGAAGTTATTGGAGGAGAGGATCGACGCCGCGATAAGGGCGGAGTTTGCGGCTTTGCTCTTGGAGCTCGAAAGGGATCTCCAAGAGTACCGCCGCCGGTCGAGCCTGAAGGAAGAGGCCCGGGCCGTTCTCGAGAGAGCGGAGGCAGAAGTAAGCAAGGCGCACGTACGCAGGATCACGCTCAAAACACGGTTCTGGGAGGCCTATTACGGGGAGGACAAGACTGCCCTCTCGGAGATCGAGCGCAAGCACGAGCACCTGGAGCAGGCCATAAAGAAGATGGAAAAGTCCCGGGAGAGAGCCCGCGCCAACTTTGAGAGAGTCGACTTCGACGAGATAGCGGAGGGAGCCGTGCTGAGGGAGAAAGCGGGCGCGGCGCAGGAAAAAACCGACCTACGGATCGATGCGATAGAGAAAGCCTTTGAGGACCAGCTCGCCGAAGTGTGGCGCGACGTCAAGGAGGTCAGCCAGGCCCTGCGCGACGACTGCGAAGAGCCCGGAGGGCCCGAGAAGCCCAACTTCTTCGACGCCTCCGAAGAGGAGACCGTCAGGAGGTCCGCCTAGAGCGTCTCCGTACTCGTGGCTCGTAGCCGCAGCACCCGGCGATTCGGCCAGTTCCCTAGCCCTACGGCTCTTAGGCCTGTGAAATATAACTCGTGACGCGCCACTCGCGCCCCGGCGTCGGGTAGAGGGAGCGCTCTAGCAGACCGCTGCAGATCTCGCTGTTGGCGGTTTCCGGACCTGAAAGGTCGGCGGTTGCTCTGCACCTGGCCCAGGTCAGGGTCGCGTCTCCCGGCACCCGGATATAGGAAGCTCTACAGGACGTCCCTTGCCGACTCCGGCAGGCCGGGCGGAAGATGCCTGAGCAGGAGAGCCGAGCGTTCTTCATCTACCTCGTAGTCCTCCAGTGCGAGCTCCAAGACCTCCGCAGCCTTCTTGCGCGGAGAGTAATCGCATCATTCGTCGTCGAGCTGCCTGTAGGCTTTCAGTGCAGCCCTGAAGCCGTTGTCCTGCGTGGTCCCGCCGAGTTCGTCCCGATACTCAGCCATAGAGTAGATGCATAGCTTCATCTCCTCCGAGGTCTCCAGACCCATCCTCTTGTAAAACTCGCGTTGCGGTGCCGGTGCCGGAGTCACTGCTTGGCGGGAGAGCGCCCCGTACGTCTTACTCGTCTCTCCGTGTGATCTATACTCGATTCCGGCTCTTTCGACAACGGTTTATGATCGCGGGCCGCCCAGATCCTCACCCTTCCGCATCCTGTTGGCGGCGTTATGTGCCTCGCGGGTGGTCTCCGACAGACGATACCTCGTACAGCAGGCAAGTACGAGATCCACCGCGCTGTCGAGGTCTATGCGGTTACCGACTGAGACGTAGACCGGAGAGACACGGGCGCGGGTACGCACCACCCTGCCGATTACCCTTTTGCGGTAGAAGAGGTCCGTTACACTCCCCTTCTCAGGCGCGGGCTCCTCGTGCTCGCCGACGAGACGGGTCTTGGCGCAGCCAACCGTGGGCACGTCGAGTAAGAGCCCGAGGTGCGAGGCTAGCCCCATGCCCCGCGGGTGGGCGAGGCCGTGGGCGTCGAGGATCAGGGCGTCCACCCCCATCTTGACCCGCTCCAGCGCCCCAACGACCGGCGGTATCTCCCGGAACGCCAGCAGCCCCGGCCACGTACGGGAACTCCAGCGGCGCCTCTTACCCCCGCACCTCGACCACCTCGAGACCCGGAAACGAGAGCACCACCACGGTCGCGTACCCTCGGTCGCCCTGCCTCGAGACATCCGCCCCGGCGACGTGCCGCACGTCCGAGAGGTCCAGCAGAGGCCCCTCGACGACCCGCGGCGCCAACTCTCCCTGTAATCGCCGAGCCTAACTCGGCGAGAGGTTCAGAGGATGCATAGCCTCGACCCTCATACGTCCGTCACCCAGATAAAGGAGAAGATAGGCATAAAAAATACCGATCCAGCCGATGAGATTTGGAGGGGAAAAACATCCCATCGGCCGGGACTCGGTTAACCAAAACTATAGCTCTGTCACGTTACGTTGTTCTTACCCCGATGTTACGGTTCTGTTGCATAAGGGAAACATTTTGATTACGTTTCTCTTTTCCCTCACCAATTTATGCTCTTTATCCGATATTACGCTTGAAGTTAAGCTTGTAGCTTAGGATTAGAGTGTAAGACCTTGAGGCTGCTCACTCGACCGTAACCGCTATGGAGTGGTAGCCGGTGGCGCCGGAGGGGTGAGGTTTGGCCTTTGCTTTGGTCTGGGTCTGGAATTCACCGTCGGTAGCGCGGACTTTGAGAGTATATTCGCCTGGTTTGGCGTCCCAGTCGTAGACGTACTGGCGCCAGGTGTCGGCGGCGAGTTGCGCGGCGAGGGTCGCTTCGTTCCAGCTCTCGCCGCCGTCGGTCGAGACTTCGACACGGTCTATTCCGCGGTGGGGGGCCCAGGCGACGCCGCCGATGGGGACGGTACCGGCGGAGAGGGTGTCGTCATCGGAGACGGTGTCAATGCGGGACTGGGTTACGATCGGGCCTTCTTTAGACCAGGAGCGTTGGATCCAGTACGCATCGAAGTCCCAGTTCGTGAACTCTATCTCCGTGAGCCACTTCGTAGCCGAGACGTAGCCGTAGAGGCCCGGGACTACGAGACGGACCGGGTAGCCGTGGTCCCGAGGCAGCTCGCTCCCGTTGAGCCCGAAGGCGACCAGCGCCTCGCGGCCGTCCAGTGCGATCTCCGTCTTGAAGCCCGACGTCCAGCCGTCCACGCTACGGCCCACGAGCTGCTCGGTGGTGCTGGTGATCTTATCGGTGCTCATTCCGGCCTCCGCGAGCACGTGGGAGAGCAATACGCCTGTCCAGCGACCATTCGAGACGAGACCGCCGCCGACCTCGTTCGAGATACACGAGAGTGTGACATCCGTCTCGCGGGTTGGCAGTGAGATCAGGTCGTTGTAGGAGAGCTCTAGCGGATTGTCCGTGCCCTTCACGCTCAACGTCCAGGTATTGACGTCGATCCGTGGCGCGGTAAGAGCAGTATCGATAAGGTAGAAGTCCTCGGCCGGTGTGATCAGGGGCGGGATCCCCGCGACGTCTATTGAAACCTCGGCCGGCGGCGGCGGAAGAGTCTGGGCCCCGAACGAGGCGGACGGCTCCGGGAGTGTTGCCGGAGCGGTCGAGACCGTCTGATGCAGCCCTTCGCCGGAGAGCAAACGCCCCGCTCCCGCAGCCGCAAGACCGGCCACCGCCGCACCCCCGCTCAGAAGGAGAAAGCTTCGGCGGCCTACTAAGATACCACTCTTTGAGTGCGCCTCCTTCGACCTGACGCCCGCGGTGACCGGCCCGCCCTCTGACCCTGGGGAATCAGCCGGCTGCGCGGCCCCCGGTACACGAATCCCAGAGGCGTCCATCAGGAGTCCGGCGACGGCGCAGCCCGCGCCCAGGGCGCCAACGACGGCGAGAACCGTGGGCACGAGGGCCGCGGACGGTTCGGCGAACGCGGCGGCCAGCGCTATGGCAGCCAAGGCGCCCACTCCGACGAGGGCGAAGAGAGGCGACCTGCGGCTCGAGTAGGCCAGGTAACCGGCGATGGCAAGCGTACCGAGCGTGACCACCGCGAGCAGGAACGGTATATCCGCCTTGCCAAGGGTCTCGACGGCCCTTGTTGCAAACCCACCCGGCGTGAACTCTATGACCCGCTGGGCGACCGCCATCAGCACCGACGGGACGGCACCGTAGAGACCGTGGACAAGCTCCACAATGCCCAGCGCCACCACCATACCCACAGCTCCTGCGATGAAAGTTCTAGATTTGGTTTTCATACTACTGCTCTCCAATTTCCGTAGCCAGGGATCGGCTCACTTGTAGTACAGTGTACTATTGGAGTATTAATCGCTCCTTACGCTACTGTTAAATCGTTACATAAGGTCTACGGTCCCAGAGACGAGCCTGGATCAATCGCGCTACAGCCTACAGCGTAAAGGTGCCCGATTCGTCTTGACACGCCCGCTTTTTGGGGCTACAAAGCATCCTACAGGCTATGACGGGAACGAGTAAGGTCGAGAACCCATCCGCAAGAGCGAGCCGGGGACGGTATGGAGCCCGGCGCGGAGAACGACCCGAAGATCCTCCCCGAGCCGCCGATTCTAAAGCGAAGGGGTATGCCCAGGCGTTAGTAGGATCGGCCGGGTCCGCCCGTTACAGCGTGAGAGCGGTCCGGAAGATGAAACCTCCGGGCAAGTGGGGTGGTACCGCGAGGGCCTCGTACGAAGTCCCCGTCCCTACGATGGAGTTAGGTCGGCTCCGTCCGTTTGGGGGCGGGGGTTTTTGCGTGAGGAGGCTTTAGTAAATGGCGTTCGAGCAGGTGAGATCTCAGGTCAACTTCCCAAAGGTGGAGGGGGAGGTGTTGGAGCTGTGGGAGAGGATCGGGGCGTTCGAGAAGTCCGTCGAGCGACGGCCGGAGGATAACCCGTTCGTCTTCTACGAGGGGCCGCCGACGGCGAACGGCCGGCCGGGTTTCCACCACGCGCTTGCAAGGGCGTTCAAGGATCTCATCCCCCGCTATAAGACCATGCGCGGGTACCGCGTCGAGCGTAAGGGCGGCTGGGATTGCCACGGCCTCCCCGTCGAGCTACAGGTCGAGAAGGAGCTAGGGCTCTCCGGCAAGAACGACGTCGAGCGCTACGGGATCGAGGAGTTCAACCGCCTGTGTAGAGAGTCCGTCTTCCGCTACGTCGAGGAGTGGCGCGAGATGAGCGCCCGTCTCGGCTTCTGGGTGGATATGGACGACGCCTACTGGACTCTGAACAACACCTACATCGAGAGCGTCTGGTGGGCTCTAAAGCAACTCTACGAGAGGGACCTCCTCTACGAGGGCTACAAAGTTACCGCCCACTGCCCCAGGGATCAGACCTCCCTCTCCTCCGCAGAGGTCGCGATGGGCTACGAGACCGTCACCGACCCGAGCGTCTACGTAAAGCTACCGCTGGTGGGCGAAGAGAATACCAGCCTCCTGATCTGGACGACGACCCCCTGGACCCTCGTCTCCAACACCGCCGTCGCCGCCAACCCGGAGGTCGAGTATACAACCGTGGAGGTGGACGGGGAGCGCCTGATCCTGGCTCGCGAGCTCCTCGACCGCGTGCTCGGCGAGGGGAACTACGAAGCGCTCAAAACGCGCAAGGGCGCGGAGCTGGAGGGCCTCGAGTACCGCCGCCCCTTCGGCTACGTCCCCGTCGAGGAGACGCCCAACCTCTTCAGCGTCGTGCTCGGCGACTACGTAACCACGACCGAGGGGACCGGCCTCGTCCACACCGCCCCGGCCTACGGCGAGGACGACGCGCGGACGGGTCGCCGCTACGGTCTCCCCACCATCCACCCCGTAAGGCCAGACGGCACCTTCGACGAACGCGTAGAGCCCTTCACGGGCGTCTTCGTAAAAGACGCAGATCCAGGCCTCGTCGAGGAGCTACGCGCAGAGGGTCTCCTGTTCCGGGCCGAGGAGTACGAGCATGCCTACCCCCACTGCTGGCGGTGCGGCACGCCCTTGCTCTACTATGCCAAGAAGGCCTGGTACGCGAGGACGACCGCCGTGCTCGACGACCTCCTGCGCGAGAACGAGAACATCAACTGGGTCCCCGAGCACATAAAATGGGGCCGCTTCGGCGACTGGCTCCGCAACAACGTCGACTGGGCCCTCTCCCGCGAACGCTACTGGGGCACCCCCCTCCCCATTTGGCGCTGCGCAGAGGGACATGCCACCGTCGTCGGCAGCGTCCGGGAGCTAGAGAAGCTCTCTGTGAGCAACGTCCCCGACGACCTTCACCGGCCCTACGTGGACGACGTCAGGCTGAAATGCGAGGAGTGCGAGCGGGAAGCCTCCCGCGTATCGGAGGTGCTCGACGCATGGTTCGACTCGGGGAGCATGCCGTTCGCCCAGAAGCACTACCCGTTCGAAGAGAAGAAAGAGTTCGAACGCGAGTTCCCGGCGGACTTCATCTGCGAGGCCGTCGACCAGACGCGGGGATGGTTCTACTCGCTGCTCGCCGCCTCGACGATGCTCTTCGGGAGAAGCCCTTACAGGACCTGCCTCGTTCTCGGACACGTCCTCGATCCGGAGGGCAAGAAGATGAGCAAGAGCCGCGGGAACGTTATAGACCCGTGGGCGGTCTTCAAGAAGCAGGGCGCCGACGCCCTGCGCTGGGCGCTCTACACCGCCACGAGCCCCGGCAACCCTAGACGCTTCAGCGAGGAGCAGGTAGACGAGGCCGTCCGCAAGCACCTCCTGACCCTCTGGAACACCTACTCCTTCTTCGTGACCTACGCCAGGATAGACGGCTTCGACCCGAAGACGGACTACGTAGCCCCGGAGGAGCGGAGCCTCATGGACCGCTGGGCCCTCTCCGAGCTGCAGCTAACCACGCAGACCGTCACCGGTAGGCTCGACGCCTACGACGTGACGGCGGCCGGACGAGCTCTGGGCGAGTTCGTGGACGAGCTCTCGAACTGGTACGTCCGGCGCAGCCGCAGGAGGTTCTGGAAGGGCGAGGACGACCTGGACAAGAAGGCTGCCCACTCCACCCTCTACGAGTGCCTGGTGGCCATCACCAAGCTCTCCGCCCCCTTCACCCCGTTCGTGGCCGAGGCTCTCTACCAGAACCTCGTCGTAAACGCGGACGCAGATGCACCGGAGAGCGTACACCTTGCCTACTGGCCGAAGGTCGACGAGGCGCTCATGGACGAGGGGCTCTCGGAGAACATGGCCGCGGCCCGGCGGGTCGTGAACCTGGGGCGGGCGGCGCGCAACGCGGCGGGTATAAAGACCCGCCAGCCTCTGCGCGAGGTCGTGGTGGTGCCGGAGGCGGCGGAGGGGTCTCCGGGGTTCCGGGAGGGCGTCGAGAGTCTCGGGGAGATTGTGCTGGACGAGTTGAACGTCAAGGAGCTCAGGTTCGGGGAGGCCGAGAGCATACTCGCCTACGACCTCAAGCCGAACCTCTCGGTCGTGGGGCCGAAGTACGGTAGGCTGGTGCCGGAGATGCGGCGGGCGCTCGCCGAAGCATCGTCCGAGGTCGTGGCTCGGGCCGCCAGGGGAGAGGAGATACCCGTAAGCGTGGACGGGCAGGAGGTCGTGCTCGGGCCGGAGGAGTTACTCGTCGAGCCCAAGGAGAGGCCGGGGTACGCGCTCGTGCGCGAGTGGGACCTCGCGGTCGCGCTGAGGACGGCGCTGGATCCGGAGTTGCTGGACGAGGGGCTCGTGCGGGAGCTCGTCCACAAGGTACAGAACCTCCGGCGCGCGGAAAGATTCGAGATCGAGGAGACCATCCTGGTGACGCTCAAGGGAAGCCCGCGCGTCGTGGAACTCCTCGAAGGCCCGTGGGGCGACTACTTCAAGTCCGAGGTGCTCGCGCGCGAGCTCAAGCTTGGAGGCGAGGCAGACGTCGGGAGATTCGAGAGCGTTCAGGTGGACGGGGAGGAGCTATTCGTGGGGGTGGAGAAGATCGGGGAGGCCGGTCTCGGGTAGAGGCGCGGCAAAAACGGGTATAGTGTACGAATTAGAGTAGGTCACCGGGAAAGGGAGGTCCAGTTGTTCGGAAGAAAATCACGGGCAGATAAGCTCAAAAAGGAAGCTCGAAACAAGTCGCTAGGGTCCGGTCTCGCGCTGGCAGGCGCTTTCAGTGGCGCCAGGCCCGTTGCCGAGAGGCTGCTCTACGACGACGACCTGCGGGACAACATCCGCACACTGCTCGAAGCCGGCCGCAAGATAGTCGATGAGTTCTCCGACGAGGATCCGACCGATGTCGTGTCGAGGCTCTGGGACGACCCGAAGTTGCGCCGGGAGGTAGAGGCGGCGGTTGGGGCGTTCCAGGAGGGCTTCAAACGGATACGCGGACAGAGGGTCAGGGGTGGTGGCGGCGGTTCCAGGAAGCTGTTGCTGATCCTGGTGCTTGCTGCCGGGGGCTTCCTATTCCTCAACCCGAGGACCGGCCCCGAGGCGCGCAGGATAGCGGGCGACATCATCGGATCCCTCCGCTCCGGGAGCTAGCGTCCAGACTTTGCTAGTCGAGGCCGCTGATAGGCCGGTGCGTCGCGAACGCCGGATACAGGAACTCGACCACCCGGTCGAAGACGGCGTTCGCACCCTCCAGCCCACCAGCGGCCTCGACGAAGGAAGCCCGCAGCGCGGCAAGCCCCGCGAAGACCTCTCCGCGCGCCCGCTCCGCTCGGTTGCGGGCAGTCTCACTCGGGATGCCGTCCCTCTCCAGTCGTTCGGCCTTCTTCCCGAGCCTAGCGGCCCGCTCCACCAACCCGGCGTGAAGGTCAAGGTACTCGCGTACCACCAGCTCTGCCCGGGACTCGAGTTCCGGCATCCTAACAACAGGCTCCACGCCACCGTAAGATCCCCTCGCGCGCGCGTACAAGCGGCCCAGCTTTTCCTTCAGGCGCGCCGTCCGTAAAGGTCTCAGAAGAAAGCGAAATCTTATACTATCAAAATTCGGTAAACTACTCTCACTCATGCTTCGTATTCTAGTCTGCCCGGCAAACATCGTTGCAATAACACTCACACTGCTCCTGGGAGCCGGCTGCTCCAGTTCGAGCGAGCAGGCAGACAGCTTCATAGCCGACGCCAACGAGGCTATCGCCGAACACAACCAGCTCTTCGAGGAGGCCCGCGGCACCTACGATGCGGCTAAAGAGACCATCGAAGCCGGCAAAGGCTCCTCCGGAGAGAGCACTTCCGCGGGAGGCACTACCTCTGCGACGGACAACGCTCAGGAGGTAGAGCAGGTCGGCCGGGCGCGAGAGACCATGCAGCAGGCAAGGGAGAGGCTACAGGATGCCCGGACGCCCCTCGCCAAGGTGCAGGACCTCGACGTCGAGCAGGCAATCATAGACTACACGGCGCTACTCTCGGAGGCGGTAGACGCCCAGATCGCCGCCGAGGAGCAGGAGATAGCCTACTATGAGTTACTGGAGCGGGACCCAATCCTGAGCGACAATCGCGAAGAGGCCCTCAGCCTTCTCAGCGAGGCTGGCAACGGGTACGCAGAGGCCCAGGACGCCTACGACCGAGCCCAGGAGGTCTCGCCGACGCCAACCCGAAGCTCCTTCCGGCGAGCTAGGTTTCTAGCTCGCCTGGGACAACCGTTTGCTTTTCCCAGGCGCTCTCTTGAGCGGAGTATCCTTCCGCGGTACACGGACTAGCCAACCGGCTGGCAGGTCGGGCAGAAGTGGGTTCCTCGGCCGGCAACGCGGGACTTTCGTATCTCCGTCCTGCATACCGGGCAGGGCTCGCCCGCTCGGGTGAAGACCTTGAGCCGGTGCTGGTACTTGCCCGTCTCTCCGAAGGCGTCATGGTAGGAGTCGAAGGTCGTGCCGCGCAGCTCGATGGCCTCACGCAAGATGTCGCGGGTGGCCGAGTGGATCTCCCCTATCTCCGAGGAGTTAAGGGTGTTGGCCTTGCGAGTGGGATGAACCCCAGCGGCGAAGAGAACCTCATCCACGTAGATGTTGCCCAGGCCCGCGACGACCGACTGGTCGAGGAGCAGACCCTTTATGCTCGCCTTGCGCTTGAATATGCCTCTCAGGTACTCGACCGTAAAATCCTCCGAGAAAGGATCGGGGCCGAGGCGTGAGATCAGGGGATGCTCCTCGACGCACTCGGGCTCGTACAGGTCGAAGTAGCCGAGCCAGAGCTTCGTGAAGGCGAGGACGGGCCCGCCCTCGAACTCGAGGATAGCGGTGTGAGTCTTGTCAGGCTCCTGCCAGGCGGGAAGCTGCACGACGCGTCCGGAGATTACGAGATGTATCACGCCCATCACCTCTCCGAAGTCGAGCGTGATGATCTTGCCGCGCCGTCCCATGCCCTCTAGCGTCCTCCCCACGAGCTTCGCCGGGAACCCCTTGACCCCGGCGTTGGAGACGTCATCCCGGAAGATTCCCGCCCGGACGACCTCCTTGCCCGCGGCCAGGTCTCGGAGGTCCTCGGAGATCACCGTGACTTCGGGCAGCTCCGGCACCTAAGAACCCTCCTCGACTAGACCGCGCACGAATGAGGCGACGCCGTCCTCGCCTACCGGCGGCGCCAAAGCGTCCGCCGCGGCCCGGACCTCCTCGGTCATCCCCCCAACAGCCACCCCCAACCCCGCGAAGGAGAGCATGTCTATGTCGTTGTCCGCGTCACCGAAAGCGAGAGTGCGTACGGGGTCTATCCCCCACCGCCCGCACAAAAACTCCAGAGCAGACGCCTTCGTGCCCTCCAGGCCGCCGACCTCGACGTAGTGCGGGAGGCTCCGGGTAACGTGGAGACGACCGGAGAAGGCGCGCTGGGCCTCGTCCAACCAGATCGGGATCTCGTCAGGGGGATCGACGATGACGAGCTTGGTTGGCTCCTCGCCGCCGTTTCGAAGCCAGTCAGCCGGCGAGGGGACGACCTCGACGTTCGCCTTGTCCCGCAAGGAGAGGTGTCTGAGGGCCGCCGGGGTCTCGGGCGAGACCACGATTCCAACATCCGTAAAGATCCGGGCGTGGAGGCCCCGGCTCGCGGCCCACTCCAACACTTCGACGCTCACCTTTCTATCGAGAGTGCGATGCAAGAGCGTCTCGCCGTTCATCCGGCGCACCATCGAGCCACCGTAGCAGATGAGCGGGTCCTCACCCTGGAAACCTAGACGCGCCGCGTGCTCGCGGGCCCCCTCGAAACGCCGTCCCGTCGCCACCACCAGCCGTATTCCCCGCTCCCGCAGCACGTTCAACGCCCCCACAGTCGCCTCCGTGATCCGAAGATCCCGGCGCAACACCGTACCGTCGAGGTCGAAGGCCGCGAGGTCGAAAGGCAGACGGCCATTCTCCGCGTTGTAGGACGTCCCGGACAAAGCACCTCTCGCAATTCGTGGAGCTACAGAGTTCAAATCCCTGGCCTCCATCACGTAACAGCCAACCGATATATTCTAGCCCGTTCTAACGCGTCCGGTTATACAACCTATTTGCAGGGGTTTCGAGCAGCCCGGGTGCTGTTTTGTCAACCGCGCTCCGGTCCGTGGCTGCCCAGTCACAGCACGACCTACGGCCGGATGGGGACCGGGGTTTGGGAAGCCTTCGTCCGGGAGTTCGTGTGCGACGTCGCTCTCAACTCAAGGGACAATACGCGTCTGGATCAGCACCTCCGACTCGAGCGTCCGGTGGACCGGGCAGCGATCGGCCATCTCCCGGAGCCGCTGGCGCTGCTTGTCGTCTAGTGGTCCCTCCAGGCCCAGCTCGAGCTCGATGTGGTCGAGCCTGCCGTTCTTCGTCTCGCACTCCTCGCAGTCTTTCGCGTGTATCCTCTGGTGCCCCACCCGGACCGTCACCGACTCTAGCGGCCACCCCTTGCGGTCGGCGTACATGCGCACCGTTATCGCAGTGCAGCTCCCGAGCGCGGCCAACAGGTAATCGTAGGGGGTTGGTCCAGCCCCCGTGCCCCCGAGATCAGGTGGCTCGTCGGCTACCAGAGCGTGCCCGTCCACCGTCGCCTCGGTACAAAGACCACCCGCCGTGTATACAATCACTCGACTATCCTCCAGGCTCATTTTTCAGTTCTCCGCTCTCACTCTGCTCCCTAACTCAGATAACATCAGTATCGTGAAACTAGCAGCA
>JAABVA010003390.1_pt1 | contig 15170 bp, 16 predicted proteins | sample 5560331 | NCBI WGS metagenome assembly JAABVA01 (sample SAMN12812661, study PRJNA571458) | rock metagenome | isolation source: Antarctica rocks | place: Antarctica: Victoria Land, Mt New Zealand sud | collected 2016-01-07 | reverse complement strand
AGAGTGCCGCGCCGCCCTCCATGAACTCGGCGCTCTTTGCCTCCATGCCGGCCATGCGCTCGGCGTCGGCGCGGATGTCCTGGCTGATCTTCATCGAGCAGAACTTCGGACCGCACATCGAGCAGAAGTGCGCAACCTTGTGCGCGTCCTTCGGCAGCGTCTCGTCGTGATACTTGCGCGCAGTGTCGGGGTCGAGGCCCAGGTTGAACTGGTCCTCCCACCTGAAATCGAACCGCGCGCGGCTGATGGCATCGTCCCGCAGCTTGGCCGAGGGGTGCCCCTTCGCCAGGTCGGCCGCGTGGGCGGCGATGCGGTAGGTGATGACGCCCGTCTTCACGTCGTCGCGGTTCGGCAGGCCCAAATGCTCCTTCGGCGTGACGTAGCAGAGCATCGCCGTGCCGAACCAGCCGATCATCGCCGCCCCGATTGCCGAGGTGATGTGGTCGTAACCCGGCGCGATATCGGTCGTGAGCGGCCCGAGCGTGTAGAACGGCGCCTCGCCGCACTCGCGTAGCTGCTTCTCCATGTTCACTTTGATCTTGTGCATCGGCACGTGGCCGGGGCCCTCGATCATCACCTGGCAGCCCTTGGCCCAGGCGACCTGCGTCAGCTCACCCAGCGTCTCCAGCTCGGCAAACTGTGCGGCGTCGTTCGCGTCGGCGTTGCAGCCGGGGCGCAGGCCGTCGCCGAGCGAGAAGCTCACGTCATATTTGCGCATGATGTCGCAGATCTCGCCGAAGCGCTCATACAGGAAGCTCTCCTTGTGATGCGCCAGGCACCAGCGCGCCATGATGCTGCCACCGCGGGAGACGATGCCGGTGGTGCGCCGGGCTGTCAGCGGCACGTGGGCCAGGCGTATGCCGGCGTGGATGGTGAAATAGTCGACGCCCTGCTCCGCCTGCTCGATCAGCGTGTCGCGGAACACCTCCCAGTCCAGCTTATCGGCGTCGCCGCCCACCTTCTCCAGCGCCTGGTAGATCGGCACCGTGCCGATGGGCACCGGCGAGTTGCGCACGATCCAGCCGCGGATGTTGTGGATGTTGCGCCCGGTCGACAGGTCCATGACGGTGTCGCCGCCCCAGCGTATGGCCCAGACCAGCTTCTCGACCTCTTCGGCAGCGCCGGAAGTCACGGCGGAGTTGCCGATGTTGGCGTTGATCTTGACCAGGAAGTTGCGGCCGATGATCACCGGCTCGAGCTCGGGGTGGTTGATATTGGCCGGGATGATGGCGCGCCCGCGAGCGATCTCGCTGCGGACGAACTCGGGGGTCACGAAGGCCGGGATCTCGGCGCCGAAGCTCTCGCCGTCGGCGACGCGCGCCTCGGCCTCTGGCAGCGCGGCGGCGCGGCCCAGGTTCTCGCGGTGGGCGACGTAGATCATCTCCTCGGTAATGACGCCGGCCCGGGCGAACTCGTATTGAGTGACGAGCTGGCCGTCGCGCCCTTCGAGCAGGGTCTGCGGCGCCGGGCAGTGGGGAACCAGGCGGTCGACCGGGACGAAGCCGTTGTCCTCAGGCTTTACCGCGCGGGCGGTCGCTGGGGCGAAGCCACGCTTGGCGAGCCAGGGCGCACGGACCGGCGGCAGGCCGGCCGCGAGGTCGATATGGGCGTTGCTCTCGGTGTAGGGCCCGGAGCAATCATACAGCCGGACCGGCTCCTCTCGCGCCGAAGGGTCCAGCACGATCTCCCGGAACGGGACCAGGATATCCGGTCGGCCAGCCGGGCTGGAGTAGGTTTTCCGGGAGCCGGTGACCGGGCCGGTGGTGACGGCGCTGGGCTTCTGCTGGTATGTCATCGTCGTCTCCCATGTGGGATGCAGGCCAGGACGGGATGGCAGCGACGATGGTGTCAAGCCTGGCCCGTCCCTACGCCGGCATGACCCGGATCAGGTTTCGTAGGGTCACCGCGTTGCCCTGCACTTGGGCCTGCGGACTCTCAGCCCCATAGCGGGACCCCCCTCGGATAGTTTGAACGTCGGCTGGGACGTTCTGCATGTCAAGCCTTGACCAGCATGGGCCCCAGCGGGCCACCGCCGAATAGATGAACGTGCAGGTGCGGCACCTCCTGCCCGGAGTGCGCGCCCATGTTGGACAGCACGCGATAGCCGGGCTGCTCCAAGGCCAGTTCCCGGGCGACATTGCCCACGGCACGGAAGAAACCTGCGATCTCGGCGTCGCTTGCGGTCGCTACGAAATCGGTGAGCGCCACGTAGCGACCGCGGGGAACGACCAGGACATGCACCGGCGCCAGCAGGGCGATGTCGTGGAACGCTACCGCCCACTCGTCCTCATAGACCCGGTGCGACGGGATTTCGTCGCGCAGGATGCGGGCGAAAATATTTTGGTCGTCATAGGGCCCTCGGCCGCTCACCGGCATGTGCATCCTCCGTCAAACCGCCGCGGTCCTGCCACGTTTCAGTAGCATAAGCCGGTGTCATGGCGGGTGTCACGGCCGGTTGGGAAGGATGCGAGATGCGATTGGGATGGTTGTCGGGGCTTGTGGCTTGCGCCGTGTTGCCGGCCTGTACGCCCAATTCCGAAGATTATTTCGGCAGTACGCAATCAGGGTATTCCAACTATTCCCAACCGGGTTACGTCGCGCCGAGCTACGTTCAGCCCGATTACGGCATACCTTATGGTGGACCGACCTATGTTCAGCCGTATAGCTATCCGGTGCCGGTGAACCCCGGTTTCGGGTTCGGCTATGGACGAGAGCGCGAGTTCCGGGATCGTGGTTTCCGCGATCAGGGGTTCCGGGAACGGGAGTTCCGCGACCGCGACATTCGCCAGCAGCAATTCCAGGGCGATCAGGAGCGGTTCAACCGCGAGCGCTTCGAACGCAGCCGGAACCTGGAGCCGCCACGCCCACAGCTACCACGCCCGCAGCCGCCACCACCGCTATCGCCACAGGTGACGCCGCCGCTTCCGGGCGGGCTATTCCCCGGCGTGCCGCGCCCACGTCCGATACCGCAATGACCAAATTGCGGCAGCCCTGGTTCCGCTTCCGTCTAGGGACTGCTAAATCCTGGTAGAACGCATGCAAGGACGCGCCGAATGAAGCCTACCGACTACGCCCGGGTCGAGACCTATCTCCGCCGCACGCTCGGGTCCGACCGCATCCATGTCGAGGTGCCCAAGCGCAAGGGTGCATCCGTCGAGGTCACGGTCGACAAGGAGTTTCTTGGTACGCTGCATCGCGACGAAGAGGACGGCGAGGTTTCCTTCTCGCTCCATATCACCATCCTCGATGAGGACCTGCCGCCGCCGGCCCTGCCTCCGAGGCGCTAGGCGCGCCCCTCGAAGAACTTTGCAATCTTCGCCATGAAGCCCTCGCTTTCCGGGCTGCCCTTGGCGTGGTCCTTGGCCTCGGCCTCGAACTCCTCGAGCAACTCGCGCTGCCGCTTCGTCAGATGCTGCGGCGTCTCGACGGCGACCTGGACATACATGTCGCCGCGGGACGCACTGCGCAGCACCGAGAAGCCCTTGGCCCGCAACCGGAACTGATCGCCGGTCTGAGTGCCCGGCGGGATTTTCACCTTCGCCCGGCTGCCGTCGATCGCCGGCACCTCCACGTCGCCGCCCAGCGCAGCCTGCGTCATCGGCAGCGGCACGCGGCAATAGATGTTCGCTCCGTCGCGCTGAAAGATCTCGTGCGGCCGGATCGCGACGTGGACATAAAGATCGCCCGCCGGCGCGCCGGTGCTGCCCGCCTCGCCCTCGCCGCTCAGCCGGATGCGGGTGCCATCCTCGACGCCCGCCGGTATGGAAACCTGCAGCGTGCGCTCTCGCTGCACCGTGCCGGCGCCGCCGCAGACCTTGCAGGGGTTCTTGATGACCCGGCCGGCGCCGCCGCAGGTCGGGCAGGTACGCTCGATCAAGAAGAAGCCTTGTTGCGCACGCACCTTGCCATTGCCATTGCAGGTCGTACAGGTATCGGCTTGGCGCTCCTTGCTCTCCGATCCCGAACCCTTGCAGTTGTCGCACTGCATGCGGGTGGGTATGCGAAGCTGCGACTTCGTCCCGGCGAACGCCTCGGCAAGGTCGACCTCCACCTGCGCGCGCAGATCGGCGCCGGCGCGGGACCGGCCACCGCCGCGTCGGCCGGTCATCTCGCCGAACATCTGGTCGAAGATGTCGCCGAGCCCGGCGCCATCCTGGAAATTGAACCCGCCGCCAAACCCGCCGGCACCCGGTCCACCGCCCTGCTCGAAGGCGGCATGGCCGAAGCGGTCATAGGCGCTGCGCTTCTGATCGTCCTTCAGGACGTCGTAGGCCTCGTTCAAGTCCTTGAACTTGGCTTCCGCATGCTTGTCGTTCGGGTTACGGTCGGGATGGTATTGCATCGCTAGCTTGCGATACGCCTTCTTCATCTCCTCGGCGCCGGCCTCCCGGTTCACCCCGAGCGTCGTGTAGTAGTCCTGCTTCGCTGCCACTTCAGCCCTCGTCCTTGGCGCTGAAAACCCGGTTCAATGGGTCAAACACGGAAAAGGCGTCCGCCTCGTTCGAGCGCGGACGCCTCTCACTTAACTGATGCGCCGTGTGCGATTACGACGCCTTCTTCTTCTCGTCCACTTCCTCGAACTCGGCGTCCACGACCTTCTCGCCGGCGTTCGCCGCCTGTGGGGCATCGGGAGCCGGGGCTGCCTCGGACTGCGCCTTGTACATCGCCTCACCCATCTTCATCGCCACCTGGGTCAGCCGGTCGTTCGCCTGCTTCAGCGCATCCGCGTCCTGGCCCTCAAGCGCCGTCTTGGCCGCAGCAACCGCCGCCTCCGCCTCGGTCTTGGAGTCTGCCGGGACCTTGTCGCCATTCTCCTTCAGGGTCTTCTCGACCTGGTGAACCATGGCCTCGGTCTGATTGCGCGCCTCGACTTGCTCGCGCCGCTTCTTGTCGGCGTCGGCATTAGCCTCGGCTTCCTTGACCATCTTCTGGATGTCTGCATCCGACAAGCCGCCGCTGGCCTGGATGCGGATCTGCTGCTCCTTGCCGGTCGCCTTGTCCTTCGCCTGCACCGAGACGATGCCGTTCGCGTCGATGTCGAACGTCACCTCGATCTGCGGCACGCCGCGCGGGGCCGGCGGAATGCCCATCAGGTCGAACTGACCCAGCAGCTTGTTGTCCGCTGCCATCTCCCGCTCGCCCTGGAAGCACTTGATGGTCACTGCGCCCTGGTTGTCGTCCGCGGTCGAGAACACCTGGCTCTTCTTGGTCGGGATGGTCGTGTTGCGGTCGATCAGCCGGGTGAACACGCCGCCCAGCGTCTCGATGCCAAGCGACAACGGCGTCACGTCCAGCAGCAACACGTCCTTCACGTCGCCCTTCAGCACCGCGCCCTGCACGGCCGCGCCAATGGCGACGACCTCGTCCGGGTTTACGTTACGGGCGGGCTCGCGGCCGAAGAACTGCTTCACGACCTCGATCACCTTCGGCATGCGGGTCATGCCGCCGACCAGGATCACCTCTTGTATTTCGCCTGCCGTCACGCCGGCGTCCTTCAGCGCGGCGCGGCACGGGGCCAGCGTGCGCTCGATCAGGTCGTCGACCAGGCTTTCCAGCTTCGCACGCGACAGCTTCATCACCATGTGCTTCGGCCCGCTGGCGTCGGCGGTGATGAACGGCAGGTTGATCTCGGTCTCTTTCGAGGAGGACAGCTCGATCTTCGCCTTTTCCGCTGCTTCCTTCAGCCGCTGCAGCGCCAGCTTATCGTTGCGCAGGTTGATGCCCTGCTCGCGCTTGAACTCGTCGGCGAGGTAGCCGATCACGCGGTTGTCGAAGTCCTCGCCGCCCAGGAAGGTGTCGCCGTTGGTGGACTTCACCTCGAACACGCCGTCGCCGATCTCAAGCACCGAGACGTCGAAAGTGCCGCCGCCGAGGTCATAGACCGCGATGGTGCCGCCCTGCTTCTTGTCCATGCCGTAGGCGAGCGCCGCCGCCGTCGGCTCGTTGATGATGCGCAGCACCTCAAGCCCGGCGATCCGCCCGGCGTCCTTGGTCGCCTGGCGCTGCGCGTCGTTGAAGTAGGCCGGGACGGTGATGACGGCCTGGCTGACCTTCTCGCCGAGATAGGCCTCGGCGGTCTCCTTCATCTTGCCGAGCACGAAGGCGCTGACCTGGCTTGGGGAATACTTCTCGGCGCGCGCCTCGACCCAGGCGTCGCCGTTGTCGCCGCGGACAATGGCGTAGGGGACCATGCCCTTGTCCTTCTCCACCAGCGGGTCCTCATACCGGCGGCCGATCAGGCGCTTCACGGCATAAAGCGTGTTGGTCGGGTTCGTCACGGCCTGGCGCTTGGCGCTCTGCCCAACAAGGCGCTCGCCGCTGTCGCTGAAGGCGACCATGCTCGGCGTGGTGCGCGCGCCCTCGCTGTTTTCGATGACACGGACGTCAGCCCCGGTGCTGCCCTCCATGATGGCGACGCACGAATTGGTGGTCCCGAGGTCGATGCCGATGACCTTGCTCATAGATATCCCTTTCTCAGCAGCGGCGTGTGGCCCGAAGCACCAGGCGCCGCCCTATGGTTGTAACGAGACGGATGTATTCAGCGAATGCCCGCCGGACAAGCCCCGGCGCTGCACTACTGTCGTGCCCTTCTATATGGGACGCACGGCTATGCGGCCTGGTGGCCGCCGGCACCGTCGGCAGCCTTGGCGACAACGACCATCGCCGGGCGCAACAGGCGGCCGTTCAGCGTCCACGCCGCGGTCCAGGCCTGAATCACCGTGCCGGCGGGATGCTCGTCGGACGGCTGCTCGGCCATTGCCTGATGCAGGTTGGCATCGAACGGTTGGCCCGTTGGGTCTGTCCGCTGAATGCCATTGCGCTCCAGGAGGGTAACGAAGCTGCGCTCCACCCCCTCGAACCCGTCGCGCAGCTTGGTGACGATCTCCGGCTCGACCGCCGTCTGCGCGGGCAGGCTGGACAGGCCGCGCCGGAGGTTTTCGGCGGCCTCCACCACGTCGGCCGCGAACTTCTGCACGGCATACTGCCGGGTGTCGTCCACGTCGCGCTTGGCGCGGGCCCGCACATTGGCCATCTCGGCCTCCGCCCTGATCCAGCGGTCGCGCATGTCGTCCCGCTCGGCCGTCAGTTGGGCGATCTCGGCCGCCTGGTCCGGATCGGCCGTGCCGTCATGCAGGGCGTCATGCGGCTCGGCGGCGTGGGCCCGGGCGTCGTCCTGCAGCGCGGGATCGGCGTCGGCGGGCATGGCTGTCGGTTCGGTGCTCATGGTTGCTCAGGTAGGGCAGGGCGGGCCGCCGGACAAGCGGTCGCCTAGATTACGAGTTGCGTCAGCAACGAATCGAGCCGCAGGCGGCCCTCGGACGTCGCGGTCAGCCGGCCCCCTTCGTGGGTCAGATAGCCGACGTCCAGGGCCTGATCCAGGATCTTCCGATCGACCGCCGTGTCGAGCGCGATGCCGGTGCGGGCGGCGAACCGGGCGGCGTCGATGCCCTCGGTCAGGCGCAGGCCCATCAGCAGCATCTCGCGCGCGCGGTCCCGCGGACTGATCCGTTCCTCGGCCGTGCTGCCGTGGCCCTGGCGCTCGACCCGCTCGGCCCAGGGCTCCGGCGCGCGGTGGCGTCTCGTCGCGACAAGGTCGCCGCCAAGCGTGATCCGGCCGTGCGCGCCCGGTCCGATGCCGGCATAGTCGGCATAGCGCCAATAGGCCAGGTTATGCCGGCTCTCTGCGCCGGGCAGCGCAAGGTTAGAGATTTCGTAGGGTAAGAGCCCGTGCCGGGCGCAGGCCTCGGCCGTGGCGACATATAGCTCTGCGGCCAGCTCGTCGTTGGGAAGCACGAGCTCGCCCCGGCGGTGCAGCGCCTCGAACCCGGTGCCGGGCTCGATGGTGAGCTGATAAAGCGACAGATGGTCGGCGCACAGTTCCAGCGCCCGGTGCAACTCCGCCTCCCAGGCAGCGACCGACTGGCCAGGCCGGGCGTAGATCAGGTCGAACGACACGCGCGGGAAGGTGGCCCGCGCCGCCTCCAGGGCCTCGATGGCCTGCCGCCCCGAATGCTCACGGCCGAGCAGGCGGAGCGCCGTTTCGTCCAGGCTCTGGATGCCGAGCGAGGCGCGGTTGACGCCGGCGTTCCGGAATGCTGCCAGCTTGCCGAGCTCCACGCTGGTCGGGTTGGCCTCAAGCGTGATCTCAAGGCCGGGCAGGGGGTCGAACAGGCTTGTGGCGTCGGCGATCAAACCAGCGACGGTGGCGGGGTCCATGAGGCTCGGGGTGCCGCCGCCAAAAAAGATCGAGGCGAGTGGACGGCGGCCGAGGCGTGCGGCCTCCCACGCCAGCTCGGTCCGCAGCGCCCGGGCGAAGCGGGCCTGGGGAATGCGCTCGCGAACGTGGCTGTTGAAATCGCAATACGGGCACTTGGCGAGGCAGAACGGCCAGTGGATGTAGAGTGCGATCGGGTCCATTGGCATGATATGGTGTCGGGGCGGCGACCCTAGGTTAGGGTACGACCCGTCCGGTCGAGAATGGCCCGGGCGCATAGCCCGGCGATGGCGGCGGTGGGCAGAAGCAAGGCTGGCCCAGCGGGTGCGGGCCGGCCAGGGCGCAAACAGACTGAAGGAGCCCATAGACGGTGGGCACCTGTGTGAAGCAGCGTCCACCAAACTCAACCGGAGCTGGATAATAGCCGGGTGGCGGCGGGTAGTATTGGGGTGCAGGCGGGTAGTAGCCGGGCGCCGGGTAGGACGGTGCGTAGGGCTGCGGGTAATACTGCGCCACAGCGCCCGGCACCGTGAACAGCATGGTCGACAAACCCAAAGAAGCCAAGACCCGCCCGAATGATATTCGCTCCTCCCTCAATGCAGTTGGCGCAAGCCGACTGGACGAAAAAATTTGAGTAGGATCTGCGCCATCGCCCGCGCGCGGTGGCTGGTCGCGTGCTTCCGCGTGGGATCCATCTCGCCATAGGTTTCGGTGCCGCCTAACGGCACGAACATCGGGTCGTAGCCGAACCCCCGCACGCCACGCGGCGGCCAGGCCACCGTGCCCTCGACCCGGCCCAGGAACGTTGCGGTCTCACCATCCGGCCAGGCCAGGCTCAGCGCGCAGGTGAACCAGGCGCGGCTGTCGACGCTGCCCGCCATCTCATGCATCACCCGTTCCATCGCGGCGCCGAAATCCTTCTCCGGCCCGGCCCAGCGGGCAGAAAGCACGCCAGGCGCCCCGCCCAGCGCTGCAACGGCAAAGCCGGAGTCGTCGGCCAGCGATGGAAGGCCCGACCCGTGCGCCGCTGCCAGCGCCTTCAGCCGCGCGTTTCCTGCGAAATCCGGCGCGTCCTCCTCCGGCTCCGGCAAGCCGAGCGCACCAGCGGACACCACCTCAACCCCATGCGGCTGCAACAGCTCGCCGAGTTCCCGGACCTTCCCAGGATTATGGGTGGCCAGCACCAGCCGGTCCCCCGGCGCGAACCGCCGGGTCACGCCAGCGCGGCCCGCTGCATCTCGTAAAGCTGCGCCGTGCCATGCTTGGCGAGCTGCAGCAGTTGCAGGAACTGCGCCTCGGAGAATGGCGCCTTCTCCGCCGTGCCCTGGATCTCGACGATCCCCGCACCCTCGGTCAATACGAAGTTGGCGTCGGCCTCGGCGCCGCTGTCCTCGGCATAGTCCAGGTCCAGCACCCCGGCGCCGTCCACCAGTCCACAGCTGACCGCCGCGACCTGCCCGGACATCGGCGACTTCGAGATGACGCGGTTCCGCACAAGGTGGCGGAAGGCGAGGCTCAGCGCCACCCAAGCGCCGGTGATGCTGGCGCAGCGCGTGCCGCCGTCGGCGTTCAGCACGTCGCAGTCGAGCGTGATGCTGCACTCGCCCATGGCCGAGCGGTCCACCACGGCGCGCAGGCTGCGGCCGATCAGGCGCTGGATCTCCTGGGTGCGGCCGGACTGCTTGCCGCGCGCCGCCTCGCGGTCACCGCGCGTGTGGGTGGCGCGGGGCAGCATGCCGTATTCGGCCGTGACCCAGCCCAGCCCAGTGCCGCGCAGGAAGCCGGGGACCCGGCCCTCGACGCTCGCGGTGCACAGCACTTCGGTGCCGCCCATGCGGATCAGGCACGATCCCTCGGCGTGGTGGGCGAACCCTGTGACAAAAGATACCTCTCGCAAGGCGTCGGCGGCGCGGCCGGATGGGCGCATGATGCTGTCCTGAACGTTGGGCCGCCCCTATATCCTAACCCGGGCGCGCATGGCAGGGAGCTTGAGGCGGCAGCATGACAATCGGAGTGGGCATCATCGGTGCTGGGATCATGGGGGAGCGGCTGCTGCGGGCGGCGCTCGACCATGCTGGGGACGTGGTGCACGTGACCGGGATCTGGGACCAGGCGCCGGACGCGCTCGACCGGATCGGGGCGCGACTGTCGGGCGTTCCGCGCGCAGCCTCCGCCGAGGCGCTGATCGAGGGTGCCGAGTGCGTCTATGTCGCGACGCCGCCCGCGACGCATCTGGGCTATGCCCGCGCCGGCATCGCCGCAGGCCGCGCCGTGTTCCTGGAGAAGCCGCTGGCGGTGGACCTGGCCGATGCGGAGGCTTTTGTGAGAAGGGCCGGCAACGCCCGGGTCGCGGTCAATTTCCCGTTCGCGTCGTCGCTGGCGGTCGAGCGCCTGCACGGGTGGCTGCGAGACAACGTCGCCGGTGCGCCGCGCGGATTTACGATCGACGTCGGTTTCGCCGCCTGGCCGCGGCCCTGGCAGCAGGGTGCTGCGGCTTGGCTCGACGGGGCGGCCGAGGGTGGCTTCACCCGGGAGGTCGTCTCCCACTTCCTGTTCCTGTCGCGCCGCCTGCTGGGGCCGCTGTATCTGAAGACCAGCCAGGCCGAGTATGGCGTCGATGGCGGCACGGAGCGGCGCATCACGGCGCGGCTGGACGCGGGTGGCCTGCCGGGCCGGTTGTCGGGCAGCGTTGGGACGACCGAGGCGGACGACCATAATACCTGGACGATCCAGGGCGTCGCGAACATCCGCCTGCGCGATTGGTCGATCGCCGAGCGGCAGCGGCCGGATGGAAGCTGGGCGTCCGACCCGGATGCCCTGCCCAACGAGCGCATGCGTCCGCTGGTGCTGCGCCGGCAGCTCGAGCAGGTCGCACGCATGACCCGGGGCGAGCCGCACCACCTGGCCACCATTACCGAAGCCTTCGAGGTGCAGCAGGTCGTCGAGGCCATCCTGTTCGGTCGGGCAATGACCGGCGTAGCAGAGGGTTGATGGGCGAGCGTCCGTTGCGCGCGCCACCTGGACTTGATCCCCGGTCCGCGTCCGTGTTGCGGGAGATTGTTGAGCAATATGTCGCGACCGGAGAGCCGGTCGGCAGCCGCACGCTGTCCCGTCGGCTGCCGATGGCGTTGTCACCGGCCACGATCCGCAACGTGATGTCCGACCTGACCGAGGCCGGGCTGCTGTTCGCGCCGCACACCAGCGCCGGGCGGCTGCCGACCGAGCGTGGGCTCCGGCTGTTCGTGGACGGTTTGTTGCAGACCGGCAGCCTGGCGGAGGACGAGCGGGAGGCAATCGGCCGCGCGCTGGAGGCCCGTGGCCGCAGCCTGGAGGACACGCTGGTCGAGGCGAGCAGCATGCTGGCGGGACTTGCCGGCGCCGCCGGGCTAGTGGTGGCGCCAAAGTCAGACGGTGCCGTGCGGCATATCGAGTTCGTGCCGCTCGGCCCCGGCCGTGCCCTCGTGATCCTGGTTGCGGCGGACGGGCAGGTGGAGAACCGCGTGATCGAGATTCCGCCTGGCCTGCCGCCCTCGGCGCTGACGCAGGCCGGGAACTACCTAAATGCCCGGCTGTCGGGCCGCAGCCTCGGCGAGCTGCGCCGCGTGGTCGGCGCCGACATGGCCGAGGACCGGACCCAGCTCGACGCGCTCACCACTCAGGTCGTCGAGGCCGGCCTGGCCACCTGGACCGGCGAGGGCCGCGGCGGTGCGCTGATCGTCCGCGGCCAGGCGCGCCTGCTGTCGGAGGTCACCGGCATCGAGAGCCTGGCCGCGATCCAGATGCTGTTCGAGCGGCTTGAACGCCAGGAAACCATGCTGCGCCTGCTGGAGCTGGCGGAGGCGTCGGACGGCGTGCGCATTTTCATCGGCGCCGAGAGCGGACTGTTCGGCGGCACCGGCGTGTCGATGGTGGTGGCTCCGGCGCGGAACGGCGCAGACAAGATCGTCGGCGCCATCGGGGTCATCGGACCTACGAGAATCAACTACGGGCGGATCATCCCCGTCGTTGACTACACCGCACGGATGATCGGGCGGCTGCTCGGCTGATCCGCCCGACGTCGAGCATCCAGCATCACTTCTTTCTCGAAACGCTGCCGACGCGCCGAACGAAAGCGGCGATGCCCCGTTCTATCCCGATGAATACATCTTGGTGGCGGCCCGTGACGATGGATGAGACCGACCGCATTTGCCTGCTGCTCGTCGAAGACGACGTCCTGGTCCGAATGACGGTCGCGCTGATGCTCGAGGATGACGGTTTCAAAGTCGTCGAGGCGTCCACCGCCGCGGAGGCGCAGCAGCTCATGCAGGGAGGGTTGAACGCGCTCGTGATAGTGACCGACGTCGATCTCGGCGCCGGGCCTAGCGGCATGGAGTTGGCGGACCGGCTGCGTGGCCAGCAGCCCGACCTGGCGATCATCTTCATCACCGGACGTCTCGGCTCCCTCGCCGGACGGCGGCTGGATCTGCGGGAGGCGATACTGCCGAAGCCATTTGAGGGCAGCGCGCTATCCCGGTTGGTGCGGGAGATGGTGCCGCATTGAGGTGGCCGGAACCGCAGCCGGCCGTTGGCGTTCGGTGCGTACTGCAACGAGGAGGAAGGCTACAATGAACAGGCTCCAACGGGGTATGACCCTGGCACTGGCAACCATCGTAATCAGTGCCCCCGCAGTCGCCCAGACAACGACGACGTCGCCGACGACTACAACGCCAGTGACGCCGATGACTGGCCCGAACGGAGGGCCAACGGGCGTCAACCCGGGTGTGGGCCGGCCGACGGCGATTACGCCAGGCACCACCGGCACGATGGCGCAAGGGACGGCTGGAGGCACGACGGGGACCACGGTTCCCGGCGTAACGACGAATACCCCGGCGCAGCGCAGCCCAGATAATACGAGCACGCCCTCGGCGCCCGCCGTGACCACCTCAAACGCGAACAAGAAGACGGCCGCGGCTCCGGTCAAGGGCCGCAACAGCTTTACGATGAATGAGGCCCGGCGGCGGATCGAGGCTGGCGGCTTCACCCAGGTGACCGGGCTCAAGAAGGACCAGGACGGCATCTGGCGCGGCACGGGCATGCGCAGCGGCGCGTCGGTCCCGGTCTATTGCGACTACCAAGGCAACGTCGGCGCGTCGTAGCCCGCGCCATCACCGAACAGGAGACTTTCTCATGCGTACAATCGCACATACCTACGCCACTTACTCCGAGGCCTCGAACGTCGTTACGGCGTTGGAGAGCGCGGGCATCCCGCATAGCGATATCAGCATCGTCTCCGGCGACCAGACCGCCGGGACCACGGGGACTGGGACGGCGACTGGCATGACCAGCGGCGATCCGGCACAGGGCGCCAGCACGGGTGCGGGCACGGGCGCGACGCTCGGCACGGTGCTCGGCGGCGGTGCCGGACTGCTGGCAGGCATCGGCTCGCTGGCAATTCCAGGCATTGGGCCGCTCGTGGCTGCGGGCTGGCTGGTTGCGGCGCTCACCGGCGCGGGTGTTGGCGCGGCGGCGGGCGGCCTGGTTGGGTCATTGACCGGAGCCGGCGTCAATGAGGCGGATGCGCAGACCTACAACTCCGACGTCAGCAGCGGCCGTACGCTGGTGACGGCCCGCGTGGACGAGAGCCAGGCGTCGCAGGTCGAGCAGATGATGGGCAAGACGGCGCCGATGACGAGCAGCGCAGCCACCCAGCCATCGAGCTACACCGCAAGCGCTCCGGTGACCGCGGCGCCGACCGTTGGAACGACAGCCGCCGGCTCGACCACAACCGTCGTCGGCAGCAGCGGCGCTCGTACGGTCGACACTTCTACGACGGGCGGCGACAGCACGCTGCGCCGCGACGTCGAGAGCGGCGAGACGCGCTAAGCTTAGCGATGCTGGGCGGCCGTCTAATGCGCGGCCGCCCAGTTCTCTCCCATGCCGGTCTCGACGACGAGCGGCACTGAAATCCGCCCAGCCCCCTCCATGACCCGTTTCGCGACAGCCGCGGTCTGCTCGGCTTCTGCTTCTGTGGTCTCGAACAGCAGTTCGTCATGGACCTGCAGCAGCAGCCGGGCGCGCAGCCCAGCCTCATTCAATGCAGCCGGCAGCCGGACCATGGCGCGCTTGATGATGTCGGCGGCGCCTCCTTGCAACGGTGCGTTGATGGCCTGCCGCTCCGCATAGGCGCGGCGCTGCGCCAGTTTATCCGCGATGCCCGGCACCCAGCAGCGGCGGCCGGATAGGGTCAGCACATAGCCGTGTTGCCGCGCCTCCTCCTTGGTTTGTTCCATGTAGGCGCGTATGCCGGGATAACGCTCGAAATAGGCCTGGATATACAGCCACGCCTCGCCGGCATCGATGCCGAGCTGGCGCGCCAGGCCGAAGGCGCTAATGCCATAGATGATGCCGAAGTTGATCGCCTTGGCCCGGCGCCGGGTCCCAGCGTCCATGCCGGCCATCGGCACCCCGAACACCTCCGACGCCGTGCGGGCATGAATGTCCTGTCCGGTCGCGAATGCCTCCTTAAGCGGCGCGATGTCCGCCGCGTGGGCCATCAGCCGCAGCTCGATCTGCGAGTAGTCGCAGCTCACCAGCACATGGCCGGGCTCGGCAATGAAGGCACGGCGGATGCGGCTGCCCTCCTCGGTGCGGATCGGGATATTCTGCAGATTCGGGTCGGTGCTGGACAGGCGGCCGGTGGCGGTAATTGCCTGGGCGAAGCTCGTGTGCACCCGCCCGGTTTCGGGGTTGACCTGCCCTACCAGCGCCTCGGTATAGGTCGAGCGCAGCTTCGAGAGCTGCCGCCAATCGATGATGCGCGCGGGCAGCGCGTGCCCCTGGTCAGCGAGACCCTGCAGCATAAAGACATCGGTGCTCCAGGCACCGCTGGCGAGGCGCTTGCCGCCGGGCAACTTCTGCTCATCGAACAAGATCTCGCCCAGCTGCTTGGCGCTGCCCAGGCTGAACGATCGGCCGG
>JAABVA010003389.1_pt1 | contig 15171 bp, 16 predicted proteins | sample 5560331 | NCBI WGS metagenome assembly JAABVA01 (sample SAMN12812661, study PRJNA571458) | rock metagenome | isolation source: Antarctica rocks | place: Antarctica: Victoria Land, Mt New Zealand sud | collected 2016-01-07 | reverse complement strand
CGTGCGTGACTTTGGGCTGGCCATGCTCGGCGCGCTCTACCTGGTGGGTCCGCTCTGCATGGCCTGTTATGTGTCGCCGTACCTGGACATGATCGCCACGGCGTGGGTGAAGATGACCCTCTCGCTGACGCTCTGGCCCATCGGCTACGCTGTGGTCTTGAAGGTGATCGCCGTGATGTTGGCCGGCGGCGGTCCGCTGAGCGGCCTGGGCGGGTTCTCGGCGGCGCTGGGCGCGCTCGGCCTCGTCTTGTTGCTCTATAAGACGCCCGCCGTCGTCGGCTCATTCGTGGGCTCGACGGGCGCGATCCTGGGCGTCGTCGCCACGTCGGTCACGGACGCGGGGATTGGCGTGGCCGTGAGTTCCCTGCGCGCGTCACTTGGCGGCAAGCTCAAAGCCCTGTTGTAACACGCCTCCGAGGTCAGCGGACCTGAGGCGACGAAAGAGGAAAGAGAGGAGAGACAGGTATGACACGCCCCCCACACAAGGCCCGCGTCCACTGGCACACCTGGATGCCCTGGTACGAACTATCCCGCCAGATTGGAGAGGCGCAAGACGTCGCCGCCCAGGTGGGCGCGCCCGACCGCGGCACCCGCGCGCTTGCCCCCGCCATGGGTCTTCTGGTGGCCACACTCGCTGGTACGGTGCTCGTGCCGGCTATGGCCTTGCCCTGCATCGTCATCGGTGGTGTGCTGACGGTGGTGGCGCTGATAGGCGGGAGCGCCGACGGCGCGACGTTTGTCGCGGCTATCGGCCACGGACGCGCCCCGCGTCCAGCGTTACCGCTACCCGCTGTCCCGCTGCTCGCCGCGGGGACGGACAGCGAGACGGCAGACACGATAGGAGAGGGCGCGGCGCGCGTCCGCATCAGCGCCACGCACAGGACAGAGGAGGCAGGTCGATGACGGATACACCACAGGGACACGCCACGCACGACCCCGCCATCAGCGGCGCGTTCCAGTACATGACGCAGATGATAGGCGCGCGTGACATGCAGAAACACGAAGAGGTCATGAACCGCATGGGGGCCGATGGGTGGGAGTTGGTGAGCGCCCTCCCGCTGTCTCTGGCGAAATGGATCGGCTCACCCGACGGCATGACCAACGCGATACAGCTTGTCTTCAAGCGCCGGATACGGTAGGAGGCAGACCATGAAAACGATCCAACCGTCGAGATTCCTTTGTCACGTTCATGAGGGCGTTACGGGGCGCTACGCTGGCCTGTCCCGGCGCGGCCGCATCGTTCTGGGCGCGGCCGCCTTTACGGGCTTGGCGTGGCTCCTGGGCCTGCCTCAAAGCCTCTGGCGACACATCTACGTCTGGTTAGCGTACCCACCGGCCGTCCTGATCCAGGCCATCAGCAGCCCGCTCACCGCGCATGTGCACACGATGGGGTGGGGTCAATGGACGGCGAACATCGACGCGCGCTATGTGTGGTTGCACACGCGGGCGCATGGGGGCCTGGGCGGCGTGATCGCCATCGAGGCGTTGCTTCCACTCGTCTTGGTGGGCATGGTGGCGTGGCGCGTTGGGTGGTTCTGGTACACGCGTCCCCGGCGGCTCACGCCCTCGACGGCGCACGGCTCGGCGCGCTTGATGACCGACAAGGAGCTGCGCCAGGGGCAGTTAGCGTATACGGGCGCTCCGCTGCTCCTGGGCACGCGTGGGCGTACGTGCGTCGCCCTCGATCGCTCCTTGCAAGTCTTGAACGTCCTGCTCGTGGGGCCGCCCAACACCGGCAAGTCGGCCGGCTTCATCATCCCCAACCTGCGCCGTGAGGATGGCTCCCGCTCCGTCGTTGTGACCGACTTGAAGAATGAACTGCTCAAGAAGAGCTACGGCGCACTGGAGCGCGATCACGACGTCTGGGTGCTCAACTTCCTGTCGCCGGCAACCTCGCTGGGCTACAATCCTCTCGTCTATTGCACCGACCCGCTCGCGACGGCCCTGTTCTGCGATGCCTGGATCTCCAATACCGGCGCCAGCGACGACGACCCCTTCTGGAGCAATGCGGCGCGTGAATTGATGATGGCCGGGATCTCACACCTGCGTGCAACGATGCCACCTGACGCGGTGACGCTGGCGCACCTCGACCAGTTTCTGACGGGACAGCCGCCGCAGGCCGTCATCGAAGCATTGGAGAAAAGCCCCGCGCCCCTGGCGCAGAAGAAGGCCCTTTCGTTCATGGCCGCGCTCAAGTCAAACGATAAGCTGCTCGGGTCCGTGTTCGCGGAGATCACACCTCGCTTCATGATTATGGCCGATGAGCGCGTGCAGGCCGTCACCTCGACCAACGAGGTAGACTTCCGGCGCATGGTCGACGCGGGCGAGCGGCCCGTGGCGCTCTTTATCGGGCTCGACCGCACCTTGCAGCGCCAGCTAAAGCCCTTGATAGCCGCTTTCTTCTTGGATATGTTCCGCACCTTTAGCCAGATCGCCGACGAGAGCGCGAGCGACGCGCTAGGGCGCGACGTGATGATCTACGCCGATGAATTCGGAAATTTAGGCGCTATCCCGGAGATGTCCACCTGGATCTCGACGATGCGCAGCGCCGGCGTGGGCATGGTCCTGGCCGTACAGTCCACGAAGCAGATTGAGGCCGTCTACGGCGAGGAGGCGTTCGAGACCATCACCGCCTCCTGCTACACCAAGATCGGACTCTCGCACATGGCGTGGAACGACGCCAAGTGGTTCAGCGACCAGGCCGGCCAGAAGACGGAAGTCACGCAGAGTAGCAACGTGCAACGTGGTCGCTTCCATGTCACCACCGATAGAGGCGGGGCAAGCCAGAGCGAGACCAAGGCCAACCTGCTCAACCCGGATGAGATACAGCGCATCGGAGAGACCGAGCTGATCGCCTTGATCGGGGAGCGTCCGCCCGCGCGCCTCACCCAGCGTCGTTACTTCGACGATAGCGAGGTCAAGGACCGGGGCGGGATCGTGCCGCCACTGGGACCGGCCCGCCTCGACGGCCCGCTCACAGCGCCCACGTTCCCCCAGGTCACGCGCGCGGTCCGTCCCGCTGACGGCCAGGACGGCCAGCAGGAACACGAGCCCACCTCGCACCATGCCGACGTGTCTCCCGTGTCCTCAACGGCGCACGTCGCTCACCCCATAAGCGCGGATGCTGCTCCCACACCGCATAGCGTGCTCTTGGAGCATTAGCAGCGCCCCTCGTCACGTCGCAGGGCCGTGGGGTGGCGCTAGCCTCTATAAAGGGGCAGCGCCACCGGATAAGCGATAACCACACGCGCCGAGCGCCCGTCTTCTAGCCACCCCGCCGTGCTCTGCCGGGCATGAAGGGGCGCGCCACGAGCCAGCCTAGCAGGGCCAGCAGGCGCAGGGGCAGGGCCAATAAGCGACCGAGTGTCCCAAACAGGGAGCCGGTGGCGCGCCCCATGTTGACCACGGTCTGGCGTCGCGGCACGAGAGCGCGGCGACGACGCGGCGGAGCTTGCCCGGCCTGCGTCATCCGCTCATAGTCGTCGGCAAGGGTATGCGCGACATCGTAGGGCAGGGGCTTCAACCCCATCACCAGGGTGTTGACCTGCGCGCCGATCATTAGGATCACGTTGAAGAACCACAGGAAGATGATGAGCACCAACACCGAGAGGAAGATCCCACCGTACTTGCTGTTGCCGTTGAGGAATATGTTGCTGTAGATCGGGAAGATCAGCTCAACAATCGCCACGAGGATCGCCGCGGTCAGCGCGCCGCGCCAGGCATGGCGCAACGATAGCTGTATATTGGGAACGATGATATAGATAGCGAGGAAGAGCAAGAACAAGATACCGATCGAGGTCAGCGGACCCACGACGGTCAGGATGAGCTTGAGGGGACCGGGCAGCAAGCCACCGAATAAGCCGGCGCCCGCGTTGACCAGGCCCGAGGCCACGAGCGAGAGCGGCAACAGGATCGCCAGGAGGATGATCATGCTAATTGCCATCAAGCGCTGCGGAATGAAGTCGCGGTCACGGGTCCGGTAGGCGATGCTGAAAGCGTTCTCAACGTTGGTAAATAGGTTGGAGCCGGTCCACAGCAGGCCGACCAGGGCAATGATGCCCGCAACCCCCGATATGTTGACGATGTTCTTGAGCAGAGCTTTCATGTCAATAACTTTTTGCGCCTGCACTGGTAACGCCGACCCTATCGAGGTGGCGACGACGGTGAACTCGGACGGCGAAACCAACTTGAGGACGATGCCCACGATGCTGAGAATTCCGACGAGTAGAGGGATAATGGCGGTGATCAGGCTATAGGTCATCATGCCCGCCAGGTTCATCGACCAATCATTGGCGAACTTCTGCACGAAGGTTAGGATCTTGTTCATGGCGCCGTCCTTAGCTATCGCGTCAACAGTACATTGAGAGTGTACGGCGTGATGGGGCATGAGGTGATCGTTACCGTCCAATGGCTCAGTCGCAGGGCGTTAGCGTCGTTGGTCGGCCCGGTCGTCTTTCTCACGCTCTTGCCTGCGTTTGCCGCCGCCGCGACTTGGTATACGGTCATCGTCCCGTTCCTGGACCAGGGCGCGTTCGTGCGCGGTCCGTAGGGCGTCGTTCCAGTCTTTTGCCCCGGACGGCGGCCGCTCGCGCACGAGCGCCTCGGCGCGCGGGTACGCTTCCTTGACCCGCTCCCACAACGTAGCGCCGCCCTTGTCATTGTCGAAGCCGCAATGGACCAACCCTCTGGCGGCGAGGCCCTCGTCGATGTGCCGGCGCGGGATCTCGCCGTGCCCGTCGGTCGAGATGAAGTGATACTCACCGCGCACGCCCTCACGCTGGATCAGCGCGGCGCGGCTCAGGGCGTCAATCGGGCTCTCGACAATGTGATACTGCACCGCCATGTACGGCGCGGGCTGTCCAACGGTGAACGCGAAGTGCCCCTCCTCGCGTCGGCTGCCCAGCGCCAGCCCCTTAAACTCACTCCCCGGCGCCGTCCCGCGTAACGACGCGCCCACGGCCAGGCCCTCCTCGTTCATGCGCAGGAACACGGCATTGGCGCGATGATCGGCGTAGATCGTCCCCCGTGCGTGTAGGTCGTCGACTAACGCCGCCGGCAAGACACGTTGCTCAACTAGGTAGTTTCTGACCTGTGACCAGCGTCCTTCATCGGGCGTCGGGGCGCGGAAGGCGGGGCGCTCCGCGTGCTCCACGATCTCCTGGGCGTGGGCCTGACTAGCACGGGCGCTATGCCACGTCGCGGCGCTTATGGCCGCGTCGGCACCGTGCGTGTCGCGCAGATAGGCGATGGCCTCACGGTAGTCGTAGCCGGCCGTGTGCATCACCAGGTCGATAGCCCCGCCGCCGCCCTGCTGCCGATCGTGGTTATAGAAGCGCGCGTCGTTGATGCTGATGTGCTCGCCGTCGAGGCGGTACTTGTGCGCGTCGTAGCGGTCCTGTACGCCGCCTAACCGCTCAATCACGGTCTCTAGGGGCACGGCGCGGACCTGTGCCGCCAGGGCCTTGTAGTCGTCTCGTAGCGTGTCCCGTTCGCGCAAGACTTCGCGGACCTGGCCCTGTAGCACGACAATGTTGGCCTCGGCTTTCGCGGCCTGCTGTTCGTAGTGTGTCGCCTTGACCAGGGCGGCGTCGACCACCGGGGCCAGACGCTCCGCGATGCGCTCCTGTTGCTCGCTGGCCCAGCGCTCGGGGTTGCCCACGATGCGACCCGGTCGCTCCACCTCCAGATGTTGCCGGACGATCTCCGGCGCCGGTGTCGGCTCCTCGATCTTCGCGTAGAACTCTTTGACCGTCTGGTGGTCGGCCACGCTGCCCCGCACGCCGCGCTCCAGCCCAAGCGGCTCCATGGCGCGCGCGTAACTGTCCTGAAGCGCGCCCAGCTTTTCACGGCCTCCTGTCCAGTTCTTGGCGTTCAGGTGGTCGCGCTCGTCGATGGGCACGACGACAGCCTGGACGTGCGGTGTGATTTCGTCCCTGTGCAACACAGCCGCGACCACGTTCTCGCGGCCGTACGTGTCACGTAGCCACTCCATCGCGGCGTCGCGCCACGCTGCCAGTCGCCCGCTATCACCGTCGGCGAAGAACTCCTTACTGGCCGTCAGGACGTGCTCCAAACAAAGAACAGCATCGGGGCGACGGTAGCGTGCAACGGCCAGGCGCGCCTCAACGTCAGCGCACCAGTCGCCCGTCCCGGCCAACCTTTCGTTGTCACCGAGGCGACCCACATCGGCGTTGCGCGTCTCGCGCGTCCGCTCGTTATGCTTGCCGAGCGCGCCAATCTCGCCCATGGTCTTGAGCTTGGCTATGCGCATCACCGCGTACATGCCACGTCCTCTCGTCCCATTCTTTTCCCAGCAGTGCCCTGTCTCGCTGTGTGCGTCGGCGTGTGCGCGGCGCTGCGACGAACGTAGCCAAACGCGCCCCAGCGCGTTTGGTGTAGTGAGTACACCTTCGCTACGCGAACCCCTGCCACTAGCATACACGGTCAGGCGCAGTGGTCGAGGTACGGCTACTTGAAGAAAGAAGGGGGGGCGGCGACCGGCACGCTGCGGCACTACTATCGCAGGCACACTCTTTAGGGGAAGCGTCCCGCGTGCTACGATAGGCGCGGAAGATGTGTATGGTCACGACACTACCGGACACGTCACCCATAGCCGCGATCGGTGGCCGGATACTCCTTTGCCGTGGAGCGTGCGATCGCGGCATAGATCCTGTCAACGTGGCGGGTAATGGTACTCCAAGGACTAACAAGCCCCGCGCTCACGGTGGTGAGGTGAGGAACAGGGAGACATGAGCAGGAACGCGCCGACACAGAAGCCCCGGATGGGAGACCCCGCGTGGGGTATGCCAACACATAAGGAGCCGCGCTGGCCGGCCTCCCTCGCCGTACTCGCGGCGCTGGCGCTGTATTTTTTTCTCCCTGAGAAGCTGACGCTAGGTCCGACCTGGCTGCTGCCTGTCTTTGAGTTGGCGCTGCTGATCCCGCTTAGTATTGTGGCGCCCTTCCGGCGCAAAGACGAACCGCGCTGGCAGCGTTACGCCGCCCTCGCGCTCATCGCGTTCGTCAACGTGGCCAACATCGTCTCTCTCGCCTTGCTCGTCCACGATCTCCTGCAAGGAAAGGCGAACGGCAAACAGATCGAGGGCGCGCAACTCCTCGTCTCGTCGATCTTGATCTGGCTGACCAACGTGCTCGTCTTCGGCCTCTGGTACTGGGAACTTGATCGCGGCGGCCCGGACGAGCGCAGCCATCCCGCTCATCGACAGCCGGACTTCCTCTTCCCACAGATGACCACGCCCCACTGCACGCGTGAGCACTGGTCGCCGACGTTCATGGACTACCTATACGTGTCGTTTACCAACGCGGCCGCGTTCAGCCCGACCGACACGATGCCCCTGACGCCCTCGGCGAAGGCGCTCATGGCGATCCAGGCCCTCATCTCCCTGCTCACCATCGCGCTCGTCGCGGCGCGCGCGGTCAATATCCTGGGCAGCTAAGACAGGCGCGTTGGTAGACAGCGATGGGTCGTTGGGTGTAGCGTACAGGCAACACCACGGGGCGCGTCATGTCACAGACGGCCCTTATAGACGAAAGGCAGGTTCCCCATGTCCGACCATATAGATCCGACGCCGACGAGCAGCCCCCTCGGCGTTGTCGATGAGATCCTCGCCGTCATTGCGGCCGAAGATCCTCACGGCGCGACCGCCGCTCAGGTCGCCCGCGCCATCGGGCTCGGCTTCGACGGGACAGTGGTGCAGGACACGCTGGAGGAGTTGGTTGAGCAGGGGGTACTCGACCGCCTTGGCATCGGCCACGGAGCCGTCTACACACTCAACCCGATGGCCTGACCAGGCACGGGAGCGGGTTGTGTTAGGGCTCGTTCATGTAGAGCACGACCGCGCCGATGCCCACGCACATCAGAACGATAGGGGCTGCGATGAGTAACCACACGTTGGATAGTAGAGTGCCCACCGCCATCGCAACGACGGCGATCCCTAGCACAACAGCGATGACGGGTAGTACATGGGGTCGTGACATCGCGCTCCCTCCTTCCCACTTTTACGCTACCTACGGCGCGCGGCGCTGGCGGTCAAGGTACGCGTGTAGCCACGCCCGCGTCGTCAGGCGCACCATACGTGGCCCCGCCATCATCGTCACTGTTTTGAGGCGGCCGCTCTGCACTGCCCTATACAGGGAGCCCGAGGTCTGTAGCCCGGCCAATCTGCTGGCCTGAGCGAGGGTGATATAGTCACCGTCTGGCATTAGTCTTCCGCGCGGCTCCCCTTGGCGAGCGAGGCTACTCGTCAGCGTGCATCTGAACTGTGTGTTGACAACCCTGCCACGAGCATACACGGTCGCCGCGACGGCCGGGACGCGGCTACTTGAAGAAGATAGGGACTTGTGGGAATGGCAACGGCCGGAGGGCCGCGTCACGCGCACTCACAAGCTGCATACGGCGCGCCACGGCCCTAATGGTGCCATTCCCTACCGACGCCCTCTATCGGCCGCCCGCCCCCGCTGGTGGAGTACGCATACTACTTAGAACATATGTTCTATAATGTGTACAGGTCAGCGCGCCGAACGTGGGTCAACGGCCAGGAGCGCCGCCCCAGTCCGCGCCGCTGGCTGTGACCTTTTTTCCTCTTTGATGGGAAGGTAGCGCGTCTGCTGTAGGACGCCCTCAATGCAGGGGATGACGCCTGTGGCGCTGCCTGTCGAAAGCTAGGGGGGGGTCAGTGGTAGATATTTGCGCACGTACGCCTTTACTGCGGCAAGATCCTGATCGCGAAAATCATTAACATCTTGCTGGGTAAAAATCTGACAGTCATACCGAGCGGCTAGACTTGCATCAAAAAGCCGTCGGTATTGCTTCCCGATTCGCGGCGCCATCTTTGTCAGGGTTTTGATAGTTGCATCATGTGATTTGAGGTTGCCGTAATACGGTCGCATGGGCGGGTGTGCCAGCGAAAAGGCCATGACATAATGAAGGGCCGCATAAAACAGTGTTGTGACAGCCCAATCTGGATTCGTTGCTTGAATGAGCTGTGACAAGGCTTCGTTTTGTCGACCTTGTGCGACGTGTTGTGCGAGCGTTGGCACGACCGTGGCAACTAGACGAGACGGCGCGCATTGACAGGGGGTGAATAATCACCATTGTTTGCGGCCCTGATAAGGCGATGTTTCACAAGGCACTCGGGGAAGCTAGATTCGACGCGATCATAGATTTCGTAGAGAATATCGGTCACGTCACGGAAGTTGCCCTCGTAAATCGTGGAAATTGTTAAGCCATCCATCTGGTCAACGTATACGCCTTTTACAAAACCCAAGCTGCGGACAAGTGTCGCGTAGGCATGCTCATAGGCGTTTCGATCTTTATGTTGCAGGTTGACAACCGGCGCTAGAGTTTCATTACCCCACTGAATGGGCGTAACGTTGGGTGGGTATGCGCCCCAGGATAATGACAAGTCACTCTGGGTTGGCTCCGTAAAAGAGATAGCACGGCCGTCAGATGATGGGACATCTGGGGCTTGAACGATATGACCAGCCTCAACCGGCACAGGCGGCAACCGAAGTTTAGCGACCATCTTTGTCCTGCCTCTCCGCTTGGGCTAGCATCTTTTGTCCTGCCTCGAACAGCGCTAACTGCTTGTCGAGCGCATCCCGCAATTCGCGCATCGTTTTCTCGTTCACAACCACTTGGGCCACGAAGTGTGCATACACGTCTGTGATGCTTTGTCCCACGCCCGCGATTTGGGGCGTTTGGTGGAGGAAAGCGATGTAAAAATCACGGTCAGACGATGTTATGAGAACATTGTTCGCATAAACAGCTATGGTGCGGCTTTCGGCCGGCTCTAGGCGTAAAGCCGGCTGCGGTGGTGCGTCGCTCTGCGGTGGTGCGTCGCTCTGCGGTGGTGCGTCGCTCTGCGGTGGTGCGTCGCTCTGCGGTGGTGCGTCGCTCATCATACGCCTCAATTTGTCTGATCGATGGAACCTGCCAAGGTCAAGATAGTACCGAACAGCTGAGTCACCAATAGAGCTTTGGTACTACTTTATCACATGTAATAAAGTAGTACCAAAATTGCTAGCCTGGATTATTCATGAAAACATTCATCGAATTGGATTGGTTGCCGATGGCGGCCTTGCAGGCTCCCAGAGTCCACTTTGGGCGCCAAAATCGGCTCTACGGCCGCTTCAGCCGGTCTACAGGGGTGGGTTGTTCAGCCAGATGCGGTCAATCTGATTAGACCAAAGTGCTCATGAATAATTCAGGCTAGCCTTCAAGACTAGCTTTATGCCCTATGGGCCTGTCGCTAAGATCCTGACGAAATGCTACATCGCCCCAGATAACTAGGATATATTGCAGTCCTACCAGTGCCTCGCCCACCCCTGGCAGTGCGCCTGTAAAATGAGGGTAGGGGGTGTACGCCCAAACCCCAGAAATTTCCGTCATTGAGAGATCTCGTGCCGCAGGGGACAGATTCGGAGTCCCTGTGGTCACAGGCAAGTCAGCACCAGCATGTGTCTGGCACACTATCCCGCCTGATCGCTTCGTGCGGGCCTCCCATGAGGGGTGCGATGGCGAGCGCCCTCTTGCCTACGGACACTTTCCGGTTTTTGATAGGTGGCACAAGGGCCTCCGTGGGCCTCATCTCTGGCTATCTGCTCAGGGAGAGTCCTCGAACTTTCCGATTATCGGTTCTTTTCCGGAAAGTTCACGCGCCGGGAAGGCTTGACGGAAATTTCTGGGGTTTGGGCGTACACCCCCGGGTAGGTGCTATGTAACGGTAGTTATATAGCCCTTTGATAGGGGTTGTCAACGGTATGACTAGGCTTTCTACCTTGTCGTTCGATCGTACCGTTCTCCGATGCTATTGACGCGGACGAACGGCTCTTCCACATGAGGGTACGTCAGGATATTGTATCGCTGCGGCTGCCGGAACGCACTACCCCACGTTTCGCGGGCACGGTAAGCCCGGAGTGTGTCGAGGTCAAACGGGGCGAGGTACACTCCCTCGTTCGCGCCGGCCTCAACGACAAGGGTGTCGCGCGAGTGGCCGTCGGCGGTGAACGCGATAGGATCGTACGCCACGGAATGCCCTTCCTCAGCAGAACCGGCGTAGTTGGCCATCGCCACGCCGACCATATTTTCATACGCCCGGGCACGGAACTGCCCGAGACGATTTGTCTCCAACTCACAAGCATTCGGCGTCAGGATGATCTCGGTCCCTTTAAGCATCAGGATGCGGGCACTCTCGGGGAATTCGCGGTCGTAGCAGATCATCGCGCCCACTTTGACGGGGCCGTGGGCCGTATCGAGCGTGCAGACATGGAAATCATCGCCGGGTGTGAGGGCGCACTCGACGCTGAAGACGCATGTGTGGACCTTGGCATACGTCAGCACGATCTCACCATGCCGGTCAATGAGAGACACCGTGTTGCGCGGTGCCCCAGCCCATCGCTCAAGGTAGGTGATGGCGATAGCCATGTGTAGCTCTCTGGCGAGCTGGCGGAAGTGGAGGATGAAGGGGTCATCTCGCCCAATGGCCTGGGCCTGCCAGCGCGCGACTGCCTCCTGCGGGAAAGGCCGAGCGGCGTCCTCCGCCGTCCACAACTCTGGCCCTCGCCACACCTCGTCGGCCGGTGTTAGTTGGTCCCACGGCACGTAGAACCGATAGCCGATGCTCCACATCTCTGGGAAGAGGGCGATGTCCGCTCCCATGTCGTGGGCGCGGCGGCAAAAGCCCTCACCCTTGTTGCGAGCCGCCTCTACATCGTCCGCAGCGATCATCTGCAGCAGCGCGATCGTCAGCTGATTCATAGTCTCATCTCCTTACATACCGATGTCCATCATACATAACGTGGTCGGCATGTAGAGAAGGAGGTGGACGGGGACGCCCCATAGGGCGCATCCATATCGAGAGAAAGCTGGAGCGAGGTCGAAAACCCTAATGAACGTAGCGATGCACGATGGTGCTCCCTTTATGCTACGAATGGCCCAACGTCGTAGTTCCAGTATATCGGAGAAACGGATGCTAGTTATCTGGGGCGATGTAGCATTTCGTCAGGATCTTAGCGACAGGCCCATAGGGCTACCAGTTGTACACGCTGCCTTCGTCATCCGCAGCCCGTCCTGCTGCTAGCGGCCACCGCCCCGGCGCGGGCTCATGGGGGTGCCCGGCCTCATCACGGGCGTCGGGCGCGCGTCTGATGCGCTCAACGCCCATCGCGATCGGCCCTCTGCCGTGTGGATCGTCCTCCTGCGTATAGCTCACGATGTCGTCTTCTCTCAGCTCCTCGTAGCGGACGCCGACCACCTGCGCGGCGTGAAAGAAGAGATCTTTCCGCATGGTCCCATTTGCGAGCGTCGGCCGGATGAAGCCAAAGCCGCGGTCGGTGATGAGTCGCCTGATGGTCCCCTCGCCGCACTCGGCGTCGCCCCCATGGGGCATGATGTCGTTGGTACACATTGTCCGTCCATTCCTTGCTTCTGCTAGTCCTACCCGCTACCAGACCCGGCGCGGCGGTGGCCCCGGCCGAAAGGGCGTGCGCACGCCGCCGGCGACGGGAGAGCCCGGCGCGCGGCCCACGTCCTGCACGGCCAGGCCCAAGGCGGTGACGAGATCATCATGCGTGCCGACCGCGAAGGCCCCAAATTTTTCGTTTCCGTTGTCAGATTGCTTGATTTCGTAGTCGAGCAATTCCTTCACCAGGGCCGTCGCCTCGTCCATCTTCGGCAACAGGATGCGATCTGCTTGCAGCAACACTTTTAGGCGTGAGACCAACCACGCCTTGCCCATGATGACCTCACGCTCGGACGTGTGTTCGGTGCGGCGATCGCCGAACGTGAAGGTCACGGCCCACACCGGCGTCGTGACCTGCTGCCGGATGAGCGCCGGCGGGAGCATGTCCACCACCGGGCGTCCGACGCCCGTACAGTCGGCATAGAGTCGCCGTACCAGCGCTCCCCTCTTTATGACGCCGGCGGCGACGGTCGCCACCCGCTCGGCGACGGCGGGGTAGCCAGTCCCCAGCGCCAACCGTTCCAGGTGGTGGATGTGGTAGACCGTCTCCGACCGTCCCTCAATCACGCGTGTCTCGGCCTCCGCCACGGCGATAGCCGTCGGGTCGACGCGCTGCCCAATATCAGCGCCGATGGTGATAGGTCCTGTGACCCTTCGTTTCTGTTCCTGCATCATAATTCCCATATCTCAACATCTTCGCGGAACGCATTTTCCACCTCTTCACGGGTAAACACCTGCGTCCGCCCCTCGCTAAAATGGCACAAATATTCCTGCTGGTACCACCAATCGCCGCTAGAGCGCTTCTCTTCGGCCAGGAACTCTTCTGAGATGCGCGGGCACATCGTCGCTGGAACCTCAAACCGTTCCCAGTTTTCGCCACCGCGCCACGCCTCGTAGAACCACCCCCGCGTGCCGTGCGGTGTGGAGAGGGCGACCAGGCGGCCGCCGCTCACGGCTAGCATGGGCCTGACGGACATGTAGAGGCTATCCGCGACCCACGCCGCTTCGTCGATGACTAGCAGGTCGACACCGCTGTAGCCCCGAATGTTGCCGTCCTTGCTGCCGGGTAGGCTGACGATGCGACTGCCGTTCTCCAGCGTCAGCGTGAGCGCTGTTTCGCTCTCGGGTGACACTGGCCGCCCCAAGTCCTTATACGTGGCGATGCACTTCTTGAACAACTCGCCGGATTGCCGGAGCGACGGCGAGAGGAGCAGCACGAGGCTCCCGGTCTCATACAGCGCCGTATGCACGGCCAGGACGCTCGTAATGGTGCTCTTGCCGGACTGCCGGCTACAGTTGAGCAGCAACCGCGCCGACGCCGAGCGTAACACGCTGGCCTGCCACGGATCGGGTACAATGCCGGCTTCCTCAGCAAGGAGCACGGGATCGAGCGCCCGCGCCAGGTCAGCCGCGATTGCCGCCTTCGTCCGCGGCGGCGGCGTAGGCATGGATGCAAGCGCCATCATGCCGCCCCGATCGCGGGAGCCGCCTCAATGGACACCAGCGCGGCCGCCACGGCTTGCCGCGCCTCAGCATAGGGCGCGTGGGCCGTAAGCAGCGCCGACCGTACCTGAAGCCACTCAGGGGCCATCAGGACGTTGACCTGCGGCCGTTCGTCAAGTTGGCCCAAGAGCTTCGCCAGGAGCTGTGTCTGCCCCGTGAGCTGCTGCGCGGTCTTCAAGACCAACTCACGGGGATCGGCGTACTTCATATCCCACCGCTCGATCATGACGCCGCCGCCCTCGGCCAGCGCCAACAGACGCGCGAGCGAGGCTTTCTTACGCGCCGGCTTGTCGCCGGCGACGGGGCCCCGTGCGAGGTAGGTCACGAGGATGTCGTCGGCGCGTGGACCGATATCGTAGCGCGTCGGGTCGTCGGCGTCGCGTAGCCAGCGGTCACAGGCGTCGAAGAGCAGGTTAACGCGCTGGAAGCACCTCCCGAGTTCTTCCATGACATCAAGGCCATGTGCCTCCTCGGCGGCGGTGCGCTCCTGTACCGCGACGCCGACGGCCGCGACGTGCGTCTCATGCGATTCAGCCTGCCGTTGTTTCGCTTCGGCGAGCAGCGCAGGCAGGTGATTCGCCTTGTGGCGCTGCAACGCGGCGAACGAGATAGCGAATCGTAGCGCAACATTTCGCATCGCCTCGCCAGCGACGAGCGCACGGTCAACAGCCGTGCGCTCGGGGTGGTCGCAGACGGTGCAGGTACGTGGCATCGCTACTGCTTAGCCTGGGAGGCGGTCTCGTCCTTGAGGATCTGACGGCACATCTGCGCATAGGTGAGCGACTGCTGTTTGTAGTCGTTTGTCACGGCTTTGCTGCCTGTGCCGCCCGCTGAAAAAGCTGCCGCAGGGGCCGCTGCGACGAGGTCCTCAAGCGCCAGGATCTTCTGCCCGATCGGCGACGAGCCGAGTAGTTGCCGCCTATAGGCCGGCGTCAGGGGTTCGCCGCGGTAGGGGAAGCGGGCGCCGCGCAGATGCTCATCGACCGCCAGATGCTCCACGAGATTTTCTAGCACCATGATCTGGCGACCCAGCGGTGTCAAATCGAGTAGTTGCCGCCTGTCCTCCAATTGCCGCCGGTCCTCGGGGCTCATCTCCTTACCGCGATACGGCCCCTGGTCGTCACGCGGTTGCGCTCCCGTCGCGGTCGCGAAGGTGACGGTCGCGGGAGCACCCGCATGGTCATGG